>Ga0209369_1001563_pt1 | contig 10809 bp, 8 predicted proteins | sample EBPBio142010_DNA_FD_185865 | JGI IMG/M metagenome (GOLD analysis project Ga0209369, IMG submission 185865) | Wastewater treatment Type I Accumulibacter community from EBPR Bioreactor in Madison, WI, USA - Reactor 1_10/4/2010_ DNA (SPAdes)... | ecosystem: Engineered > Bioreactor > EBPR >... | reverse complement strand
GGTGGACACGGCGCACGGCCACAGCGAAGGCGTGATCGAGCGCGTGCGCTGGGTCAAGCGCCACTATCCGCAGGTGGACGTGATCGGCGGCAACATCGCCACCGGCGCGGCCGCGCTGGCGCTGGTGGAAGCCGGTGCCGACGCGGTAAAGGTGGGCATCGGGCCGGGCTCGATCTGCACCACGCGCATCGTCACTGGCGTGGGCGTGCCGCAGATCATGGCCATCGATTCGGTGGCCAAGGCCATCCAGGGCAGCGACGTGCCGCTGATCGCCGACGGCGGCATCCGTTATTCGGGCGACCTGGCCAAGGCCATTGCCGCCGGCGCGCACAGCGCGATGATGGGCAGCGCCTTCGCCGGCACCGAGGAGGCCCCGGGCGAGGTGGTGCTGTACCAGGGCCGCAGCTACAAGAGCTACCGCGGCATGGGCTCGCTGGGCGCGATGGCGCAGGGCTCGGCCGACCGCTACTTCCAGGAAGGCGCCGACGACGGCAGCGTCGGCTCGGCCAAGCTGGTGCCCGAGGGCATCGAAGGTCAGGTGCCCTACAAGGGCTCGCTGGTGGCCATCGTCTTCCAGATGGCCGGCGGCCTGCGCGCATCGATGCACTACTGCGGCTGCACCTCGATCCCCGAGATGCACGAGCGCGCCGAGTTCGTCGAGATCAGTTCCGCGGGCATGCGCGAAAGCCACGTGCACGACGTGCAGATCACCAAGGAAGCCCCGAACTACCGCACCGAGTAGGGCGACTTTTTCTTCATTCCGGCATGCACGACAAGATCCTGATCCTGGACTTCGGCTCGCAGGTCACGCAGCTGATCGCGCGCCGCGTGCGCGAGGCGCATGTCTACTGCGAGATCCATCCGAACGACGTCAACGACGCCTTCATCCGCGAGTTCGCGCCGAAGGGCATTATCCTCAGCGGCAGCCATGCCAGCACCTACGAAGAGCACGAGCTGCGTGCGCCGCAGGCCGTGTGGGACAGCGGCGTGCCGGTGCTGGGCATCTGCTACGGCATGTTCACGATGGCGGTGCAGCAGGGCGGCCAGGTCGAGGCCAGCACGCACCGCGAGTTCGGCTATGCCGAGGTGCGCGCGCACGGCCACACCCGGCTGCTGAATGGCATCGAGGACTTCCGCACGCCCGAAGGCCACGGCATGCTGAAGGTGTGGATGAGCCATGGCGACAAGATCACCGCGCTGCCGCCGGGCTTCAAGCTGATGGCGAGCACGCCCAGCTGCCCGATCGCCGGCATGGCCGATGAGTCGCGGGGCTACTACGGCGTGCAGTTCCACCCCGAGGTGACGCACACCGTGCAGGGCCGGGCACTGCTGGAGCGCTTCGTGCTGGAGATCTGCAGCGCCAAGCCCGATTGGGTGATGCGCGACCACATCGCCGAGGCGGTGGCGAAGATCCGCGAGCAGGTGGGCACCGAGGAGGCGATCCTGGGCCTGTCGGCGGCGTCGATTCCAGCGTGGCGGCGGCGCTGATCCACCGTGCCATCGGCGACCAGCTGACCTGCGTGTTCGTCGACCACGGCCTGCTGCGCCTGAACGAAGGCCGCATGGTGATGGACATGTTCGCCGGCCGGCTGCATGCCAAGGTGGTGCATGTCGATGCCAGCGAGCAGTTCCTGGGCCACCTGAAGGGCGTCAGCGACCCCGAGGCCAAGCGCAAGATCATCGGCCGCGAGTTCGTCGAGGTCTTCCAGCGCGAGGCGAAGAAGCTGTCCAACGCCCGCTGGCTGGCGCAGGGCACCATCTACCCGGACGTCATCGAATCGGGCGGGGCCAAGACCAAGAAGGCCACCAGCATCAAGAGCCACCACAACGTCGGCGGCCTGCCCGAGACGCTGGGACTGAAGCTGCTGGAACCCCTGCGCGACCTGTTCAAGGACGAGGTGCGCGAACTCGGCGTGGCGCTCGGCCTGCCGCACGACATGGTCTACCGCCACCCCTTCCCGGGGCCCGGGCTGGGCGTGCGCATCCTGGGTGAGGTCAAGCCCGAGTACGCCGATCTCTTGCGCCGGGCCGATGCGATCTTCATCGACGAGCTGCGGGCCTGGAAGGACGAGGCCAGCGGCAAGAGCTGGTACGACCTGACCAGCCAGGCCTTCGCGGTGTTCCTGCCGGTCAAGAGCGTGGGCGTGATGGGTGATGGTCGTACCTACGACCACGTGGTGGCGCTGCGCGCGGTGCACACCAGCGACTTCATGACCGCCGACTGGGCCGAGCTGCCCTACGGCCTGCTGAAGAAGGTGTCCAGCCGCATCATCAACGAGGTGCGCGGCATCAACCGCGTCACCTACGACGTCAGCAGCAAGCCGCCGGCCACCATCGAGTGGGAGTAGCGCGCGCAGCGCACGGAACTTGCGGCGCGCAGCCGACTCCCAGGCAGATTGCCGGCCGCGCCGCGGCTGCCACGGAGGTGAAGTTGGCTCAGACAACCGACCCGGGATTCCGCGACGAGGCGCCCGCCCGCGCCTTGGCACTGTTGCTGGCGGCGCATGGCCCGCTGGGCGCCGAGGAATGGCATGAACTGGAACGCGTCGGCGCGTTCCGCCGGCTGGGCATCAGCACGGTGCGCTTCCGCGAGCTGCTGCAACACTGCGCGGCCGATGTCGGCGGCAGCCTGCACGACCGTTCCTGGCTGCGCGCCGAAGAGGCCGACTACGTGAATGCGGTGCTCGATGCCGTCACCGACCCGGCCGCGCGGCTGCTGGTGCTGCAGTTGAGCATGGCCGCCATCACCGCCGACGGCCGCATCAGCCGCGACGAGCGCATGGTCTACCTGCATTGCCAGGCACGCTGGGGCATCAGCCCGCAGCGCGTGATGCAGGCGCTGGTGGCCGACAGCGCCTTCCACTGACGCTGCCGGGCAGCGGGCACAATCCGGGCCCAGGCTGGCGGCCAACGCCGGCCGACGGGCCCCGATGAGCGACGACGAACAACGGATCAAGGACGAAGCCGGCATGCGCCTGGCCCTGGACCAGGCGCACAACGCGCTGCTGGTGGGCGAGGTGCCGGTGGGCGCGGTGATCCTGCGTGACGGCCAGGTCATCGCCACCGGCTACAACCGGCCGATCACCACCCACGACCCCACCGCGCATGCCGAAATCGTGGCGCTGCGCCACGCCGCGCAGCTGCTGGAGAACTACCGCCTGCCCGAGTGCGAGCTCTACGTGACGCTGGAGCCCTGCCCGATGTGCGCGATGGCGCTGCTGCACGCCCGCTTCAAGCGCGTGGTGTTCGGCGCCGCCGATCCCAAGACCGGCGCCGCCGGCTCGGTGCTGAACCTGTTTGCCGAAACCCGGCTGAACCACCAGACCGCGCTGCACGGCGAGGTGCTGGCGCTGGCCTGCGGCCAGCTGCTGCGCGACTTCTTCGCCGCGCGGCGCGAGCAGCAGCGTGCCGAGCGGCAGGCCGCCGGCGCCGAAAGCATCCCCACTGGCGAGGCGGTGGAACTTGATCCTGCGCAGCTGCCCGGGCTGCCGCCGCGATGATGCGCCTGTGCATCTTCAGCCCCTCGGGTGTGACGGTGAAGGCGGCGCCGGTGCGGCTGGCGTTGCGCCGGCTGAAGGCGTTGGGCTTCGATGCCTATCTGGACGCCGATGCACTGCGCCGCCACCAGCGCTTTGCCGGCGATGACGACACCCGCCTGCAGGCGTTGCACCGGGTGGCCGACGAAGCGCCGGCCGTGGCGCTGGCCAGCCGCGGCGGCTACGGGCTGACCCGGCTGCTGGACCGCATCGACTGGCCGCGCCTGCAGCGCAGCGTGGACGCCGGCACCCGCTGGGTGGGGCTCAGCGACATCACCGCGCTGCAGCTGGGCCTGCTGGCCCACGGCGGCGGGCCCAGCTGGGCCGGGCCCACGGCGGCCGAGGATTTCGGCCGCAGCGACGAAGCCGGCGGCCTGGACGAACTGACCGTGCCCTGCTTCTGCGAGGCCATGCGCGGCGAGCTGGAGGCGGTGGGCTTCCGCACCGAGGCCGGCTTCGACGGCCTGGACGTGGCCGGCCGGCTGTGGGGCGGCAACCTGACGGTGCTGCTGTCGCTGCTGGGCACGCCGCACTGGCCGCGGGTGCGCAGCGGCATCCTGTTCCTGGAAGACGTGAACGAGCAGCCCTATCGCGTGGAGCGCATGCTGCTGCAGCTGCACCAGGCCGGCGTGCTGGCGGCGCAAAAGGCGGTGGTGCTGGGGCATTTCACCGTCCATGCCAAGTCGCCGCTGGACCGCGGCTTCTCGCTGAAGGTGGCGGTGCAGCGGCTGCGCGGCGAATGCGCCACGCCGATCCTGACCGGGCTGCCCTTCGGCCACGTGCCCGCCAAGCTGACGCTGCCGGTGGGCCGGCGCGTGCAGCTGGCGGTGGACGGCCGCACCGCCTACCTGCACTGGGGCCATGCCGGGGGCTGAGCGGCGGCGGCCAGGGGCCGGCGCCGCGGCATGGGGTTGGCTCCTGGCCCTGGCGTTCGTGCTGGCCGGCTGCAACAACAACCCCTGGCCGGCCGGCCAGGCGGCCACCAACACCGGCTTCAGCGCGGTGCAGCAGAACTCGCCGCGGCATCTGGATCCGACCGCCTCGTACTGGTCGAACGAGACGCCCTACACCTACCAGATCTACGAGCCGCTGTACGGGTACCACTACCTGCTGCGTCCCTTCACGCTGGTGCCGAAGACCGCGCAGCAGGTGGTGCGGCCGCGCTACATGGACGCGCAGGGCCAGCCGCTGCCCGACGACGCAGCGGCCGCGCAGGTGGCCGAGAGCGTGTACGACATCCGCCTCAAGCCCGGCATCCTGTACCAGCCGCATCCGGCCTTTGCGCTGGATGCGCAGGGCCGCCACCGCTACCTGGCGCTGCGGCCGGGTGAGCTGGGCAACCGCCGCTCGCCGCTGGTCTTCGAGCACCAAGGCACCCGCGAACTGGTGGCCGAGGACTATGTCTATGCGCTGAAGCGCCACGCCACCACGCGCGTGACCACGCCGATCTTTGGCATCTTTGCCGAGAACATCGTCGGCCTGCGCGACTATGGCGAGCTCGTCAAGGAAGAGGACCGCAAGCTGCGCGAGGGCGCCGACCCGTCGGCCGCGGACAAGCCCTTCCTGGACTTCCGGCGCTGGCCGCTGGCCGGCGCCAGCGCGCCCGAGAAGCACCTGCTGCGCATCCGCATCAAGGGCAAGTACCCGCAGTGGAACTACTGGCTGACCACCACCTTCACCGCGCCGATCCCCTGGGAGGCCGATGCCTTCTATGCCCAGCCCGGCATGGCCGACGCGGGCCTGAGCCTGGACAGCTGGCCGGTGGGGACCGGCCCGTACATGATGACCGAGTTCGTTCGCGACAGGCGCCACGTGCTGCAGCGCAACCCTAACTTCCGCGGCGAGCCTTATCCCTGCGAAGGCATGCCCGGCGACAAGGAAGCCGGCCTGCTGGACGACTGCGGCAAGACCATGCCCTTCATCGACACCTACGTCTCGACCGTGGAGCGCGAGAACGTGCCGGTGCGCGCCAAGTTCCGCCAGGGCTACTACGACATCGAGGTGTTCGAGCGCACCGACACGGGCATGGACTACCTGGTGGAGATGCAGGATTCCGAAGAGGTGCGGGCCGACTACCTGGCCAAGGGCTTCCGGTTGCCGCGCTTTTCGGACGTGACCAGCTGGTTCATCGGCTTCAACATGCGCGATCCGGTGGTCGGCTGGGGCGACACGCCCGAGCAGCAGGCGCGCAACCGCAAGCTGCGCCAGGCGATCTCGATCGCCATCGACTGGGAGGAGTATTCGAAGATCTTCCCTAAGGCCGCCGGCGAGGTGGCGATGGGCCCGCTGCCGCAGGGCATCTTCGGCTCGCGCCACGGCACGGCCGAGGGCGTGAACCCGGTGACGCACCGCTGGCAGGACGGCAAGGCCGTGCGCCGCAGCATCGCCGAGGCCAAGCAGCTGATGGCCGAGGCAGGTTTCCCCAACGGCCGCGACGCCCGCACCGGCAAGCCGCTGGTCATCAACTACGACTACTACTCGGCCCCGACGCCGGAGAACAAGGCCGGCATCGACTGGGTGGTGCGGCAGTTCGCCAAGATCGACATCCAGCTCGAGGTGCGGGCCACCGACAACAACCAGTTCCAGGACAAGGTGCGCAAGGGCAACTACCAGGTGTTCTGGCTGGGCTGGCTGGCCGACTACCCGGACGCCGAGAACTTCCTGTTCCTGCTGTACGGTCCCAACGGCAAGACCGAGCACGACGGCGAGAACACATCGAACTACGCCAACCCCGAGTTCGACCGACTGTTCGCGCAGGTCAAGCTGCTGGAAGACGGCCCGCAGAAGCAGGCCGTCATCGACCAGATGGTGCGCATCGCGCAACAGGACGCGCCCTGGAGCTTCGGCTACTTCCCGTTCAGCTCGGGCGCGGCGCAGGCCTGGGTGCACAACTACAAGCCGGCAGTGCTGGTGCGCGACCACGGCAAGTACCTGCGGCTGGACGTGCCCGAGCGCGTGCGCCTGCAGGCCGAATGGAACCGGCCGGTGTGGTGGCCGCTGGGGCTGCTGGCGCTGGCCGCCCTGGCGCTGGCCCTGGGCGGCTGGCGCAGCCTGCGCCGGCGCGAGCGCCGCAACGCCCACGGTGAGGTGGTGGCCTGATGGGCTGGATCGTGCTGCGGCGCTTCGCCTACGGCGCGCTGGTGCTGCTGGGCGTGAACCTGGCCACCTTCTTCCTGTTCTTCACCGTCAACACGCCGGACGACATGGCGCGGCTGAACCTGGGCGGCAAGCGCATCAACCAGGAAGTCATCGAGAAGTGGAAGACCGAGCGCGGCTACGACAAGCCGCTGTACTTCAACCCGGCGCAGCAGGGCACCCAGCGCTTCACCGACACCATCTTCTGGGAACGCTCGGTGTCGCTGTTCGCGCTGGACTTCGGCCGCAGCGATGCCGAAGGCGGCGGCAGCATCGGCCACGAGGTGGCCACACGCATGTGGGTCAGCATGCAGCTGGCGCTGCCGCTGTTCGTGCTGCAGCTGCTGGCCAGCACCGCGCTGGCGCTGCTGCTGGCGATGTTCCGCCACACGCGGCTGGATTTCTGGGGCGTGGTGCTGTGCGTGCTGATGCTGTCGATCAGCAGCCTGTTCTACATCATCGTCGGCCAGTACTTCTTCTCGCGTGTGCTGCGGCTGGCGCCCATTTCTGGCTACGGCGAGGGCTGGGACGTGCTGCGCTTTCTGGCGCTGCCCATCGGCCTGTCGCTGCTGGCAAGGCTGGGCGGCGAGGCGCGCCTGTACCGCGCGATGCTGCTGGAGGAACTGGGCAAGGACTACGTGCGCACGGCCCGCGCCAAGGGTCTGTCCGAAACCGTGGTGATGGCCCGGCACGTGCTGCGCAACGCGCTGATCCCGATCATCACCAGCGCTGGTGCGTACCTGCCCTACGTGTTCCTGGGCAGCCTGGTGTTCGAAAGCTTCTTCGGCCTGCCGGGCCTGGGCGCCTACGTGATCGAGGCCATCGGCAAGCAGGACTTCGCCGTGGTGCGTACGATGGTGTTCCTGGGCTCGCTCCTGTACATCGCGTCGTACATCCTGATCGACCTGGCCTACAGCTGGGCCGACCCACGCGTCAGGTTGAGCTGAGATGCCGAAGTTCGTACTGCTCTGGACCGACGCCGCCATGTGGCTGATGGCCCTGGCGCTGGCCGGCTACGTGCTGATGGTGCTGCGCCGGCCAGGGCTGGCGGCCAACTGGCACAAGGTCTTCCGCGACCCGGCGGCGCTGGCCTCGGCGGTGGTGCTGCTGCTGTGCCTGGGCATCACGCTGCTGGACAGCGTGCACTACCGGCCGCTGCTGCCGCCGGCCGAGGGCGCCCCCGGCGCGGCGCCGGCGCACGACACGCGCACGCGCTCGCTGCTGGATGCGCTGCTGGCAAAGCTGATCGATTCGCGCGAGGCCACCTATTCGCGGCCGCTGTCCTACGTCGGCTTCACCAAGGAATCGGTGGAAGTGGGTGGCGAGGTACAGCGCATCGCCCCGCGGCTGAAGCACGGCGGCGCGCATCTGAGCGACCCGGAGAAGCAGTGGCTGCCCGACCTGGCGTGGCGCGGCGCGCTGGGGCTGCTGCTGGGCCTGGGCACAGCCGCGCTGCTGTCGGCCGCGCTGTTGACGGCCGCATCGCGGCACCAAGCCGGGCCGTGGCGGCAGCGGATGGCAGCCGCCTGGCACGGCACGCACGGCATTCCGTGGCGGGTGGCCTGCCTGACGCTGGGCGTGATCGGCCTGCTGGCCGGGCCGGCTGCGCTGTGGGCCGGCCACTACCACGTGCTGGGCACCGACCTGACCGGCAACGACGTGCTGTACCAGGCGTTGAAGAGCATCCGCACCGCCTTCGTCATCGGCACGCTGGCCACCGTGGCCACGCTGCCGCTGGCGGTGGGCCTGGGCATCGTGACCGGCTACTTCCGCGGCTGGGCCGACGAGGCGATCCAGTACCTGTACACCGTGCTGTCCTCGGTGCCCAACGTGCTGCTCATTGCCGCCTGCGTGCTGATGGTGCAGGTGTTCCTGGACAAGCACCCGGAGCTGTTCGAGACCGGCGCCGAGCGCGCCGACCTGAAGCTCTTTCTGCTGTGCGTGGTGCTGGGGCTGACCGGCTGGGCCGGGCTGTGCCGGCTGCTGCGCGCCGAGACGCTGAAGCTGCGCGAGCAGGAATTCGTGCAGGCCGCGCAGGCCTTCGGCGTGCCGGCCGGGCGCATCATGCGCCGGCATGTGTTTCCGAACGTCGCGCACCTGGTGCTGATCGTCACCGTGCTGGAGTTCAGCGCGCTGATCCTGTACGAGGCGGTGCTGTCCTACGTGGGCGTGGGCGTCGATCCGTCGATGCACAGCTTCGGCGGCATGATCAACCTGGCCCGCAGCGAGATGAGCCGCGACCCGGTGGTGTGGTGGAGCTTCGCGGCGGCCTTCGGCTTCATGGTGACGCTGGTGCTGGCGGCCAACCTGTTTGCCGACGGCGTGCGCGACGCCTTCGACCCGCGCACGCGGGTGCTGCGGCCGCGGGCCTTGCGCCGCGCGGGGGGCCGATGAGCGCCGGCGCGCACCTGGAGCTGCAGGCCCTGGCCGTCGAGCTGGAGGCCGACGCGGGCGTGGTGCGCGCGCTGGACGGCATCCGCCTGGCGCTGGCCCGCGGCGAGACCTTTGCTCTGGTGGGCGAAAGCGGCTGCGGCAAGAGCATGACCGCGCTGGCGCTGATGCGCCTGCTGCCGGAGAACGGCTATTTCGCCGGCGGCCAGGTGCAGCTGGAAGGCACCGACCTGCTGGCGCTGCCCGAGCAGGCGATGCGCGCCGTGCGCGGCGGGCGCATCGGCATGATCTTCCAGGAACCGTCCACCAGCCTGAACCCGGTGATGCGGGTGGGCGAGCAGATCGTCGAGGCCATCGAGACCCACACCGCATTGCGTGGCGCCGCGGCACGGGCCAAGGCTATCGAATGGCTGCGGCGGGTGGGCATCCCCGAGGCCGAGCGGCGCATCGACGACTACCCCTTCCGGCTGTCGGGCGGGCAGAAGCAGCGCGTGATGATCGCCATGACGCTGGCCGCCGAGCCCGACTACCTGATCGCCGACGAGCCGACGACGGCGCTGGACGTCAGCATCCAGGGCCAGATCCTGGCGCTGCTGCGCGAGCTGCAGCGTGTGCGGCGCATGGGCATGCTGCTGATCACGCACGACCTGGGTGCGGTGGCCGGCATGGCGCAGCGGGTGGCGCTGATGTACGCCGGGCAAATCGTCGAGTTGGCGGCTACCGAGGACTTCTTCGCCCGGCCGCTGCACCCCTATGCCCGCGCGCTTCTGCAGGCACTGCCCGATGCGCTGCGCCGCGGCCAGCCGCTGGCGGCCATCGGCGGCAGCGTGCCGCCGCTGTGGACGGCCTTTACTGGCTGCCGCTTCGCACCGCGCTGCGGCCGGGCGCAGCCGGCCTGCCGCGAAGGCGAGCCGGCGCTGCAGGACGCTGGTGCCGGCCACCAGGTGCGCTGCATCCGCCATGCCGAAGCCTGGGCGCCGGAGGCCGCAGTGGCCGCCGCCGCGCCGGCGATGCCCGCGTCCACGGCTGCGCCGCTGCTGCAGGTGCAGCACCTGAACGTGGTGTTTCCGGCCACCGGCAGCGCCTGGCGACGCCGCGGCCCGGGCTTCCAGGCGGTGCGCGACCTGAGCTTCGAACTGCCGCGCGGCCGCACGCTGGCGCTGGTGGGCGAATCGGGCTGCGGCAAGACGACCACCGGCAAGGCCATCGTGCAGTTGCTGCGCGGCCAGGCGCACATCGAGGGCAGGGCGCTGCTGGACGGCCGCGACCTCTTCGGCCTGCAGGGCGAGGCGTTGCTGGCCGCGCGCCGCGAGGTGCAGATCGTCTTCCAGGACCCCTTTGCGTCGCTGAACCCACGGCTGCGGGTGCTGGAGCTGCTGGAAGAGGGCCTGGAGGCGTTGCAGCCGCAGCTGGACCGCGGCGCCCGCCGGCAGCGCATCGAAGCGCTGGTCGAGCGCGTGGGCTTGCGCAGCGATGCGCTGCAGCGCTACCCGCACGAATTTTCGGGCGGGCAGCGGCAGCGCATTGCCATCGCCCGGGCACTGGCCGTGCAGCCACGGCTGCTGGTCTGCGACGAGCCGACCTCGGCGCTGGACGTGTCGGTGCAGGCGCAGATCCTGAACCTGCTGCGCGAACTGCAGCGCGAGATGGGCCTGAGCTACCTGTTCATCACGCACAACATCGGCGTGGTGGAGTACATCGCCGACGAGGTGGCGGTGATGCAGGCCGGCGCCATCGTCGAGCAGGG
>Ga0209369_1001561_pt1 | contig 10825 bp, 8 predicted proteins | sample EBPBio142010_DNA_FD_185865 | JGI IMG/M metagenome (GOLD analysis project Ga0209369, IMG submission 185865) | Wastewater treatment Type I Accumulibacter community from EBPR Bioreactor in Madison, WI, USA - Reactor 1_10/4/2010_ DNA (SPAdes)... | ecosystem: Engineered > Bioreactor > EBPR >... | reverse complement strand
CCCAGTCGCCGCCCGCGGCAGATGGTCGACTGGGTCGAGCGGCCGAACGGCCAGCGCACCCGGCGCATCTTCGTCAGCGCGCGGGACGGCGAGGGCCTGGACGCCCTGCGCGACCTGCTGGCGCAGACGGTGGCCGAGCGCTTGAATGCTGCGCCGGCGGCCCCATCTTCTTCGGTTGGCGATCCCCGGTCGCTGCCCCTGTCGACGAATTCTTCCTTCCCCCTCCAGCCCCGACACCATGTCTGACCACCCCACCGAGCGGCCGCCCCATGGCATTGGCGAGGTCGCCCGTGCGGCAGCGGCCCTGCTGCGCGCGCTGGTGCGCCGTCCCGGCGCGCGCGCCCCGGGCGCCGGCACGCTGGTGCTGAACAACGGCGGCCGCAACGAGGGCCCGCCCGATCTGGACGAGCTGTGGCGCGACTTCAATCGCAAGCTCAGCGGCATGTTCGGTGGCAAGGGCGGCCAGCGGCCGAACCGGCCTTCGGGCGACCGACCGCCCGAAGGGGGCGGCGGGCCGTCGTTCCAGCCGAACATGAAGAGCGCCGGCATCGGCATCGGCCTGATCGCCGGCGTCGTCGCGCTGGTCTGGCTGGGCAGCGGCGTGTTCATCGTGCAGGAAGGCCAGCAGGCGGTGGTGACCTCCTTCGGGCGTTATGCCTACACGGTGGACGCCGGCATCCAGTGGCGCTTCCCGTACCCCTTCCAGGCCCACGAGACGGTGCCGGTGACGCAGCTGCGCTCGGTGGACATGGGCCGCAACACGCCTGTGCCCGCCACCGGCCTGCGTGATTCGTCGATGCTGACGCAGGACGAGAACATCGTCGACATCCGCTTCACGGTGCAGTACCGGCTGAAGGACGCGCGCGCCTTCCTGTTCGAGAACCGCAGCCCAGACGAGGCGGTGGTGCAGGCCGCCGAGTCGGCGGTGCGCGAGGTGGTCGGCCGCAGCAATGTCGACGCCGTGCTGTACCAGGCGCGCGACCTGCTGGCCGCCGACCTGCTGAATTCGGTGCAGCAGCAGCTGGACCGGCTGAATGCCGGCATCCAGATCGTCAACGTCAACGTGCAGTCGGTGGCCGTGCCCGAGCAGGTGCAGGCCGCCTTCAACGATGCCGTCAAGGCCACCGCCGACCGCGACCGCTTCAAGAACGAAGGCCAGGCCTACGCCAGCGACGTGATCCCGCGTGCGCAGGGCACGGCCGCGCGGTTGCGCGAGGAAGCCGAGGGCTATCGCGCCCGGGTGGTGTCGATGGCCGAGGGTGATGCCGAACGCTTCCGCTCGGTGGTGGACGAATACAAGAAGGCGCCGGGCGTGACCCGCGACCGCCTGTACGTGGACACCATGCAGCAGGTGTACTCCAACGTCAGCAAGGTCATGGTCGACAGCCGCGCAGGCTCGAACCTGCTGTACCTGCCGCTGGACAAGCTGATGCAGCAGTCCGGCGCGGCGGTGGCCGCACCGGCGCCGGCCCCGATGCCGGCCGAAGCGCCGGCGCCCACCGTCGGCAGCAACGACCCGAGATCGCGCGACGGCGGCCGCAGCCGTGACCGCGACGGACGCTGAAGCCAGGGGCCCACGACATGAATCGCATTGGAATGTTCGCCGTCGGCCTGCTGGTCGCCTTGATGGTGGCCGCCTCGACGATGTTCATCGTCGACCAGCGCCAGGTCGCCGTGGTCTTCGCGCTGGGTGAGATCCGGGAAGTGGTCACCGAGCCGGGGCTGAAGTTCAAGCTGCCGCCGCCTTTCCAGAACGTGGTGTTCCTGGACAAGCGCATCCAGACGCTGGACAACTCGGAAAACCGGCCGATCTTCACCGCCGAGAAGAAGAGCCTGGTCATCGACTGGCTGGTCAAGTGGCGCATCGCCGAGCCGCGGCAGTTCATCCGTAACAACGGCACCGACTTCCGCAACCTGGAGAACCGCCTGAGCCCGGTGGTGCAGGCGGCCTTCAACGAGGAGGTGACACGGCGCAACGTGTCGGGCGTGCTGTCGATCGAGCGCGAGAAGGTCATGCGCGACGTGCTGGCCCGCCTGTCCGACGAGGCCAAAGCCTTCGGCATCGAGGTGATCGACGTGCGCATCAAGCGCGTCGACTTCGTCGCCGACATCACCGATTCGGTGTTCAAGCGCATGGAGTCCGAACGCAAGCGCGTGGCCAACGAACTGCGCTCGCAGGGCATGGCCGAGGCCGAGAAGATCCGCGCCGATGCCGACCGGCAGCGCGAGGTGATCGTGGCCGAGGCCTACCGCGACGCGCAAAAGGTGCGTGGCGAGGGCGATGCCAAGGCTTCGGCGCTGTACGCCGAAAGCTTCGGACGCGACCCGGCTTTCGCCAAGTTCTACCGCAGCCTGGAGGCCTATCGCGCCAGCTTCCGTTCGCGCCAGGACGTGATGGTGGTCGATCCGAACAGCGAGTTCTTTCGCGCGATGCGCGGCAGTTCCGCGGACGCCAAGCCCTGACGACCCGGCCGCGCCGCGATGTCCGACCTGCTGATCGGTGCGGTCGCCTTGATGCTCGTCTTCGAGGGACTGCTGCCCTTCCTGAGCCCGGGCGGCTGGCGCGCAATGTTCGAGAAGGTGCTGCGCCTCAGCGACGGGCAGATCCGCTTCTTCGGCCTGAGCAGCATGCTGGTCGGCATGGTGCTGCTGCTGATCTTCTGGAACTGAGCCGCGTAGGCGCCGGCCCGGCTGCCGGGACGGCGGTCGATACAATGACCGTTTCCATTTTCCGGGTCCCTTCATGACGTCCGCGTGGCTGCTTCCCGAGCACATCGCCGATGTACTGCCGGCGCAGGCGCGGCGCATCGAGGAGCTCCGCCGCAGCCTGCTGGACCGTGCCCGCAGCTTCGGTTTCGAGCTGGTGATGCCGCCGCTGCTGGAGCATCTGGATTCGCTGCTCACCGGCACCGGGCACGAGCTGGACCTGCGCACCTTCAAGCTGGTCGACCAGCTCAGCGGCCGCACTCTCGGCCTGCGCGCCGACACCACGCCGCAGGCGGCGCGCATCGACGCGCACCTGCTGAACCGCCAGGGGGTCACGCGGCTGTGCTATTGCGGCCCGGTGCTGCACACACGCCCGAGCGGGCTGGGCTCGCGCGAGCCGCTGCAGTTCGGTGCCGAGATCTTCGGCCACGCCGGGCTAGAGGCCGACCTGGAGGTGCAGGAGCTGGCGCTGGATGCGCTGCAGGCCGCCAGTGTCGATGGCCTGGTCATCGACCTGGCCGATGCGCGGGTGGTGCGCGGCGTGCTGGCCGGCGTGCCGCTGGACGCGGCGGCGCTGCAGCAGGTGGTGGACGCGCTGGCCCGCAAGGATGCCGCCGCGCTCCAGGTGCTGGCGCATGATTTCCCGGCAGCGTCGCGAGACGCGCTGCTGCGGCTGCCCACGCTGTATGGCGATGCCGAGGTGCTGGACGAGGCGCGGCGCGTGCTGCCGCAGCGGGCGCTGATCGGCGAGGCGCTGGACGACCTGCAATGGCTGGCCCGCCACCTGCAACGCGACCATGCCGGTGTGCGCGTGGGCTTCGACCTGTCGGACATGAGCGGCTATGCGTACTACAGCGGCACGCGCTTCGCCGTCTATGGCGGCGGCTCCAGCGATGCACTGGTGCGCGGCGGCCGTTACGACGAGGTGGGCGCGGTCTTCGGCCGGCGTCGGCCGGCGGTGGGCTTCAGCCTCGACCTGAAGCAGCTGGCCGAGCATGCGTCCGAGCCGCCGCGGGCCAGCGCCGTGCGCGCGCCCTGGGGCGAGGACCTGAAGCTGCGCGCGGCCGTGCGACGGCTGCGCGAGGCCGGCGAGACCGTGCTGTGCGTGCTGCCTGGGCACGAGCACGAGGGCCAGGAATTCGATTGCGACCGCGAACTGATTTCCATCGACGATCAATGGGTGCTGCGCTCGCTCTGAGGCGGGCCGGACCACCCCTTTGCAGCCGGAAGGATTGCGCTTGAACATGCAGCAGGGCCAGCGGGCCACACGGGGCCGCAACGTCGTCGTCGTCGGCACCCAATGGGGCGACGAGGGCAAGGGCAAGATGGTGGACTGGCTGACCGAGCAGGCGCACGGCGTGGTGCGCTTTCAGGGCGGCCACAACGCCGGCCACACGCTGGTCATCCGCGGCCAGAAGACGGCGCTGCAGCTGGTGCCGTCTGGCGTCATGCGCGACGGCGTGCCGTGTTACATCGGCAACGGCGTGGTCGTCGATCCGTCGCACCTGCTGCTGGAGATCCAGCGGCTGGAGGCGGCCGGCCTGGACGTGCGCTCGCGCCTGTTCGTCAGCGAATCTTGTCCGCTGATCCTGCCCTTCCACGTGGCGGTGGACAAGGCCCGCGAAGGCCTGCGCGAGACCAGCGGCGCCGGCAAGATCGGCACCACCGGCAAGGGCATCGGCCCGGCCTACGAGGACAAGGTGGCGCGCCGCGCGCTGCGCGCCCAGGACCTGAAGCACCCCGAGCGCTTCGCGCGCAAGCTGCGCGAGCTGGTGGACCTGCACAACTTCGCGCTGGCCGGCTACCTGAAGGCCGAGCCGCTGCACTACGAGCAGGTGCTGGAAGACGCCATGCGCGCGGCCGAGCAGATCCGCCCGCTGCTGGCCGACGTGGGCTACGCGTTGCACCAGGCCCACCTGCGGGGTTCCAACCTGCTGTTCGAGGGCGCGCAGGGCACGCTGCTGGACATCGACCACGGCACCTACCCGTTCGTCACCAGCAGCAACTGCGTGGCCGGCAACGCCGCGGCGGGCTCGGGTGTCGGCCCGGACATGCTGCATTACGTGCTGGGCATCACCAAGGCTTACACCACACGCGTGGGCAGCGGGCCGTTCCCGACCGAGCTGCCGATGGACCAGCCGGGGAGCGTCGGCTACCACCTGTCCACCGTGGGCCAGGAGCGCGGCACCGTCACCGGCCGTGCGCGCCGCTGCGGCTGGCTGGATGCCGCCGCGCTGAAGCGCTCGACCATCATCAACGGCCTGTCGGGGCTGTGCATCACCAAGCTCGACGTGCTGGACGGGCTGCCGGAGATCAAGGTCTGCACCGGCTACCGGCTGGACGGGCGCATGCTCGACGTGCTGCCTCTGGACGCCGACGAGGTGGAGGCCTGCGAGCCCGTCTACGAAAGCTTCGCCGGCTGGTCGGAGAAGACCGCCGGCCTGACCGAATGGGACCAGCTGCCGCTGAATGCCCGGCGCTACCTGGAGCGCGTGCAGGCGCTGATCGGCACGCCGATCGACATGGTCTCCACCGGCCCCGACCGCGACCATACGATCCTGCTGCGGCACCCCTACCAGGGCTGAACGCGCCGCTTCATCTCATCACCCCACCTGCGGAAGACCCACATGCTCACCGACGACGGCAAACACCTCTACGTGTCCTGGGACGAGTACCACTTGCTCACCGAGCGGCTGGCGCTGAAGGTGCACAACTCCGGCTGGCAGTTCGACCAGATCCTGTGCCTGGCGCGGGGCGGCATGCGCCCTGGCGACGTGCTGTCGCGGGTCTTCGACAAGCCGCTGGCCATCATGTCCACCAGCTCGTACCGCGCCGAGGCCGGCACCATCCAGGGCCGGCTGGACATCGCCAAGTACATCACCCTGCCCAAGGGCGAGCTGGCCGGCCGCGTGCTGCTGGTCGACGACCTGTCGGATTCCGGCGTCACGCTGCAGGCGGTGGTCGAGCGGCTGCGTGGCATGCCCTCGATCAGCGAGCTGCGCTCGGCCGTCATCTGGGTGAAGGCCGCGTCCACCTACACGCCCGACTACTATGTCGAGCACCTGCCCACCAGCCCGTGGATCCATCAGCCCTTCGAGGAGTACGACTCGATGCGGCCGGACCGGCTGGCGAAGAAGTTCGTCGTCTGAATGCGCCACGCGCGCGAGGCGACGCCACACAAAGACGAAGGGCCGACCCTTTCGTGCCGGCCCTCATCATTTCTTGGTGCCCAGGAGAGGACTCGAACCTCCACGGAGTTACCCGCTAGTACCTGAAACTAGTGCGTCTACCAATTCCGCCACCTGGGCACTGCAACCCGAGAGTATAGCATCAAAGAGAACCTGCAATCCAACCCTGCCACCTCCGGCGCCGCCCTGTTCAGCGAGCTGGAAGGCCAGGTCGAAGGCCATCAGGACGGCCACGGCTTCGTGCGCCGCGACGACGGCCAGCCGCCGATCTACCTGTCACCGCAGGAGATGCGCGCCGTGCTGCACCGCGACCGCGTGCGCGTGCGCATCGTGCGCTACGACCGCAAGGGCCGGCCCGAGGGCCGCGTGCTCGAGATCGTCGAGCGCCGCAAGGCGCCGATCATCGGCCGACTGCTGCACGAGGCCGGCATCTGGCTGGTGGCACCCGAAGACCGGCGCTATGGCCAGGACATCATGGTGCCGAAGAACGCCACCGCCAACGCCGCGGTGGGGCAGGTAGTGTCGATCGAACTGACCGAGCCGCCGTCGATGTATTCGCAGCCGATGGGCCGCGTGGTCGAGGTGCTGGGCGAGATCGACGACCCCGGCATGGAGATCGAAATTGCCGTGCGCAAGTACGAGGTGCCGCACCGCTTTTCGCCCGAGACGCTGGCCCAGGCAGCGGCGCTGCCCGACAAGGTGCGGCCGGCCGACCGCCGGCACCGCGTCGACCTGTCGGACGTGCCGCTGGTCACCATCGACGGCGAGGACGCACGCGACTTCGACGATGCGGTGTACTGCGAGCCCTTCGGCCGCGGCCGCGGCAAGAGCGCCTTCAAGGGCTGGCGATTGATCGTCGCCATTGCCGACGTCAGCCACTACGTCAAGCCGGGCGAGCCCATCGATGCCGATGCCTACGAGCGCGCCACCTCGGTCTACTTCCCGCGGCGGGTGATCCCGATGCTGCCCGAGAAGCTGTCCAACGGCCTGTGCTCGCTGAACCCCGAAGTCGAGCGCCTGGCGATGGTCTGCGACATGGTCATCGCCGGCGACGGCGCGATCGATGCGTACCAGTTCTATCCGGCGGTGATCTGCTCGCATGCGCGGCTCACCTACACCGAGGTGGCGGCGGTGCTGGCCAACACCCGTGGGCCCGAGGCGCAGAAGCGCGCCGACCTGGTGCCGCACCTGTTGCACCTGCACGAGGTCTACCGCGCCCTGCTGAAGCAGCGCGCACGCCGCGGTGCGGTCGACTTCGAAACCACCGAGACGCAGATCGTCTGCGACGAGAACGGCCGCATCGAGAAGATCGTGCCGCGCACCCGCACCGACGCGCACCGGCTGATCGAGGAGGCGATGCTCGCCGCCAACGAATGCGCGGCCGGCTTCATCGAAGCCGCCGGCCACCCGGCGCTGTTCCGCGTGCACGAAGGGCCGACGCCCGAGCGCCGCGTGACGCTGCAGAACTACCTGCGGGCATTGGGCATCGGCCTGCACCTCAGCGACGATCCGTCGCCGGGCGAACTGCAGCAGATCGCCCAGGCCACCAAGGACCGGCCCGACGTCACGCAGATCCACACGATGCTGCTGCGCTCGATGCAGCAGGCTGTCTACACCAGCGCCAACGTCGGCCACTTCGGCCTGGCCTACCAGGCCTATGCGCACTTCACCAGCCCGATCCGGCGCTATCCGGACCTGCTGGTGCACCGCGTGATCAAGGCCATCCTGGGCGATAAGCGCTACCAGCTCGATGGTGCGATGGTGGCCCGCCAGCCCCTGCCGCGTCGTCCGCCGAAGGTGCCGGCCAAGGCGCCCAAGGCGGCCAGCAAGGAGCTGGAAACCTGGGAGATGGCCGGCGCACATTGCAGCGCCAACGAGCGCCGCGCCGACGAGGCCTCGCGTGATGTCGAGGCCTGGCTGAAGTGCCGCTTCATGCGCGAGCACCTGGGCGAGGAATACGCCGGCACCGTCAGCGCCATCACCAGCTTCGGCCTGTTCGTCACGCTGGACGCGCTGTACGTCGAAGGCCTGGTGCATATCACCGAACTCGGCGGCGAGTACTACCGTTACGACGAGGTTCACCAGGAGCTGCGCGGCGAGCGATCCGGCGCGCGCTACACCGTCGGCACGCGGGTGCGGGTGCAGGTCAGCCGTGTCGACCTGGACAGCCGGCGCATCGATTTCCGCCTGGTGCGCGACAGCGACGTGGTGCTGCCGGCCGGCCGCGCCCGCGGCCGTGCGGCCAGCGCGGCGGACGAGCTGCAGGCGGTGCACGAGACCGACCGCGCCGGCAAGGCCGCCGCCAAGGCCAAGGCCGCGCGCAAGGGGCCGGCCTCCACCGCCAAGAAGTCGGCGCGCAGCACGCGCGAGCGCAAGCCCGGACCGCGTACCCGGCGCTGAGCTTCAGCGCGCGCCTCAGCCAGCGCGGTGCCGCGCCAGCGTGGCGCGCAGCGCGTCGATCAGCTGGCTCGCCGGCATCGCCAGGCTGCCGGGTGCGGCAGCCAGCACCTCGTCGGCCGCGCGGCCGTGCAACCAGGCGGCGGCGCGCGTGGCCTGCCAGGCGGCCGCCGCGCCATCGGCCGCGGCCAGCTGCGCCCACAAGCCACCCAGCCAGCCGGCCAGCACGTCGCCGCTGCCGCCGGCGGCCAGCAGCGCATTGCCGCTGGGGTTGATCGACAGCCTGCCGTCGGGTGCGGCCACCACCGTGCCCGATCCCTTCAGCAGCGCGATGCTGCCGTGGCCCTGGGCCAGTTCGCGCGCGGCCTGCAGGCGGTCGGCCTGCACCCGCGCCACGTCGCTGCCCAGCAGCCGCGCGGCCTCTAGCGGGTGCGGCGTCAGCACCGTGCCCAGGCCGCGGCCGGCGCGCGCCTGCAGCAGCGCCTTCAGCGCCGGGTCGCCGGCGATGGCATTCAGCGCGTCGGCGTCCAGCACCAGCCGGGCGGCGCGTGAGAGCAACACAGGCAGGACGGGCAGAACGGCCTGGCCGCCGCCGCAGCCGCAGACCACGGTGCTACGCGCCAGCATGTCGGCATCGGCCAGCCAGCGGGCCGGGCGCCACATCAGTTCCGGCTGCAGGGTGTCGAGCAAGGCCGCGCTGTCATCGAGCGGGCAGACGAACACCCGGCCGGCCCCGCTGGCCAGTGCCGCGCGGGCCGCCAGCACCACCGCGCCGGCCATGCCCGGCGCACCGCCCACCAGCACCACGTCGCCGAAGCGGCCCTTGTGGCTGGCGTGGGCCCGCGCTGCCAGCGGCTGCAGCGTGTCGCTGCCGGCCAGCTGCGCGGTGGCCGTGGCGTCGTCGGGCGGCAGGCCCAGGGTGTCCAACCAGATCTGCCCGGCATGGTCGCGGCCGTCGGCGGTGAACAGCCCCGGCTTCAGCGTCAGCAACGACAGCGTGTGCGTGGCCCGCACCGCCTTGGCACCCAGCCGGCAGCCGGTGTCGGCCGAAAGGCCCGACGGCAGGTCCACCGCCAGCACCGGCGTGCCCGTGCGGGCGATCGTGTGGAGGGCGTCGATCGCCGCGGCGATGGCGCCCTCCGGCGCCCGGCGGCTGCCCAGGCCGAGCAGCGCATCGATGACCAGGTCGACCCCACCTTCGGGCGGCGCGGTCTGTAGCCGCAGGCCGGCGGCCAGTGCATCGTCCAGCGCGGCGCGGGCATCGGCCGGCAGCCGCGCGATATTGCCGTGCAGCGTGACGTGCACGGCCATGCCGGCCTGGTGCAGCCAGCGTGCGGCCACCAGGCCATCGCCGCCGTTGTTGCCGGGCCCGCTGGCCACCCAGGCGCGTTGCGCATGTGGCGCCACCGCGCGTGCCAACCGCGCCACCGCCAGGCCGGCACGCTGCATCAGCGCTTGTGGCGGGTGCTGGGCCAGTGCCTGCGCCTCGATTGCCCGCGAGGCGGCCACGTCATGCAGCGAGGCCGATGCCAGGCCGGGCAGGATGCGCACGGGGCCGTGGTCGGCAACGAAGGTCATGGCGTGGGCACAGGGCAGGGGGCCCACCATTGTGCGGCGGCCGCCGCTTCAGGCGCCCAGCCGTTGCGGGCCCAGGCCGGCGATGTCGATGCCCGGGTCGCGGTTTGACATCAGGTCGGCCGCCAGCCGCGCCGAGCCGCAGGACAGCGCCCAGCCGCTGGAGCCATGCCCCAGGTTCAGCCACAGGCCGGGCAGGCGGCTGCGGCCGATGACCGGCGGGCCGTCGGGCAGCATCGGCCGCGCGCCCTTCCACGCGCTGGCCTGCGACAGCCGCGCGGCGCCGGGGTACCAGTCGTCCAGCACCTTGTACAGCGTGGCCAACGCGGCCGCGTTCATGCGGCCGGGTTCGCCGCCCAGCTCGGCGCTGCCGGCCACGCGGATACGCTGGCCCAGCCGCGAGATCGCGACCTTGAACTTCTCGTCCATCACCGCGCCGCGCGGTCCCTGCATCGTGTGCTCATCGGCCAGGCTCAGCGGCGCGGTGACCGAGTAGCCGTAGACCGGTGCGATCGGCAGCCGCAGCCGCAGCGGCCGCAACAGCTGCGCGGCCTGGTGGCCGGTGCACAGCAGCACGGCGTCGTACTCGGCGTCGTCGCGCGTGCCAGCGGCGCCGCGGTCCTGGCTGAGGACGCGCGGTGCGCTGCCCGGCGTGAGAGCCGTCACCTCATGCTGGAAGCGAAAGCGCGCGCCCAGGCGCTGCGCCTGCGCCTTCATCAGGTGCGCGAACTGCCGGCAGTTGCCGACCTCGTCCTGCGCCAGCCAGATGCCGGCATGCAGCGGCGTGCCGGCCTGCAGGCCGGGCTCGACGCGCCGGCAGCCGTCGGCATCCAGCAGCTCGAAGGGCACTTCCAGCGTGCGCAGCACCTGCAGCGAGGCCTGCGCCTGCGCCAGGTCACGGGCCGTGCGCAGCAGCACCAGCACGCCGCTGGCCTGCTCGTATTCGAGGGCCAGGGCCT
>Ga0209369_1001558_pt1 | contig 10834 bp, 8 predicted proteins | sample EBPBio142010_DNA_FD_185865 | JGI IMG/M metagenome (GOLD analysis project Ga0209369, IMG submission 185865) | Wastewater treatment Type I Accumulibacter community from EBPR Bioreactor in Madison, WI, USA - Reactor 1_10/4/2010_ DNA (SPAdes)... | ecosystem: Engineered > Bioreactor > EBPR >... | reverse complement strand
CGAGAGCTGCGCGCCATCGCCCCCGAAGGGGTGCAGCTGGTCATGAACATCTCGGCCCCGCGTCCGGTGATCACGCCTTTCACCCTGCGCTTCGTGGCCGATGCGGACGGCGCGCGGTTCGACAGCTGCTCGGCCGATACCGACCGGGCGCGGACCCAGATCCTGCGGGCCGCGCAGGCGGCCGGGGTCGAGGGATCGTCGGTCTGCCAGGTGGGCCTGGGCACACCGACGCCGCGTTGGGCGGAAGCGGTCGGCCTGGCGATTGCGGCGGTGAAGGAGTTGGGGTCGGGGTCGATCACCTTCTCGGATGCGGATGTGACGCTGCTGGCGGGCAGCGAGGTGCCGCAGGCGACCTTTGACAAGGTGGTGGGCGATCTGGAAACCGGGCTGCCGGATGTCTTCTCGCTGACCTCGACGCTGGAGAAGAAGGAAACCGCGACGCAGGGCCCGGCGGAGTTCACCGCGGTGCTGGCCGAGGATGGCAAGGTGGAACTGCGCGGGCGGCTGACCGACGAGATGCAGCGCCAGGCGGTGGATGCCTTTGCGCGTTCGGCCTTTGCGGGCGCCGAGGTGCTGACCGCGACGCGGGTGGACGAGACGCTGCCCGACGGCTGGCCGGTGCGGGTGCTGGCGGGGCTGAAGGCGCTGGCCGAGGTCGAGACCGGCAAGCTGCTGGTGCGCGCCGATCTGGTCGAAGTGACAGGGGTCACCGGATCGAAGGAGGCGCGGGGCAAGATCACCCAGATCCTGTCCGGGGCGCTGGGTCAGGGCCAGACCTTCCGGGTCAACGTGCGCTACGACGAGGCGCTGGACCCGATCGCCAGCCTGCCCACGCCCGAGGAATGCGCGGCGAACGTGAATGCGGTGATCGCGCGGACGAAGATCACCTTCACGCCCTCGTCGGCCGAGATCGCCACCACGGCGCGACCGGTGCTGGACGAGTTGGCGGCGATCCTGTCGAACTGCCCGCCGATGCAGATGGAGATCGGCGGCCATACCGATTCCCAGGGCTCGGAAGGTGGCAACCAGGCCCTGAGCCAGGCACGGGCCGAGGCGGTGCTGCTGGCCCTGCAGGGCCGCCGGGTGGACGTGTCGGGGATGACCGCCACCGGCTATGGCGAGGCCCAGCCGATTGCCGACAACAAGACGGAAGAGGGACGCGAGGCGAACCGGCGGATCGAGTTCGTGCTGAAGGGCGCGCAAGCCGCTGCCGATGCGGGCGGCGAGGCGCCCCCGGCGGCGGACGGCACGGCGCCCCCTGCCCCGGCCGATACCCCCGATTTTTCCGGCGATACCAGCCCCTCGGTCGCGCCAACCGAAAAGACACTGGCCCCGAAGCCCCGCCCCGAAGGCCTGAAGGCCGAGGAATAGACCCGCATGAACCGCACCGAATTCGTCATCGCCACCGCCATCATCCTGCTGGTCGCCTTCGCGATGGGCTGGTTCACCCACTGGCTTCTGCACCGCTTCACCCGGGTCAAGGGCGGCGACATGGCCGAGATGGACAAGCTGGCACAATCCTTGCACGAGGCGGAAGAACTGCGCGATCAGGCCCTGGCCTATCTGGAGCAGCGCGAGGCGGAGTTGATGAACCATATCAGCCAGACCGAGGCCGAGTTGAAGGCGGCGATGGAGGGCCTTCGCGACGCCCGCCACGAGGCCGAGGAAATGCGCGCCTATATCGAGCGGATGCATGCGAACGGATGAGGGCGATTTCTTCGAAGAAATCGTCTCGGAGCCTTTGAAGGCTTCGGTCCGGAGTTTTCGAAAACTCCGGCGCGTCGGTCCAGCTTGCCGGTGATTTGATCGACCCCTGGACTGAGGATCGCCTCGGAACTGGACATAGCCTGCCCCGCGTGGCACCTGTCCTGCCAAAGCACAAGGAGGGCCCACCCATGCTCGATTCCGTGACCGATCTCGCGTCGCTTCTGAAAGACCCGTCGCTTCTGGTCTTCAAATCCTATGTCGCCGGGGAATGGATCGGAGCCGATGACGGCTCGACCTTTCCGGTGACGAATCCCGCGCGGGGCGACGTGATCTGCCAGTTGCCGAACCTTGGCCGGGCCGAGACCGCCCGCGCGATCAAGGCGGCGCACAAGGCGCATCGCGAATGGGCCGGGCGGACAGCGAAGGAACGGGCGCAGGTGCTGCGCAAGTGGTTCGACCTGTGCATGGCGAACCAGGACGACTTGGCGACGATCCTGACCGCCGAGATGGGCAAGCCCCTGTCCGAGGCCAAGGGCGAGATCGCCTATGGTTCCTCTTACATCGAGTTCTACGGCGAGGAAGCCAAGCGCACCTATGGCGAGATCATTCCCGGCCACCAGCGTGACAAGCGCATCCATGTGCTGAAGCAGCCCATTGGCGTGGCCGCCTCGATCACGCCCTGGAACTTCCCGAACGCGATGATCGCGCGGAAGGTGGCCCCTGCCCTTGCGGCGGGCTGCGGTTTCGTGGCGCGCCCGGCGGCCGAGACGCCGCTTTCCGCGCTGGCGCTGGCGGTGCTGGCAGAGCGGGCCGGCGTCCCGGCGGGGCTCTTCTCGGTCATCACCTCGAAGCGGTCGTCCGACATCGGCAAGGAATTCTGCGAGAACCCGCTGATCCGCAAGCTGACCTTCACCGGCAGCACCGAGGTGGGCCGCATCCTGCTGAAGCAGGCCGCCGATCAGGTGCTGAAATGCAGCATGGAGCTGGGCGGCAATGCGCCTTTCATCGTCTTCGACGACGCCGACCTGGATGCGGCGGTGGAAGGCGCGATGATTTCCAAGTTCCGCAACAACGGCCAGACCTGCGTCTGTGCGAACCGGATCTATGTGCAGGCCGGGGTCTATGACGCCTTTGCCAAGAAGCTGTCGGCGGCGGTCGAGAAGCTGTCGATCGGCGATGGCCTCAAGGCCGGGGTGACGACGGGCCCGCTGATCAACGCGGCGGCGGTCGACAAGGTCGAGGAGCATATCGCCGACGTGCTGGCGGGCGGTGGCAAGGTCGTCACCGGCGGGCACCGGCACGAGCTGGGGGGGACCTTCTTCCAGCCGACCGTCGTGACCGGGGTGAAGCCGGACATGAAAGTCGCGACCGAGGAAACTTTCGGGCCGCTGGCGCCGCTGTTCAAGTTCGAGACCGAGGAAGAGGTGATCGAGCTGGCGAATGCGACGATCTTCGGCTTGGCCTCGTATTTCTACGCCCGCGACATCGGCCGGATCACCCGGGTGCAGGAAGCGCTGGAATACGGGATGGTGGGGGTGAACACCGGCCTCATCTCGAACGAAATGGCGCCGTTTGGCGGGGTCAAGCAGTCGGGCCTTGGGCGCGAAGGCAGCCGCCACGGGATCGACGACTACATGGAGCTGAAATACGTCTGCCTGTCGGTCTGACCGGGCGGCATCAGGACAAGGGGGCGGCCTTCTGGGGCCGCCCCTTTTCTCATGTGCATTCGCGCAGGGCCCTGCCGCCGTTCGGGGCCTCTGGTCGGGCGGGGGGCGATGCATTAGCTTTGCTGTCCGATCCGCAACGCAAGGATTTTCCGATGTCGAATGATTACACCCCGCCGAAAGTCTGGACATGGGAGCAGCCCTCGGGCGGCACCTTCGCGTCGATCAACCGCCCCATCGCCGGGCCGACGCATGACAAGGCGCTGCCGGTGGGCAAGCACCCGCTGCAGCTGTATTCGCTGGCGACGCCGAACGGGATCAAGGTGACGATCCTGCTGGAGGAGCTGCTGGAGGCGGGCCATGACGCCGAATACGACGCCTGGCTGATCAAGATCGGCGACGGCGACCAGTTCGGGTCGGGCTTCGTCGAGGTGAACCCCAATTCCAAGATCCCGGCGCTGATGGATCATGGGGTGAAACCGGCGCAAAGGGTGTTCGAGTCTGCCTCGATCATGCTGTATCTGGCCGAGAAGTTCGGCGGGGCCTTCATTCCGAAGGACCCGGCCCAGCGGACCGAGATGTTCAGCTGGCTCTTCTGGCAGATGGGCAGCGCGCCTTTCGTCGGCGGGGGCTTCGGACATTTCTACGCCTATGCGCCGGTGAAGATCGAATATGCGATCAACCGCTATGCGATGGAGACGAAGCGCCAGCTGGACGTGCTGGACCGGCATCTGGCGCAGAATGAGTGGATGGCGGGAGAATACTCGCTGGCCGACATGGCGATCTATGCCTGGTATGGCAGCCTGGTGCTGGGTCGGGCCTATAACGCGGCCGAGTTCCTGGATGTCGAGAGCTATCGGAACGTCATGGCCTGGGCGAAGCGGGTCGACTCGCGGCCGGGCGTCGTCCGGGGCCGGAAGGTGAACCGCAGCTGGGGCGAACCCTGGGAGCAGTTGCCGGAACGGCACTCGGCAGCGGATTTCGACGCACTGCCCAAGGCGCCGGAATGAGTCCCTTGCGGGGGCCCGGCGCAACCTGCTGATTTCTTTCGCGTTATCCCATAACAGCGCCGCGCTTTCCCCTAGCGCGGCGCTGATTTTGCCTAGCGTGGCCCCGGTGCCCATACCCAATGGCATCGAACCCGAGCTGCTTCGGGAAACCCACGAAAGGACATGCCATGCTGCTTTCTGTCATGAACGCGAAAAACACGCTGGTCGCCGGGCTGACCGCGCTTTCCATCGCCGCCATTCCCGCCAGCCCTGCGCTGGCCTGGGGAGACAAGGAACAGGGCTTCGTCGCCGGCGCCGCCACGGCGATCATCGTCGACGAGCTGCTGAAGAACAACCGCAAGGCCCGGCTTTACGACCAGGGCTACGTTGCCGCTCCGACCTATGTCGAGCCGCGCCCGACCTACGTCGAGCCCCGCCCCACCTATGTCGAGCCGCGCCACACCACCTCGATCTACGCCACCCCGGCGGCGAAGGCGTTCCAGAGCTATTCGCTGCGCGAACGCAAGGCGATCCAGCGCAACCTGCGCGCCTGGGGCTACTATCGCGGCGGGATCGACGGGTCGTTCGGCCCCGGAACCTACAATGCCATCACCGCCTATGCCCGCGACGAGGGGCAGAGCATGAGGTCGACCTCAGCGGCCTACGGGGTTTATGACGGGCTGCTGTTCTAGGCCCCCGTCATGAGCGCGCCCCGGCCCGGTTCCCCTCCGGGCCGGGGTTTCCTATTCCGGTGTCAGGTCCCAGGAATACCAGGTGGCGTCGCGCACGGCCTCGGCATCCTTCAGCACAGCCGCTGCCTGATCGGCGGGCACCGCATGGGCCTTCGGGACATAGGTCCAGGTCAGGTCCATCCTGCCGCCGTCGGCGGAAGTGCCCTTGAGACTGAAGTCGAAGGCGGGATTGCTGATCGTCACATCCTCGGGCGGGTTGAAGTCGATGGGGGCGTCCTTGACCGCGATCCTGTGGGTGAAGGTCCAGGGGCCGCCCACCTCCAGCGGCAGGCGCCGGGGCCGGGTCGGTGGATCGGGGAAGCGATCCATCAGGCTTGACGAGGAGGCGAAGGTGAAGTCCTGGCGCAGCCCGTTCTTGTCCAGCGCCGAGACCGGCAGGAAATAGGTCTCGACCACGGTCACCCGGTTCGCGGCGCGGTCGTCGGTCATCCTGGGCGGCTTCGCCTCGGTCAGGCCGGGGTAGCGCTTCTGGTAGTATTCCAGATACTCGCGCCCGATCTGCGAGACGGGCGTGGTGGCCCAGCGGGCGCGGGCATCATCGGCGGCGCCGGTGGTGTTCAGCGTCTCGACGGTCAGGAAGAGGCCGATGAAGGAGAAGTCGAAGTCCTCGCGCACCTCTTGCGCCCAGGTGCCTGTGGCCGTGACCTCCATCCGCTCCAGCGCGGCGGAGCCGCTGCCGGTGATGGGCAGGGCATAGCCATAGTCGGGCTGGGTGGCGGTGTCGAGGCCACCCCCCTGGTGCGAGCCGGTGGCGTCCATCCAGACCGGGCCGCCGTCCAGCGTCGCGCGCAGGATCATGTGGTCGAAGACGCCAAGCATCGGCAGTTCCCCGGGCAGGCCGTAGCCGGCGTCGAGGTCGGTCAGCGCAACGGCGGCCTCGATGCCGAGACGGGTCAGGATCACGCGAAGGAGCAGCGACTTGTCCTTGCAGTCGCCGAAGCCGGAGGCGATCACCTCTTGCGGCGGGCGGGCCAGGTAGCCGCCTGCGCCGACGGACAGCGAGACGTAACGGATTTCGTCCTGCACAAGGCGCAGCGCGGCATAGGCGCGGGTGTCGGGGGTTGGATTGTCGGCGGCGATCTGGTCGACCTTCGCCTCCCATTCCGGCGAAAGCGGATAGTCCTGCGTGTAATGCGGCGCGATGGCCAGGGCCAGCGGGGTCCAGTCCCGGGTGTCGGAGAAGCGCAGGAGCGCATCCTCGACCACCTCGTAGGGCACGCCTTCCTCGTCGATGGGCGGAATGTGGTTCTCGCGCCGCCAGTCGTGGCGCAGCGTGCCGTCGCCGGGGTCGGTGGTCGTGTAGGTCACGCGGTCGGGCAAGGGCAGCACTTCGAGCGGCGTATCCTTCGGCCAGATCAGCAGCGTGCGCGAAAGGGCCACCGGAGTGGACCATTCCAGCCAGGAGGATCCGCCGTGTTCGCCCGCGCCAAGCATCGCACGGGTTTCCAGCATCGTCGCCTGTTCCAGCACATCGCCGACGCGCAGGTCCGGGACCTGGACCACGGCGGTGAGGGTGCCGTCGATGATGCCTTCCTCCAGCCGGGTCTCGCGGCGGTAGACCTGGGGCGCGACGGTGGCCTTGAGGTCGATCACCTGATCGCCGCGGTGGATGATCAGGCGGGTGAGGCTGGCGGTCTCGTTCACCGGGTCGAAGTCGACCTGGATCGTTGCCAGTTCCTCCAGCCCGGCGCGGTCGGTCACTTCGGCGACGACGCGGTTCCAGGATTGCCGGACCTCGCCCTCCCAGCGAAGCTGGTGGTCGGAGAGCAGGAAGAACTGGCCGCCCTCGACCTCGGCCCTGAGCGCGGGGGTGCCTTCGGGGATGCCGGCGATGTCGACCCAGGCAGGGTCCTCGGCGATGGAGAGGGTCTGGGCCCGAAGCGACAGGGCGGCAAGGCAGACGGCAACAAGCAGGCAAACAAGGCGCATCGGGAATCCGCAAATCTGAACCGGGGCGCAGGCTAACCGGCGGGCGGCGAAGTGGAAAGGATTTCCCGACATTGGTTTTCCAGACCGGGGCCAAGGATTGCCCCGGCCCGTGCGTCTTGTGTAAGTGATGCTGATGGACACGCCCGACGAGATGCTGGCAACTGCTGCGGCCCAGGGCGACCGGGCGGCCTTTGCCGTGCTGGTCGGGCGGCACTACGACCGCATCCACGGGCTGGCCTGGCGGCTGACGGGCGTCAAGGCGGAAGCCGAGGACCTGACGCAGGACATCTGCGCGGCGCTGCCGGTCAAGCTGCGGAACTGGCGCGGCGAGGCGCGGTTCACCACCTGGCTGTACCGGGTGGTGGTGAATGCGGCGCATGACCTGCGGCGGCGGCAGGCGACCCGGTCGCGCGCGGCGCAGGGCTGGGGTGACTGGGAACTGGCGCGGCAGGACGAGATTGCCGTGCAGGCCGAAGCGGCGGACTGGCTGGCGCAGGCGATGACCGAGCTGTCGCCGGAACTGCGCGATACGGTGGCGCTGGTGCTGGGGGAAGAGATGACCCAGGCCGAGGCGGGGGTCGTGCTGGGCGTCAGCGAGGGCACCATCGCCTGGCGGATGAGCGAAGTGAAGAAACGCCTGCGGGCCAAGGCAAGGGAGGACGCGAAATGAGTGACGAGCTTGACGACCTCCATCTTCGCAAGCTTTCGGGGGCACTGAAGGCGGCACCGGCGCCGGATGCCGATGCGAAGGCGCGGGCGATGGCGCTTGCGATGGAAAATTTCGACCGGCTCCAAGGATCGACCGAGGCACCCCGTTCCAGTGAGGACCGCCCCCGAGCGGCCCCCCTGAACGGAGTACGTCGCATGTTCCACTACCTGACCTCCCGCCCTGCCCTTGCCGCCACCACCTCGGTCGCGGCGTTGATCATCGGTGTCGCGGTGATCCTGCCGGTGGCCGACCTGCGCCTTGGCAAGCCGGTCACGATCGAGGCCACGAAGACCGAGCCGGTCCCGTCGACAGAGCCTTCCGCGACAACCGAGGCGAATGCCCCGGCCAAGAAAAAAGACGTGGCCGCGGCGACGGGTGGCGAGGCCGCCTCTGCCGGCGAGGGCAGCGTCGTGACCGACAGCGCCGCCGCGGCGGCGACGGATGCGACCGTGGCGAAGCCGACGGTGGCAGTCACGCCTTCGGAGGAACTCGCGCGCGCCGCTGATGGCGATGCCGCCGCGTCGCTGGCCCAGCCTGAACCCGTGGCAGAAGCCGAGGCTCCGATGGAGATGGCGGAGGAGGCGGCGCCCACCAGCCCGGCAGTGGATGGCCTGTTGATGGATGCCGAGCCGCGCCTGCGGGCCGAGGCGAAGATGGAGGGGGACGCGATGGCCTACCTTCCCGCGCCCTCTACTGCGATTGCCGCCGCGCCGGACGTGATGCAGGCGCCCGTCGAGAACACCGAGGCCTATGCCAACGCGGCCCCGAACCCAGTGAAGCTGACGGCAGAGGAACCGGTCTCGACCTTCTCGATCGACGTGGATACCGCCTCCTATGCGGTGGTGCGGTCCTCGCTGACCGGGGGCTATCTGCCGACGCCCGATCAGGTGCGTGTCGAGGAGATGGTGAACTATTTGCCCTACGCCTATGCGGCGCCCGAGGGGGATGCGGCCTTTGCTTCCACAGTCAGCGTGATGCCGACGCCCTGGAACCCCGGCACCCGGCTGGTGACCATCGGCATCCAGGGCGCGCTGCCGGAAGTGACCGCGCGGCCGCCGCTGAACCTGGTGTTCCTGATCGACACCTCAGGCTCGATGGAGGATGCCAACAAGCTGCCGCTTCTGAAGCAGTCGCTGTCGCTGATGCTGGCGGAACTGCGGCCCGAGGATCAGGTCTCGATCGTCGCCTATGCCGGGTCGGCGGGGCTGGTGCTGCCGCCCACGGCGGCCAAGGACCGGGCGGCGATCCTTTCGTCGCTGGAGAACCTGTCGGCTGGCGGGTCCACCGCCGGGGCCGAGGGGCTGGAACTGGCCTATCAGGTGGCGGACGGGATGAAGGCCGAGGGTGAGGTCTCGCGCATTCTTCTGGCGACGGATGGCGACTTCAACGTCGGCATCGACGACCCGGAGGGGCTGGAGGCCTATGTGGCCCGCAAGCGCGAGACGGGCACCTACCTGTCGGTCCTGGGCTTCGGGCGGGGCAACCTGGACGACGCGACCATGCAGGCCCTGGCGCAGAACGGGAACGGGACGGCGGCCTATATCGACACGTTGTCCGAGGCGCGGAAGGTGCTGGTCGACCAGCTGACGGGGGCTTTGTTCCCCATCGCCGATGACGTGAAGATCCAGGTCGAATGGAACCCGGCCACCGTCGCGGAATACCGGCTGATCGGCTACGAGACCCGCAGCCTGCGGCGCGAGGATTTCAACAACGACAAGGTCGACGCGGGCGAGATCGGGGCGGGGACGCAGGTCACGGCAATCTACGAAGTCACCGCGCCGGGGTCGGATGCGCTGCTGAACGATCCGTTGCGCTATGGCACCGCGACCGCCGAGGGCAAGGACGGTGAGCTGGGCTTCCTGCGTCTGCGCTGGAAGGCACCGGGCGAGGATGCCTCGACGCTGGTGGAAACGCCGATCACCGGGCAGGAACCGGCCTCGACGGAAACCCGCTTCGCCGCTGCCATCGCGGGGTTCGGGCAGCTGTTGCAGGGCTCGGTCTATCTGGGCGACTGGGGCTGGGACGAGGCCATCGCGCTGGCCGTGCAGAACCGGGGCGAGGACCCGTTCGGCTATCGGGTCGAGGCGGTGAACCTGATGCGGCTGGCGCAGAGCCTGTCGAACTGACCCTTCACAAGCGCGTGACGACAGGGGCGGCGCGGGATGAAACCCGCGCCGCCTGCGTCTTTGTCCCAAGCGGCCGCTCCTGGCTGCCCGCCTGGCTTCCGGCCCGTGAAGCCCAATGGGAGGTTCCGATGACCCGGACCGCACTGACCCTTGCCCTGGCCCTTCTGGCCGCGCCCGCCTTTGCGCAGGTGATGGAAAAGGATGGTATCCTGACGGATGCCAATGGCATGACGCTTTACACCTTCGACAAGGACGAGGGTGGCAAGTCGGCCTGCTATGACCAATGCGCTGAGAACTGGCCGCCGCTGATCGCCGCCGCCGATGCGAAGGAAGAGGGCGAATACGGCCTGGTCGAGCGCACTGACGGCACGAAGCAGTGGACCCACGAGGGGATGCCGCTGTACCTGTGGGTCCAGGACAAGAAGCCGGGCGACATGACCGGCGACGGGGTCAACGGGGTCTGGCACATCGCCAAGGACTGAGGCAGCGATGCCGTATCTGGACGAGATCGAGGCTGCGATTCCGGGCCTCCGGGCTTTTGCGCGGGCGCTGTCGTGCGACCGCGAGATGGCGGATGATCTCGTCCAGGACACGCTGGAGGCCGCCCTTGCCCGGCAGGCGCAATGGCGCGGCGACGGGCCCCTGCGCGGCTGGCTGTGCCGCATCCTCTTGAACCGCTTCCGGGACGGGCTGCGCCGACGTGGCCCCGTCCCGGTGGCCCTTGCGCTGGTGCCGGACCCGCCCGACCTGCCCGCCGCGCGCAAGGCCGAGGGGCGGCTGGCGCTGACCGAGGTCCATGCGGCGATGGGGCAACTGCCCGAAGACCAGCGCGCGGCCCTGCTGCTGGTGGCACTGGAAGGGTTGAGCCTTGCCGAAGCGGCCCGCGCGATGGGCTGTGCCGAGGGAACGCTGGCGTCCCGGCTGGCGCGGGCGCGGGCGACGTTAAGGCAGGTGACGG
>Ga0209369_1001555_pt1 | contig 10867 bp, 6 predicted proteins | sample EBPBio142010_DNA_FD_185865 | JGI IMG/M metagenome (GOLD analysis project Ga0209369, IMG submission 185865) | Wastewater treatment Type I Accumulibacter community from EBPR Bioreactor in Madison, WI, USA - Reactor 1_10/4/2010_ DNA (SPAdes)... | ecosystem: Engineered > Bioreactor > EBPR >... | reverse complement strand
CGGGCACGGCCCCAGCAGCACGCAAAGCTGCCGCGCGCGGCTGCACTGGCTGGTGGCCGGCCAGGGCATGACGCCGGCGCAATGGCTGGCGCATGCGCTGCCGCCCGAGGCCATCGACGCCGCCTGGGCGGCGCTGGCGCAGGCCCAGGCGCCGCAGGTGGGCCTGGCCGTGCTGCCCGAAGCACCGGCCCGGCTGGCCGGCACGCCGCCGCTGCCTGAGGCGCTGGCCGCGCTGCCGCCGCCGGCCCGGCTGCCGGCGGCCTGGTGGATCGGCAGCTACAGCAGCCTGGCCCATGGCGCCCGGCACGAGGCGGCCGCGGTGGACCACGACCAGCGCGCGCCGCAGGCCACCGAAGAGGCTGCGCTGGTGGTGCAGGACGAGGACGACATCCTGCGCTTCCCGCGCGGCGCGGCGGCCGGCGAATGCCTGCATGCGGTGTTCGAGACCATCGACTTCACGGCCCCGGCCGGCTGGCCCGCCGCCGTGCAGGCCACGCTGCGGCGCCATGCGCCGGCACTGCCGGCCGCTGCCGATGCGGCGGCCTGGCCGCGCATGCTGCTGCGCATGCTGCACGACGTGTTGCACACGCCCGTGGCCGACGGCTTGCGGCTGGCCGAAGTGCCCGCCGCGCGTTGCCAGGCCGAGCTGGAATTCAGCCTGCCCGCGCACCGGCTGGACGCTACGGCACTGACGCAGGTGCTTCACCGCGCCGGCCAAGCCGTGCCGACGCTGCAGTTCGGCCGTCTCGACGGCTACCTGCGTGGCTTCATCGATCTGGTGTTCGAACACGGCGGCCGCTACTACCTGCTGGATTGGAAGAGCAACCACCTGGGCGAGACACCGGCCGACTACGCCGACGCTGCGCTGGCGCGCACGATGGCGCAGCAGGGCTACCACCTGCAGGCGCTGCTGTACGCGCTGGCGCTGCACCGCCACCTGGGCCAGCGGCTGCCGGGCTACCGCTACGAGCGGCATTTCGGCGGCGCGCTGTACCTTTTCGTGCGCGGCGTGCGGCCGGGCTGGACGCAGGCCGACGGCCACGCCACCGGCGTGCACCTGCAGCGGCCGCCGCTGGCGCTGCTGCAGGCCTTGTCGGCGCTGTGCGATGGCGAAGGATTGCCGGCATGAGCGAAGACCACGCCGAAGCGCTGGCCAAAGGCTTCGCCACGCATGCCGCCACCTGGGCGCAGCGCCACGGCGCCGACGCGGCCACGGTCGAGGCCACGCGCCAGGCCGCGCGGGCCCTGAGCCTGGCGCAGAGCGCCGGCCATGTCTGCCTGCCGCTGGCTGAACTGGACGCGCCGGACTCCGCCACGTTGCGCCGGCAGCTGCAGGCCAGCGGCGTGGTCGGCGCACCCGACGATGCCGACGCGCGGCCGATGGTGCTGGACGCGCAGGACCGCCTTTACCTGGCCCGCTACTTCGACCTGGAACTCCGCCTGGCACGCCGGCTGCGCCTTGCGGCGGCGGCGCCGCCGGCCGCGGTGCCCGAGGCCGCGCGCCAGCAGCTCGACGCGCTGTTCGGTCCCGGCGACGGCACGGCCGACTGGCAGAAGCTGGCCGCGGCACTGGCGCTGCGCCGGCGGCTGGTGGTCATCAGCGGTGGCCCCGGCACCGGCAAGACCACCACCGTCGTCAACCTGCTGGCCTGCGTGCTGGCGCAGCAGCCCGAGGCCCGCATCGCGCTGGCCGCGCCCACCGGCAAGGCGGCCGCGCGCATGAGCGAGGCGCTGCGCCAGCGCGCGGTGCACCTGCCCGAAGCGCTGCGCCAGCGCCTGCCGGCCGAGGCCGCCACCGTGCACCGGCTGCTGGGCGCCGGGCCCGCCGGCTTCCGCCACGATGCGACGAACCCGCTGCCCATCGACCTGCTGGTGGTGGACGAGGCCTCGATGCTGGACCTGGCACTGGCCACCCGGCTGCTGGAAGCCGTGCCCGACAGCGCGCGGCTGGTGCTGTTGGGCGACAAGGACCAGCTGGCGGCGGTGGAATCGGGCGCGGTGTTCGCCGAGCTCAGCGCCGACCCCGCGCTGAGCACCGACACCGTGGACGCGCTGGCCGGCTTGTGCGGCCTGCCGCCCGCCGCACTGCAGACTGCCGCGCCGGCCGGCGCGCCGACCGCCGCGCTGCCGGACAGCGTGGTCTGGCTGTCGCGCAACTTCCGCTTCGGCGGCGATTCCGGCATCGCCCGGGCCGCCGCCTGCGTGCGCGACGGCCAGGCCGAGGCACTGCTGGCGCAGCTGCGCACGGCCGGCGACGGCTCGGTGCAGTGGCTGGACGATGGCGAAGCCGCGCCCGCGCCGGCCACGCTGCAGGCGCTGCAGGACGGCTTTGCGCCCTACTGGCAGGCGCTGCAGCAGCCCACGCTCGATCCGGCCGCGCTGCACCGGGCCTTCGAGCGCTTTCGTGTGCTGTGTGCGGTGCGCGAGGGCCCGCGCGGCGTGCAGGCGCTGAACGCCTGGCTGAGCGAGCAGCTGCGCCAGGCCCTGGGCGAGCCCGGCAGCGGGCCCTGGTTCACCGGCCGGCCGGTGATGGTGCTGCGCAACGACCCGCTGCGCCGGCTGTTCAACGGCGACATCGGCATCGCGCTGCCCGGCCCGCAGGGCGATTGGGCAGTGCACTTCGCCGAACCCGGCGGCGGCTTCCGCGCGCTGCCGGCGCTGCGCCTGCCGGCGCATGAGACCGCCTTCGCGATGAGCGTGCACAAGGCCCAGGGTTCGGAGTTCGACGCGTTGCTGGTGCTGCTGCCGGCCCAGCGCAGCCGCGTGCTGACCCGCGAGCTGCTCTACACCGCGCTGACCCGCGGCCGCCAGCGCGTGCTGCTGGCCGCCGCCGCGCCGCGGCTGGTGGAGGCGGTGCAGTCGCCCACCGAACGTCATTCAGGATTGACGGCCCGGCTGCGCGACCCCGGTTGACTGGCGCAGTGCGGAAAGTCACGAAACGTACGGTTACAGAAGCTTCAGGACTCAAGCACCTCGTCGGCTTTCCGAAAGCGGGTCAGCGCACCGGCAGCAGGGCAGACATTCCTCGCGCCCCACGGTCAGGTGCCACGGAGCAGCAGTAAATGTCGGTAGCGGGCGCAACCCACCCTCACCCCGTCCACAGCACGGGCAACAACTCGGTTTCGGAATTCTTCAGGTACCACGGCCTCTGGGCACCCGGCGTGCGGTTGTTCCGAGCCATCGGCTTTAATGCCAAGGCGACGATCATCGCCTTGACCTTTGCGCTGCCGATCGGCGTGCTGTCCTGGCAGTACATCAACGACAAGGCCGCGGCCATCGAGTTCTCGGCCAAGGAGCGCGAAGGCGTGGCGGTGCTGCGCGACGCGCTGCCGCTGATGCAGCTGCTGGAGCGCCAGCGCCTGGTGGATGCGCAGCTGGCGCCGGCCGACCCCAGCCTGCCCTCGGCCGTGCGCGAGCAGTGGTCGCGGCTGGAGGCCACCCACAAGGCGCATGCCGATGCGCTGGGCACCGCCGCCGCCTGGCAGAAGCTGCAGAGCGCCACGCCGGCCGCGGTCGGCAGCGACCCGGCGGCCGCCTTCGCAGCGCGCACGCCGCAGCTGCAGGCGCTGATCGAACTGCTGGGCGCGGCCGCCGACGGCTCGAACCTGACGCTGGACCCCGACCTGGACACCTACTACCTGATGGATGCGGCGGTGGTGCGCCTGCCGGCCCTGGCCGAGGGCCTGGGCCAGCTGGCCGGCCCAGCGGCCGCGGCCGGTGCCAGCGGCGCGCTGGACCTGGCCGCGGTGCGCCACGTGGCCGCCCAGGGCGAGACCTTCAAGCTGAACCTGGCCGCGCTGAGCGCCGGCCTGGGCAAGGCCGTGGCCTACAACCCGGCCATCAAGCCGGCGCTGCGCGCCGACGGCAGCCTGGCCGCGCTGGAGGCGGTGCGCACGCAGACCGAGCAGCTGCTGGCGGGCCGCGGCAAGGCCGATGCCGCCACGCTGTCCAAGGCGATGGACGCCGCCTTCGAGCTGGCCCGCCACAGCAACGAGGAGCTGGACCGCCTGATCGGCGAGCGCGTGGCCCGGCTGGAGACCTCGCGCAACGTCACCATCGGCGTGATGGCCTTCAGCCTGCTGGCCGCGCTGTACCTGTTCATGGCCTTCCGCAAGGTGCTGGACGGCGGCCTGCGCGAGGTGGCCTTCCACATCGATTCGATGCGCAACGGCGACCTGACCACCTACCCGCGGGCCTGGGGCCGGGACGAGGTGGCGGGGCTGATGAACACGCTGGTGGACATGCAGCAGTCGCTGCGCCGCATCGTGGTGCAGGTGCGCGGCGCCTCCGACCACATCGTGGTGTCGAGCACGCAGATCACCAGCGGCGCGCACGATCTTTCGGCCCGCACCGAGCGCTCGGCCGCCAACCTGCAGCAGTCGGCTGCGGCGATGGAGGAGATCTCCACCACCGTGCACCAGACGGCCGGCAGCGCGCGCGATGCCTCGGCCATCGCCGGCACCAACAGCAGCGTGGCCAGCCGCGGCGGCGAGATCATGCACACCATGGTGCAGACGATGCAGGACATCCATGCCTCGTCCAGCCGCATCGGCGACATCATCGGCACCATCGACAGCATCGCCTTCCAGACCAACATCCTGGCGCTGAACGCAGCGGTGGAGGCCGCGCGCGCCGGTGAGCAGGGCCGCGGCTTCGCGGTGGTGGCCTCCGAGGTGCGGGCGCTGTCGCAGCGCACCGCGTCGGCGGCGCGCGAGATCAAGGAGCTGATCACCACCAGCGTCGAGCAGGTGGCCTCGGGCACGCAGGTGGTGCAGCAGGCCGGCAGCACGATCCGCGAGATCGTCGAGACCAGCCAGCAGGTGAACCGCCTGCTGTCGGAGATCGCGACCAGCGCCGACGAACAATCGCGCGGCGTGGCCCAGACCACGCAGGCCGTGCAGGACCTGGACCAGGTGACGCAGCAGAACGCCGCGCTGGTGGAGCAGACGGCCGCGGCCGCGCAATCGCTGCAGCAGCAGGCCAAGGCGCTGGCGGTGGAGGTGGCGCAGTTCAAGCTGCCCGTGGCCGCCTGACCCGGCGCGGCATCGGGCTGCGGCTATGCTGCAGCCCATGAGCGAACCGAAGCCGCCCTCGCCCGCCCCGGCCCGCGTGCTGGACCTGCTGATCGTGGGCGCCGGCTTCGGCGGGCTGTACATGCTGCACAAGGCGCGCAGCATGGGGCTGCAGGCGCTGGTGCTGGAAGCCTCGCCCAGCGTCGGCGGCACCTGGTACCACAACCGCTACCCCGGGGCGCGGGTGGACATCCAGAGCATGGAGTACTCGTACTCCTTCGACGAGGCGCTGCAGCAGGAATGGCGCTGGACCGAGCGCTATGCCGGCCAGCCCGAGCTGCTGCGTTATGCCAACCACGTGGCCGACCGCTTCGGGCTGCGCGACGGCATCCTGTTCCACACCCGCATGCAGGGCGCCGCCTTCGACGAGGCCGCGCGGCAGTGGGTGGTGCAGGCGGCCGACGGCCGGCAGTGGCGGGCGCGTTTCCTGGTGATGGCCAGCGGCCCGCTGTCGTCGCCGAACCGGCCCGATTTCCCGGGCCTGCGCGACTTTGCCGGGCCGGTGCACCACACCGCCGACTGGCCGCACACGCCGGTGGATTTCAGCGGCCAGCGCGTGGCGGTGGTAGGCACCGGCTCGTCGGCGGTGCAGGCCATCCCCATCATCGCGCAGCAGGCTCGCGAGCTGACGGTCTTCCAGCGCACGGCGGCCTATGCCGCGCCGGCCCGCAACGCGCCGCTGGACCCGGACTTCGAGGCCCGCATCAAGGCCGACTATGCGAACTTCCGCGCCCGCAACCGGCGCATGCACGGCGGCTTCGGCAACCTGCTGCCGCCGAACCCTGTGTCGGCGCTGGCGGCCACGCCGGCGCAGCGCGCAGCGGCCTTCGAGGAACGCTGGCAGGTCGGCGGCTTTGCGATCCTGGGCGCCTTCAACGACCTGCTGACGAACCTGGAAGCCAACGCGCTGGTGGCCGAATTCGTGCGCGGCAAGATCCGCGGCACCGTGCAGGACCCGGCCACCGCGGCGCTGCTGTCGCCCACCCACACCATCGGCTGCAAGCGGCTGTGCGTGGACAGCGGCTACTACGAGACTTTCAACCGCCCCAACGTGCGGCTGGTGGACGTGAGCCAGCAGCCGATCGATCGCTTCGATGCGCGCGGCCTGCACAGCGGCGGCCGGCACTTCGCTTTCGACACGCTGGTGCTGGCCACCGGCTTCGATGCGATGACCGGCACGATGCTGCGGCTGGACCTGCGCGGCCGCGGGGCCTTAAGCATCCAGGACAAATGGCGCGCCGGGCCGCTGAACTACCTGGGCCTGGGCATCGCGGGCTTTCCGAACCTGTTCAACATCGCCGGGCCGGGCAGCACCTCGGCCTTCACCAACGTCATCGTGGCCATCGAGCACCACGTGGACTGGATCGCCGCATGCATCGCGCACCTGGATGCGCAGGGCCATCGCACGATCGAGGCCACCGAATCCGCCGAGGCCGCCTGGACCGAGCATGTCAACGCGGCCGCGCGGCGCACCGTGTTCCTCAGCTGCAACAGCTGGTACCTGGGCGCCAACATACCGGGCAAGCCGCGCATGTTCATGCCGCTGGCCGACGGCTTCCCGCGTTATGCGGACCATTGCGCGACGGTGGCGCGCAAGGGCTACGAGGGCTTCGTGCTGCAGTAGCGATCAGCCGCCGGCGCGCTTGACGCGCCAGCCTTCGGCCTGCAGCAGCGTCATCAGGCGCTGCACATGGTCGCCCTGCACCTCGATCACGCCGTCCTTCTGCGTGCCGCCGGCGCCGCAGGCGCTGCGCAGCCGCTTGCCCAGCGCAGCCAGCGCCGCGTCGTCCAGCGCCAGGCCGCGCACCAGCGTGACGGCCTTGCCGCCGCGGCCGTGCGTCTCGCGGCTGACGCGCACGATGCCGTCGCCAGCGGGCCGTGGCGGCGTCTTGGCACAGGCGCAGGCCGCCAGCGGCTGGCGGCAGGCCGGGCACATGCGGCCGCCTTCGGTGGAATAGACCAGGCCGCCCTGTGGCGCGCGGCGCGGCGGCGGCGTTGCCATCGCCTCAGTGCCCCGCCGCTGCGGCGGCCGGGCGCAGCCGGGCCAGCACATCGCCGCTGATCACATCGACCAGCGCGCCCTTGGCATGCACCGCCTGGCCGGCGCCTTCGTTGCGAAGCAGCTCGGCCTCTTCGGCATTGGGCGCGCGCACCACGATCTGCAGGCCAGGGTTCAACTGCCGGGCGGTGGCGATCATGGCGCGGATCTCGGTGCTTTCCGGCACCGTCACCACCAGCATCGCGGCGTTGGCGATGTGCGCCTGCACCAACGTCAGCGGCTCGGCGGCATCACCGGCCACGGCCTGGCCGCCGGCGGCACGCAACGCCTCGACACGCTCGCGGCTGTGGTCCACCACCACCACCGGCACACCCTGCTGCTGCAGGCGATCGGCAATGCCGGCGCCCACCGCGCCATGGCCCACCAGCACCACGTGCCGCGCCAGGAACTTGCGGTCGGTGTCGCTGGGCAACTCGGCCAGCGGCTCGTCGCGCGCCTCCAGCCGCCGGGCTAGCGCCGAGCGGCGCAGGATCGCCTGGCGCAGCGGCTCCACGGCCGAGAACAGCAGCGGGTTCAGCGCGATCGACAGCAGTGCGCCGGCCACCACCAGGCTCTTGGCCTCGGGCGGCAGCACGCCCAGGTTGCCGCCCATCGCCACCAGGATGAAAGAGAACTCGCCAATCTGCGCCAGGCTGGCCGACACCGTCAGCGCGGTGTTCAGCGGGTAGCGCAGCAGCAGCACCAGCAGCGCCGAGGCCAGCGACTTGCCGACCATGATGATCGCCGTCACCGCCAGCACCTGCAGCGGCAGGTCGATCAGCACGCGCGGGTCGAAGAGCATGCCCACCGAGACGAAGAACAGCACCGCGAAGGCGTCGCGGAAGGGCAGTGATTCCTCGGCCGCGCGTTGGCTGAACTCGGACTCGCGCAGCACCAGGCCGGCGAAGAAGGCGCCCAGCGCCACCGACACGCCGAACAGCGCCGACGCGCCGTAGGCGATGCCCAGTGCCACCGCCATCACGCACAACGTGAACAGCTCGCGCGAGCTGGTCTTGGAGATCTGCCACAGCGCCCAGGGCAGCACGCGCCGGCCGACCATCAGCATCAGCACCACGAAGGCGGCCACCGCGGCCAGCGTCTTGCCCAGCGCCAGCCACAGCGCGCTGCCACCGGCAGCGCCGCCGTCCTCCGGCCGCAGGCCTACCAGCAGCGGCAGAAGCACCAGCACCAGCACCATGACCAGGTCCTCGACGACCAGCCAGCCCACCGCGATGCGGCCGTTGCGCGACTCCAGCGCGCCGCGCGATTCCAGCGCGCGCAGCAGCACCACCGTGCTGGCCACCGACAGCGAGATGCCGAAGACCAGCGCCGCGCTGCCCGACCAGCCCCACCACAGCGCCAGGCCGGCACCCATGGCCGTGGCCACGCCGATCTGCACCACCGCGCCGGGCACGGCAATGCGGCGCACGGCCAGCAGGTCGGCGATCGAGAAATGCAGGCCCACGCCGAACATCAGCAGCATCACGCCGATCTCGGCCAGCTGGGTGGCCAGGTCCACGTCGGCCACGAAGCCCGGCGTGTGCGGCCCGATCAGCACGCCGGCCACCAGGTAGCCCACCAGCGCCGGCAGGCGCAGGCGCGACGCGACGAAGCCGAGCACCAGCGCCAGGCCCAGCGCGGCGGCCATCGTCGAGATCAACGGCATGTGGTGCATCGGGCTCCCGGGTGAAGGCCGGCGGACGCCGGCAGCGCGCACCGACTATGCCGCAATCGGCCCAAAGGGACGCGGCGCTGAAACGACCACGGGCCCCGAAGGGCCCGTGTGTCGACGATGTCTGGCGGAGAGGGTGGGATTCGAACCCACGGTACGGGGTTACCGTACGCCTGATTTCGAGTCAGGTACATTCGACCACTCTGCCACCTCTCCAGGTTCGATTCGCATTGGTCGAAATCGAAGCCCTCGATTGTAGTGCAGGCGGCTCAGGCTTCGGTATGCAGGGTCAGCGGCGCCAGCCGCGGGTCGCTCAGGCGCGTTGTCCAGGTCTGCCCCGGCTGAAGCGGCCAGGCGTCGGTGAGGGTGCCGGTGGTGACGACGTCGCCGGGCCGGATGGGCCAACCGGGCGTGTGCTCGGCCATCGCGTCCACCCACAGCCGCAGCGCCTGCAGCGGGCCGTCCAGCACCATGGCGCCCTGCCCGCGGTCGACCACCACACCGTTGCACAGCAGTTCCACCTGCAGTCCCGCCAGGTCCTCGGCCAATGTGAGCCAGCCCTGCACCGGGCGGCGCGGGCCGATGCGCAGCCGGCCGTGCAGCGCGAAGTCGGCCACCGTGTCGGCGGCGGCGAAGCGCCAGTCCTCGAAATGGGTGTGCACCACCTCGAAGCCATGCGCCACCCATTCGATGCAGCCCTGCAGCGCCGTCAGGCTCATGCCGGCGCGCGGCGTCTGCGCGAAGCCGAACACCACCTCGGGCTCCAGCCGTGGCTGCGACAGGCCCCGCAGCGACAGCCGGGCCTTGCTGCCGTCGAGCAGCTGGGTGCTGCTGTCCCACACCGGCCCCCAGATCGGCTGGTGCACGCCGTAGCGCGGCCAGATGCTGCGGTTGGTGAAGCCGATCTTGTAGCCGAGCAGCCGCTCGCCGCGGGCGCTGCGCAGGCTGCGCAGTCGCTCCGCGGTGGCGAAGGCCGCGCGCAGGTCGAAGGCTGGGTCCTGCAGCGTCGGCCGCGCGCACAGCGTGCCGGCGTCCAGCGCCGCCAGCAGCGTCGCGGCCGGGCTCATGGCCGCAGCTCCTTCAGCCCCCCCAGGTAGGGCCACAGAACTTCGGGCAGTGCGATGCTGCCGTCGGCGCGTTGGCCGTTTTCCAGCACGGCCACCAGGGTGCGGCCCACGGCCAGGCCCGAGCCGTTGAGCGTGTGCACGAGTTCGGTCTTGCCCTGGGCGTTGCGGAAGCGCGCCTGCATGCGCCGCGCCTGGAAGGCCTCGCAGTTGCTGCAGGAGCTGATCTCGCGGTAGGTGTTCTGCGCCGGCAGCCAGACCTCCAGGTCGTAGGTCCGGGCGGCGCCGAAGCCCATGTCGCCGCTGCTCAGCGCGACCACGCGATAGGGCAGCCCCAGCTTGCGCAGGATGGCCTCGGCATGACCGACCATCTCTTCCAGCGCGGCGTCGCTGGCCTCGGGGTGCACGATCTGCACCATTTCCACCTTGTCGAACTGGTGCTGGCGGATCATGCCGCGCGTGTCGCGGCCGGCGCTGCCCGCCTCGGAGCGGAAGCAGGGGCTGTGCGCGGTCAGCTTGATCGGCAGCGCCGCGGCGTCCAGGATCTGCCCGCGCACGGTGTTGGTCAGCGAGATCTCGCTGGTGCTGATCAGGTACTGCTCGGCCTGCTCTTCGCTGCCGCCGCGCAGCACCCAGAACATGTCTTCCTTGAACTTGGGCAACTGGCCGGTGCCCTCCAGCACCTCGCGGTTGACGATGTACGGCGTGTAGCACTCGGTGTAGCCATGCTCGGTGGTCTGCACGTCCAGCATGAACTGCGCGAGCGCCCGGTGCAGCCGCGCGATGCCGCCGCGCATGAAGGTGAAGCGCGATCCGCTGAGCAGCGCGCCCGTGTCGAAATCCAGCCCCAGCGGTGCGCCCAGGTCCACATGGTCGCGCGGCGTGAAATCGAAGCGCGGCGCTTCGCCCCAGCGCCGTACCTCGACGTTGGCGGCCTCGTCGGCGCCCACCGGCACGCTGTCCTGCGGCAGGTTGGGCAGGCCCATCAGCATGCCGTTCAGCTCGGTCTGGATGTGCTCCA
>Ga0209369_1001548_pt1 | contig 10928 bp, 11 predicted proteins | sample EBPBio142010_DNA_FD_185865 | JGI IMG/M metagenome (GOLD analysis project Ga0209369, IMG submission 185865) | Wastewater treatment Type I Accumulibacter community from EBPR Bioreactor in Madison, WI, USA - Reactor 1_10/4/2010_ DNA (SPAdes)... | ecosystem: Engineered > Bioreactor > EBPR >... | reverse complement strand
GTCTCGAAGAAGCCGTCGTACCAGCCGGCGGCCACGTAGCACAGGTCCAGCGCGGCGGCGCCGGGGCGGCGCAGACCGGCGCAGTGCTGCATGACCTCTTCGAAGATCTTCAGGTAACGCTTGAAGTTGTCGCCCTTGCGGAAGGGGAAGCCGGTGCCGATGAGTGAATCGGACAGCCGCGTGCGCCGGCTGACGCGCAGGCGGCGGTCGTTCAGGTAGGCGCCGCGGCCCTTGCTGGCATAGAACAGGTCGTTGCGCGCCGGGTCGTAGACGACGGCCTGCTGGATCTGCCCGCGGTGCGACAGCGCGATCGACACCGCATACACCGGCAGGCCGTGGATGAAGTTGGTGGTGCCGTCCAGCGGATCGATGATCCAGACGTACTCGCTGTCCTTGGCGCCGTGTGCGCGGCCCGATTCCTCGGCCAGGATCGAATGCTGGGGATAGGCCTCCAGCAGAGTGTCGATGATCACGCGCTCGGCCGCATGGTCGACTTCGGTGACGAAGTCGTTCGGGTTCTTGACGTTGACCTTCAGGATGTCGACGTCGAGCGCCGCGCGGTTGATGATCGCGCCCGCCGCGCGTGCCGCCTTGACGGCAATGTTGAGCATGGGATGCAGGGCTTGGGACATGGCGTGGGGGCGCGGGGCAGGGCGGCAGCAGTGGCAAAGAGCGCGTGCGGCGAGAATGCCGCGGCGAGTACCGATTTTAGCCGCCCATGCCTGCTGCCACCGACCCGACCCGCTTCGTGCTCGTGCGGCCCAGCCATGCCGGCAACGTGGGCGCCGCGGCCCGTGCGATGAAGGTCATGGGCTTCGCCGACCTGGTGCTGGTGCAGCCGCGCTTCGACGACGTGCTGTCGCGCGAGGAGACGGTGGCCATGGCCAGCGGCGCGGCCGACATCCTGGTGCGCGCCCGCATCGTCGACACGCTGGATGCAGCGCTGGACGGTGTGCAGCATGCCTGTGCCACGGCGATGACGCCGCGCCACTTCGGCCCGCCGACGCTGGCGCCGCGCGCCCACTTCCAGGCCCTGCAGGCCCAGGCGCTGCGTGTGGCCTTCGTCTTCGGCCCCGAGCGCACGGGGCTGGGCAACGACGATGTCTACCGCTGCCATGCCTGCCTGAGCATCCCCACCGCGCCGGACTACGGCTCGCTGAACCTGGCCCAGGCCGTGCAGCTGCTGGCCTATGAATGGCGCATGGCGCTCGGCGGCTTCGAGGTCGCGCCGCGCACGCCGGACCTGCGCCGTGCCGACATGGTGGCGGTGCAGGGTGTGCTGCAGCACTGGGAACAGGTGCTGCAGCAGATCGGCTTCCTGGACCCGGCCGCGCCGAAGAAGCTGATGCCGCGGCTGCAGCAACTGCTGAACCGCAGCCAGCTGACCCAGGAAGAAGTTCACATCCTGCGCGGCATTGCGCGGGCGATCGAACAGCGGCGCTGAGCGCGCGGCGTGATCTGAACCACGAACCGCCCCCGCAACGGGGGTGTTCCCCCGCGGCCCGGGGATGCGCCGCCGCGGTGCGGCCGGCAGCATGACGGTCATGCACTGCCGTGGGGGTGGTGCCCCGCAACCGAGAAGAGCCACACCATGTCGTTGACCAAGACCCTGATCGCCGCCGCTGCCACCTTGTGTGCCCTGCAGGCCCAAGCCCTGACCTGGAGCATCACCGGCGGTGCCTACAGCACCCAGGCCGGCGCGGTGCACGAAACCTTCGACACGCTGGCCACCGACGCCAACGAAGCCCTGGACCTGACCTACAGCGGCGGCGCGCTGTTCAACACCAGCATCGGCGGCATCACCGCCCGGCCGCCGGGCTCGATCGGCAACTTTTTGTCGGTGGGCACCTCGGGTAACCAGGGCGGCCCGATCATCGTGAACCTGGCCGCCACGCCGGCCAGCTACTACGGCTTCCTGTGGGGTTCGCCGGACGGCTACAACCACGTGGCCTTCTACAACGGCGACACGCTGCTGAAGACGCTGTCGGGCTCGGACGTGTTCACCAACCCGAACCCGGCCAATGGTTTCCAGGGTGCGTTCCCGAACGGCCAGTACTTCAACGCCTTTGCCGGCGCCAACGAGCAGATCACGCGCGTGGTCTTCACTTCGAAGGGCAATGCCTTCGAGACCGACAACCATGCCGTGATGGCCGTGCCCGAGCCCGGCACCTACGCGATGATGCTGGCCGGCCTGGGCGCGCTGGGCTTCGTGGCACGCCGCCGTCGCGCGGCCTGAGCGTGGCTCAGATGACGCCGTCGCGCGTCATCGTGCCGACGATCAGCTGCACGAACTGCTCGATCATCGACGTCACGCTGGCGTAGCCGGTGGACGTCGTGGTGGCCGCCGACCACAGCACGTCGGCGTTCGTGGTGTCGAACAGCCGGGTGTCGGAGTAGATGTTCTGCGTGGTCGTCACCAGCGGCGGCGTGGCCCAGACCGCGTTCTGGTAGGCGACGAAGCCGCCCCAGCCCGGGCCCCAGCCGCCACCCCAGCCCCAGCCCGGCCCCCATGCCGGGCCCATCACCATGCCCGGCGACACGTTGACCTGGGTGCTGACGTTGATGATGCGCGAGACGATCGCGTGCGTGACGCCCGCCTGTGTCACCGCGGCGCGCAGGCGCTCTTCGCTGGCCGGGCCGTCCTCGGGCAGGAACTTGTAGGACTGCACCGCCTTCACGCCGGCAGCCTGCAGCGCGGCGACCATGCGGTCCTCGAAGATGCGGCGGTTGGTGCTGTCGCGCACCGCCGACATCACCATCAGGCTGCGCACCGGCTTCTGGCCGGCCAGCTGCGGGTTCACCCACTTGGCGTCGATCGAGGTCGGGTTGACGGCGCAACCGGCCCCCAGGGCCGCGGCCGCGCACAGCAGCAGGAGGGCTCGTCGTCGTTGCGGCATGGGAAGAGACCGTAGTAGAGAACGATCGAGAGCGTAGCGCAGGCCGCCCGGCGGCCGCCCCTGCACGGGCAGGCCGAAGGGCATACACTGTCCGGCCGTCTTTACGGAACGCGATCATGCTGTTCAGCCGCCTGCGAGAAGACATCGCCTGCATCCTGGAGCGCGACCCCGCCGCGCGCTCGACCTGGGAGGTGCTGACCTGCTATCCCGGCCTGCATGCGCTGGTCATGCACCGCTGGGCGCATGCCTGCTGGAACAACGGCCTGCGCTGGCTGGGGCGCTTCATCTCGCACCTGGCGCGCTTCCTCACCGGCATCGAGATCCACCCCGGCGCCAAGGTAGGCCGCCGCGTCTTCATCGACCACGGCATGGGCATCGTCATCGGCGAGACCGCCGAGATCGGCGACGAATGCACCATCTACCAGGGCGTGACGCTGGGCGGCACCTCGCTGTACAAGGGTGCCAAGCGCCACCCCACGTTGGGCAAGGGCGTGGTCGTCAGTGCCGGCGCCAAGGTGCTGGGCGGCTTCACCGTCGGTGACGGCGCGCGTGTGGGCTCCAACGCGGTGGTGCTGAAGCCGGTACCGGCCGGCGCCACGGCGGTGGGCATCCCGGCGCGCATCATCGAGGCCAAGGCCGATGCGGCGCGCGAGGAAGCCTCGGCGCGCATGGGCTTCTCGGCCTATGGCGTGACGCAGGGCGACGACCCGGTCTCGCTGGCGATGAAGGGGCTGATCGACAGCACCGCCTCGCAAGAGCACCAGATCGCGCTGCTGTGGCAGGCGATCGAGAAGCTCTCGGCCGGCGCCCGCGAACTGCCGGGCGCGCCCTGCGTGCCGCAGGAGGCGCACACCACCGAGCAGTTCGACGCCGAGCGCCTGAACCGGCTGGTCAAGTAGCGCCGCGTTCAGCGCGGCGGGCGTTGCGCTGATTTCGGCCGGAAGGCCTTGCACACCGACGGGTCGGTTTCCAGGTACGGGCCGCCGATCAGGTCGATGCAATAGGGCACCGCGGCAAAGATGCCGTGCACCGGCGGCGTGGCGTCGGGCAGGCCCGCCAGTGTCTCGGCGATGGACTTCGGCTGCCCCGGCAGGTTGATGATCAGCGCCTTGCCGCGGATGACCGCCACCTGCCGCGAAAGGATCGCAGTGGGCACGAAGGCCAGGCTGATCTGCCGCATCTGCTCGCCGAAGCCGGGCATCAGCTTGTCGGCCACGGCCAGCGTGGCCTCGGGCGTGACGTCGCGCGGCGCCGGGCCGGTGCCGCCGGTGGTGAGCACCAGGTCGCAGTGGGCGTCGTCGACCAATTCGCGCAGTGCGGCACTGATCTTCGCCTGCTCGTCGGGAATCAGGCGGGTCTCCCAGTGGATCGGGTTGCGCAGCGCACTGCCCAGCCAGGACTGCAGCGCCGGGATGCCCAGGTCGGCATAGACGCCGGCCGAGGCACGGTCGCTGGTCGACACCAGGCCAATGCGGACGGGTTCGAAAGTGCTCACTGGACTACCCTCCGCACGTCGTGCTCCGGGATGAGCGCTTGGGAGCGGCCCGGCGCGCTCATGGCGTGGCGTCGCTCAACAGCGGTCGGATGAACTGGAACAGCTCGCGATGGCATCGCGGGTTGCGCTGCTCGGGTGGCAGCGCGGCCTCGCGCCGCGCCGCCCGCACCAGGCTGCGCAGCCGTTGCGCATCGCAGTCGGCATGGGCCTGCAGCCAGCGCGTCATGGCCTCGTCGTCGGCCAGCAGCGCATCGCGCCAGCGCTCGGCTTCATGCAGCAACAGCGTGTCGCGGGCCGAGCCCAGCGTGGCTGCGGCCACCGCCTCGCGCAGCGGCTCGGCATCGACCTCGCGCATCAGCTTGCCCACGTACTGCAGCTGGCGGCGGCGGCCCTCGTGGCTGCGCGTCTGGCGGTACTGCAGCAGCGCGTCGAGCAGCCGCTCGGGCAGCGCCAGCGCAGCCAGGCGCTCGTCCGACAGCTCGGCCAGCGCCAGGCCCAGCTTCTGCAGATCGTGCGACTGCTGCTTGAGCCGGGTCTTGCTGGGCCGCGTGTCTTCCGCTTCGGTGGAAAGCTCGTCGTCCGGGGGGGCGTGGCGGGGCATTTGCGGGGTGGACCGATGGGGTCGCTCGGTATGGTCGCTCGGTATCATAGGCCTGCACTTCCACCCGCCCGCTTCCACGCCACAACATGACGTCGTCCCGCACCGAGCACGGCTTTTCCTACCCGCGCGAGCAGTTCCAGCAGATCGTCGAGGATTGCCTGGCGATGGCCCGCGAGATGGGCGCCTCCGATGCCAGCGTCGAGGTCTCGGAGGGCGCGGGGCTGTCGGTGTCGGTGCGCAAGGGCGAGCTCGAGAACGTCGAGCGCAATCGCGACAAGTCGGTGGGCGTCAGCGTCTACATGGGCCAGCGGCGCGGCAATGCCAGCAGCTCGGACTTCTCGCCCGAGGCGCTGCGCCAGACGGTGCGCGCGGCCTTCGACATCGCCCGCTTCACGGCCGAGGACCCGGCCGCCGGCCTGCCCGATGTCGAGGACCTGGCCACGCCGGCCGAAGCTGCGCGCGACCTGCAGCTGTTCTTCCCGTGGGAGATCGACGCGCAGCGCGCGGCCGAGCTCGCCAAGCGCTGCGAGGACGCGGCGATGGCCACCGACAAGCGCATCACCAACAGCGAAGGCGCGGCCGTGTCGGCGCAGCAGTCGCACTTCTGGGCCGGCAACAGCCGCGGCTTCCGCGGCGGCTATGCCACCTCGCGGCACTACCTGTCGGTGTCGCCCATCGCCGGCAAGGGTGCGGGCATGCAGCGCGATGCCTGGTACAGCTCGATGCGCGATGCCGGCGAACTGGCGGCGCCCGAGGCGGTGGGCCGCTACGCCGCCGAGCGGGCGCTGTCGCGGCTGAAGTCGCGCAAGATCGCCACCTGCGAGGTGCCGGTGCTGTTCGAGGCGCCGCTGGCCTCGGGCCTGTTGGGCGCCTATGTGCAGGCCACCAGCGGCGGCTCGCTGTACCGCAAGGCCAGTTTCCTGCTCGACTGCCTGGGCCAGCGCATCCTGCCCGAACATGTCGATGTCGATGAAGACCCGCACCAGCCGCGCGGCAAGGGCAGCGCGCCCTTCGACGACGAAGGCGTGCGCACCACCGCGCGCAAGGTGGTCGAGGCCGGCGTGGTGCAGAGCTACTTCCTGTCCAGCTACTCGGCGCGCAAGCTGGGGCTGCGCACGACAGGCCATGCCGGCGGCTCGCAGAACCTGGCGTTGAAGAGCCGGCTCACGAAGCCCGGCGATGACCTGGAGGCGATGCTGCGCAAGCTGGGCCGCGGCCTGTTCGTCACCGAGCTGATGGGCCAGGGCGTCAACTTCGTCACCGGCGACTATTCGCGTGGCGCCGCCGGCTTCTGGGTGGAGGGCGGGCGCATCGCCTTCCCGGTGCACGAGGTGACGATCGCCGGCAACCTGAAGCAGATGTTCCAGGACCTGGCCGCGGTGGGTGCCGACGTCTACACGCAGGGCAGCAAGAGCACCGGCTCGGCGCTGATCGCGCGCATGAAGGTGGCCGGCAGCTGAGGCCTGGCCGGCGGCCGCGCAGGCCCTCGTTCACGGGGGCGGCGGGCCCGGTTCCGCACGGGTAAACACCACGCGACCGCCAGGGGGCGGCCCCTAGAATTTCGCCGCTTGACTTCCCCATCCTTCTACAGGAGTCCTGATTCATGGAGCGTAGAAACTTCGTTCGTGGTGCCGGCATTGCCGGCATCCTGGCCGCGGGTGCGGCACCGGCCATCGTGCATGCGCAGGCCAACATCCGCTGGCGCATCGCCTCCAGCTTCCCTAAGTCGCTGGACACGCTGTTCGGCGTGTGCGACGTGTTCGCCGCGCACATGAAGAACATGAGCGGTGGCAAGTTCATCATCACCACCCATGCCGCCGGCGAACTGATGCCGGCCTTCGGCGTGCTGGACGGCGTGTCGAACGGCACCGTGGAGATGGCCAACACCGCGCCGTATTACTTCTTCGGCAAGGACCCGACCTACGCGCTGGACTGCGCGATTCCCTTCGGTCTGAACCAGCGCCAGATGAACGCGTGGATGTACGAAGGCAACGGCCTGAAGCTGTTCCGCGAGTTCTACGCCAAGGTGGGCATCGTCAACTTCCCGATGGGCAACACCGGCGCGCAGATGGGCGGCTGGTACCGCAAGGAAATCAAGTCGGTGGCCGACCTGAAGGGCCTGAAGTTCCGCGCCGGCGGCTTTGCCGGCAAGGTGCTGGAGAAGCTGGGCGTGGTGCCGCAGAACATCCCTGGCGGCGAGATCTACCAGGCGCTGGAGAAGGGCACGATCGACGCCGCCGAATGGGTGGGCCCGTATGACGACCTGAAGCTGGGCTTCAACAAGGTGGCGCCGTTCTACTACTACCCCGGCTGGTGGGAAGGCGGCCCGCAGCTGTCGCTGTACGTCAACCAGAAGGCCTACGACGGCCTGTCGGCCGAGTACAAGGCCATGATCGAAGCCGCGTCGCAAGCCGCCGGCACTGACATGATGGCCAAGTACGACTACCGCAACCCGGCCGCGCTGAAGCAGCTGGTGGCCGGCGGCTCGAAGCTGCAGCGCTTCCCGAAGGACGTGATGGAAGCGGCCTTCAAGGCGGCGATGGAGGTCTATGCCGACCTGAACGCCACCAACCCGGCGTGGAAGAAGATCTACGACGACTACGCGACCTACCGTCGCGATGCGAACCTGTGGTTCCGCTTCACCGAATCGGCCTTCGACGACTTCATGCAGCAGCAGAAGCTCTGAGACCGGCTCGCCCGGGCTTCGGCCCGGGCCGCAAGACAAAGCCCCGCTTCGGCGGGGCTTTGCTTTGGGTGGGCGGGCAGGGCGGCGTGGCCGCCCGCGCCGCTACTTCTTCTGTTCCTGCTTCAGCGCATCCAGCAGGCCCTTCATCGGGTCTTCCTTCTCGCCCTCGGGTGACGAGGCGGCGGCGTCTGCGGCCTCGTTCTTCTGGATCATCAGTTCCTGCAGGGCCTTGTCGGCATCGATCAGCTCGACCTTCTCGATGCCGCCGGTGACCAGCGTGGGCACGGCGATGACCACCGCCACCATGATGATCTGCAGCACGATGAAGGCGATGGAGCCCTTGTAGATCTGCGGCGTGGTCACCGCCGGGATCGTCTCGCCGGTGACGCGGTCCTGGTAGTCGGTCTTGGCGGCCACGCTGCGCAGGTAGAACAGCGCGAAGCCGAAGGGCGGCGTCAGGAACGAGGTCTGCAGGTTCATCGCGATGATCACGCCGAACCAGATCAGCGTCATCTCCGGCGGCGTGCCGGGCGGCAGCAGCTCGCCCAGCATCTTGTCGGCCACCGGCGCCAGGATCGGCACGACGATGAATGCAATCTCGAAGAAGTCGATGAACATCCCCAGGACGAAGATCAGGATGTTGACGACGATGAGGAAGCCGATGGCGCCGCCCGGCATGCTGTCGAACAGGTGCTCCACCCAGATGTGGCCGTCGGCCGCGTTGAAGGTGAAGCTGAAGACGGTGGAACCCACCAGGATGAACAGCACGAAGACCGAGAGCCGGGCTGTGCTGTCCAGCGCCTGCACCAGCAGCGACCAGTTGAGCCGCTTGCGCCCCACCGCCATCACCAGCGCGCCGAGCGCGCCCATCGCGCCGCCTTCGGTGGGCGTGGCGATGCCCAGGAAGATGGTGCCCAGCACCAGGAAGATCAGCACCAGCGGCGGAATCAGCACGAAGGTGACCTGCTCGGTCAGCCGCGACAGCAGGCCGATCCTGAACACGCGGTTGACGATGGCCAGCGCCAGCGCCAGCACCGAGGCCACGGTCATCGACATGATCACCACCTCGTCGCCGGGCGCCGGCAGCTGCCGGCCGACCATCGGGTTGATGATCGACTGGTGCACCCGCGACCACGCGTAGCCGGCCACCGCGCACAGCACGACCAGCACCACCAGCGAGCGGTGGCCGCTGGCGCCGTCGGGCTCGCGGTAGATGCGGGCCTCGTCGGGCAGGGCCGGCACCCAAGACGGCTTGACCAACGCGACCACGGCGACGAACGCCAGGTACAGGCCCACCAGCAGCAGGCCCGGGATCAACGCGCCGGCGTACATGTCACCCACCGAGCGGCCCAGCTGGTCGGCCAGCACGATCAGCACCAACGAAGGCGGTATGGCCTGCGCCAGCGTGCCCGAGGCGGTGATGGTGCCGGTGGCGATGGAGCGGTTGTAGCCGTAGCGCAGCATGATCGGCAGCGAGATCAGGCCCATGCTGATCACCGCCGCAGCCACCACGCCGGTGGTGGCGGCCAGCAGCGCGCCGACCAGAATGACCGCGATGGCCAGGCCGCCGCGCACCGGGCCGAAGACCTGGCCGACGGTCTCCAATAAATCCTCGGCCATGCCCGATCGCTCGAGGATGATGCCCATCAGCGTAAAGAAGGGGATCGCCAGCAACGTGTCGTTCTGCATGATGCCGAACACACGCTGCGGCAGCGCCTGGAACATGGTGGCGCCGAACAGGCCGGCTTCCATGCCGATGAAACCGAACAGCAGCCCCGTGGCGGCCAGGCCGAAGGCCACCGGAATGCCCGACAGCAGGAAGACAAACAGCCCCGCGAACATCAGCGGGACGAAGTTCTGGGCGAGGAAGCCGGTGCCCATCTCAGCGCTCCCCGGCCTGCTTCTTGGCCGCCTCGGCGGCCAGTTCCTCGGCCAGCAGTTCCTCGTCGGACTTGCCGCTTTCCACGCTGATCGGCTCGGGGATGCGGCCGGTCAGAAAGGCGATGCGCTTGACCAGCTCGGACAGCGACTGGATCAGCAGGATGCCGAAGCCCACCGGCACCAGCAGGTACACCGGCCAGCGGATCAGGCCGCCGGCGTTGGACGACATCTCGCCAGTGTTCCAGGCATTGACGAAGAAGGGCCAGCTCAGCGTGATCAGGATCAGGCACAGCGGGATCACGAAGATCACGATGCCCAGGCTGTCGATGATGGCGTTGGTGCGCTTGGACAGCTTCGACGAGATGAAGTCGATGCGCACGTGCGCGTTGCGCAGGAAGGCATAGCCCGCGCCCAGCATGAACACCGCGGCGAACAGGTACCACTGCACCTCGAGGTAGGCGTTCGAGCCGATGTTGAAGGCCTTGCGCACGATGGCGTTGACGGCGCTGATCAGCACGGTGGCCAGCACCAGCCAGCGGATGAGCTTGCCGATCAGCTCGTTGAACGCGTCGATGGCGCGCGAAAGGCCTAGCAGGGCGGACATGGGGTCTCTCCGGAATCTGCGTCGACCGGGCGATCGACTGGCCTCCGGTGGCGGAGGCTGGGCGCGATTCTAGGCAGCGGCCTGGGCGCGCACGCGGGTAGTTTCCGCAATGGCCACCCCCTGGGGCCGGGGGCGGCGGGCCGGGCTCAGCCGGCGGTCTGGGCCGCCTGGTACAGCCGCGCCGAGCGGGCGCCCGAGCGGCAGAACATCAGCATCGGCTTGGGCAGCTGGGCCACCAGCGCGGCCATCGCGGCGATGTCCTCGGGCGACTGGTAGCCGCTTTGCACCGGCAGGTGGCGGTACTCCAGGCCGGCGGCGCGGGCCGCGGCCTCGATCTGCGCGCTGGTCGGCTGGCCGGGGCCTTCTTCGTAGTCGGGCCGGTTGTTGACGACGCTGCGAAAGCCGACGCGCGCGGCCTCGGCCATGGCCTCGGGCGGCAGCTGCGGGGCGACGCAGACCTGGTCGTCGATGGGGCGCAGGGGCAGCGTGGTGTTCATCGTCATCCTCCTTGGGACAGGGCCTTCTTCACCGCCGCCGACACGGCGGCCATCTCGGCCTTGCCGGCCAACTCGGCCTTGGCGGCCGCCATCACCTTGCCCATGTCGCCGGGCCCCTTGGCGCCCAGCGAGGCCACCAGCGCCATCACGGCGGCGTCCAGTGCCTCGGCACCCAGGCGCGGCGGCAGGTAGGCCTCGAGCACCTGGATCTCGGACAGCTCCTTCGCGGCCAGCTCGGGCCGGCCGCCTTGCTCGAAGGCCGTGGCC
>Ga0209369_1001547_pt1 | contig 10933 bp, 6 predicted proteins | sample EBPBio142010_DNA_FD_185865 | JGI IMG/M metagenome (GOLD analysis project Ga0209369, IMG submission 185865) | Wastewater treatment Type I Accumulibacter community from EBPR Bioreactor in Madison, WI, USA - Reactor 1_10/4/2010_ DNA (SPAdes)... | ecosystem: Engineered > Bioreactor > EBPR >... | reverse complement strand
ATCGGCTTCGCCGACACGGTGCAGCGGCTGTGGGACGAGACCGCCGAGGCCTGGGAGACCCCGAAGGCGCGCGGCGAGCTGTTCGACAACCTGCCGCTGATCGTTGTCCTGATGTTCGTGGCGGTGGGGCTGGTGGTCTATGTCCGGCGCTGGACCGAGCGCCTGACCGAGCGGCTGCAACAGGGCGCCTCGGTCCGGGGACGGAATTTCTGGGCGCTGATCGCATCCCTGGGCGGGATCATCCTGCCGACGCTGGGGGTGGTGGCGCTGTCCTGGGCGCTTCTGGCCAGCGGGATGCCGGGCGAGGTGGGCAGCCGGATCACGGTGATCCTGCCCTTTGCGGGGTTCGTGGTCTTTGCCTTCGCCTGGCTTGGCGCGCGGGCCTTTCCCCGCATTCAGGGCGATGGCGCGATGCTGCCCCTGCCGCCCGAGCGCCGCGCCGAGGGGCGCTTCCTGTCGGTGACGATGGGGCTGGTGATCGCGGCCAACATGCTGCGCGGCGCGGCGATGGATGCGCAGGCCTATTCCGACGCGACCAGCTCGGTCATGTCCTTCCCGATTCTGCTGACGGGGGGGCTGGTGCTTATCCGCCTGGGCCGGACGCTGCGCAAGACGAGTGAAGCGGACGAGAAGGCGGCGGGATATTCGCTGCGGCTGATCCAGCTGCTTGCGCGCGGGCTGACCGTGCTGGGCATCGTCGGCCCGGTGCTGGCGGGGTTCGGCTATGTGCAGGCGGCCGAGGCGGTGATCTATCCGGCGATGCTGTCTTTCGCGCTGGTGGCATTTCTCTTCATCCTGCAACGACTGATCGGCGACGCCTGGGCGCTGGTCAACAAGAACGAGGACTCCGGGCAGGATGCGCTTGTTCCCGTGCTGGCGGGCTTTGTGCTGGCGATCGCATCGCTGCCGGTGCTGGCACTGATCTGGGGCGCCCGCTTTTCCGACCTGACCGAGTTGTGGAACCGTTTCACCGAAGGGTTCCAGCTGGGCAGCACGAAGATCTCGCCCAGCAATTTCATGATCTTCGCCGTGATCTTCGTGATCGGCTACATGCTGACGCGGCTTTTCCAGGGGGCTTTGCGCAGCACGATCCTGCCCAAGACCCGCATGGACCAGGGCGGCCAGACCGCGCTGGTGGCGGGGGTGGGCTATGTCGGCATCTTCCTGGCCGCGCTGATCGCCATCAATGCGGCGGGGATCGACCTTTCGGGCCTTGCCATCGTGGCCGGGGCGCTGTCGGTCGGCATCGGTTTCGGCTTGCAGACCATCGTGTCGAACTTCGTCTCGGGCATCATCCTGCTGGTCGAGCGCCCGGTCAGCGAGGGCGACTGGATCGAGGTCGGCGGTGTGCAGGGCAAGGTGCGGGCGATCTCGGTGCGCTCTACCCGGATCGAGACCTTCGACCGCAATGACGTGATCGTGCCGAACGCCGACCTGATCACCGGCCGGGTGACGAACTGGACGCGGTTCAACCTGTCGGGCCGGATCATCGTGCCGGTTTCGGTGGCGCTGGGGTCGGACAGCCGGCAGGTCGAGAAGATCCTGCGCGCCATCGCCGAGGAACAGCCGCTGGCGATCCTGAACCCGCCGCCGGTGGTGGCCCTCATGGGCTATACCGCGACCCAGCTGAATTTCGAGATCCGGGTGATCCTGCGCGACGTGAACTTCGGCCTGCAGGTACGCAGCGACATGAACCACCGCATCCAGCAGCGGCTGGCCGAGGAAGGGATCCATATCGTTCCCCCCGCGGCGCCCTCTGACCCGGTGAAGACGGCGGAAACCGTGCTGGCGCTGGCCGATCTGGTCGATCGTGACCGGCCTTCCGCTGCGCGGCGCAAGGCGTCGCGCCCGGCAGCAACCGATGTGAAAGGGGCCGAACCGTGACCGACCTGCTGTTCCGCGACGATGCCTACCTGACCGCCGCCGAATGCCGGATCACCGGCCACACGCCCGAGGGCGGCATCCTGGTCGACCGCTCGGTCTTCTACGCGACCTCGGGCGGCCAGCCCGGCGACAGCGGCATGCTGGACTGGGGCGGCACCCGGATGCCCATCGCCACGGCGGTGAAGGCGGCGGGCGGCATCGCCCTTGTCCCCGCCGAGCCGATGCCGATGCCCCCGGTCGGCGCCCCCGCCCGCCAGCTGATCGACTGGACCCGCCGCCATCGCCACATGCGGGTGCATACCGCGCTGCACCTTCTGTCGGTGGTGATCCCGCTGCCGGTGACGGGCGGCCAGATCGGCACGGACAAGGGGCGGCTCGACTTCGACATGCCGGAACCTCCGGGCGACGTGGCTGCGCTGGAAGAGGCGCTGAACAGCCTGATCGCGCGCGACCTGACGGTCAGCGACGACTGGATCACCGACGAGGAGCTGCTGGCGAACCCCGGATTGGTGAAGACGATGTCGGTGCGCCCGCCGATGGGGCAGGGCCGGGTGCGGCTGGTGCGGATCATGGACGGCGAGACCCTGGTCGACCTGCAACCCTGCGGCGGCACCCATATCCGCCGCACCTCCGAGATCGGCCGGGTCGAGATCGGCAAGATCGAAAACAAGGGCCGCCAGAATCGCCGGGTGACGATCAGCCTGGCCTGAGCGCCGCGATTTCGGGGCGCGGGCGGTTATCTGCCAGATATCCTCTTGAACAGTCCCGCAAAGCCCGTGTATCAGCGCCCGACGGACAGTTGGCCGAGTGGTCGAAGGCGCACGCCTGGAAAGTGTGTAGGCGGGGAACCGTCTCGAGGGTTCGAATCCCTCACTGTCCGCCATATACCATTGAAATTGTTAGATGATTTCATATGGCGGGCGATTTGCTCGCCTATAATCCCGCCATCCTATTTGCGATTGGGCGCTAGCAGTTGCAACAATGGGCAGACCATTTGCGGGCGGCCCAGGCATCTTTCCGAAAATCTCCAATTGGCCCGTATCTTGCACGAACCTCCCCGCGCCGGTCCCCGATGAGGGCCAAAAGTCTGGAACCACCCCCGGGGGCCACTTGAACAAGGAAAGCCGATGGATGAGCCAAGAACCGTCGAGCGCGGTTCCGTCGGTCCAGTCTTCATATCCTCGGCAGTCGCGCGCTTGCGCCACTTCGCGACGGTCTTGGGGTTGATGCCCAACTCCCGGCTCAGCTGCGAGAGCGAAGCTTGCGATCGTTGTATTGCTGCTCAGACGGCGTGCGTGGTCGTGGCGCTGCCATGACGAACTTGTCCCAAAGTGCTTCCTTCCATTCCTGAGAAAGGATCCCACCATCAAGCCGTGGGATCAAACGCCTAGGATGCCAATATGGGGCGAGGCAGCGGTTGATCTTACAGCGCGCAAGCGCATCCGGGCTCTGAGGTCATCACAGAGAGGTTTGAGGCGTGCCGGCACTGCTGCGTCTGCGGCGAACATCCGCTTCGGAGATGCTGTCGCGCAGCAAACCGAAGGCCGCCGAACGTCTGCTACGGGCCGAGACCTGCCGGCGCGATCCGGTCGCATGGCGCAAGGGCGAATACTTGCGGCACGGAAACCTCGACTAAGCAAACCGACGGCCTGAGGCGGCCGAGCGGTTCGAGAAGACTAATGACCTACTCCCCGATCCTTGGACAGATTTCCGGGTGAGTTAAGCTGCTTGCTGCACCTGCTGATCGGCTTGGGTTGCGGTAAGGTAGACCACGACGGGCGGCTGGCTCAGGTCGCAACACGCTACGACAGATGCCCGAAGGCCTTCCTCTCCGCCGTCGCCCTCGCCGCGACCGTCATGTTCTGGTTATGATGCGAGAACGAGTCCTGACCTTAGCCGGTCGAACAGCCACGCTCTCTGAACCGCCGCCAGCTTCGCCAATTGGTCGGCTTCTGACATTCTTCATCCTATCTGATGCGCGACTGCTGATGCTTGACCCGCCTGATCGGGATCGAGGATTCGATCGAGGCGACGCCGACGATCTTGGTCAGGGTTCCAGTCAGAAACTGCTCGAACTCGTGCAGGTCGGCCACGGACACTCGCAGCAGATAGTCAAAGCTTCCCGTCATCAGCCAGCATTCGACAATCTGGGGACAGAGCGCCACCGCGCGTTCAAATTCCACAAGCCGCCGGTCCACCTGCTGATCCAGTTTCACCGAAACGAACACGCTGAAGCCGAAGCCCATGCGCATTTCGTCCACCAAGACGCAGTAGCCGGTGATGAAGCCCTCGGCCTCAAGCCGACGGATGCGCCGGGCGCAGGGCGAAGGCGACAGGCCGACACGCTCGCTCAGTTCCTGATGCGAGATGCGCGCGTCGGTCTGCAACTCTTTCAAAATCTTGTGGTCGATCTGGTCAAGCTGCACGAGCGCTGCGCCGAAAATCGGCGTCCTTCTGCAATTCTGCGCCGATTGTATTCACAATCGGGCGGGGCAGGCAACAAGTACGCCCGCAATGAGCCGTCCTGGTGCGTTACTCTGGCGCAAAGGAGTGCCGCAATGAACCTCGATTTCGCCCACCTGAAGACACTGGAGCAGCGACTGTTGTGGCTGTCACACTGGATGATCCACCACGCCAACCACATCCGGCCCAAGGTGGACGGGATCAAGATCGGAGGGCATCAGGCGTCTTCGGCCTCGATGGTGTCGATCCTGACGGCGCTATACTTTCACGCCCTGCGCCCCGACGACCGGGTGGCGGTCAAGCCCCATGCCTCGCCGGTGTTTCATGCCATCCAGTATCTGATGGGCAACCAGACCCGCGAGAAGATCGAGAACTTCCGCGGCTTCGGCGGGGTGCAAAGCTATCCCAGCCGCACCAAGGACGTGGATGATGTCGATTTCTCCACCGGATCGGTGGGCTTGGGCGTGGCGATCACCTCTTTCGCGTCGCTGGTGCAGGACTATGTCGCCGCCAAGCCCTGGGGCAAGGCCCTGCCCCTTGGCCGCATGGTGGCGCTGGTCGGCGATGCCGAACTGGACGAAGGCAACGTGTATGAGGCCCTGCAAGAGGGCTGGAAGAACGATCTGCGCAATTGCTGGTGGATCATCGACTACAACCGCCAATCGCTGGATGGAATCGTGCGCGAGGGGCTGTTTGCCCGGATCGAGAAGATCTTCGACGCTTTCGGCTGGGATGTGGTGCGCGTCAAGTTCGGCGCGCTGCAACGCGCGGCCTTTGCCGAACCCGGGGGCGAGGCCTTGCGGGACTGGATCGACCGCTGCCCGAACCAGCAATATGCGGCGCTGACCTTCATGGGTGGCGCGGTCTGGCGCAAGCGGCTGATGGAGGATCTGGGCGATCAGGGCGATGTTTCGGCGCTGATGGACCGGCGGTCCGACGCCGAACTTGCCGCGCTGATGGAAAACCTGGGCGGCAACTGCGTTCAGACCATGGCCGAGGCGTTTGACGCCGTCACCCATGACCGGCCGACCTGCTTCCTGGCCTATACGATCAAGGGATGGGGCACCCCGATTGCCGGCCACAAGGACAATCACGGCGGGCTGATGAACCCCACCCAGTTCGCCGCCTGGCAGAGGCATATGGGCATCGCGCAGGGGCAAGAATGGGAACCCTTCGCGGGCGTCCCCGACCCTGCAGCCCTGCGCGACTTCCTGTCGCGGGTGCCCTTCTTCGCCCGCGGCCGCCGCCGGTTTCACGACGAACGCATCGCCGTTCCCGCCATTGCCATCGACAGCGACCGCGAGATTTCCACCCAGGCGGCTTTCGGCAAGATTCTGGATGATCTGTCCAAGGGTGACAGCGCACTTGCCGCGCGGATCGTCACGACCTCGCCCGATGTGACCGGCACCACCAACCTTGGCCCCTGGGTCAACCGTCGCAAGCTCTTTGCCCGCCAGTCGCAGGCCGATGCCTTCATCGAACACCGCATCCCCTCGACCGCGAAATGGGACTTCGCGCCCGAGGGCCAGCATATCGAACTGGGCATCGCCGAGATGAACCTGTTCCTGCTGCTGGGTGCGGCGGGTCTGTCGCACAGCCTTTTCGGCAAGCGGCTTTTTCCCATCGGCACCGTCTATGACCCCTTCGTGCATCGCGGCTTGGACGCGCTGAACTACGCCTGCTATCAGGACGCGCGCTTCATGATCGTCGGCACGCCGTCGGGCGCGACGCTGGCGCCCGAAGGCGGCGCGCACCAGTCCATCGGAACGCCGCTGACCGGCATGTCGCAGGACGGGCTGGCGGCGTTCGAGCCCGCTTTTGCCGATGAGCTGGCGGTGATCATGGAATGGGCCTTCGACTATCTTCAGCGCGACGGCGACGGCGATCCGGACGAACGCACCTGGCTGCGCGATGAAACTGGCGGCTCGGTCTATCTGCGGCTGACGACGAACTCGCTGGAACAGCCCGGCAAGCGCCATGACGATGCCTTCCGCCAGGGCGCCATCGACGGCGCCTACTGGCTGCGCAGGCCCGGGCCGAACTGTGACGTGGTCATCGCCTATCAGGGCGCGGTGGCGCCCGAGGCCATCGCCGCTGCCGGCATCATCGGCGAACACCGCCGCGACGTGGGCGTGCTGGCCATCACCTCGGCCGACCGGCTGAATGCAGGCTGGACCGCCGCGCAACGCGCCAGGGCACGGGGCGTCGGAAGGGCTCGAAGCCATGTCGAGGCGTTGTTCGCCTGTCTGCCCCGCGACTGCACGATTGTGACTGCCATCGACGGCCATCCTGCAACGCTTGCCTGGCTTGGGTCGGTCAGCGGTCACAGGGTCGTCTCGCACGGCGTCGAACATTTCGGCCAGACAGGCACCATCGGCGACCTTTACCGACACTTCGGACTTGATCGCCACAGTCTGGCCAAATCCGCGACCGCCTTGACAGCGGGACGCTCCGGCTTGGCCTGAAGATTTTCGGGCCGGCTTATCAGTCGATATCCAAGCGCCCCTGTGCCTGCTGCGTCTTCATGACCCCGCCACTCCATCCCCAGGCGGATCTCCCGCCCTTTGGCAAGCCTGTCTAGATCTTGAACTGGATCCCCTTGCGCGCCGGACCGCCGCCGATGGCGAAGGGCACTCCGTCGGCGCGCCAGCAGGCGGCACCGGTCATGGTGCCGTCCGGGCCGAAGGCGATGGCATTCATGCCGCCGCCCACGCAGGAGGTCTCGACGACCTGATGGCCGGCGGCCTCAAGGCCCGCCCTGTGCCTGACATGGCCGCTTTCGATCAGAAGCGGGCCGCCGTCGGTCCAGATCCGCGGCGCCTCGACCGCCTCTTGCAGGGGCATGCCGTGATCGACAAGGTTCACCACCGTCTGCATCGCCGAGGTGAAGATCCGTGTCCCGCCGGGCAGGCCAAGTGCCACCAGCGGCGCGCCGTCCCTTTCGATCACGATGGGAGCCATGGATGTCGGCACCCGCTTGCCCGGCAGGATCGACATTGTCTTGCCCGGTGTCGGGTCGAAATTCTGCATGTAGTTGTTGGGGATGATCCCGGTGCCCGGCACCATGTAGCAGGCCCCGAAGAGCCCGTTGATCGTGTGTGTCGCCGTCACGATCATGCCGTCCTGATCGGCGATGGTGACATGGGTGGTGTTGTGGCTTTCATGCCCCGGGACCGGCGCGGACAGCGGTGCCGCAGTCTCGCGCAACCGCGTCAGGCAGGCGCGGGCATACTCTTTCGACATGTATTGCGCGACCGGGATTTCCACGAAATCCGGATCGCCCGAGGCCTTGCGGCGATCCTCGAAGGCGATGCGCATGACCTCGGCCAGAAGTTGCAGCGATTGCAGGCTGCCAAAGCCCATCGCGGCCAGATCGAAGTTCTCCAGCATGTTCAGCATCTGGGCGATATGGACGCCGGATGAGGCTGGCGGCGGCGGACCATAGATCATGTTCCCGCGATAGTCGCTTGCGACAGCTTCGCGCTCGATCACCCGGTAGGCGGCCAGATCGGCGGCCGAAACCAGACCGGGCCGTTCGGGATGCGTCATGCTGCTGGCAAGGCTGGCCCCGAGGGCACCGCCGTGCAGGGCAGCGGCGCCCTGATCGCGGATCAGCCGCAAGCTTTGTGCATAGTCGCCCATCACCAGCCGCTGCCCCACCGCAAGCGGCTTGCCGTCGGGCAGCAGGACCGAGGCCAGCAGCGGATCGGTGGTGATGTCGGCCTGCGCGTCAAGGATCGCGGTCTGCATGTAATCGCTGACGGCAAAGCCGCGCTCGGCTGCGCGGATCGCGGGTTCCACCAGATCTGCCCAGGGCAGGCGGCCGAAACGCTGGTGCATCCGGTGCCATGCCGCCAGGTTGCCCGGCACCGCCACGGCCGAAGGGCCAGTGGTATTGCGTCTGCCCACCACCTCGAACGACCCGGCCGGGGCCGAGGGATCCGGCGTGTAGATCGCGGGATGCATTGCCGAGGCGGCCGTGGCCAGCCCGTCGAAGATGACATGTTCGCCATCCGGCAACCGAAGATGGCAGAGCCCACCGCCGACGATGCCGACCATCATCGGCTCGACCACGGTCAGCGTCAGCAGGCTGGCCACGGCGGCATCCACCGCATTGCCCCCGGCGGCCAAGATCTCGGCCCCGGCCAGCGATCCAAGGGGCGCATTGGCGACGACAATGCCCCGCTGGCTTTGCACCGAGGTCTTCTCGCTGAGGAAGGGAAGGGCTGGCGGCATCGGGATCTCCGGCATGGGATGGGGCGGGTGCGTCACCAGACGCAGCCGCGGGCGTCGACGGGGCGAGAGCAGAGCGCGCCATCGGGAGAGACGACGGTCAATGCTTCGACCAGATTGACCACAGGGCAGGCATGGTTGGGCCAGATGCGCACCCTCTCGCCCGGGGTCAGGGGGCGGTTGCCGGTGGCGATGAAGCCATGTTCTTCGGACAGGGCGACAAGCGGCATCTCGCGCGATGGATCGGCCTGCGGCTCGGCCAGGCCATAGCCCGACAGCGCCTTCGACCCATGCGGACCCTGATCGCTGCTGAGCATCTTGGACCCCGCGTCGACGATGGAATGCGTGGCATTCGCGCTGACAACGGTGGCGATCACCGAAAGCGCGATCTCGGCCCGGGTGGCGACCCCCAAGGCGACCTGCGTCATGTCCATGAAGACCGCATTGCCGGGCCGGATCTCGGTCAGGCCGGTGAAATCGCGGGCCAGCATCACCGTCGGCGTCGACCCGACCGAAACGGCAGGCACCGCGATTCCGGCATGGCGCAAGGCTTTGGCCAGCCCGGTCATCAGCTGACGCTCGGTTTCGGCGACTTCGGTTATGGCCGCCGGGCCGTCACATCGGTAGGCATGGCCGGCATGGCTGAAGAGACCGGCAAAGGACAGGAAGGGCCTTTGCGCGATCAGGTCCACCAGCGATGCCACCGCCGGGAGTTCGGGGGCGATGCCGCAGCGGCCAAGGCCGACGTCGATCTCGACAAAGAGGGCGACGGGATATGTGGCCAGTGCGGCCTCGGCGGCGATGGCCTCAACCGAGGCGGGGGAATCGACGACCAGCCGCAGCGAGGCCCCTGCCTGTCGCGCCGCCGCCAGCAGCCGCGCGATCTTGCGGCGGTCCAATAGCGGATAGGCCACGGTCACATCGCGGAACCCACCCTCAAGGAAAACCACCGCCTCCGAGGCCTTTGCCGCCGTCACCCCCGCCGCCCCGGCCTGCCGTTGCAACCCCGCCAGCCAAAGCGATTTATGCGTCTTCACATGCGGGCGCAGGGCTACCCCGGCCTGCGTGGCGATCCCCGACAGGCGCTGGATGTTGCGGGTCAGGACGGCTTCCTCGATCAGGACGGCCGGGGTTTCAACCAGAGCGATGGCATCGCGGAGCGGGGTGTCGATTCTCATGAAATCGAAGTAGCACGCTAAATTTTTCTCTCAAGAAAATTCGTTTGACTTATGAGAGAATCTTCTCCTACTTTTCCATATCGGCAGATCGGACAACCGGAAACAAGGCCGAAACAGCCCGGGGCGGATGCGCCGCGGTGCCGACAATGAACAAGGGAGAGGACATGCTTAGGATTGCCCCGCTTGCCTTTGCGGCAAGCATCGGACTGACCAGCCTTGCGCTGGCGCAAGAGCCGCGCCACGGCGGCCAGTTGAACTTCACGGCTCCCTATGGTGCCAGCTTTGCGACGCTTGACGCCCATGCCACCGGCGACCTGCAGGAGCATTTCGTCACCACGGCGATCCACCGCCCGCTTTACGTCTGGGATTCGATTGCGAACGCGCCGGCGCTGGAACTGGCCGACAGCGTCGATGTGTCGGAAGACGGGCTGACCTATACCTATCACCTGAAGAAGAACGCGGTTTTCCACAATGACAAGCCGCTGACCGCCGATGATGTGATCTTCAGCTACAAGCGTATCGTGCAGCCGGGCGGCGGCTTCCTCGGCTCCAGCTACATCCTGACCATCAAGGGTGCGCAGGACTATCTGGACGGCAAGACCACCGAGATCGAGGCCTGACCAAGATCGACGACAATACCATCGCGATCACCTTCACCTCGGCCATAGATCCGGGCTTCGTTCTGATGCAGAACACCACGATGATCATGCCCTCGAACGTGGACCCTGCCGAGCAGGCGATCCACCCCGTCGGCATCGGTCCCTTCAAGTTCAAAAGCTACACTCCCGGTGCCGAGGTCGAGGTTGAGCGCTTCGACAAGTTCTACAAAGAGGGCAAACCCTATCTGGACCGTGTGCGGATCATCGTCATGCCCGATGACAGCACCCGCAACGTGGCCTTCCGCAACAAGGAGATCGACACCTCGATCCTTGGCCCGGTGCAATACCAGGAATACCAGGCCGACGCCGCGCTGAAGGACAACCTGATCGAGGTGGCCGAGGTCTTCACCCGCAACATCGGTTTCAGCCAGGAGTTCGAGCCCTTCAAGGACAAGCGTGTCCGGCAGGCGATCAACTATGCGATCGACAGCCAGCTGATCATCGACAAGCTGGCGCGCGGCAAGGCGATCCGGGCCACCAGCTGGCTGCCGGTTTCCTCGCCAGCCTTCGACCCGA
>Ga0209369_1001546_pt1 | contig 10933 bp, 10 predicted proteins | sample EBPBio142010_DNA_FD_185865 | JGI IMG/M metagenome (GOLD analysis project Ga0209369, IMG submission 185865) | Wastewater treatment Type I Accumulibacter community from EBPR Bioreactor in Madison, WI, USA - Reactor 1_10/4/2010_ DNA (SPAdes)... | ecosystem: Engineered > Bioreactor > EBPR >... | reverse complement strand
GCCCAGCCCGCGCACGCAGGCGGCGCGGCGCTTCGTGCCGGCCGAATCGCACCTGGCCGCGGCGCAGCTGCACCCGGCCGGCCACAGCCTGGCGCTGGACGTGCGCGGCAAGCTCTACACCATGCCGCTGTGGGAAGGCGCGGTCTGCCAGCACGGCGTGGCCGACGGCGTGCGCTACCGCCACGGCCAGTGGCTGGCCGACGGCCAGACTCTGGTGGTGGTCAGCGACGCCACCGGCGAAGAACGCATCGAGCTGCACGGCCCCGAAGGCCTGCGCGTGCTGGACTGGCCCTGCGGCCCGGTGGACAGCCTGCGCGCCGCGCCGGTGGGCAGTGCGGTCGCCATCGCCAACCACCGCAACGAGCTGCTGATCGGCGACGCCGCCAGCGGCGCCTGCCGCGTGGTCGACCGCAGCGACGCCGGCCGCTGCGAAGACCTGGCCTGGTCGGCCGACGGCAGCTGGCTCGCGTACAGCTACCAGGCCACGGCCCGGCAGCGCGCCATCAAGCTGTGCGAGGTGGCCACGGGCACCTGCATGATGGTCACCACCGCCGAGTTCCGCGACTACAGCCCCAGCTTCGACCCGCAGGGCCGCTGGCTGTACTTCCTGTCGCTGCGCACCTACGACCCGGTGTACGACAGCGTGCAGTTCGAGATGAGCTTCCCGCGCGCGGCGCGGCCCTACCTGCTGGCGCTGCGCGCCGGCGAGCGCGCACCCTTCGAGCGCGAGCCCAAGGGCCTGAAGGCCGACGACAAGGACGAGGCCGCCGACAAGCCCACCGCCGGCCCGCTGAGGGTGGACCTGCCCGGCATCGGCCAGCGCATCGCCGCCTTCCCGGTGGCCGAAAGCCGCTTCGGCCGGCTGGTCGGCGCGGCCCAGGGCAAGGTGCTGTGGACGGTGCTGCCCATCGAAGGCCAGCAGGGCCGCGGCGGCCACAAGGAAGGCAGCGGCCGGCTCGAGGCCTTCGACTTCGACACCCAGCAGGTCAGCACGCTGATGGACAAGGCCGACGACTTCCAGCTGGCGGCCGACCATGCCACCGTGCTGGTGCGCGACGGCAAGCGGCTGCGCGCCATCGGCCTGGACGCGGCCGACAAGGACGACGCCGATGGCGCCGACGCCGACACCCCGTCGCGCAAGAGCGGCTGGATCGACCTGGGCCGCGTGCGCGTGTCGGTGGACCCGCGGGCCGAATGGCGGCAGATGCTGCGCGAGGTGTGGCGCCTGCAGCGCGATCACTTCTGGGTGGCCGACATGTCCGGCGTCGACTGGCCGGCCATGCTGCGGCGTTACGAGCCACTGCTGCCGCGTGTGGCCACGCGCGCCGAGCTGTCCGACTTGATCTGGGAGCTGCAGGGCGAGCTGGGCACCTCGCACGCCTATGAATCCGACGGCGACCACCGCCGCCCGCCGCAGGTGGCGCTGGGCCAGCTGGCGGCCGAATGGAAGCTGCGCCCGCAGGACGGCAGCTTCGAGATCACGCGCATCGTGCGTGGCGACGGCTGGGACGCGCAGGCCGATTCACCGCTGCATGCGGTGGGCGTGGAAGCGCAGCTGGGCGAACGCATCGTCGCCGTCAACGGCCAGCGCGTGTCGCGCGAGCGGCCGCCACAGGCGCTGCTGGTGCACCAGGCCGGCGCCAAGGTGGAGCTGACGCTGGCCCGCGGCGAAGGCAGCGCCACCACCACGCGCCGCGTGCTGGTGACCACGCTGGCCGACGAGGTGCCGGCCCGCTACCGCGAATGGGTCGAACACAACCGCGCCTGGGTGCATGCGCAATCGGGCGGGCGCGTGGGCTACCTGCACCTGCCCGACATGATGGCCGACGGCTTTGCCGAGTTTCACCGCTACTTCGGCGCCGAATGCGACCGCGAGGCGCTGGTGGTCGACCTGCGCTACAACCGCGGCGGCCATGTCAGCGAGCTGCTGCTGGAAAAGGTGGCGCGCAAGCGCATCGCCTACAACGTGCCGCGCTGGGGCCGCACCACGCCCTACCCCGAAGAATCGGCCGCCGGCCCGGTGGTGGCGCTGTGCAACGAGCATGCGGGCAGCGACGGCGACATCTTTGCGCACGGCTTCAAGCTGATGGGCATCGGCCCGCTGGTGGGCACGCGCACCTGGGGCGGCGTCATCGGCATCTGGCCGCGCACGCTGCTGGTGGACGGCACCGAGACCACGCAGCCGGAGTATTCGTTCTGGTTCCGCGACGTGGGCTGGGGCGTGGAGAACCACGGCACCGACCCCAACATCGAGGTGGACAACGCACCGCAGGACGCCGCCGCCGGCCGCGACCACCAGCTGGAAACCGCGCTGGCCACCGCCTTGCAGCTGGCCGAGGGACGGCGCACCGCCCTGCCCGACATGGCGGCCCGGCCGAACCTGGCGCCGCCGCCGCTGCCGCCGCGCGGCAAGACCTGAACGCTACAGCCGCTGCTCGCGCCAGAAGCCCAGCTTCACTTGCGCGACGCGGTCGCTGTAGCTGAACAGCACCAGGTCGGTGTCGGCGTGCAGCGTGTAGGCCATCCAGCCCGGCACCACCAGCACGTCGTGCGGCGTCAGCGCCAGGCGCTGGCCGCCCACCTGCAGCGTGCCGCTGCCTTCCACGCCCACGAACACCGTGCTGTCGCTGCTGCGATAGGCCTGCGTGGCAAAGCCCTGCGGCAGCAGCCGGATCATCGTGGCGATGGTGGGCATGGCCCAGCCGCCATCGGCCGGGTTGATGTAGCGCAGCAGGTGGCCCAGGTGCGCATCGGGCGCGCCCGCGCGGGCCAGCGCGAACAGCGCCTCGCGCGTGCGCGCATAGGGGTAGTTGAAGACCGGCGAGTTCAGCGAACGCGGCTGCCAGCCCACTGGCAGCAGGCCGCTGCCGTAGCGCGCCAGCGCATCGCCTTCGGGCCGCGTGAGCGGCGCCTCTTCGGCGTGATGGTCCTCGCGGAAGGTGCTGGCAAACAGCGCGCAGATCGGGATGTCCAGCCCGTCCAGCCAGACCATCGGTGCGTTCGATTCGTTGCCGTGGTGGTGCCAGGTCCAGCTGGGCGTGATGACGAAATCGCCCGGCTCCATCAGCGTCTTCTCGCCGTCCACCGCGGTGTAGGCGCCGTGCCCTTCGATGACGAAGCGAAGCGCGCTCTGCGTGTGGCGGTGGGCGGGCGCCACCTCGCCGGGCATGATCAGCTGCAACCCGCAGTACAGCGAATTGGTGATCTGCGAGCTGCCCTGCAGGCCCGGGTTCTCCAGGATCAGCACGCGGCGCTCGGCCTCCTTGGCGCTGATGTGCTCGGCCGATTCCAGCACGTAGGGCCGCACCTCGCTGTAAGCCCAGCGGTGCGGCACACTGGCCGGCGTGGGCTCGGCCGGCACCAGCGATTTCAGCCGCGTCCACAGCGGCGCCAGCGATTGGGTTTCGGCCCGGCCGTAGAAGGCCTGGCGCTGTTGCTGCAGGTTGGGCACGGCGGACATGGCGGGCTCCATCGCGAGGGTTCAGGTGGGCAGGCCGGAGTATGTGCCCAGCGCGTGGGCCAGCGCGGCGTTGAAGGCATCGGCCGCCTCGAACTGCACCCAGTGGCCGGCATCGGGCAACACCTGCAGCCCGCCGAAGCCGGGCGCGGTGGCCAGCACCTGCTGCACCAGCGGCAGGCGGTGGCGGTACAGCACGTCCTGCGCGCCCCAGAGGCCGTGCAGCGGGCAGCGCAGCGTGGGCAGCAGCGGGCACAGCGCATCGGTCAACATCAGCCGGCGGCGACGCAGACGGTCACGCTCCACGTTGGCCGCATGCAGCGCCACCGCCAGCGGCGTGGCTGATGCCGGCTGGGCCAGCATCAGCGTCAGCAGGTTGTGACGGTGCACCGCATCGCGCGCCGGGCCGGGCGGCAGCGTGTCCCAGCGGCGCAGGTCCAGCGGCGGCAACAGCTCGGCACTGAGGCCGGGGCAGCCCACCAGCACCAGCCGGGCAAAGCGCGCCGGCTGCGCCGCCGCCCACAAGCCGGCCACCAGCCCGCCGAAGGAAAAGCCCACGCAGGCCACCGGCTGCGCGCCGATCAGCGTCTGCAGGCCCGTCTCCAGCCAGCCGGGCAGCACATCGGCATCGTGCCCGTCGGGCGGCGCGGCCGAATCGCCGAAGCCCGGCATGTCGGGCACCAGCACCTGCCAGCCAGCCGCGACCAGCGCGTCGATGTTGCGCACCCAGTGCGTCCAGCTGCCCGAGCCGCCGTGCAGCAGCAGCAATGGCGGCTGGTGGGTGGAGCCCCAGCGGTGCCAGACCAGCGTGCCGTCGCCGCAGGGGGTGTATTGCACCGTCGCGCGGTGTTGCAGGGCGGTGACCTCGGGCTGGGATTGCATTGGGCAGAGTCTAGAGGTGGGGTCGTGTGCAGCGCGTGCAATCGGAACACCAGGGCTGCGCCCCTAAGCGGTTAGCTCATCAGATTGCGCCCCGAACCGCCTCGGCGGCGCAGGTTGCGCCCTCGTCAGCGCATGTGCTGCAATTGACCGGGTGAAAACACTTAAACGCCACGACCCACATAAGGGAGCGACCTGCAATGCGTTTTGGTAGCGCTAGATTCCTTTTCGCAGTAGCTCTGGTCGTCCAGCTGGTCGCCCCATCCGCTGCACAAGTTGCAGCTTCGGCCGCGGCTACGGCAAGTCCCCAGCCGCCAGCTTCGATGAGTGCTCCTCCAACTCTTCAAGAGCAGCGCTTGCACGAAATCGAGCAAGCTAAGCTCGCTGAGCAGCGGTTCTCCGCAAAGTTAACAGTGGTCACGATCATCGTCACAGCTCTCGTCGGGTTCGCCACGATCGCCTACAACCTACGTAACGCCACCAAGCAGGCTCAAATTCAGGCAAAGCTGAAGGCCATCGATGTGGTGATTTCAGCGGCAGGTCCAAACTCTGCAAGGGAGCGACTTGTTGTCGTCAGCAAGTTGATGGGAAGCGACTTGGTCTTGCCGACTAAGCCAGACGATCTTGATGCAGCTGGAATAGGTGCTGGGCACGACCAGAATCGAAAGGACCTGATCAAGATGCTGCTGGATCACCCGAAACGAGAACTCGAAGTGCTGGAGCTTTGGCAGTTGCTGTTCGCAAGGACCAACCTGGGGAAGAACATTCGCGACCTAAAGTCGCACTACGAAGGCAAGGGCACCAACGGTGACGCCTAGCCCTTCCGTCAAGGGCCTGGCCACACTCGGGCTTCGGCCACTCATGTCCGCCCCTCACGTCGAACATTAGGGGTTAGAACGCCATGCCACGACTCCTCTGGTCATCATTGAACAACCAGCAAGTCGGGGCGTTCTTCGAGTACTACATCAAGATGGAACTCACGATGTTCGGCTATGAGGTGTTCACCCCGGAGGTCGACGACCGCGGCATTGACTTCATCGCCAGGCGGAGCGGCAGCAACTTCATTGAAGTACAGGCGAAGGCGCTGCGCTCCGTAGGCTACGTCTTCTTGCGCAAGAGCCATTTCTTGCCTTCTCCTAATCGCTACCTCGCCCTGGGATTGCTGCATGACGGCCAAGCGCCCAGGGCGTACTTGATCCCTTCAACTGTTTGGACCAAGCCAGACCAAGTATTCGTCAGCCGCGACTACGACAAGCCAAATCAGACCAGCGCGCCCGAGTGGGGAGTCAACGTGTCCGCCAAGAGCATGCCTGCACTTGAGCAGTACGCCCTCGAGTCAATGCTTGAAGGCCTGTCCCATCCATGACGCCTAGCTGGTCGTTCAACGGCGGCGCCAACGGCTGGCCACCTTGCCCGCGATGCCCCCATCCGTCGTCGGTAGGTTGACTCTGCGTCGGGCGTCACAGGTACTGTGTCATGGTTGAAGAAGAACTCCCACTCATCGATGCGCTTCGAGATCTCGCAATGCTCCAGCAGGAGCTCTTGCGGCTTGCGCTCTTTGTCGCTTCCGAGGGTCCAACCACGTTCGAGGGTGAGGTGCTGAACTGCACGCTCCGCGACGACCAGAGGCGAACCAGTACGTTCCTAGCGATGGCAGCAGGTCAGTCGGTTGAGACACTGCTTCGCATGGCCAAGCTACGCGGCATTCCAATCCGCGATGCGTACCCAATAGCGCGCTCGGCAGTCGAGTCCTTCGTCAACGCCAGCTTTCTTGCCTCTGAGTCCGATCAGGTGGCGGTTCGCGCCGTACGATACGTGAGCTTCGCTTCATGGCGCCACCACAATAGAAGGTTCGGTAGTGGAGAGTTCGCGATCGAGGTGCAATCGGATCCCGATGCCACTGCCACGCTGGCCAACGAGTTTCCTGAGTTCAGTGGGAAGGGAAATGGCGTCTGGACGACGCTTGATGTTCCCGGCCGCATCAGAAGAGTCGGCGAACTCGCTGGCCGACGGGCCGGATCTCGTCTTCTTGCTGCCTATGGATTGATCTACTCCCTCTCTTCAGAGATCCTTCACGGCTCCCCATTTGGTGCGAGTTACTTCTTCTCTGCGCACGCTTGTGCCGAGTCCACCGAGGCGTTCGTCGCAGGTACCTGTCGCCACCTCGAAGAGATCCTTATTGCAGTGCTGCACGCACATTCCGGCTACTTGGCTGCGTTCTTCTGGATTCAGGGGATGAGGGCCCCGTTCGCTGCAGAGGAAAAGTTGTTTGCCCGCCTCCTTGCCCTTAGCACAAAGCCCCCACACTCGCTTCCCGGCGAGGCATCCACCGCCAGCTGGTCGGCCAAGTGACGCCTAATCACTCAACCGCGGGCTGTCCGCGTCGTAGCGCTTTGCCCGCGAGTCGCTCACTGTCTTTCCTGCGCCTTGCGACCAAGATGTCCGAGCACGGCCAGCCGCTTAGCTCGAGTGTTGGGCGCCTGCGACCCCAGTCAGCGAGGCAAAGGTAAATGGTTCAGGTCACCGACGCAACTTCTCCCGCCCAGCTTGACGACGTCCGTTCGCTGATGCGCCGCTTCGTGGGCTGGCATCGGGTCAGGCACGCCGCCTATCTGGATCTGATCGATGCGTACTTCGATCCGGCGGCCTACGAAGATGAATTGCGCGCCTTGCCAGGCAAGTACCAAGCCCCGTCCGGCGCACTCCTGCTGGCCACGGTCGATTCAAAGCCGGCAGGCTGCGTGGCCATGCGCCCCATCGACGATGGCTGCTGCGAGATGAAGCGCATGTTCGTCTACCCCGACTTCCACGGCCAGGGCGTGGGCAGGGCGCTGGCAGAGGCGGTCGTTCAACGCGGCCGGGCAGCAGGCTTTCGCGCCATGCGCCTGGATACCGGGGTCCTGCAGGTCGAGGCCATTGGCCTGTATGAATCGCTGGGCTTCCAACGGATCGCCCCGTACTACGCAGCACCCCAGGTCATGGCGGACGCCATGGTCTTCATGGAGCTTCAGTTCCAACCGTCGACGAGCCCTGCGACCCACGCCGGTCCGCGCTGATCGGCATCAACCCTCCAGAATCCAGCCCCATGCAAGCCCTCCGCATCCACGACTTCGCCGCCGGCCTGCAAATGGACGATCTGCCCACGCCCCAGCCCGGCCCGGGCCAGGTACGGCTGCAGGTGCAGGCCTGCGGCGTGTCCTTCTACGACATGCTGCTGGCGCGCGGCGGCTACCAGATGCGCCCGCCGCTGCCCTTCGTGGCGGGCAGTGAATTTGCCGGCGTGGTCGACGCGCTGGGCCCCGGCGTGCAGGGTCTGGCGGTGGGCGACCGGGTGGGCGGCTCCACCTTCGTCGGCGCCTGGGCGCAGCAAGTCTGCGTGCCCGCCGATGGCCTGCTGCCGGTGGCGCCGCAGGCCAGCCTGGAACAGGCCGCGCTGCTGGCCATGCCCTACGGCACGGCGCTGTACGCGCTGCGCGAGCGTGGCGACCTGCAGCCTGGCGAAACGGTGCTGGTGCTGGGCGCCACCGGTGGCGTGGGCCATGCCGCCGTGCAGGTGGCGCGGGCGCTGGGCGGCCGCGTCATCGCTGCGGCCAGCGGGCCGGCCAAATGCGCTGCCGCGCTGGAAGCCGGGGCTGAAGCCTGCGTGGATGCCACGGCGGCCGACTTCAAGGACCAGGTCAAGGCCCTGGCCGGGCCGCGCGGCGTGGACCTGGTCTACGACCCGGTGGGAGGTGCGCTGATGGACGCCGCCTTCCGCACGCTGGGCTGGGGCGGCCGGCACCTGGTGGTGGGCTTTGCCGGCGGCGAGATCGGCAGCCTGCGCGGCAACCTCACCATCGTCAAGGGCGCGTCGCTGGTCGGCGTGGACCTGCGCCAGTTCCGCGAGCGCGAGCCCCAGGCCGCCATGCAGATGCTGCGCGATGTGGCGGCGCTGCACGCTGATGGCCGCATCGCGCCGCGCATCGCGGCACGCTTCCCCTTCGCGCGCCATGCCGAGGCCTTTGCCGCGGCACAAAGCCGCCAGACCATCGGCCGCGTGCTGCTGTTGCCCTGAGATCAGTCGGCAGTTGTCACCCTGCTTGTGTCGATGGGAAACTCAACACGCAGCAATGAGTGAAGTCGGATGCGCAATCCGAACGGGACGTTCTTCGGTCAATCGCGTCTGCGCGAAGGGCTCTCAAGGTTCTTGGGTGCCCGCTTCTTTAGAACCAGCGACGTCAAACCCAAACCGAGGATCAACGTGGCCCAAGTTTGAGGTTCAGGTACTGGAGTTGCCACGTCACCTGCACGCACGGCTACAGCATAGAGCTCCGCGAAAGTCGGAGCTGGGCCTTGGCTTCCGTCGACGGTCCAGAACACATAGGCGGCGCTTGCGTCCGATGCCGCCAGCGTTCCTGTCCAGTAGATGTCGGACATCGCATTCTGGAACGGACCCTTATTTGTGAACGAACCTGTGCTATTCCCCAAGACAACGTACCAGAGGTAGCCAAACTGGCTGCCGGTGCAATCGAATCCACCGCATGGACCACTACCGTCTTGATTGCGCGCTGTAGGTAGTGACCAGTTGGCAAACCTTCCCACTTGTAGGTTCGAGACCCAGATCAGTTGATCAAGCCATGACTTCGTGCCATTGACGTTCCAGTTTCTCAGCCATGTCAGGTCCGCATTTGGGTCATAGATCATGACTGCCGAACTGTCGTACGCATCTACTCGCTCGCCATTGATCGTCCTTCCTTCCAACGGAGCTACTGCAAGTCCGGGGATTGCCCAGGCTGCAAGAGTGATCGCGACAGCACAAGTCGCAACAATCTTCTTGACATTGGTCTTCATGGCTTTTGTCCGATCAAGCAGTAGAAACCTCGCACACCAAAGAAGGCTAGTCGACCTTGAGGTGAAGTCGATGCCACAAAAGTAGAACTTCGAAGCAACGACTTTGCGCAATGTAGCGCTGGCGACAGCAGGCCTGACTACTTTGAGTGAGCGCTCCCCCCGAGATTGGGGAGACTCGGGAATTTTTTTGTGCGCCAGAAACGCTGGCCACCGGCGCGGCCAAGTGCGCCGTCGCGCTGGAAGCCGGGGCCGAGGCCTGCGTCGATGCCACGGCGGCCGACTTCAAGGACCAGGTCAAGGCCCTGGCCGGGCCGCGCGGCGTGGACCTGGTCTACGACCCGGTGGGCGGTGCGCTGATGGACACCGCCTTCCGCACGCTGGGCTGGGGCGGCCGACACCTGGTGGTGGGCTTTGCCGGCGGCGAGATCGGCAGCCTGCGCGGCAACCTCACCATCGTCAAGGGCGCGTCGCTGGTGGGCGTGGACCTGCGCCAGTTTCGCGAGCGCCAGCCGCAGGCCGCCACCCAGATGCTGCGCGATGTGGCGGCGCTGCACGCTGATGGCCACATCGCGCCGCGCATCGCGGCACGCTTCCCTTTCGCGCGCCATGCGGAGGCCTTTGCCGCGGCGCAAAGCCGCCAGACCATCGGCCGCGTGCTGCTGTTGCCCTGAATCTGCCGCGGGTTCAGCCCGCTGCGCTCAGCGGCACCGCCCGTCGTAGAGAACGATGTCCGGTGGCGAGTTCAGCGTGACGCCATGCGCCGAGCGCTTCTCGATCACATAGCCCTTCGGGCACATACGCGCCTGTGCCAGCTGGGCTTCCAGATCGCGCAGGCGCTGCTGCTCCGCCTCGGGCGACGTCAGGTCGCAGATGGACGGGCAGTCGGCCCGGTAGTTGAAGCCCTCGGGTGTGGCCACCAGCGGCGCCCGGCGCTGGAACGAATGCGAGCACGCCGCCAGCGCCAGGCAGGCCACGGCAAGCACGGCGGTCGTCCGCTGCATCGGCCTGCCCGCGGCTACTGCCGCGCCATCTCGGCCCGGCCCACCGCGTCGCCGTCCAGGCCCTGCGGCGCGTCGAGCGTGACGGTCACGCGCTTGAGCTTGCCGTTGAACTCAAAGGGCGCGGCATAGCGCGTGGACACCGGGCTGGCGCGGTCGCGCCCGATGTCCAGCCCGCTCCAGGAGATGAAGTTGTTGAAGCCGGCCTGCGACTTCAGCGTGCCGGCCGGCTGGCCGTCGATCAGCAGCGTGGCTTCGCGCCAGGCCGGCACCATGGCGTGCATCGGCGCCGGTGGCGGCGGCACCGGCACCAGCGGGCCCACCGTCATGCGCAGGCCCAGGCGACACGGGCCGCTGGGCAGCGGCCGGTCGGACACCAGCACATGGTGCTGGCCGCCGATGTTCATGTCGTGCACCAGCTGCCCGCCCTGCACGAACAGGCTGTAGCCGCTGGTGGCGTCGCCATGGGCGATCAGCACGCCTTCGGTCTGCGGGCCGTGCAGCACTACCTCGGCCTCGATGACATAGCCGCGGCCGCGCACGTCGGGCGCCACGTCGCTGGGCACGTGGCCCACGCCGGCATGGAAGACGAAGCGGTTGCGCGGGCCGTGGTAGCGGCGCGCGCTTTCGACGAAGCGCGGGCCGAAGCGGTCGTCCAGCGGCAGCACCTGGTGCGCCTCGGCCTCCTGCCACCAGCGCGCCACCATGGCTTGCAGCCGCTCGGGCTCGGCGGCGGCGCGGTCGTGCACCTCGGCAAAGTCGCGGTCCA
>Ga0209369_1001540_pt1 | contig 10953 bp, 11 predicted proteins | sample EBPBio142010_DNA_FD_185865 | JGI IMG/M metagenome (GOLD analysis project Ga0209369, IMG submission 185865) | Wastewater treatment Type I Accumulibacter community from EBPR Bioreactor in Madison, WI, USA - Reactor 1_10/4/2010_ DNA (SPAdes)... | ecosystem: Engineered > Bioreactor > EBPR >... | reverse complement strand
GAACAGGAATTTTTCTTTCGGTCGGGCTGACAGGATTTGAACCTGCGACCCCTTGACCCCCAGGTAAGAAGCTGCCCCATTTACCCCACTTGACCGGGGCTATTCCTTTTCTCACGTTGCACAGCGCGTCACAGATTTCATGCTTTGCAGAGCGTTGGCCACTAGATTGGCCCACTAAAATCGCATTCCGGCGACACCATGAGATGAGTTTATGTGGGGTTTACGTCAGCCGGCTCGGCGACGATCCGTAATTCGATCCTAGGCGCTCCCCGCTTCGTCTTAGAACGGCGATTCATCGCCACTCGCGTCCGGTGGCGGGAGCGGACTTGACCATGCCGTTGTTATCGACATAGTTCGACTATTGGGAGCAAACCTTGATTCCAGTTCGTCAACACTGACCATCACAGGGATCTGCGCCGCGACACCAGACAGGATGCAGGTGCCAGTTGGAAGAATTGGCATCGATTCGAAGGACACCCGATCCAAATAGGACACCGCTTTCTCAATCGCCCGGATGTCCAAGTCATTGACAAGACGATGCAAAAAGTAGTTATGCAATTGCGAAATAATGGTTGGCGAGATGTCATGCGGGCGCTGGCTTGCGATAGTTAGGAAGACACCGAATTTTCTGCCTTCTTTGACGATTTCCTCGAAGGTCTCCAAACGATAGTCTCGCCAGGCTTCGTTTTCTCGAGAGGAATCCAGGGAGAGGATGTTGTGCGCCTCGTCAATGATGAGGTTGAGGTGGCGATCGTTCGCTTGGTCGGTGATCTTCTTAGATTCGTAGAGGTGGCGGCAGAGGATCATGGGAATGACCTTGCGCATCTCAAGATTCACATCCCGGAGCGAGACGACGGTAAGAGGCTTCGAGGCTACGGTGTCATCTGAGACTGTGATCAGTCGTTTAATACCGTGGATCTGACTGTGAAGACGCTTCATGAGCGGGCCAATGTGCTCGCGGTTCACAAACCCGCCAATAACATCCTTATAGAACTGCAGAACGAGTTTGAACCTGACAAGGTCGACGTCGGTAACTGCGGAAAAGTCTTGAGTGACAGCCTTGATCTTGTTGGCGATGAAATCTTCCCAGTCTTGGTCGGAAGACCATTTTGGGACTGGGCCTCCCCAGAAGAAGTTGTGGTTCCGAGTGAAATAGTTCAGGTTGGTCTTGAAGTCCTGAACCATCGCTTTGAAAGAGTCAGAGGCTGTGACACCCAGGCATTCTTCAATCTCTTCAAGGAAGTTGTGCGGCAGGAGTCGATCCATTGACGGGTCAGTGCTCTTGGTTGCTCTCGCTACAGTGTCTCCAATCACCGCAAGCAGTGCGGATGAATCTGGAAGTAGGCGATCCCAGAAATCCCCTCTCAGAACACGCGACACGAACGGTGCTTGAGTCTTCTCGGTAGCGCCGAGCAGGATCGACCAGAACACGGGATCGTTTACGGCGGATGAGGGAAGCGGCAAGCGATCCCCGGACGTCGTTCGAGTTGATAAGCGGTATTCAGCCTTGAGTTCGTCCTCGATGATTACCGACGTGCCATGGTCATCGTCACCTTCGGCGTCACGGTTGACGTATTCGCCGTTGAAGTCAATGAGCACGAACTGGGATCTGTATAGGAAACCTGGCTGACTGCCGTACTGCTTGAAGAGCTCGTGATAGAGCTTCGCGAGGGAATATGACTTGCCGCTTCCTGTGTTTCCGAACACTCCGATATGGCTTGCGAATATTTTGTCAACCCCGATGCTGACTGGCTGCGTAGGCTCCATTGCCAGGACACCCAGCGGGATCGTTGGGGTCTTCGCGTCAGCAAATGTGTGAATAGCCTGGAACTCGTTCTCACTGAGGATGAAACACTCGTTATCGAGGAGAGGCATTTCTCGGACGCCTCTCTGGAAGCGGCCGTTCTCGAAGTATCCAACCAGGCTTACTTCGAGCTCACGCACAAGGCTGTCGACGTTTCGCTTGTAATCGGGCGAGGCGACTCGCTCTTCTCGTATGCGTTCACCGTCGACCGAGGCTACAAGCTCTCCAAATCCCTTGGCGATCTTGATGTAGCTCCCAACGGCGATGTTCCGTACGATCTCTCCCTGGTAGAGAAGATGCGCACTGTTCTTGAGTTTGTCGACGGCAACACGTATTTGTCGCCCCTCTACGGCGACGACTCGTCCAACACTGAATACGGCATCTCGTTTCAGAGTCGCATTCTCGTCAAACACTGGCCAAATTCCCGGCAGCGGAGTCAAGCTTGAGCTCGATGATGTGGTCTGGAGACGGTGTCTTCTCAATCAGCACTTGCTCAAGGAAGTCCTCCACAACGGTACCGAGTGAGAGCTTCCGCTCATCCTCGCCCTTTTCTGGCTCCGCAGGACGCACGAAAAGGATGTTGCCGTTCTTGACCCGTTCCATGGGGAAGAGTTGTTTGATCTCTTTGTAGGAGTCGCGATCGTAGCAAAAGACAATCACTTGAAGAGTAGGGTTGGTCGCGGCTGCCCGCGTCACTAGATCAAGAAGATGCTCGTCGCGGAACGAGAAACCGTGAACGAACAGGGCGCTGTTTTCCTTCTCAAGCTCGTTCGCAAAGCGACGAAGGAGCTCATAGTAGGTCTTGTTCAGAACCGTGCTCGCGAACTTGGTTTTCTCGGGGTTGACGATCTGGAGTCGCGAGTATGCCTTGATGAAATCTTTGACTTCATCGCTACGCACTTTTCCTGCTGCCCGTCTCCTCAGCCTGACCGCGTCTACCTGAGCAGGCCTAGTGATGCGAATCAAGGAGGGCCTCGCCGCCTCATACGCCGCTTGCACCCCTTGCACCAGTTTGAGCTGGTGGTCAAAATAGATGTCGTCGCCTTCGCCTCGCCAGGCGGCCGAACCGTGAATTTTAAAGAGATTGACAGTGGGGATCTCTGATCGGTACTCGAAACGGCCCCCTTGTCTATATCGGAGGGTGCTGTATTCGCCGAGGTCGAGACGTGGTCGAATTTTGCCGGAGAACCCGTCATTGGTATCAATCTCGAGGAGTTCGAGTGCCACTTCTGACGCCATGTCGACGTTGGTCGTAAACAAGTTGACTTGTTTGCCGAGGAGAGTGCTCCGTCGCCGCAACAGGACGCGGTTAAGAACGGCCATGAACCGCGCGTAGGTTTTGATCAGCGACTGCGCACCGGCGTCAGTACGGGCATTCAGAAGTTTGGCATTCGGGACGAGCACCTTGTGGAAGAAGTATCCCTACACTGAGGCCCGAGCAAGTCTGGTTTCTTCGTCAGCAGTCCGAAGTGCAGTGAGCGCTTTTTCGACATCTCCGAGAGGTTCGAAGAATGGTGCGGAGGTACCTGCGCCGATAAGAAAATTCAGGTGGGAATCTTGGATGATCGTTCGGAGTCGATCGATCGAGATACCGGTTGTTGCTTCCTTCTCGACCGGAGCTCTTGGGCCGATGCGCAGCTGACTCGACATTCACGCACCTTTCTTCATCTCTGGGCTCCAAGCCTACTTATACGTGTTCAGTGTTTCGTCGCCCGGAACGCGATCAGTATCTCCGGCTCAGAGAGGGTTTAGTACCAGTGGGGATCGGCGCCAGATCCGCGGGGCCGAAGCCGCGTGCGTGCACGTTGAGCTGGCCTCAGCGCGGTGAACTGTGCTCGGACAGAATCGTAGATGTCATCGGTCGATGACTCATCAACAACGGATACGATCAGGGCGAACGGAATGGTTGTCGGCGAGTTATCTAGTGCCCCGCTTCGACGTGCGACGTATGACACCTCAAGGCGGGGTAGTTCTACTTCCCCGGGTTTCAGCGTCACGCGGTAGTGTCGCACGGTCTCCCACTTGCCGCTATCACGCAGTTGCGCCTCGGATGCTCCGGCCTTGGCGCCGCCGAGGGTCTTGGTAACCGGTTCCTGACTGGGCGTCCATCCTTGAGTGAGCAGTGCGCGCGCGTCCAGGCCGCTGATGTCAAGAGTCCGGCTCTTCGCGTTCGATCCCTTGGGCGGGCGGAACGAATGCATGCGATGGTGTGGTCGCATCACCATTTCGAGTGAGGCACTGGTGTATTCGGTGGGTTGTGTTGGATCGACGGGTGACGCGTATGCGAGAGTGATTTGCAGTTTCACGTCGCTCGAAAGCTGCCCCGCGACCGGGATCTGATAGCCGAGCAAATCGCCTCGCTCGATGTCATCGACGTAGAGAACGTGAGCTTCGTTGGGCCCACATTCCATCAGGTCTTCAAAAGTCAGAGGCTGTCGCCCGTACCCAACCTCGTCGCGAAGCTTCACATGCTGAGTTGGGCGCTCCGCGAAGTGAGTGGCGAATGCGCGCAGGACGCTGCTGTTGACCCTGGGGAGTCGCGTGACGAGGTCTGCGAGCGCGTGCGTGGTCACGGGTGCAGCAAAGCTCGTGCCAGCGGCTTCGAGGAAGCTCCCGTCAGCACGGACGATGTTGAACATACGTTTTTCAGCTCCACCGAATTGGACACCCAGCGGCTGAACGCGAGCTCCGTGGCGCCCTGGCCCCATGGATGAGTAAGGTGCACGCGCCCAGGGCTTCTCCGGAGACGGAGCGTCGCAGGCGCCGACCGCGAGGCCATTGGCCATGTCCGCAGGAACCTGCACCCGGTGCAACCCAAGATCTCGATCCTGGTCACCATCGTTGCCCGCAGCGACCACGAAAAGCACGTCATCGTCCCATGCGAGCTGATCGAGTTCGCTCGTCCAACGGTTCGGTTCCATGTCATCTTCGACAGCCAGAGTAGGGCCCAGGCTCAGGTTGACGAGTCGGTGGCCACCGGCCTTGATCGATTCCTTGATGCGGTCGAGCACCCAGTAGCCTTCGAGATCGCCGGGGATGTGCGGAGCAGGAAGGACACGATAGCTGGCCACGGGCAGCGGCGGTGTGGGCGCTTGATCGCCCGGCTCTACGAGGCCGTACAGAACAGCTCCGGTCACGCCGGTGCCGTGATCGAGTTCGCCTTGGTCGGCCGGCTCAGGGGTGAGGTCTTTGGCTGCAACGGAAAAAAGACCATTGGCGCGTCGAGCGGTGTCAACACCACCATCGAAGACAGCTACAGACACGTCGGTCATCACAGGTTGGTGTGAGGCCGGCGCAGCAAGGCGCAGAACACTCCGAGTACCAAAACGGGGCCGAGGTCGGATCGCCGGCATGGGTCGAAGAACACGTAACGGGTTGAAGCGAGAGAGATGTTCGGCCCGATCAGCGTCGAGGCTCACCGGGGTGAATGTGAGGCCGCCAACGGTACGAACGAAGTCGCGGTGCACCTCACCGCCTTCGCTACCGATGAGGTCGAACCAGCGCTCGAGTGTGTCGTCGTCCAGCGGTATCGCGTCGCCCAGGCTGGATGCGCGAGGGTGCAGTACGGCCTCCCAGACTCGCCGAACCGATGATGCATCTGCGCTCCGCTCCGGTGTGCGCAGTACATCGGACTGCCGCGGTAGAGAGATTTCGCTTAACTCACGGATTTGGGCGAAAGCTTGGTTTTCGGTGCGGTTCCGTCCGCCCTGGGTGATGAGTCGGCGAAGCTCACGCAACCCGTCATCGGAGACAGCGAAGATGAGCCGCCTCGTCTGACTCTTGACTCTCTTCTTCTTGGTGACATACAGCCCGGTATCAGCTCGTGAGCCAACCGGGGTAGCACCGACGTGAGATAGCAACTCGGTCGGAAAATACGAAGCAGCGAGGTAGTTGGGGAGCAGTTTCGCTTCGATATACACGCGGTCGCTCGCTCGCAGGCGAGGTGAGAGGGCTTCCGCCTGCTCTGCTGCCTGGTTGATCTGTGGGATGAGCAGTTCTTGAGCGGCCTCTACGGTCTGAGGCTCGTACTTCTCACCGCCACCGGGATTGGGGGCCTGAACATCGAGGCGTAGGGCTTCGCCGTTAACGAGTAGTGGACGTGAGATCCCGTCAGTGCTCCGAACGGCCGCCATCGTTGGCTCCTTCTGCTCGCTTGATGCCATTAGCCACGGTGGGGTGGCTAACGCCGGTCAGACTTGCGATCTGCCGGTTCGACACCTTTAGTATGTCGCGCATCGCAAGGAAAAGCCGGTCACGTCCCGCACCCGTGTCTTGGACTTGGCGGGCTAGTTCGCTGATCAATTCATCAGACAAGTTGGAATCGTTGAGCACGGAACGCCGGTTTGCAAGAGACCAGAACCGGGTGAGGTCGGAGCTGCTTTGGTCAGCGGTGAGTTCCGTCACGAGTTCAAGGATTTCTTGATCGACAGCTTGAGCTGTCGCAGCGAGGTTGGCAAGGATTGCTGCTCGTTGGACGCGACCAGGCAGCGGCAGTGCGAGAGCGCGATCAAATCGGCGTCCGACTGCGGCATCCAGCAGTTGAGGGTGATTCGTAGCTGCGATCAGTAAGCTCGTATCGGGCCACCGATCAAGCTCAACCAGAATGACGTTGACGATTCGTTTGAGTTCCCCGATATCGGAATCGTCGTCGCGTCTCTTGGCGATCGCGTCGAATTCATCCAGCAGAAGAACGCAGGGACCTGTCTTGGCATAGTCCAGGACAGACTTGATATTCCGTCCGGAAGTCCCGAGATAGCTGGACACGACCGAGGACAGATCGAGCGAGAGTAACGGAAGAGCAAGGGATTGAGCAAGCCAGCGCGCTGTCATTGTCTTCCCCACTCCCGGAGGACCGCTCAGCAAAAGCGTTCGAGTGAGTCCCACTCCGGCTCGACGGAGGTCGTCCGCACGTTCGCGTTCACGGACTACCTCACGAAGCTGGCTCATCGTGTCGTCGGCGAGCATCAGCCCGTCACCATCCGGGAGGAGGTCGATATCAACCAACGGTTTGGCACTGTCGTCCTCGGTCGGTACGGCACCGGCAACGTACCTCAACCCGGTACCGTCAGCTCCTGCGGAGATCGCGCTGTGCATCGCATCTCGAAACGACTCAACATCCTCAACACCAGGAGGAACCGCACGCATCAGGCGCGATGCAACCTGCCGGACCCCTGCACCATGGCCACGAGTACCGACCCTCACCAGATCAATGACGGCTCGCTCGAGACCGCCCTCTGATTGGTAACCCTTGCGCGATGCATCTGACATGATTACCACCCTATCCTCATTGCGTTATTGCGAATGGTAGGTGCTCGCGGTAACACCATCGCATCAACCTCAGACATTTACCACGCAAGCCGAGCGGCACACATCCGCAATGGGCATGCTCTCGACTCCGAACTACACCTTCCCTCCATATCGTTCTTCGAGCATCCGGGCGGTGACTGGGTTCACAAGGTCGTCGCGCATGATGTAGTGCTGCTGGGTGATCCTCGGATCGGTGTGCCCGAGAAGGCCCGCAGCGAGATCGAGCCCTCCGGCCTCGTAGATCGTCGTCGCGCCCGTCCTGCGGAAGCGGTGCGGGGTGACGCCTTCGAGCCCTGCCTGATCCATGATGGAGCGAAGCTGCCGGCGCACGTTGTTCGTGGTCAGAGGGTCTCCGTTCCTGTTGCAGAACAGCAGCGCGTCGGGGTCGATCGATAGCCGTCTCCTCATCCGTTCCCGGATCGCCTTGACCGCAAACTGCGGCAGTACGATCCTTCTCACTGAGCGTGAGGTCTTCGGATGGTTCTGCCGGTGAGTGGGCTCGCCCTTTCGGCTGATAATCGTGCCGCAGATCCTCACCGTGGGATACGCGCCGCGGAGATCGAGGTCGCGCAGGCGGATCGCCAGCACTTCCCCGATCCGGACCGAGGTGCCCAGCAGCACTTCGACGATCTGGCCGAGCTGCCCGTCAGGTCTCGGCCCGGCCTTGATCGGCCGCTCCTCCCACGCTTGAATCGCATCCCTGATTAGCGACACCTCGGAGTCCTCGAAGACATCTGGTGTCCTGGCAGGGCGGCGCAGGCGGGAGATGTGGTCGATCGGGTTCCTGGGGATGATCTCGTGCCTGACCGCAAGGCTCAGCGCGAGCCGCAGCACGACTCGTGCCTGCCGGGCTCGGCTATAGCTCTGCCTCGCGAGCTGCTTGATGAAGTAGTCGCAGCGGGCGACGCCGATCTCTCGGAGCGTGAGCTCGGCGAAGGCCGGGGCGACGAGGGTGAGCATGTTCCGTTCGTAGAGCAGCCGGGTCGTGCGGGAGAGCCGGTCCTCGATCTCCATGTCCTCAAGCCAGTAGTCGATCAGCGCGGAGAACCGGCTGTCCGCGCTGAGCTCGATGAAGCTGGGCTGGAACAGGGAACGTTCAGAGAGCTTCCGCTTGAGCGCGAGCTCAGCCGCGGCCGCGGTCGGCCCCGTGCATTGCACGGCACGGAGCACGCCGTCCCAGTCACGGTAGCGGGCGCGCGCTTCACACCGGCCCTTGCCCAGCCGCCGGTGGCTGATCTTCCCGAAGGTGCCGATCGGAGTGCGGGGCCTAGCCATGCCGCACCTCGATCCTGCGGCATGAAGCCGGGATTCCGCGATGGTGCCGGAAGGTGATTCTCTGGATTGATTGCATCAGTCCAGATTGGCGAAGCTGACTACTCCAGAACCTGGGTACAGCCAGCGGAGGAGCTACGGTGCGGGCCTGCCTGAACTCGCATGATTGCTGGCGCGTTCGCGGCACTCGGCCAGATACTTTTCCGTCTGCTCGGAACGCTCGAATCCCGGAGGCACGACGCGATCTTCCAGGGCTGCTGAGTCACGCGTGGAGCGTTGGGCGGCACGCATGATCGCAGCCCGATCGATGATCCGCTTCTTCATCTGCGCCCTCCCTCTCGCGTCGGCTAATCCTCTGCGTGATCCTACCGGCGGAGCGCAGTGCGTGATTGGTGCAGCAGATCCAGGCTCAGAACCGGGCGGCCGTCACCGCTGAGGAAAGCTGTAGCGCATCCAGTAGACGGGTCTGCTACAGGAGTCGGTGTTCTTTTGCGTCCTGGCCTATGTCGGGTGCTGGCGGGAGAATCGTGGTGTGAGGTCTGCGATGGATGATCGCCAGGAGGCGGTCCTGGAATGGGTTGCCGCTGGCTGCCTCGCTGGCGAGGAACCCGTCGAACGCTACAAGCAGACGGCGGCGTCACTGGCTGGACGTGGTCTGATTCAGCTCGACCGCGGGTACGGGAAGCAGTGGCGGGCCTGGCTCACGCCGCTCGGCCGGTACTGGATCGAGCATCGTTCCTATCCGCCCGCGGGCACGGTGCTGGAACCGCTGATCGAGACCGGGCCGGAGCCTGCCGAGGTGAGCGATTCGCTGTCGGATGCGGAGTTCATCAACCGGCGCCGGATCATGAAGGCGGACTGGGCGCAGCACGGGTTCGCGTTGATCTGGCTGGAACTGGAGGATCAGCGGGCGCTGCACTATGCATTCCAGCCCAGCAAGGAGCATCTTTCAGACGCTGATGCGCTCGAGGACTACCGTGCCATGGAAGAGGCCGAGCCCGGCAAGGTCGCCGAGGTCGCCGAGCTCTGGGGCGTGTACGAGCGCGCATTCGAGAGCGCCAAGGCTGCGGCTGCGCGCCGGGAAGAGATGCGCGAGGCCGGGATCAAACCGCCGCACAAGAAACAGAAGGATCGCAAGTACGTGGTCCGGGCGCTTGCCCGACCAGAGATCGATATGGAGAAGCTGGCGCAGCTCGTCATCCATATGGCTGCGGAGAATGCGCGCACGCAGGCGGAGGACCCGGCGCTGTCGGACGAGGAGAAGGAACGGGCCAAGGGCTCGGCAGCTCTGCTGGCGAAGATGGAGTTCCAGCCCATGCCGGTGCCCCCCTCCCGTCCGCCTCGCAAGAAGAAGACGCCGGTCGTCCATCACGCCCCGCGGAAGATCCCGCCGGAGATCGATGCGAAGGTCAAAGAGACGTGGTCGTGTCATCGGGCGGGCTCGGATCTCGCGGCTGTGCTGGTGGCCCGATCCGCGGTCGCCGACATGCTCTCGGACTGCGGTGTTCCCGCGCAGTCGGATGATCTCGGCATCGCGCTGCCTCGTCTCGTCGATGCTGGCCGCCTGACACCGGGCACAGCCCGGGAGGCCGGGAGGCTGCGCTGCCTGACGGTCGTCCCCAGCCACCCGCCCGTGACACCCGTAGAAACCAGCGCGCTGCTGAACATGGTCGTGAGCATCCTCAGCGAGCTCTACCCCGGTGGACCCGAAATCTGAACCTGCTCATCAGAGACGCAACGGAACTGCGGTCGGCGTCGCAGGTCTCCACTCGGCACGTTCCACCCAGTCAGCGGAACGTCCTCTTCATGTCGGAACCCGGAGTCAGAACGCCGCCCCGTTGTGCGAGGGTGAGGGCACCATATCGGCGCCCTCACCATTTTCCATTTCAGTCTTCGCGCGACGCCGTGCCCTCCGCCGGGCTGCGGCCTCCCGTATCCGCGCTTTCGCGAGGATGATCAGGCTCGCCGGTCCCATCGCCAGGAACACGAGGCCCATCACGAGGCACCAGAGCATCGGGATGCTGAGCGACGGCTCGCCACCGCCCTCGATGAGTCCCTTGAAGATGTTCGCCACGAAGAAGTAGGGAGCCGCGAGGAGCATGGCGGGCACGCCCCACTTGTGGCTGTCGCGGCGGTGGATGATCCGCATGATGAGCCGGAGGCTGGGCAAGTACCTGGCCAGGAAGTCGAAAGTGTTGATCACTCCCGCGATGATGCCGCTGAACATGGTGGGTTCCTCTCGTTAGCGCAGAGCTATTCAGAAGCGGCGCTAGGAGAGTTGCCCGAAGGCCTGCCCGGAGGCGGAAATGTTGATCACAGGGGTGACCGCTCTGCTTCTACTGTACGTCGGAGCGGCGCGAACGGGAACCCTCGCGTCAGAGAGTGCGTCGTCGTTCCCTCGCGGACGTTCGCACACCCGCCTGCGGCCGAGCATGCTCGGCCGCGAGTGCACGGGCTCGTTGGAGTGCTTGCGCGGCGCGGGCGTAGTCGATCTTCTGCGCGACCCCATCCGGCTCCGGCCCGAGCGCATCGGCGCTGGTGATCGCGTAGCGGTCGCGGTAGGCGGCGAC
>Ga0209369_1001537_pt1 | contig 10976 bp, 10 predicted proteins | sample EBPBio142010_DNA_FD_185865 | JGI IMG/M metagenome (GOLD analysis project Ga0209369, IMG submission 185865) | Wastewater treatment Type I Accumulibacter community from EBPR Bioreactor in Madison, WI, USA - Reactor 1_10/4/2010_ DNA (SPAdes)... | ecosystem: Engineered > Bioreactor > EBPR >... | reverse complement strand
TGACCTGATCCTCTGTTCCCATGGCGATGCCTTCCAGGCGGATGTCTTCGCCGATGTGCCTCAGCCAAGGGCGCGGCTTCTGGCCAATTTCGGCGCGGGCTACAACCATATCGACGTGGCGGCGGCGCGGACGGCGGGTGTTTCCGTGACGAACACCTCCGGCGCGGTGACCGATGCCACCGCCGATATCGCCCTGGCGCTGATCCTGATGACCGCGCGCCGTCTGGGCGAGGGCGAGCGGCTGCTGCGCGCCGGCAAATGGGCGGGCTGGGGTCCGGTCGACATGCTGGGCACCCATGTCACCGGCAAGCGGCTGGGCGTGATCGGCCTGGGCCGCATCGGCAAGGCCATCGCCCGGCGCTGCCATTTCGGTTTCGGCATGGAGGTCGTCTTCCACAATCGCAGCCGGATCGCCGACCCGGGCCTGCCCGCCCGGCAGGTGCCGCTGGCCGAGGCCATGGCCGCCGATTTCGTGGTTGTCGCCGTGCCCGGCTCGGCCTCGACCCATCACCTGATCAATGCGGATGCGCTGGCGCAGATGCGGCCCGAGGGGATCTTCATCAATGTCTCGCGCGGCGATGTGGTGGATGAGGCGGCGCTGATCGCCGCACTTCAGGCTGGCCGCATCGCGGGCGCGGGCCTCGATGTCTATGAATTCGAACCCATGGTGCCGCCCGCGCTGATCGCGATGGAAAATGTCACCCTGCTGCCGCATCTGGGCACCGCCTGCCTTGAGGTGCGCGAGGCGATGGGGCGGATGGCGCTGGACAATCTGATCGCCTGCGCCGAGGGCCGACCCCTTCTCAATCCGGTCTGAGGCATGATCATCTCGCGCGCGCGGCGCTTTATCTTCGTGCATATCCCCAAGACCGGCGGCACCGCCCTGTCGCTGGCGCTCGAGGCGCGGGCGGCCAAGGACGATATCCTGATCGGCGACACCCCCAAGGCGCGGCGGCGGGCCGGGCGCTGGAAAGGCGTCAAGACGGCGGGCCGGTTGTGGAAGCATTCGGCCCTGGCCGATCTGCCCGGGCTGGTCAGCGAAGACGAGATCGCCGCCTTCCAGACCGTCACCATGGTCCGCAATCCCTGGGACCGGGTGGTCAGCTATTACCACTGGCTGCGCGGGCAGAGCTTTGCCCATCCCGCCGTGGGCCTGGCGAAAACCCATGATTTCAGCGGCTTCCTGAACCATTCCCAGACACTCACCGCGCTGCGGCTTTGGCCCTATGGTGCCTATCTGCGCCTGCCCGATGGCAGCGAGAAGCCCGCGCTTTGCATCCGGCTGGAGCATTACGGCCAGGATGTCGCGCCCTTCGAGGCCCATCTTGGCTTTGCCCTGCCGCTGCGGCGGGTGAATGACTCGGACCGGCAGCGCGACTGGCGCCCCTATTACGCCGATGCCGACGCGGCCCTGATCGCCGAGATCTGCGCCGAGGATATCGCCCGCTTCGGCTATGGCTTCGATCCGGCTTGACCCTGCCCCGCAGGCGCGAAAGAAGCCGGGGGCATGTCAGGGAAAGGCAGGGCCATGGAACGTACTGGCAATGGCCGCGCCAAACGGGGCGGGATCTGGGGCAACGCCTATCTGCTGTTGACCCTCGCGCCCCTGTTCTGGTCGGGCAATTTCGTGGTGGGCCGCGCGATCCTGACCGAAGCGCCGCCCGTGGCGCTGGCTTTCTGGCGCTGGGTTCTGGCCCTGATCCCGGTGCTGCTTCTGGCGCGCGGCCGGGTGGATTTTCGCGCCGAGGCCCGGGCGCTGCGCGGCCACCTGCCAATCGTGACGCTGCTGGCCGTGCTGGGCATCGCCTGTTTCAACACCTTCGTCTATTTCGGCCTGCAAGAGACGACATCGGTCAACGCGCTGCTGATGCAATCAGCCATGCCGCTGCTGATCCTTGTCGCCTGCTTCGGCCTTTACGGCGAAAGGCCGGGCCGGTTGCAGATGCTGGGCGTGGCGCTGTCGCTTCTGGGCGTGGTCTTCATCGCCACACGCGGCCACCCCGAGGCGCTGGCGCGGCTGGCGGTGAACCGGGGCGACCTCTGGGTGCTGGCGGCGGTGGTGGCCTATGCTTTCTACTCGGCGCTTTTGCGCCGCAGGCCCGCGATGCACCCCCTGGCCTTTCTGGCCGCGCTGTTCACCCTTGGGGCGCTGGCGCTGCTGCCCTTCTACATCCGCGAGCATCTGTCGGGCGATGTGCTGCCGATGACGCCGGGCAACATGGCCGCGCTGGCCTATCTGGTGATCTTCCCCAGCTTCCTGTCCTATCTCTGCTTCAACCGTGGCGTGGAGCTGGTCGGCGCGGGCCGCGCCGGGCTGTTCATCCACCTTCTGCCGGTCTTCGGCAGCATCCTTGCGGTGATCTTCCTGGGCGAGCGGATCGAGACCTTCCACCTGATCGGCGCGGGGCTGATCGCAGGCGGGCTGGTCATCGCCTCGCGGCGGTAGGCATGGTGCGCGCGGACGCGCACCATGGTCGCATCTTGCTCAGGCCGCCTTCACCGCCCCGCCGCCAAAGCGGCCATAGAAGGTCTCGCCCTTCTGCGCCATTTCGCGCAGCAGCGCCGGGGCCTCGAAACGGTGGCCATATTGCGCCACCAGCCCGCGGCAGATCTCGACCGCGCGGCCCGCGCCCAGAATGTCGAGCCACGAGAACGGACCGCCCGACCAGGGCGCGAAGCCCCAGCCCAGGATCGCGCCGACATCGCCTTCGCGGATATCGGTCAAGACACCCTCTTCCAGCGCCCGCACGGCTTCCAGAACCTGCGCCATCAGCAGGCGATGCTGCACATCCGACAGCGAGGGCTGGGCCTTGTCTGCAGGATATTTGTGTTCCAGCCCCTCCCACAGACCCAGGCGTTCGCCTTTGTCGGAATAGGCGTAGAAGCCCGCATTCGACTTGCGGCCCAGACGGCCCTGATCGGCCATCCAGAACAGGACATGATCGACCGCCTCGTCCGGGTAATCCGCCCCCATCGCGGCCTTGGTGGCCTTGGCGATCTTGACGCCCAGGTCGATCGAGGTCTCGTCCACCAGTTGCAGCGGCCCCAGCGGCATCCCCACCAGCTTGGCGGCGTTTTCAACCAGCGCCGGTTCCACCCCTTCGGCCACCATGCGGATGCCTTCGTTGATATAGGGAATGATGCAGCGATTGGCATAGAAGAAGCGGGCGTCATTGACGACGATCGGCGTCTTGCGGATGGCGCGGACGAAATCCAGCGCCTTGGCCACGGCACGATGGCCGGTCTTTTCGCCCTTGATGATCTCGACCAGCATCATCTTGTCGACGGGCGAGAAGAAATGGATGCCGATGAAATCCTCGGGCCGGCCGAAGGCCCTGGACAGGCCGGTGATCGGCAGGGTCGAGGTATTGGTGGCCAGGATGCAGTCCTTGCCCACTGCCGCCTCGATCTTCTTCGTCACCTCGGCCTTGACCTTGGGGTCCTCGAACACCGCCTCGACCACCAGATCCACACCCTTCAAAGCAGCGTAATCGGTGGTGGCGGTGATGCGACCCAGCACTTCCGCCTTCTTCTCGGCCGTCACCTTGCCGCGTTTCACACCCTTGTCGAGCAGGTCTTCGCTGTGCTGACGCCCGCGATCCGCCGCCTCCTGTGTGCTGTCGATCAGCACCACCTCGATCCCGGCATTGGCGCTGACATAGGCGATTCCCGCCCCCATCATCCCTGCGCCGATCACGCCCAGCTTTTTCACAGACTGGTCGGGCGCCTCGGGCCGGTTGGCACCCTTCTCCAGCGCCTCCTTGTTGATGAAAAGCGAGCGGATCATGGCGCTGGACGAAGGGTTCAGCAGCACCGAGGTGAAATGCCGCGCCTCGATCCTCAGCGCGGTGTCGAAGGGCACCATGGCGCCTTCATAGACCGCCGCCAGCAGAGCCTTGGCCGCCGGATAGACGCCCTGGGTCTTGCCATGGACCATGGCTGAGGCGCCCACGAAGGTCATGAAACCCGCCGGGTGATAGGGCGCGCCGCCCGGCATCTTGTAGCCCTTGTCATCCCAGGGCTTGACCAGATCGGCGTCCTTCGCCGCCAGAACCCAGTCCTTGGCCCGCGCCAGAAGCTGATCGGCGGGGACGACCTCATCCACCAGCCCCGCCGCCTTGGCGGATTTTGGGTCGGACAGCTTGCCCTCCAGCAGGAAGGGCGCCGCCATCATCGCGCCCATCTTGCGCACCAGCCGCGTCGTGCCGCCCGCGCCGGGGAAGATGCCCACCATGATCTCGGGCAGGCCGATCTTGGCCTTGGGATTGTCTGCCGCGATGATGCGGTGGCAGGACAGCGGCAGTTCCAGCCCGATGCCCAGCGCCGTGCCCGGAAGCGCGGCGACGATCGGCTTGCCGCCCTTTTTCGTCTTCGGGTCCATCCCCGCCAGCTCGATCTTGCGCAGGACCTTGTGCATCTGCATGACGCCGTCAAAGATCGCCTCGGCCCCGCCCGCCCGCATCTGGGCGATGACGTTCAGGTCCATCCCGCCCGCGAAATCCTTTTTGCCCGAGGTGAGGATGATCCCCTTCACCGCCGCATCCGCCAGCGCCTGATCGACCAGGTCCGACAGCAGGGCAAAGCCCGCGGTGGACATGACATTCATGCTTTTGCCCGCGACATCCCAGGTGATGGTGGCAACGCCATCGGCATCCTTGGTCAGGGTGAAATCTTCGGTCATGCGTGGTCTCCCTTCATGCGCAGCCGGCCATCGGCATGGGCATAGCGCCGGGCCGGGCCGTCTTTTTCGGTGATCAGATCGTGATCTGGGTAATGGATGCGGTCGCGCGGCAGCCGCGTGCCCATGGTCAGATACAGGGCCGCGTCCGGCCCGCGATTTTCAAGCTGGTGGCCGATGGGCGTGCCCCTGGGCCAGCAGACCATGTCGCCGGGATTCAGCCGGGTCTCGGTCTCCTCGACCAGGATCGGATGGCCCGACAGGACATAGATCGCCTCATCCTCGGCCTCGTGCCAATGGCGGAACGACGACCGGCTTCCCGGCGGCAATTCCTCAAGATGGACGCCGAATTGCGTCAACCCGCCCGCATCGCCCAGAACGCAATGACGATAGGGGCCAAGCCCGCCACCCAGGATCGGGTGGACATAGGCATCCTCGGTCACCCATTCGCGCCCCGCCGCCCGCAGAACGCGCGGCATCGCGGCACCGTCAAACGGCTTGCCCCAGGGCGCGGGCAGGTTCAGCAATTCTGCCGGCAGGTCGCCCTCGCGCAGGATCTGGCCGTCAAAGGCCTCAACCCGCCAGCGCGTCGCCTCGTTGACCTGGCGGCGGTGGTCGTCAGGATAGGTGCAGATATCGCCCGCCGCCCGCGTTCCGACAATCAGCCAGCGCGCCGCTTCCCTGCCCCGGTTGGTCAGGTGATGGGCATTGGGGTCGCCCCGGCGGAAACACAGCGCATCGCCCGGCACCAGATCGGTCATGCCGTCATCGTCGCGCAGCGTCGCCTGACCCGACAGCAGATAGAGGAACTCGTCCTCGGCGGAATGCCAGTGGCGAAGACAGGACCAGGCGCCGGGGTCCAAAGTGTCAAGATAGGCACCGAACTGGGTGATGCCGCCCGCCACCGACAGATGCACGGTGGTCATCCCCTTGGCGCCGCTGACCGGCGCCTTGGCCGGATCGACGATCATGGCCGCGCCTCCGGGCGGGCATAGCCGCGGTCGGGCCAGGCATCGGCGCGCCAGCCGGTTTCCCCTTGGGCCTTCCAGGCCTCGCGCAGCACCGCTTCGGTCAGCGGCAGACGGTCGGTGCGGAAGGGATAGCTGGATTCGGTGAAAAGCCAGACCCCGCCGCGCAGCACCATGGCGCAGCGCGCGGCAAAGGGTGCGGCGATCCGTTCGCCATGCGAGATGAGATGGGTGTAAGACCAGCCCTCGATCCGGTCGGGCCGCACCATCGCCACATCGCGCGCCAGCCTTTCGTAATGGGTCACCCCATTGCGGCGCAGAATCGCGACGAAGTCGAAAAACAAGGGCCTCACCTCAGCCGCTCTGCGCAGCACGAAATCGGCCTCAAGCGTCGAAAACAGATAGGGCAGGTCCAGGCAGCGCAGATAGGCGTCGAAATCGCCCTCAAGAACGGCCCGCGATGCCGCATCGATCCGGTCCTGAAACAGCGCCGTCGGGATCATTCGCGCACCCCGGTCCAGTCGCTGCCATCGCGATAGGTGAAGCGCGCCTTGCCACCCTCGATCTCGACACGCAAGTCGTGGTCGCTGTAGGTCGCCACTTCGCGCGGGGCCTTGCTGCCGATGACCAGAAAGGTCGCGACGGCATCGGTCCGGTTCAGGAAATGGTGGCCATCGGTCGACCCCGCCGGAAAGCCCGCGCAATCGCCCGGCCGCATCACCGTCTCGCCCGCATCCTGCACCATCACGCATTCGCCCGACAGGACCATGACGAACTCGTCCTCTGCCATGTGCCAATGCCGCAGGCTGGACAGCGCCCCCGGCTCCAGCCGCACCAGATTGACCCCGAACTGCGTCAGCCCCGCCGCATCGCCCAGACGCAGCGACGAACGGCCCTTCATCATCGCGGCATAGGGTTCGGGGTAGATCGAGCCGGTCTTGACCTGCACCTTGTCGAGATCGAGTTTCGGCATGATCTCCCTCAATCGGTATGGGGGGCCGCGCCGCGCGGCCCCTGGCGGCGGGTCCTGTCGACCAGGGTCGTGGTCGGGACCATTCCGGCGATCTCCGATCCCGTCGCGGTCTGCCCCTGTGGCAGCCCGGTCACATGGGTCAGAGCGCTTGGCATGGCCCGGCGCCGCAGAGCCATCGCATGGCGCTTCCGAACGAAGACGGGCGCACCGCCAGATGCGGCATTGCCAGTCACTTGCGCGCGGCTCCGGCGGTCCGGCGGCATCTCGAGGGCCTTCTGCGCCATGGCTCAGACCCTTTCGATGATCGTGGCCGCCCCCATGCCGCTGGCGATGCAAAGCGTCGCAAGCCCGGTGCCCTTGCCGCTGCGCTCCAGCTCATCGAGCAGCGTGCCGATGATGATCGCGCCGGTCGCGCCCAGCGGATGGCCCATGGCGATCGACCCGCCATTGGGGTTGACCAGCGCCGGATCGACATCGAAGGCCTGCATGAAGCGCAGCACGACGCTGGCAAAGGCCTCGTTCACTTCGAAAAGGTCGATGTCCCTGATCGACATGCCGGAATCGCGCAGGATCTTTTCGGTGACGGGAACCGGCCCGGTCAGCATGATCGTCGGATCGGTGCCGATTTTCGCGGTGGCGCGGATGCGGGCGCGCGGCTTCAGCCCGTGGGCCTCGCCAAAGGCTTTCGACCCGATCAGCACCGCCGCCGCGCCATCGACGATACCGCTGGAATTGCCGGCATGGTGGATATGCTCGATCCGCTCGAGATGGGGGTATTTCATCAGGGCGATCTTGTCGAAGCCCGGCATCGCCTCGCCCATGTCCTTGAAGCTGGCTTTCAGCGCGCCCAGCGCCTCGACCGTGGTGTCGGGCCGCATGTATTCGTCGCGGTCGAGAATGGTGATGCCGTTGCGGTCCTTGACCGGAACGATGGATTTCGCAAAGCGACCGCCCTGCCAGGCAGCGGCGGCGCGGCGCTGGCTTTCCACCGCAAGGGCATCGGCCTGGTCGCGGGTGAAACCGTATTCAGTGGCGATGATGTCGGCGCTGATGCCCTGCGGCACGAAATAGGTCTTCATCGCCAGCGTCGGATCGACGGCGATGGCCGCCCCGTCGCTGCCCATGGCGACGCGGCCCATCATCTCGACCCCGCCCGCGATATAGGCCTGCCCGGCCCCGCCCTTCACCTGATTGGCGGCCAGGTTCACCGCCTCCATGCCACTGGCGCAGAAGCGGTTGATCGCCAGACCCGGGATCGACTGGTCCAGATCCGACAAAAGCACCGCCGACCGCGCGAGGCAGCCGCCCTGCTCGCCGACCTGGGTGACATTGCCCCAGATCACATCCTCGACCGCATGGCCTTCCAGCCCGTTGCGGTCCTTCACGGCGTTCAACAGCCCGGCCGAAAGCGCGACCGAGGTGACCTCATGCAGGCTGCCATCGGCGCGCCCCTTTCCGCGCGGCGTGCGGACGGCGTCATAGATATAGGCTTCGGTCATGTCAGGTCTCCTCAGGCGGCGGCAGGCGGGAAGGCCCGCTGCATCAGGTCATAGGGGGGCTTCCAGCCGGGCAGCGCCGAGATGCGGTCAAGCCAGGCGTCGATACTGGGCCAGTCGGCGCGGGAGAAGCCGAAGGGCTCGGGGTAATAAAGATAGGAACAGCAGGACAGATCGGCCAGCGTCGGCCCCTGCCCGACGATCCAGTCGCGCCCTGCAAGATGATCGTTCAACACGCCATAGGCGGCCTTCAGCCGCCCCTGCTGGAACGCGATCACCGCCTCGGGCCGTTTCTCGGGGGGCAGGAAGTTCATCAGGAACCGCGTGGTGCCGACCTGGGTCGACAGTTTGTGATTGTCCCACAGGATCCAGCGCAGCACCTCGCGCGCCTCTTCCGGCCCGGCCCCGCCGAAGCGGCCGGTCTTTTCCGCGATATGCAGAAGGATCACGCCCGATTGCGCCAGTGTCAGATCGCCATCGACCAGAACCGGAACCTCGCCCATCTCGTTGATCGCACGGAAGGCGGGACCGCGCGCTTCGCCATTGAAGAAATCGACATGCCGCGCCTGCCAGGGCGTGCCGGTCAATTCCAGCGCCAGCGCGCATTTATAGGCGTTGCCCGATTCCCCGAAGCAGTAGAGCTGAGCGGTCATAGTGCATCTCCCTTCCGTTCCGCGGTTGGATGCTCCGGGTGCCTTCGCGCCCCTGGACCCCCGCGGAGTATTTCGCCAAGATGAAGCAACCATTCATTGACCGCTTCATCCGATCCTTCGTCTCACGGCACAGGCAGGAGAGCCGATGACCGTCCGAGGTGCAGCCTCACCCCGCCCAACCGGACAGCCAAGCCGGGGGTCCCCAGCCCTGACTGCCCGCCCCGCCCTCAGCCTTTCCGCGCCTCCAGTTCCGAATTGAACAGCCGCAGCCTGTGGGTGAGGTTGTCCTTGTCCGTCACAGAGTCGAAATGCTCGAAGAGGAAAGACAGCGCCTCGCCCTCGTCCAGCCCCGCCTCGGCGGCGAAGCGTTTCAGCCGACGATAGCCGTCCTCGGTCATGGCGGCGGCAAAGCGGCGGGTCAGGCGGAAGCGTTTCGGCATCGGGTTCCTCCGGTCGGAGGGGGCGGAATTTCTCGTGGAAAAATCATCGCCCCCAAAGGCTGTCGCACCAGTCTAGAAGGCCTCGGCCTCCAGCGCCATCACCGGCTCGGCGCCGCTTTCGATCCGCGCCAGATGCATGGCGCAGGCCGGAAGCTGGCGGGTCATGTAGAAGCGCGCGGTCGCCAGTTTGGCGCGCAGGAAGGCTTCGTCGCCGCGCCCCTCGTCCAGCGCGGTCAGCGCGGCGCGGGCGATCCGGGTCCACATCAGGCCAAGGCAGACATGGCCCATCAGATGCATGAAGTCATAGGATCCGGCCAGCGCCGCATTGGGATTCTTCATGCCGTTCTGCATGAAGAACATTCCGGCCGCCTGCATCTGCTTGGACGCGGCTTTCAGGGGCGTGGTGTAATCGGCCATCCGCGGCTCGGCCTCATGCGCCTTGCATTCCGCCTTCACTATCTCGAAGAAGGCCATCACATGCTTGCCGCCATCGGCCGCCAGCTTGCGCCCCACCAGGTCCAGCGCCTGCACGCCATTCGCGCCCTCGTAGATCATCGCGATCCGGGCGTCGCGGGCGAATTGCGACATGCCCGCTTCCTCGATATAGCCATGCCCGCCCCAGACCTGCTGGGCCTGCACCGCCATCTCAAAGCCCTTGTCGGTCTGGAAGCCCTTGATCACCGGGGTCAACAGCCCGACCAGCCCGTCGGCCGCCGCGTCGCCCTTGCGGTGGGCCGCGTCGATCAGGCTTGCCCCCCAGAAGGTCAGCGCCCGCGCCCCTTCGACAAAGCTCTTCTGCTCCATCAGGTTGCGGCGGATATCGGGGTGAACGATCAGCGGATCGGCCGGGCCCTTCGGGTTCTCGGCCCCGGTCACCGCGCGGCCCTGCAGCCGGTCCTTGGCATAGGCCAGCGCGTTCTGATAGGCCGCCTCGGCCACGGCATAGCCCTGAAGGCCCACGCCCAGACGCGCCTCGTTCATCATGGTGAACATGGCCTTCATGCCCTTGTGCAACTCGCCCAGCAACCAGCCGGTCGCCCCGTCATAATTCATGACGCAGGTGGCATTGCCGTGAATGCCCATCTTCTCTTCGACCTTGCCCACGCTCACGCCATTTCGCGCGCCCAGGGAGCCATCCTCGTTCACCAGGAATTTCGGAACGATGAACAGCGACACGCCCCGCGTGCCCTCGCCGCCGCCCGGCGCCTTGGCCAGAACCAGATGGATGATGTTCTCGGCCAGATCATGCTCGCCCGCCGAGATGAAGATCTTCTGCCCGGTGATGCGATAGCTGCCATCCGCCTGCGGCTCCGCCTTCGTCCGCATCAGGCCCAGATCGGTGCCGCAATGCGGCTCGGTCAGGTTCATCGTGCCGGTCCAGTCGCAGGTCACCATCTTCGGCAGGTACTTGGCCTTTTGCTCGGGCGAGCCATGCGTATGTATCGCCGAATAGGCGCCATGGGTCAGGCCCTGATACATGTTGAAGGCCATATTGGCCGAAACGAAGATCTCGCCCACGGCGGTATTGACCAGATAGGGCAGGCCCTGCCCGCCATAGTCGGGGTCGCAATCCAGCGCGGTCCAGCCGCCCTCTTTCATCGCCTTGAAGGCGGCATCGAACCCTGTCGGCGTGCGCACCACGCCGTTTTCCAGCACACAGCCCTCGCGGTCGCCCACCGCGTTCAGGGGCGCGAGCACTTCGGACGCGACCTTGCCCGCCTCGTCCAGCACCGCCGCGGTAAAGCCTTCGTCCAGATCGGCATAACCC
>Ga0209369_1001535_pt1 | contig 10987 bp, 14 predicted proteins | sample EBPBio142010_DNA_FD_185865 | JGI IMG/M metagenome (GOLD analysis project Ga0209369, IMG submission 185865) | Wastewater treatment Type I Accumulibacter community from EBPR Bioreactor in Madison, WI, USA - Reactor 1_10/4/2010_ DNA (SPAdes)... | ecosystem: Engineered > Bioreactor > EBPR >... | reverse complement strand
AATCCGCGATGACATGTCGATCTGCACCCGAATCGCGGCCATCGAAACCGCGCTGGAAATCGTGCTGAACCGCGGCAGCCAGATGGAAGTCGGTCCAGCTGAAGACCCGGGCACGCTCTATGTCTGGGTCATCGAACGCCCACATTCGGACAGCCGCGTGGCGTTCAGCCTGCACCAGATCGCGCGCGAGCTGGAGGTTCTGCTGTCATGACGGCGACCATCGATCCTGAACTGCAAGAGGTGGCACGCCGTTTCCCGATCGACCAGCGGGTCAGGTTCTACCCGATCGCTGGCGAGATCGACCACGTCGTCACGGCGATCCGGTCCGAGCCGTGGCGCCTGGGCCATGGCCAGATCGTGATCAAGGTCATTGGCCGTGCAGGCGGCGTGCATGTCGGTCATCTGGAGCTGATGCCATGAGCAACCTGAAGATCATTCACGTCGCCCGCAAGGAACTCGGCCTGGACGATGACACCTATCGCGCACTCCTCCAGCGCGTGACCGGCACGGCCTCGCTGCGCGACATGTCAGAGGCGCAGCGCGCAGCCGTGGTCAAGGAAATGACCAGGCTCGGCTTCAAGGTGAAGGTGGCGGGGAAGAAGCTGCCGCAATCCTTCAAGCCCTGGTCGCGGATGATCCACGCGCTGTGGAAGAACTGCCACCAACTGGGCGTGATCGAGGACCGATCCCCCTCCGCCCTGCGCGCCTTCTGCAAGCGCTTCGTAGCCCATGGCCATGCCGGCGTGGTCGCCGATCCGGACATGCTCTCCTACGACCAGGCCAGCCCGATCATCGAGGCTTTGAAGAAGATGGAAGCGCGCGGCAAAGCGGCAAGGGCCGGGGGCGCGGCGTGAGCAGCACCGAAGAATTCATCGCCCTTCGCCCGGCAGGTGGCTTTAGCCTGATCATGGCCGACCCGCCCTGGTCCTATGAGATGCGCTCGGAGAAGGGCTACGCCAAGGCGCCCGAGGCGCAGTACGCCACCATGCCCCTTGCCGAGATCGCCGCGATGCCGGTCGAACTCCTCGCGGCCGAGGATTGCCTCCTCTGGCTCTGGGCCGTCAATCCGCAGCTGCCCCAGGCGCTCGAGGTGCTTGTGGCCTGGGGCTTCACCTTCAAGACCGCGGGCACCTGGCTGAAGCGCTCGACGCGCGGCAAGGTCTCCTTCGGCACAGGCTACATCCTGCGCTCGGCGAATGAGCCCTTCCTGATCGGCGCCCGCGGCAGGCCGAAGACCACACGGGCGACCCGTTCGGCCGTGATCACCCGTGACGAACGGCTGCGCGGGATGGAAGACAATTGGCCCCTCGGCACGATCACGATCGAAGCTGCGGGGCGTGAACACAGCCGCAAACCTGACGAGGCATATGTGGCTTGCGAAGAGCTGATGCCGGGAGCGCGCCGCCTCGACCTGTTCAGCCGCCAGCGCCGCCAAGGCTGGGTCAGCTGGGGCAACGAAGTCGGCAAGTTCGAGGGTGATCTCTGATGCCTTCGCCCGCCGGCTTGCCTGAATCCTTGCTCGACCTCGCCGAGACGCTGGGCGTCCGTGTGGCGTTGAAACTGATGCAGGAGTTCGGCGGACAGGACCTGCGGATCCCGAAAAATCCCAGGCCCGACCACCCGATCATCAAGGCGCTTGGCGAAGAGGACGGTCGCGCTGTATGTCATTTCATGACGGACCAGTCGATCTATGTTCCGCATGCCCGTGCCACCACCCGCCGCCTTTCGGTGCAGCAGTTGGCAGAGACAGGGCGGACGCGGGCGGAAATCGCCCGGCTGCTCGGGGTGTCCACCCGGCATGTCCGGCGCCTGAGCAAGGCACCGGATCCGCGCCAGAACGATCTTTTCAACGATTAGACAGCGACAGGCGGACCAATGTCCGACCTTTTCTGCGCCGCCGCAGGCGATGGTCCGCGCAACCCACCATTGCGCAACCATCGGGCATCACATGACAAAGGCAGCGGTTTCCCTGATCCAGACCGGCCTGCGCGACCTTGGCTATGAGCCTGGTCCGATCGACGGGCTGTTCGGCTCCAAGACGAATGCCGCAGCACAGAACTGGCTGCTGGCGCGCGGCGCGGCGGCCGCCCAGGTCATCGCCCCCGAAACCTCTGCCATGATCTACCAGGGGGCAGCCCGCTATCCGGTGGACGAGATCATCGTCCATTGCAGCGCCACCCGTCCCGACTGGATGGCGAATGCGCCCTTCGCGGATCAGGTCGCCGAAATCCGACGCTGGCACATGCAGGACCGGGGCTGGAGAAACATCGGCTACCACTGGCTGATCAGCCGTTCCGGCCAGGTCCTGGCGGGTCGGCCGGAAACCGAAATCGGCGCCCATGTCGTCGACCACAACCGCGGCACGATCGGCATTTGTCTGATCGGCGGCGCCGGCTCGGCCGAGACCGATGACTTCGCCCGGAACTTCACGTCCTCGCAGGATATCACGCTGCGGCAGCTGATCCAGGGCATCAGCATGCGCACCCGAATCCGCCGGATCAGCGGTCACAACCAATACGCGGCCAAAGCCTGCCCCGGTTTCGCCGTCCTGTCCTGGCTCAAGGAGGCCGCCTGATGGAACTTCTGACGACGCTTTACACGACCATCCTGCCGACCTTGCTGCAGGTGATCGGTGCCCTGCTTGGGGTGCTTCTGATCCGCGCCTCGACCTATGCCAGCGCGCGCTGGGGGATCGAGATCGAGGCCCGCCACCGCGAGGCGCTGCATTCGGCCATCATGTCTGGGATTCGCGCCGCCTTGACCAAGGGCCTGAGCGGCCAGGCCGCAATCGACGCCGCCATTGTCTATGCCAATGACAGTGTCCCTGACGCCCTGGAGGCCTTGGGTCCCTCGTTCGAGACCATCACGGCGCTGGCAGGAGCCAAGCTGCGCGAAGCCGAGGGCTGACATGGTTCCCGCCCTGCTCACCATCTGCCTGATCGTCCTGGTGCTGGCCGCCGCAGCGATCCGTGCCTGGGCGGTCGCTGCCCAGGTCAACAAGGCCGCGGCCGCCGAGGCGCAAGACGCCCTGAACACCACCCGGAGAATCCACGATGCGACCCGCAATCCCCCTTCTGTTGACGCAGCTCGCGGCTGGCTGCGCAATTTCGGGGGCGACGATGCCACCGGCAAGCGGTGACGCCATGTGCCACGAGTTGCAGTCCCTCGCGCGCCGTCACGCCGCTGCCCTGGCCGACGATGGCGACGATACGTCGGCCAAGACCGGCCAGGCGTTGATCGCCGCACTGGCGGCAGGCTGCAGTTGGGCGGTGCCGCAGTGACCTTCGAGTTCGACTTCACCGTCACCATGAGCGTGATCGTTGCCATCGTGCTGAGTTTCATTGGCTGGATCAGGTCGATCCGCAAGAGCATCGACGATGCCATCGGCGCGATCCGAGAACACCAGTCGGCGCAAGAGCTGCGTCTCGGCACCGTCGAGCAGGTCCAGCAGGCCATGCCGACGAAGGACGATCTGCATCAGGTCAATCTGGCGGTCGAGGGTCTGCGCGGCGATATCCGCGAGCTTCGGGCCCACATGGAAGTGCTGCGGGTCTTTCACAACTCGACAGCCACGACCGGCCGCAAGGCGCCCCAGGCCGGGCGCGACTAGAAGGAGAGTGGCCGATGGGCACCAATGACGAAATTCGCCGCAAGGCCAGGTCGGACTATGTCTACCGGCGCATGATGCAGTCCACGATCGCCGCTGCCCACGGGATCTCGGAGGCTACGGTCGGGCGCTGGAAGAAGGCGGCCAAGGACGCCGGCGACGACTGGGACAAGGCCAGAACCGCGCATGTCATTGCCGGCGAGGGCGTCGAGGTCGTGGTGTCCTCGGTGGTCGAAGACTTCATGATCCAGGCGCAGGCGATCCTGGACGAGATCAAGGACGGAACGCATACGACCCAGGAGAAGGTCGCGATGCTGGTTCAGCTCTCGGACGCGATGACCAAGATGGCCGCCAGCGCCAAGCGGTTTGCGCCCAAGGTCAGCGAACTGGGGGTCGCCCAGGACGTCATGGCCAAGCTGCTGGAGTTTGTGAGTGAGAACTTCCCGCAGCACAGGCGCACGATCCTCGAAATCATCGAGCCCTTCGGTGAGCATCTGGCGGGGATCTACACGTCATGACCAGGCGGCCTCAGCTGAAGGCCGCTGTCAGCCGGAAAGAGTTCGCGCAGAACATCGCCGAAATGGCGGCCGCCTTCTCGCGCAACATCGAACTGAGCGTCGATGCCTTCCCCTCCGACCCCGCCGCCAGGGCCGAGCGCCTGGCGCGCGTGGCCAATTTTGCGGGCGAAGGCTTCGAGTTCTTTCTGAAGACCTATCTGCCGCATTACGTGAAGGGCGAGGACAGCCTGTTCCACCGGGCGATCTTCGACCTGGCGCCGCAGGTTCTGACGGCGACGACCGGCAAGCGCGAGATGCTGATCGCCCCGCGCGGTTCCTCGAAATCGACCCATATGTCGTTGGGCTTCGCGCTCTATTGCATCGTGATGCGCAAGACGCGGTTCTGCCTCGAGGTCTGCGACGTCTATGCCCAGGCGGCGCTGCTGATCGAGGCGATCAAGGCAGAGCTGACGACAAACCCGCGCCTGCAGAACGACTTCCCGGAAGCCTGCGGCGAGGGCCGTGTCTGGCGTGAGGGAGAGATCGTCACCAGGACGAACATCCGCGTCCGCGGCCTTGGTGCCGGCCAGAAGCTGCGCGGCCTGCGCCATGGCCCCCACCGGCCTGACCTGATGTTCTTCGACGACATCGAGAACGACGAGGCCGTCCGCAGCCACGAGCAGCGCGACAAACTGGAGAGCTGGATCAACAAGGCAGCCCTGAAGGTTGGGCCGCCGGATGGCTCGATGCACGTCCTCTGGGTCAACACGATCCTGCACTGGGACGCCGTCACCGTCCGCGAGGCGAAGAAGCCCGCATGGAACGTCACCAGGTTCCAGGCGATCATCCGATTCCCCGACAATATGGACCTCTGGGAAGAGTTCGAAGAGGTCTATCACAACGACGGCGAGGAGGCGGCGCGGGCCTTCTATGCCGCGCGCCAAGCCGAGATGGACGCCGGCGCCGTGGTCAACTGGCCAGCGCTGCAACCGCTGGTCTGGCTGATGCTGCAGCGCGCCGGTGGCCATGACAGCTTCGCAACGGAATATCAGAACCAGCCGATCAGCGAGGGCAATCCGTTCGCCAAGCTGGTCTTCTGGACCATGCCGGTGCGCGAGTGGATCCATTTCGGGGCCATCGACCCATCGCTCGGCGGCAAGAAGAAGGGCCGCGACCCGTCAGCCATCCTGATCGGGGGCTACGACCGGCTGTCAGGAAAGATGGACGTGGTCGAAGCGTCGATCCGCAAGCGCCTGCCCGCCCTGATCATCGCCGACACGATCGCGCTGCAGCGCGAATATCGGTGCCTTCTCTGGTTCGTGGAAAGCGTCCAGTTCCAGGAGTTCCTGCGCACCTCGCTGATGGTGGAGGCCGCGAAGCAGGGCGTCGGGATCTCGGCCGTGCCGATCGTGCCACAGGCCGACAAGAACCTGCGCATCGAACGCCTGCAGCCGCCGATCGCGGCCGGGCTGATCCGGCTGAACCCGACGCAGACCACGCTGATCGAGCAGCTGCAGCAGTGGCCGAACGGGGCGCATGACGACGGGCCGGATACCTTGGACATGCTCTGGCAGAACACCCTGTTCTACGCGGGCGGTGGCGCGGCCGGGCAGATGCAGACCGCCTCGGCCGCGTCGAGCGGAGATCGGCTGAGCGGCTATCGTTTGGGAGGGCGGCGATGAGCGCCTTGGGGACGAAGCTGAGAAAGCTGGAGGCTGGGCGCATCGCGTTCTGGTGTCCGGGCTGCAACGCAGCGCACCAGATCAACGTCTTCGATGATCCTCACCGTCAGGGTCCTCTCTGGGAGTACAACGGCAATGCGGAAGCGCCGACATTCAGGCCGTCGATCTTCGTCAACCCACCCGGAAGGCTGAAGAACCCGGGTGCCGACATGTGCCATTCCTTCGTGACCGATGGCCGCGTTCAATTTCTAGGCGACAGCACGCATTGGCTGGCAGGACAGACCGTCGCCCTGCCTGACTGGCCAGGCTGGGGAGGACTATGATGAGCCGCAAGAAGCCCAAGCAACGCCCCCAGGCGCAGCCGGCCGCCTTCGCCGACACCGGCCGCAGGAACCTGCCGGCCGAGCAGCGCCAGCTGATCGCCTCGGTCGCCAACGACATCACCATCCCGTTCTTCACCGGCATCCTGCGGCATGCCGATGACACGCTGATCGCCCAGGGTGACGGCAAGGGTCTGGCCATCTATGACGAGATCGAGCGCGATCCCTTTGCGGGCGCGATGCTCGACAAGCGCAAGAACGCCCTGATCAGCCGCGACTGGGAGGTCGAGCCCGGCGGCGACCGGCCGATCGACAAGGAAGCGGCCGATCTTGTCGGCGACCTGATCGACATTCTGCCCTTCGATCAGATCTGCAAGGATCTGCTGAACGCCACGCTGAAGGGCTTTGCCGTGGCCGAGCTGGTCTGGATGCGTGACGGCAGCCGAATCCTGCCTGTCAGGATCAAGGCCCATGATCAGCGCCGGTTCGTCTTTGACCGCGACTGGCGAGTTCGCCTGCTGACCTGGACGGCGCTGACCGAGGGCGAGATGCTGCCCGACCGCAAGTTCATCGTCCATCGCGTGGGCGTGAAAGGCAACAACCCCTACGGCCTCGGCCTTGGCTCCAGCCTGTTCTGGCCCGTGCTGTTCAAGCGCGAGGGGATCACCTTCTGGCTGCACTTCCTCGAGAAGTTCGCGGGGCCCACCGTGGTGGGCAAGACGCCCTACGGCATGCTGACGGATGAACAGACGCGTCTCCTGAACACGCTGATGGACATCCGGACCAGCTCGGCCGTCACCGTGCCGATCGGGACGGATGTCGAGTTCCTCGAGGCCTCCCGCGGCGGCACCGTCAGCTATCAGGAGTTCCTCGCCTATTGGGACAAGCAGATCTCGATCCGGACCACGGGCGAGACGCTGACCTCGACCGTCAGCACCGACGGCGGCAGCCGCGCCCTGGGCGACGTGCACCAGGAACAGCTGGACGTTGTGGCGGACAGCGATGGTGATCTCTTGACCGACACGCTGCGCGAGACGCTGTGCCAGTGGGTGGTGGATTACAACCTGCCCGGCGCCGCCGTGCCGTCGATCCGCCGGCTGCGCCCCAAGAACGAACGCGCCGCCGCCGAAACCCGCAAGGCCAAGGCAGAGGCCGCGCTGTCGCAGGACAAGGCGATCACCGCCATCGTCAAGCAGGCCGCCAAGTTCGACGATGACCAGGTGGCCCGCGAATACATCGTCAGCTTCGACGTGACGGATGGGCTTTCCGACAAGACGATCGACGCCCTGGTCGCGGCGCGCCTGGAGTTCGCCAGCGCTGCGGGCCCGGAGGACGGCACCGAGGCGGATCCCTTCGTCACCGGCGATCCGGCCATGTTCTCGGCCGCCCGGCTCAAAAAAAAACGCTGAATGGCCGGCACGTCTGCTTTGCCGAGTCTGACGGCCCGGTCGAGAGGATCGTCGAACAAGCCTTGGCCGAGTCCGAGGCGCACTTCGCACGTCGCCTGAAAGAGATCAGGACTGCGGTGCTGAAATCAGCTGACCTGGCGACGATAGAGGATTGGGGGCCCGATGCTCTCGCCGCCCTCGTCGAGCTGGCCGCGAAGTGGACGGCCGATCCGCTGGCAGGCATCCTTCACCCGGCCATGGAGCTTGCCGCCTGGGAAGGACGCGAGCAGGTGTTCCTGGAAGCGGAACCTGTTGCGGCCGCGTTTGCCTATGAGGCGATCCGCCAGGCCTTTGGCCCGCAGATCGAATTCCTGCGCCAGAAGCGGGCGAAACCGACCAAATGGTGGCTGGACGCACTCGGCGGCGACCACGACCGCGCCTTCGTGATCGCCGGGGCAACCGATATCGCGATGATCGAGGAGTTCCAGGCGGCGATCATCGCCGCGGCCGAGGAAGGCCGTTATATCGAGGACTTCGCGAAGGATTTTGACCGCATCGTCGAGAAATACGGCTGGGAGTACCGGGGCGAACGGAACTGGCGCATCCGGACGATCTTCGAGACCAACATCCGGACCAGCTTCATGGCCGGGCGCCTGCGCCAGATGCGCGACCCCGACGTCGTCAAGCTGCGCCCGTACTGGCAGTATCTGCACGGCGAAAGCCGGACGCCCTTCGTGCCGCGCAAGCTGCATCTGGACTGGAACGGCCTTGTCCTCATGTGGGACGATCCCTGGTGGGAGACGCACTTCCCCCCGAACGACTGGCTCTGCAGCTGCGGGGTGCGGACCCTGTCCAGGCGCGATCTGGAAAAGCTGGGCAAGACCGGGCCCGACACGGCACCGCGCGACGCGCTCATTCCGGCGATCGACAAGGCGACCGGAGAAATGGTCATGCGGCCGCAGGGCATCGGGTTCGGCTGGGATCATATGCCAGGCGACCTGTGGGAGCGTGGGCTTGTTCCTTCAGCGCTGTTGAATGACCCCGATGCCGGACCGACCGGCGATCTGCGGGGCACCCACCTGGTCAGCATCGACAAGGCGGGACCGATCGCCGACCTTCTCGCGCGGGCCCGGCCCTTCGTGGCAAGACCTCTGGCCGAAGGCCTGCCGCCGGAGACCTACTCAAAGGCCTTCCTCACGCCGTTCGGGGCCGAGCCGGGCCGGGCCAAGCTCTGGACAGATATGGCCGGCGGAAAGTTGATCATCTCGGATCAGCTCTTCTGGCGCCCCGATGGCGGCTGGAAGGGCGGCAAGCGCGGGCACGGCGCCTATGCGGCCCTGATGGCAGAGGCGATCATGGACCCCGACGAGATCTGGATGGGCCTGCGCCAGGTGCCTGACCTGCGCTTTCCCGACTATGTCGAACCGATGGTCACCCGGCGCTACATCCGGATCGACCCCGAGGCGGCCCTGTTCACCCTGTTCGAGATCGGCCGCCGCTCCTGGGGGGCGGTGACGGGCTATGCGTCCCTGAATCGGGCCAAGCCGGATTTCAGCCACATCGACAAGCAACGCGTCGGCAAGCTGATCTGGGAGAGGAGATAGCGACCCGGGTGTACGGGCCGCCGCATCGGACAGGCTATCAGGGCACACACCGCCTCACCCGGCCGACAGGTTAAAGGTAGGCGGAATCGCGGAGGTTTTCAACATGGCAGGCATCAGCTTCACGGTCGAACTGCAGCAGGAAGAGGCACAGCGCGCCCTGTCCGACCTGGTCGCGCGCATGGAGCGGCCGATCGGCTTCTACAAGAACGTCCGCGCATATCTGACCGAGGTCGCCATCCCCCGCAACTTCGCCAGTCAGGCGGCACCTGACGGCACGCCCTGGGCCAGCCTCAGCGCGGTCACGCTCGCCCGCCGCGAAAAGGCCGGGCAGGCCTCGACGAGCATCCTGATCGCCACAGGCACGATGAAGGCCAGCATCACGTCCGAGGCGACCGACCGCTATGTCCGGGTCGGCACGCCGGTGATCCAGGCGGCCGTCATGCAATTCGGGGCGGCGCAGGGCGCCTTCGGTCGCACCAGCCGTGGCGGGCGGATCCCTTGGGGAGCGATCCCCGCGCGGCCCTATCTCGGTCTTTCGCCTGCCGATGAAACCGAGATACTTGCCATCGCGGCCGATTGGCTTGCGGCAGAATGAGCCGGTTTCAGGATCGGGCCGTAGAGGGGCATCAAGGCCCCCCGGGCCGGCAGCCCCACGCCCAAACCCGTGGAGGCCTGTTAGACCCCTGTTAGAATCGCTGGACGGCCGCGTCCCGCCCCTTGGCGACCCTTCACAAGACGCTTGACCGGCCGCCGGGGGCAGAAGCATGGTGCGCGAGAGAGGCCAGGCCTTCCCCCGATCCTGCCGGACCTATGTCCGACCTTTTGCCCCCGGGGGCATGCGACACCACGATCGACATGTGATCGATCCGGATGCCGCGCCCAATGCCCAAGCCCCTGACTGCCCGCATCGAAGTTTTCCGCCCAGGCACGTTCACGCCGATGCAGGGTGACCCGATCACCTATTCGGCAGCCGATCTGAAGGCGGTCGCGGATGCCTATGATCCCGCCACGGCGCCGGCCCCGATCGTGGTGGGCCATCCCGATGCGGATGCCCCCGCCTTCGGCTGGGTCGAGAGCTTCGACTACGACACCAAGGCGGAGCGCCTGTTTGCCAACTTGCACGAAATCGAGCCGCAATTCGCCGAACTGGTGAAGGCCGGCCGCTACAAGAAGGTCTCGATGGCCTTCTTCTCCCCCGGCCAGGGCCACAATCCCAGCCCCGGCACCTGGTACCCGAAGCATGTCGGGTTTCTGGGCGCGGCCGCGCCGGCCGTGAGCGGCCTGAAGAACGTGGCCTTTGCCGGCGCCGCCGGCGCCACCTTCACGGCGGCCTTCGGCGTGGCCTCGCAGTCCGCCTCGATCTTCCGCCGCCTGCGCGACTGGATCATCGACCGCGACGGCCTCGAGACGGCGGACAAGCTGCTGCCCTCCTGGGAAATCGACTGGCTGGACGAGGCGGACGAGCCGCGTCAGCCGCACTTCTTGGCTCCGGCCGAACCCCAACCCCAACCACAAAAGGAGCCGCCCGTGGCCAATCAGCCCGATCCGGCCTTCGCCGAACGCGAGGCCAGCCTGAAGACGCGCGAAGACGCGATTGCCGAGCGCGAGGCCAAGGCCGCCCATGCCGAACACGTCAGCTTTGCCGAAGGTCTGGTCGAGGAAGGCCGCCTGCTGCCCGTCCTGAAGGACAAGGTGATCGCGATCTTCGACGCGCTGCCCGGCCATGCCGCTGTCAGCTTTGCCGAAGGCGCGGCCAAGATCACCGCGGGCGCGGCCCTTCGCGAGGTTCTGCAGGCGCTCCCGGTGGTGGTGCAGTTCGGCGAGTCCGACCTCGGCGACGGTCCAGAGGTCAAAGGCAATGGCGCGTCCTTCGCGGCGGACGGCAAGCC
>Ga0209369_1001525_pt1 | contig 11097 bp, 10 predicted proteins | sample EBPBio142010_DNA_FD_185865 | JGI IMG/M metagenome (GOLD analysis project Ga0209369, IMG submission 185865) | Wastewater treatment Type I Accumulibacter community from EBPR Bioreactor in Madison, WI, USA - Reactor 1_10/4/2010_ DNA (SPAdes)... | ecosystem: Engineered > Bioreactor > EBPR >... | reverse complement strand
AGCAGCGCGACGTCTACCGCTACCTGCACGACCAGACGGTGCGGCAGATGAACGCCGGCCTCACCGGCCCGGAGATCGCCGACACGATGACGCTGCCCAAGCCGCTGCAGGACCACCTGAACGTGCGCGGCTACTACGGCACGGTGCGGCACAACGTGCGCGCGGTCTACCAGTTCTACCTGGGCTGGTTCGACGCGCACCCGGCCAACCTGGATGCGCTGCCGCCAGTGGAAGCCGGCAAGCGCTACGTGGCGCTGGCCGGTGGCGCCGACAAGGTGGTGGCCGCCGCGCAGCAGGCCTTCGACGCCGGCGAGTTCCGCTGGGCGGCCGAGCTGCTGAAGCATGCCGTCTATGCCGACCCGAAGAACCAGGCCGCCAGCGAGCTGATGGCGCGATGCTTCGAGCAGATGGGCTACATGGCCGAGTCGGCGCCGTGGCGCAACTTTTACCTGACCGGCGCGCTGGAGCTGCGCAAGGGCCCGCCGGCGCAGGGCATCCCCAGCAGCGCGCTGCTGGACATGCTGCAGCACACGCCGATCGAGCGCTTCCTGGAAGCGATGGCCGCCAACCTGAACGGCCCGAAGGCTGCCGACAGCAACCTGAAGATCAACCTGGTGTTCACCGACCTGGGCGAAAGCTACGTGCTGCAGCTGGGCAACGGCGTGCTGCACCACCGCCGCGCGCCACCGGCGGCCGATGCCCACGCCACGCTGCAGCTGACCAAGCCCTTCTTCCTGCGCATGGTGACCGGCGGTGCCGGCGCCAAGGACCTGCTGCTGTCCGACGAGACGAGGATCGACGGCAGCCGCATCGACCTGGGCCGCTTCTTCGCGCTGCTGACCAAGGCGCCGGGCAACTTCCCGATCGTCACGCGATGAGCGAACTGCAGGCCTACGTCGTCGGCGGCGCGGTGCGCGACCGGCTGCTGAGCCGGCCGGTGAACGACCGCGACTGGGTCGTCGTCGGGGCCACCCCGCAGCAGATGCTCGACGCCGGCTTCCGCCAGGTGGGCGCCGATTTCCCGGTATTCCTGCACCCGCAGACGAACGAGGAATACGCGCTGGCGCGCACCGAGCGCAAGAGCGCGCCGGGCTACCGCGGCTTCGTCGCGCATGCCGACCCGTCGGTGACGCTGGAAGAAGACCTGCTGCGCCGCGACCTGACGATCAACGCAATGGCCGAAGCGCCGGATGGCACGCTGATCGACCTCTTCGGCGGCCAGCGCGACCTGCGTTCGCGCGTGCTGCGGCATGTGTCCGAGGCCTTCGCCGAAGACCCGGTGCGCATCCTGCGGCTGGCGCGTTTTGCGGCGCGCTTCGCCGACTTCGAGGTGGCGCCCGAGACGCTGGCGCTGATGCGCCGCATGGTCGCCGCCGGCGAGGTGGCGGCGCTGGTGCCCGAGCGGGTGTGGCAGGAACTGGCCCGCGGCCTGATGGAAGACCGGCCGTCGCGCATGTTCGAGCTGCTGCGCGCATGCGGCGCGCTGCAGGTGCTGCTGCCCGAGGTCGACCGCTTGTGGGGCGTGCCGCAGCCGCCCGAACACCACCCGGAAGTCGATGCCGGCGTGCACCTGATGATGGTGCTGGACCAGGCCGCGCGCATGCAGGCTTCGCTGCCAGTGCGCTTTGCCTGCCTGTGCCATGACCTGGGCAAGGGCACGACGCCGGCCGAGGTGCTGCCGCGCCACCTGGGGCACGAGGAGCGCAGTGCCCGGTTGCTGCGGCCGCTGTGCGAGCGGCTGAAGGTGCCGGTGGAGTGCCGCGAGCTGGCCGAGGCGACAGCACTCGAACATGGCCACGTGCATGCCAGCGTGGCGCTGAAACCGGCGGCGCAGATGCGTCTGCTGCAGCGCTGCGACGCCTTGCGCCGCCCCGCGCGCTTTGCCGACCTGCTGCTGGCCTGCGAGTGCGATGCGCGCGGCCGGCTGGGCCTGGAGCAGCGTGCCTACCCGCAGCGCCAGCGCCTGCTGCAGGCGCTGGCTTTCGCGCGCAGCGTGGACACGGCCGCGGTGGCCCAGCGCTTTGCCGCGCTGGGGCAGAGCGGTCCGCTGATCGGCGAGGCCATCCACGCGGCGCGCGTGGATGCGCTGCGCCAGGGCTTCGCCGGCGCCGCATGAACACGCCGCCCATGCCGCCGAGCCCGGTGGAGACGACACCGCGCGAACTGGGCCGCCCACTGGCCGGCTGGCGGCTGCGGCTGTACACCATCATCTTCGAGGCCGACACGCGCGCCGGCCGGCTGTTCGACCTGGTGCTGATCGGCTTCATCCTGGCCAGCGTGGCGGTGGTGGTGCTGGACAGCATGGCCGCGGTGCACCAGCAGCATGGCCGCTGGCTGAAGGGGCTGGAGTGGTTCTTCACGCTGGCCTTCACGCTGGAATACATCGCGCGGCTGGCCTGCGTGCAGCACCCGTGGCGCTATGCGCGCAGCTTCTTCGGCATCATCGACCTGCTTGCCATCCTGCCCGCCTACCTGGCGATCCTGGTGCCGGAGATGCATGCGCTGATCGACGTGCGCATCCTGCGGCTGCTGCGCATGTTCCGGCTGTTGCGGCTGACGGCCTATGTCAGCGAGTTTGGCGCGCTGTACGCGGCGCTGCGCGCGTCGCGGCGCAAGATCCTGGTCTTCCTGAGTTTCGTGCTGCTGGTGGTCACGATCGCCGGCACGCTGATGTACGTGGTGGAAGGGCCGGAAAACGGCTTCACCAGCATCCCGGTGGGCATCTACTGGGCCATCACCACGATGACCACGGTGGGCTTCGGCGACGTGACGCCGAACACCGACCTGGGCCGCTTCATCGCCAGCGTGATGATGCTGCTGGGCTGGGGCACGCTGGCCGTGCCTACCGGCATCGTCAGCGCCGAACTGGTGGGCCATGCGACGCGCCGCGAACCGACCACGCGCACCTGCCACGCCTGCCTGAGTGAAGGCCATTCGCCGACGGCGAAGTTCTGCCGGGACTGCGGCGCCGAGTTGCCGCCCTACCAGCACGACGCCCGCTGAGGGCGCGCGCAGCGTCGCTCAGTCCGGATGCCGCAACGGCACCGCAAAGCCGCGCTGCACGCCCGGGCGGGCCATCAGGTCCTCGTACCAGCGTTGCACGTTCGGGTAGTCGGCCAGATCGACCTGGTGCCGTGGGTGGCGCCATACCCAGCCCAGGATCGCGAAGTCGGCGATCGACAGCGCGCCGGCGAAGTATTCGTTCGCGGCCAGGCGCTTGTCCATCACGCCGTACAGGCGGCGCGTCTCGTCACTGAAGCGCTTCAGCCCGTAGACGCGCTGCGCCTCGTCCTGCAGCGCGATGAAGTGATGCACCTGCCCCGGCATCGGCCCGAAGCCGCCGACCTGGAACATCAGCCATTCCAGCACCGCGCTGCGCGCACGCGGGTCGGCCGGCCAGAACTGGCCGCTCTTCTCGCCCAGGTAGACCAGGATCGCGCCCGATTCGAAGACGCTGATCGGCTGGCCGCCGGGGCCCTGCGTGTCGACGATGGCCGGGATCTTGCGGTTCGGGCTGATGGCCTCGAAGGCCGGCTCGTGCTGTTCGCCGCGCGTGATGTCCACCACCTGCACCTGGTAGGGCAGGCCCATCTCCTCCAGCGCGACGCTGATCTTGCGGCCGTTGGGCGTGTCGAAGGCGTAGAGCGTCAGGCTCATCAGGCGCGCATCACCTTCATGATCTGCTGCGAGCCCGCCGCCAGCAGCCGCGCGTCGGAACCCACGGTGACGAAGTGGAAGCCCTTGGCCGCACGCGCCTTGGCCATTTCGGGCGCCCCGTTGTGCACACCGGCGACCACGCCATGCGCCTGCGCGCGCGCCAGGATGTGGTCGATGGCCTGCGCGGCCTTCGGGTCGGGGTTGTCGAAGTCGGGCCTGCAGCCCAGCGCCAGCGCCAGGTCGCTGGGGCCGATGTAGACCGCGTCCAGCCCTTCCACCGACAGGATGTCGTCCAGGTTGTCCAGCGCCTGCGCCGTCTCGATCATCGCGAAGGCGACGATGGTGTCGTTGGCATGCTGCGGGTAGTCCGGCCCGCCGTACAGCGACGCGCGCACCGGGCCGAAGCTGCGCGTGCCGCGCGGCGCATAGTGGGTGTAGGCCACCAGCTTCTGCGCGTCTTCGCGGGTGTTCACCATCGGGCAGATGATCGCGTAGGCGCCGGCGTCCAGGCTCTTCATGATGATGCCGGGCTCCAGCCAGGGCACACGCACCACCGGCACGGTGGGCGTGGTGGAGATGGCCTGCAGCATCGTCACCATCGCGGCGTAGTCGATCACGCCGTGCTGCATGTCGATGGTCAGCGAATCCCAGCCCTGGTGGGCCATGACCTCGGCGCTGAAGCTGTTGGGCACGGCCAGCCAGCCGTTGACGGCGGCCTTGTTGTCGCGCCACAGCGTGCGCAGGCGGTTCTCTCTCATGCGTGTGTCTCCGTTCGGGGTTTCGTCGCGAATGCTCAGTCGATTTTCACGCCGCCCTGCGCCACCACGGCAGCCCAGTTCTTGCGCTCGCGCTCGAAGAACTGCGTGAACTCGGGCGAGGTCATTGTCACCACCTCGGCGCCCTGCGCCACCAGGCGTTCGCGCACCGCGGGCGAGCGGATCACCGCGATCAGTTCGGCGTTCAGCTTGTCCACCACCGCCTTCGGCGTGCCGGCCGGCACCAGCACGCCCTGCCAGGTGCCCGACTCGAAGCCCTTGACGCCCTGCTCGGCGATGGTCGGCACGTTGGGCAGCAGCGGCACGCGCTTGGCCTTGCTGACGCCGATGACCTTGAGCTTGCCGCTGTCGACGAAGGGCTGCGTGGCCAGCATACCGTTCATCAGCACCTGCGTCTGCCCGGCCACCGTGTCGCCGATGGCCTGCGAGCCGCCCTTGTAGGGGATGTAGGTCCACTTGGCACCGGTGGCCTTCTCCACCGCAATGCCGGCCAGGTGCGGCGCGCTGCCGATGGCGGTGACCGCGAAGTTCAGCGGCTGCTTGTGCGACAGCGCCACCAGCTCGGGCAGGTTGCTGGCCGGCACCGACGGGTGCACCACCAGCAGGTGCGGCGAATAGGCCAGCATCGTCACGCCGCGCAGGTCCTTGCTCGGGTCGAAGGGCAGCTTGCTGTAGACCGACGCGGTGATGGCCAGCGCGCCCACGTCGCACAGCACCATCGTGTAGCCGTCGGGCGCGGCCTTGGCCACGTAGTCGGTGCCGGTGTTGCCGTTGGCGCCGGGCTTGTTCTCCACCACCACCGGCTGCTTCAAGGCTTCGGACAGCGGCTTGCTGATCACCCGGGCGATGATGTCCGACGAACCGCCGGGCGGGTACGGCACGATGATGTGCAGCGGCTTGGCAGGCCAGGAAACCGCCGGCGTCTGGGCCTGCACGGTGGTGGGGCTGCTGGTCAGTGCGGCCAGCGTGGCGGCAAGGGCCCCCAGGGTGGCCAGCGGTTTGCGTTGCATGCGGTCTCCTCCCGGGCCGGCTCGACGGCTCTGGGTTGTCATCAGTTGTCGTACAACATAGCTTAAGACCAAAGCCCGGGCCTGGCAAGGCCCCGGCCGGCGCTCAGCTGCCCTCGAAACCCAGCGCCGCGGCGCGGCGGCGGCGCTCGCGGCTGTTGGCCAGGTGGGTGCGCATCGCCGCGCGCGCGGCGTCGCTGTCCTGGTTGCGGATGGCGTCGTAGATGCTCTCGTGCTCGCCGTTGACGCGCTTCAGATACTGGCGCTGCTCGTCGCTGAGATCGGGCGCGCCGTCCAGCCGGGCGCGCGGGATGATCATCGTGCCCAGGCTGCTCATCAGCTCGGCAAAGTGCGCGTTCTGCGTCGCCCGGGCGATCTCCAGGTGGAACTGGAAGTCGGGCCCGACGGCGTCGCGCCCCTGCTCCACTGCCGCCGCCACTGCGTCCAGCGCAGCGCGCATCAGCCGAAGGTTGTCGGCATTGCGGCGCTGCGCCGCCAGGCTGGCGGCCTCGGTCTCGATGCCGATGCGCAGCTCCAGCACGGCGATCACGTCGCGCAGCGTGGCGAACTGCTCGGGCGCTAGCCGGAACGGCGCCGCCTCGCCCAGGCCGACCACGAAGGTGCCGATGCCGTGCCGCGTCTGCACCAGGCCCGAGGCCTGCAGCTTGGAGATGGCCTCGCGCACCACGGTGCGGCTGACGCCGAATTCGGCCATGAACTCGGCCTCCGTCGGCAGCTTGGCGCCCACCGCCAGGCGGCCGTCACGGATGCGGTCGCCCAGGGCCTCCACCAGGTCCAGCGCCAGGCTGCGCGGCCGGCGCCGCGGCAACTCGATCGTCGACATCATCCCGTCCTCCGCACAAACCCTGATCCCGTTCGGCTTGACAGCATCACGGCCTTTACTGACCATTGCGATGTTGTACGACAACTGACGACGTATGACAACCAGTATCTCCCACAGACCCCACGCCGCCCACCGCCCACCATGCCTGCCGTCCACCCCACCGGCCTGAAGTTTCGCCGCCTGCTGCTGACCGGCGCGGCAGGCGGCCTGGGCCGCGAGCTGCGCACGCGGCTGAAGGCCTATTGCCACACGCTGCGGCTGAGCGACATCGCGCCGCTGGGCGATGCTGCCGCCGGCGAGGAACTGCAGCCCGTGGCGCTGCAGGACGGCGCCGCGGTGGATGCGCTGCTGCGCGACGTCGATGCGGTGGTGCACCTGGGCGGCGTGTCGGTCGAAGGGCCCTTCGAGCCGATCCTGCAGGCCAACATCGTCGGCACCTACCACCTGTACGAAGGCGCGCGCCGCCATGGCGTGAAGCGCATCGTCTTCGCCAGCTCGAACCACGTCACCGGCTTCTACCGGCAGGACGAGGTGATCGATGCGCGCATGCCGATGCGGCCCGACGGCTACTACGGCATCAGCAAGGCCTTCGGCGAGAACCTGGCGCAGTTCTACTTCGACCGTTACGGCATCGAGACCGTGAGCCTGCGCATCGGCTCCAGCTTCCCCGAGCCTAAAGACCGCCGCATGCTGGCCACCTGGATGAGCTACGACGACCTGGAGCGGCTGGTGGTGTCCAGCCTGACCGCGCCGGTGGTCGGCCACACCGTCATCTACGGCCTGTCGGACAACACCCTGCGCTGGTGGGACAACACACCCGCCGCGCACATCGGCTACCGGCCGCAGGACAGCTCGGAACGCTTCCGCGCCGCGGTAGAAGCAAGGCAGCAGAGCCTGGACATGAACGACCCGGTGACGCTCTACCAGGGCGGCGGCTTCGTCACCAATGGCCCTTACGAATGAGTTTCACCGAGCGCCGAGCGCGCCCTTTCACTCACGCACTGGAGACAAGCATGATGATCCGCAGAACCCTGTTGGCCGCTGCCGCGGCCTTGGCCACCACGCTGACGGCACACGCGCAGACCGTGCTGAAGGCCGCCGACGTGCACCCGCCCGGCTACCCGACGGTGGTGGCCACCGAGAACATGGGCAAGAAGCTCGAGGCCGCCACCAACGGCAAGTTCAAGATGACGATGTACCCGAGCAGCACGCTCGGCGACGAGAAGACCATGCTCGAGCAGACGCAGGTCGGCGCGATCCAGATCCTGCGCACTTCGCTCGGCCCGGTCGGCGCGGTGGTGCCCGAGGTCAATGTCTTCAACATGCCCTTCGTCTTCCGCGACGAGGCGCACATGCGCGCCGTCATCGACGGCCCCATCGGCCAGGAGATCCTCGACAAGATCAGCGCCAGCCCGGCCAAGCTGGTGGCGCTGGCCTGGCAGGACGGCGGCTCGCGCAGCATCTACACCAAGAAGCCGGTGCGCAAGCCTGAAGACCTGAAGGGCCAGAAGGTGCGCATGATGGGCAACCCGCTGTTCATCGACACCATGAACGCGCTGGGCGGCAACGGCATCGCCATGGGCTACCCCGAGGTCTACAGCGCGCTGCAGACCGGCGTCATCGACGGTGCCGAGAACAACCCGCCGAGCATGTTCACGTCCAACCACTACACCACGGGAGCCAAGTACTACGCGCAGACGCAGCACCTGATCATCCCGGAGCTGCTGGTCATGTCCAAGGCGGCCTACGACAAGCTGACGCCGGACGAGAAGGTACTGATCAAGAAGCTGGGGCGCGAAGCGCAGATGGAACAGCGCGCGCTGTGGGACAAGAGCGTGGTCGAGTACACCGCCAAGCTCAAGGCCGCAGGCGTGGAGTTCATCGAGGTCGACAAGAAGCCCTTCTTCGATGCCACGGTGCCGGTGCGCGCCAAGTACGGCGCCCAGCAGGCCGACCTGATGGCCCGCATCGCCGCAGTCAAGTAGTCCAGCTGCACGCCGACATCGCATGGACCACCCGCTCGCCCGGCCCTTCGACGCGCTGTATTCCACCTGCATCTGGATCGCCGGGCTGGCGGTGGTGCTGATGAGCCTGATCATCCCGGTCGGCGTCTTTGCACGCTACGTGCTCGGCTTCGGTGCCCAGTGGCCGGAGCCGATCGCGATCCTGCTGATGGTGATCTTCACCTTCTTCGGTGCGGCTGCTGCCTACCGCGCCGGATCGCATATCGCCGTGGCCATGTTCACCGACCGCTTTCCGCCCGTGCTGCAACGGGCCTGCGCAGTCGCGGTGGACGTGCTGATGCTGGTCATCAGCGTGTTCATGCTCTGGTACGGCAGCCTGCTGTGCAGGGAAACCATGGGCCAGGGCCTGGCCGCGCTGCCCTGGCTGCCGGTGGGGCTGACCTACCTGCCGGTGCCGGTCGGTGGCCTGATCACCATCCTTTTCGTGCTGGAAAAGCTGGTCTTCGGCGCGCAGACGCAGCGTGCGGTGGTGCGCTTCGATCATTCGGTCGAAGAGCAGATCGGGTAGGGCATGGACGCCTTCGTGCTGCTGGGCAGCTTCATGCTGCTCGTGATCATCGGCATGCCCGTGGCCTATTCGCTGGGGCTGGCCGCGCTGGCCGGCGCGCTGTGGATCGATCTGCCGCTCGAGGCGGTGATGATCCAGATCGCCAGCGGGGTGAACAAGTTTTCGCTGCTGGCCATCCCCTTCTTCGTGCTGGCCGGCGCCATCATGGCCGAGGGCGGCATGTCGCGCCGGCTGGTCGCCTTTGCCGGCGTGCTGGTAGGCTTCGTGCGCGGCGGGCTGTCGCTGGTCAACATCCTGGCATCTACCTTCTTCGGCGCCATCTCCGGCTCGTCGGTGGCGGATACCGCGTCGATCGGCTCGGTGATGATTCCCGAGATGGTGAAGAAGGGCTACCCGCGCGACTTTGCCACCGCGCTCACCGTCAGCGGCTCGATCCAGGCGACGCTGATCCCGCCCAGCCACAACGCGGTGATCTACTCCATGGCTGCGGGCGGCTCGATCTCGATCGCAGCGCTGTTCATGGCCGGTGTGCTGCCGGGCCTGCTGCTCGGACTGACGCTGTCGACCTATTGCCTTTGGCTGGCACGCAAGCGCAACTTCCCCAAGGGCGAAGCGATGCCGCTGCGCGAGGCGCTGCGTATCGCAGGCGACGCGCTGTGGGGTCTGGCGACGATGGTCATCATCCTGGGCGGCATCCTCAGCGGCGTGTTCACGGCCACCGAGTCGGCATCGATCGCGGTGCTCTGGGCCTTCTTCGTGACCATGTTCATCTACCGCGACTACAAGTGGCGGGACCTGCCCAAGCTGATGCACCGAGTGGTCAAGACGGTGGCCATCGTGATGATCCTGATCGGCTTCGCCGCCAGCTTCGGCTACATCATGACGCTGATGCAGATTCCGGCGCAGATCACCGCCGCGCTGACCAGCTTCACCAAAGAGCCCGTGATCATCCTGCTGTGCATCAATGTGCTGCTGCTGGTGCTGGGCACGCTGATGGACATGGCCGCGCTGCTGCTGATCCTGACGCCAATCCTGCTGCCGGTGGTCAAGGCGGTCGGCGTGGACCCGGTGCACTTCGGCATGATCATGATCGTCAACCTGGGCATCGGGCTGCTGACACCACCGGTCGGGTCGGTGCTGTTCGTCGGCAGCGCAGTGGGCAAGCTGCCGATCGAGAAGGTGGTGCGCGCGCTGATGCCCTTCTTTGCGCTGCTGATCATCGTGCTGGGCATCGTCACCTACGTACCCGCACTATCGCTGTGGCTGCCGCGGCTGCTGGGTCTGTGAAACCGATCTGCGAGTCCGTTGCGCGGCAGCGCCTGGCCACTGGGTTCACGTAGAAGAAGTCGGCGACAGCATGACGGACACACGCCGCCTGGGGCTCGCCGTGATCGGCGCCGGCATGGCCTCGGCCCCTTACTGGCGCAGCCTGACCGACCTGCAGGCCGAGGTCGAGCTGCGCTGGGTCGGCGCACGCAGCATGGCGCGCCTGCAGGCGCTGCAGCTGCCGACAGGTGCGCGCGCGACCCAACAACTCGAAGACATTCTTGACGACCCCGGCGTGCAGGCCGTGCTGGTGCTAACCCCTCCGAACACGCACCTGGAATTGGTGCAACGCGCAGCCCGCGCCGGCAAGCATGTGCTGGTGGAAAAGCCGCTCGACATCGATCTGCGGCGTGCCACGGCACTGGTGCAGGTGTGCGAGGACGCAGGCGTGCAACTGGCGGTGATGCTGCAGCACCGCCTGCGCGAAGGCGCCAGCCGGTTGCGCGCGCTGCTGGCGTCGGGCGCGATGGGCGAGTGGGTCAGTGCCGCCGCCTTCGTCCGCTGGTGGCGGCCGCAGAGCTACTACGACGAACCGGGCCGCGGCACGCTGGCGCGCGACGGCGGCGGCGTGCTGATGACGCAGGCCATCCACACGCTGGACCTGCTGCTGTCGCTAACGGGGCTGCCCGAACGCGTCAGCGGCGCGACGCACACCAGCGCCGTGCACCGAATGGAATGCGAGGACATTGCCACCGCGCTGCTGCACCATGCCGGTGGTTCGGTGTCCGTGGTGCAGGCCACCACGGCGGCCTACCCGGGCTATGCCGAGCGCATCGAGATCAACGGCACGCGCGGCACGGCCACGCTCGAAGGCGGCGGATTGTGCGTGCACCTGGCCGATGGCGAACGCATCGAGGTGCCCGCCAGTGCAGGCGGCGGCGGTGGCGGCGCCGATCCGATGGCCTTCGACCACGCACCGCACCGCGCCGTGCTGCAGGACTTCATCCACGCCGTG
>Ga0209369_1001522_pt1 | contig 11110 bp, 9 predicted proteins | sample EBPBio142010_DNA_FD_185865 | JGI IMG/M metagenome (GOLD analysis project Ga0209369, IMG submission 185865) | Wastewater treatment Type I Accumulibacter community from EBPR Bioreactor in Madison, WI, USA - Reactor 1_10/4/2010_ DNA (SPAdes)... | ecosystem: Engineered > Bioreactor > EBPR >... | reverse complement strand
ACGCGCTTCGCCAATTCCTCGCCGCAGGGCTTCGTGAACGGCATCAAGGCGGCGCGGCAGCAGATCGTGGCGCGGACCGATGAGGACCGGGATGATTTCCTGAGGAAGCGCGGCTTCTCCAGGCCCGAGTCCGCCAAGATCATCGAGAAGGTGCTGATGGAAGAGGGCCGCCCGCCCGAGAGCATCTTCGACTTCGTGCAGGGCATCACTCGGCTTGCGCGCGACAAGGCCCAGCAGGATGCCCGGCTCGACATGGAAGGGCGCGCCAAGAAGCTCCTCGACCGGGTCGGCTGACGCCAGGCCCGACAACGCGACCGCCCTCGCGCGCGGCGGTCGCGCCTTCCCCTTCCACATGCATGCCACTGGCCCCGCCCGGAGAGGGCAGGGGGCTTCGGCCTGCGCATTTCAGCGAGACCCCCATGACCCCCCACGAAGAAACCGTCATCCTCGAGGCCCGCGACATCCTCGGCCGCTACCTCAGTCAGAACCCCGTCATCGGCAGCTGGCAGGCGCTGATGGACTATTGCGCGTTCAGCGTCAGAGGGCCCATCGAGCGCTTCCACGTTCTCTACCTCGACCGCAAGAACCGCATCATCTCCGATGAGCTTCTCGCGACCGGCACGGTCGACCATGTCCCGGTCTATCCGCGCGAGGTGATCAAGCGGGCGCTGATGCTGAACGCCAGCGCCCTGATCCTGATTCACAACCACCCCTCAGGCGATCCGACGCCCTCGGAGGCCGATCTCAGCATGACCAAGGAGATCCAGAAGGGCTGCAAGTATCTCGGCCTGACGCTGCACGACCACATCATCGTCGGGGCCGGGACAAAGCTGAGCCTGCGGGCCCTCGGCAAGCTCTGACGCGTCTTTCCGACCTGCCACCGCCGCCCTTTCGAGGAAGAGGGCGGCGATTTTGTCTTTGACGGTTGAGGCGGGGAGAGAGGCTCCCTGCGCCGTCGGAGATTTCCCCATGTTCGACTTGCCCCTGCCTATCCAACCGACCACCGGCCCGCGGGGCTGCTCGCCAGTCTTCTCTGCGGGCGACACCAACCCCAATCTTGCCTTCGCCCTGACCCTGTCGCGCCGCGCATCGGCCGATCTGATGTCGGGCCGAGCCGCGCCCCCAGTGCTCGCCCGCTTCGCGACGCTGGCCGACGCAATGCAGGGCGCAATCGACCATGCCGAGGGGATCGCTCCGAATACCGCGTCCCAGCTTCTGGCGATCCTCGATCGCGATGAGCGCCTCGTGCTGGCCGGGGCGGCCAGCGACCACGCCGTCGCCTGGTGCCACCCGGTGTCGAGCGCGGCTGAGGCGCGCGGCGTAGTGACCGAGGCAAGCCAGCTGCGCGCGCAGGCGAGCCGCGCGCCCGCCTGGGGAGAGCCCGATCTGGCGCGACGGCTTCGCCACAGCGCCGATCTTTTGGATGCACGGCTCGTCGACCCGCTCTGGCGCGCCTTCGCCGCCCGGGCGCTTCAGGTCGCGGCGTGAGGCCCAAGAGACAAAGAAGGGCAGGGGGGATTTGGAGCTTGTCCGGGCGAGAGAGATCATCCGGCCCAGCTCCAATCCCTTCCCTACCGGAGACACCCGATGAATCTAACTGAACCCACCCTCGCGCCCCCGATTGCGCCCTCAACCGTCGACATGGCGCAGATCTTCGCCGCTCATGCCGAGCGCGCAGCCCGGATCGAAGGGCTGCGCCCAGGCAACAAGGATCGCCTCTTCGATGGTCTCATGGCCGCCGGCATCACCCATGTCACCGTGACCTTCGACGGTGCTGGGGACAGCGGCCAGATCGAAAGCATCGGCGCATGGTCCGGCGAGACCGCCGTCGAACTCCCCGCGACCGAGATCGCCTATGCGGCGCTTACCTGGGACAACCCCGAGGTCGAAATGCGGCGGCTCTCGCTGGACGATGTCGTCGAGCAGCTCGCCCACGATTTCTTCTCCGACACCAATGGCGGCTGGGATAACAACGACGGCGCCTGGGGCGAGTTCTGCTTCGACGCCGCAGCCCGCTGCATCCACCTCGAGTTCAACGAGCGCCTTGGAGCGACGGGGAACAAGGAGGGCGCAAATGCCTGAGATCGTTTGCACCACCGTCTACCAGTTCCCCGAACTCTCGGACGCCGCCAAGGAAAAGGCGCGTAGCTGGTACCGCGAACTCGGGGCCCATGACGACTGGTGGGACGCGGTCTACGACGACTTCGAGCGGATTTGTGATATCCTCGGCATCCACCTGAAGACCACGCCTGTCCGCCTGATGGGCGGCGGCACCCGGCAAAAGCGCTGCATCTGGTTTTCCGGGTTCTGGAGCCAGGGCGACGGGGCCTGTTTTGAAGGCTATCTCATCCATGCCAAGGGCGCGGCAGCGCGCATTCGGGACTATGCTTCGACGGATGCTACGCTGCACGGGATCGCTGACCGGCTGCAGGCGATCCAGCGGCGGAACTTTTTCCAGCTCGCCGCCAAGATCAGCCACAGCGGCCGCTACTACCACGAGTACACTATGTCGGTGGACGTCACCCGGGACAGTCCGACCTGGCAGCCGCCCACCGAGGACGCCGAGGAGATCTTGACCGAGGTTCTGCGGGATATGGCTCGCTGGCTCTACCGCCAGCTTCAGGCCGAGTACGATCACCTCACCTCGGACGAGGCCATCGAGGAAGATTTGATCGTAAACGAGTACACCTTCACCGAAGCTGGGCGTCGGTTCGGGTAAGACAACTCCGCTTAGTTGTGCCGAAGCGAATAACAGTTCTTGAAGGATCTTGTGTCATGTTGCACAAAAGCAGAACAGTCAGGGAGAACGTCAACATGTTGGGGGAGTCCCTAGAGCTTTTCGCAGGGGCTGGTGGTCTTGGAATAGGGCTCTCCGCTGCGGGGTTCAAACCGCGTGCCGTTGTGGAGTTCAACAAATGGTGCTGCGATACTCTCCGCCAAAACCACGCTACTTTGTCTAAAGACGGGGGAGATTGGAACGTCATCGAGGGTGATGTTCGCAAAGTTGATTTCAACATTTATGAGGGCATCGACCTCATCTCCGGTGGACCACCGTGCCAGCCGTTCTCCCTCGGCGGTCGTCATCGGGCTTACGACGATGCGCGGGACATGTTCCCACAAGCCGTCCGCGCAGTGAGAGAGGCTCGGCCTCGGGCGTTCATTTTCGAGAACGTGAAGGGCCTTACCCGTGCCAGCTTCCACGACTATTTCACGTACGTTCAACTTCAGCTGGAGCACCCTGAGCTGGTCGCACGGCAAGAAGAAGCTTGGCAGGAACACCTTTGCCGACTGCAGCAGCATCATACGTCGAAGTCGCGACCTGGCCTCCACTACAAGGTCGTAACCAAACTCCTCAACTCTGCCAATTTTGGCGTACCGCAAAGGCGGGAGCGAGTCGTGTTCGTCGGTTTTCGCGACGATGTTGATGCTCGATGGGCTCCTGAAAGTGGCGGTCACACGCATGAAAGCCTAATCTGGGATCAGGTTTTTGGCGATTATTGGGAACGCCATCGGATCGCCAAAGCAGATCGAATCCTCGAAGGGCGCTCGCAAGTAACGGCGCGGCGGCTTTCAAGAGATGAGAAGCCTACGACAAAGCCTTGGCGTACAACGCGAGATGCCATCGCGGACCTTCCGGATCCAACTGACCGACATGTTTCCGGCGTTCATGATCACCGCTTTCAACCGGGGGCCAAGACCTATCCGGGGCACACGGGCAGCTACATCGACGAGCCAGCCAAGACATTGAAGGCCGGCGTGCACGGAGTTCCCGGTGGAGAAAACATGGTGCGTTTGCCGAACGGGGCCGTGAGATACTTTACGGTGAGGGAGAGCTGCCGGATCCAGACCTTCCCCGATGACTATCGCCTTCATGGGGCTTGGACCGAATGCATGCGTCAGCTTGGCAATGCAGTGCCCGTTGAGTTGGCGCGGCAAGTTGGTGTCAGCGTTATGGAAAAGCTGAAAGCGACAGCCTGATGGCAAAACGTCAGGAGCTCGATAAGGCGGAGCAGACTGCCCAGAAGATCGAGGAGCTTCGGCAAGCCGTTCTCCAGGGTGGGATCACTGCCGTCACTCGAGGAAAACTCCTGGCATCGATTTCGCTGATGAAGGACAGCCTGGATGCGCTCAGCCGGGAAATCGATCCTGTGCGCATGCCGGATTCCTTCTTCGATCCAACCGAGCCAAGGCTGATTGGGCATTTCGTCGCTTTGGCGCTGATCGCGCAGGAGCGGCAAGCCCTTAAGGACTTGACCAAGTTCTATGGCGCCGGTGTTTATGCGATCTATTACACGGGCGAAGCCGAGCTCTACGCACCCATTTCTCGTACCGAAACTCCGATTTATGTCGGCAAGGCTGACCCGAACGCAAATGCCAAGACCCTGATTGAGCAGGGAACAAAGCTGGCAGATCGGCTTAGCGAACATCGCAAGAGTATCGTCAAAGCGTCCAGCACGCTTGATATCTCAGACTTTGAGTGCCGGGCACTTGCCGTTCAGAGCGGATATCAAGCTGCCGCCGAAAGTCACCTGATCCGTCTATTCAAGCCAATTTGGAACAACGAAACGCGAATCCTGTTTGGCATCGGCAAGCACGGTGACAGCGCTGAGACGCGGGCAAACAACAAATCTCCCTGGGACACATTGCACCCAGGGCGGAAATGGGCGGAGGCAAACACCGAGGCGAAGACTGCCGACGAGATTCGAGCTGAAGTCGCCAAGCATTTCGCCGAGGCCACGATTTTCAAGCGGACAGAAGATGTCTTCGCCGCGTTTGCAGCCGGGATCCGGCGCGCTGATCAACTGGGTGCAGACCCGGAGGACGAAGTGCTGAGCGAAGACTAATCTTCGCTCACTTGTTCCCGTCGATCCACTTCGACATGAGCCCCTTGTCGCGGAAGCATTCGTCTGGAACAGCGCGCCGTTTGATCCGCGCGAGCTTCTCCGCGAAGGCCACCTGCTTGGAGGTCGGCAGCCGGTCCACTTCAGATACTGGCTTCAGCTGGGCCTGCGCCTCGATCCAGGCACTCAGGGACCGGCGGTCATGCTGAACCTCCCAGGGCAGAAGGGTCTGATTGCGCAGGGCGAGCGACCGCGCATAGGCGATCTGCTTCGGTGTCGCGGGCAAGGCGTATGTGGTGCTGTCCATCGGGAAACTCCCTTTCTGGCTTGGCTCTCAATATAGAACATAACAGGAACAAAATCAAGCCAAGCGTCCGCACTGCGTCGGTTCTAGAGGTAGAGGGGGGCTGGGAAAGATCAGGCCTGAGGGTGCCCGTGAGAGGGTGTCCGGGCCTGATCCTGTCCCTCATTCCGGAGTTGCCCGATGACCTATCTCGCGCCCGTTGCGCCTCCCGTTCCTTTTCCATCTGCTGATCCCGCTCCCGCGATCCTCGCTGTCGCCGAAGCGCTTCAGCCCGATCTGGCACAGGGGTTTCAGATCGACGCGCTGCGTCTTCGGCTTGAGATGGAGCGCGCTTTTGGCGGCTCCGATGCGACAGGCGCCTGGGATTGGAAGCACGCCTATGAGGCCGGCGAGGTGGCGCTTGTCCTCTTCTTGCGGAAGTTCGGCCGTGCGCTGCTCGCCCGTGCTGGATCGCCTGCGGCGCTGCTGCCGATCCTCACCAAGGTAGCTGGCCTCCTGCCCACGCATACCCGGCGTTCAGAGGAAATGGAACGATTCCAGCAATTCTCGACGCCGCTGCCCATGGGGCTTACAGCTTTGGCCGCCGCAAAGATCACCCACGCGGACTTGGTCCACGAGCCTTCGGCCGGAACAGGGCTTCTTGCCATTCTGGCTGAAATCGCAGGCGGCGCTCTGGCGTTGAATGAACTCGCTGAAACCCGCGCTGATCTCTTGCGTCTGCTGTTTCCTGGCCGCTCCGTCACCCGTTTCGACGCCGCGCAAATCGACGATCATCTGGACGCGGGCCTGCGCCCCAGCGTCATCCTGATGAATCCGCCCTTCTCGGCTGTCGCCAATGTCGATAGCCGGACGACCCAGGCGACAGCCCGGCATCTGCGCTCGGCGCTTGCGCGACTTGCTCCCGGTGGACGGCTTGTTGCGATCACCGGTGCCAGTTTCGCGTCGGATGCGCCTGCTTGGGCTGAGACATTCGGCCGTCTCACCGAGACGGCCCATCTGGTGTTCACCGGCGCTGTGTCGGGCGCTGCTTTCGCCAAGCACGGGACCAGCTTCGAGACCCGGATCTCGGTCTTCGACAAATGCCGCGGCGGCGAGCCGGGCGGCATCACAGCCGATCTGGCACGCCCGATTTCGCCGGATGTGGCCAGCCTGCTGTCACTGATCACCACCCATGTCCCCTCGCGCCTCGAGTTGGCGCAGGTCGCACCAGCCGGGCAGGGCCGCACTTCCCCCTATCCGGGAAATCCTGCCGGCGCCACGCGCGCTGCCATCAGCACATCGCGCGCGACCCCAGCGGCCCAGCCTCACCAGTCCAGTGCACAAATCGAGGCCGATGATCTGGCCTATGCGCTGCGCGATGCGACTGAGGAGGCCAATACCGCGCGCCTTTCCGACGCGATCTACGAGACCTTCCGGCTTCAGGCCATCGACATTCCCGGCGCGGCACCACACCCGACCAAGCTGGTGCAGTCGGCAGCCATGGCCTCGGTCGCGCCCCCGAAACCGACCTATCGCCCGAAACTCCCCGCCGCCGTCCTGCGCGACGGCCTGCTGTCCGACGCGCAGCTTGAGACCGTGATCTACGCAGGGGAAGCGCATTGTACGAATCTTGCCGGGTCCTGGTCCGTGGATGAGACTGGCGACATGGTCTCGGCCGCGCCCGACGAGGCCGCTGACGCCGTCCGCTTCCGTCGCGGCTTCTTCCTGGGCGATGGCACCGGTGCGGGCAAGGGCCGTCAGTCGGCCGGGATTCTGCTCGACAACTGGGCCCAAGGCCGCCGCAAGGCGCTTTGGATTTCAAAGAGCGACAAGCTCCTCGAGGATGCGCAGCGCGACTGGTCGGCGCTTGGCCAGGAGCGGCTACTCGTCACACCGCTCTCGCGCTTTGCCCAAGGTCGCGACATCCCGCTCACCGAGGGTATCCTGTTTACCACCTATGCGACGCTGCGCTCCGAGGAGCGCGGTGCCAAGAAATCCCGCGTCGACCAGATCGTCGATTGGCTGGGGGCGGATTTCGACGGGGTGATCCTGTTTGACGAAAGCCACGCTATGGCAAACGCCGCCGGATCGAAGGGCGAGCGGGGGGATACGGAGGCGTCGCAGCAGGGCAGGGCGGGCCTGCGCCTGCAGCACAAGCTGCCTAATGCCCGCGTGGTCTATGTCTCGGCCACGGGCGCGACGACAGTCCACAACCTCGCCTATGCGCAGCGCCTCGGGCTCTGGGGCGGCGGGCCCTCCGCTTGCGCTCCGGGCGTTCAGGATTGGCAAAGCTCCACTGGAGCTTCGCCTGCCCCTTTGGGGCACCATCCTTCACTCCCCTTCGCCACCCGCGCCGAATTCGTCGAGGCCATCGAAGCCGGCGGTGTCGCCGCGATGGAAGTCCTCGCCCGCGACCTGCGGTCGCTTGGCCTCTACACCGCCCGGTCGCTCTCCTACGATGGCGTCGAGTACGAGATGCTCGAGCACGCGCTGACCCCGGAGCAGCGCGGCATCTACGATGCCTATGCAGAGGCCTTCGCCATCATCCACAACAACCTGGCCGCCGCGATGGAGGCGGCCAACATCACGGGTGACAACGGCACGCTGAACCGCCAGGCCAAATCTGCTGCGCGCTCAGCCTTCGAGTCCGCGAAGCAGCGCTTCTTTGGTCATCTGCTCACCTCGATGAAAACCCCCACCCTCATTTCCAGCATCGAGGCCGATCTGGCGGCGGGCCATGCCGCCGTGATCCAGATCGTCTCGACCGGCGAGGCGCTGATGGAACGCCGCTTGTCGTATATCCCCACCGACGAATGGAACGACATCCGTGTCGACATCACCCCGCGAGAATACGTCCTGGACTATCTCGCCCATTCCTTCCCGGTGCAACTCTATGAGCCTTTCACTGACAGCGAGGGCAATCTGTTGTCCAAGCCCGTGGTGCGTGACGGCCAACCTGTCGAATGCCGCGAAGCGGCCCGCAGGCGCGATGCGTTGATCGAGAAGCTGGCATCACTCCCGCCCGTACCGGGGGCGCTCGACCAGATCGTCCAGCGCTTCGGCACCGACCTCGTGGCCGAGGTGACGGGCCGGTCGCGCCGCATCGTGCGCAAGGGCGAGGGTCCTGCGGCGCGGCTCGTCGTCGAAAGCCGTGCCGGCTCGGCCAACCTGTCTGAGACCGCCGCCTTCATGGATGACCAGAAGCGCATCCTGATCTTCTCGGATGCCGGCGGCACAGGGCGCAGCTATCACGCTGATCTCGGGGCCAAGAACCAGCGCCTGCGGGTCCATTACCTTCTGGAGCCCGGTTGGAAGGCAGATGCCGCCATCCAAGGCCTCGGGCGCACCAACCGCACGAACCAGGCGCAGCCGCCGCTGTTCCGTCCGGTGGCCACCGATGTGAAGGCAGAGAAGCGGTTCCTCACGACCATCGCCCGCCGCCTCGACACGCTCGGTGCCATCACCCGCGGTCAGCGCCAAACCGGCGGGCAGGGGCTGTTCCGGCCGGAGGACAACCTCGAGTCCCCCTATGCCCGCGATTCGCTGCGCCAGCTTTACCGTCGCATCTCTCGCGGCGATGTGGCAGGCTGCTCGCTCGGGAACTTCGAGGATGCCACCGGCCTCAGCCTGACCGATGACAACGGTCTGAAGGACGACCTGCCTCCGATCACGACCTTCCTCAATCGCCTGCTGGCGCTGACGATCGACATGCAGGCCGTGCTCTTCTCGGCCTTCGAGGAATTGCTCGACCAACGGATCGAGGGCGCCATCGCGGCCGGTGTCTACGACCTCGGCCTCGAGACGCTGCGCGCCGAGAGCTTCCGCGTCGCGGATGCCCGGGTGATCTACACCCATCCCGGCTCCGGTGCGGAAACCCAGCTTCTGACCATCGCGGAAAAGCGGCGCAACACGCCGCTGTCGCTCGCAGATGCGTTCGACTGGCTCGATGACCCAAAGGCGCGGCTTCTGGTCAACGGCCGCTCGGGCCGGGCCGCCGTGCAGGTGCCCGCCAACAGCCTGATGTTGGATGACGGCACCATCGAGCCGCGGCTGCGTCTGATCCGGCCGACCGAGGCGAGCACTGTTCCGACCAAGATCATGGACGACACCCACTGGCTGGAAGCCGACCGCGCGGCCTTCGCCGCCGCCTGGACTGCGGAACTGGCGGAGGTGCCGGAGTTCAGCGAGTCCACCTTGCACATCGTAGCGGGCCTCCTGTTGCCGATCTGGAAGCAGCTCCCCCAGGACGAAACCCGCGTCTACCGCCTGCAGACCGATGACGGCCAGCGCATCATCGGCCGCCGGGTCTCTCCCGCTTGGGTCGCGACCACGCTGGCGGCCGATGCGCCGAAGCTCACTGCCGCTGAGGTCCATGCCATCGTTCTTCAGGGCAAGACCGTCGTGCGGCTTGCAGAAGGTCTTGAGTTGCACCGGTCCCGCGTCATGGGCGTGAACCGGATCGAACTCTCGGGGTTCACCGAGGCACAGAAGGATCGCCTCAAGGCGGATGGGTTCTTTTCGGAGATCATCGCCTGGAAGCTGCGGCTGTTCTGCCCGACCGATCCTTCCGGGATCGCAGTTCTCGAACGGATGCTTGCGCGGTTTTCGGTCTCTGGTCTACATACACGCAATGGTTGAATTGTGTGATCATGTCATTGGAAACAGAAGAACTCTTGCGCGAGCTTTCGTCCCATGCCGAAAGCGTTTGTCGTCACTACCTTTCCGCCGGGCGGCGGGAAGGCTCCTACTGGATCGTCGGCGATCTGCAGAACAATCCCGGCCGGTCGCTGTTCGTGCGGCTGACCGGCCCCACATCGGGGCCGGGTGCCGCCGGCAAGTTCACCGATGGCGCGACCGGTGAACATGGTGATCTCCTCGATATCATCCGCGAGCGCACCGGGATCTCGCGCTTTCCCGATCTTCTGGCCGAGGCCCGGGCGCATCTTGGCCGTCCGCAGTCGATCCTCCCTGATGCGCCAGTGCCGAAGAAGGCCAAAGCCCCCGGTGGCCCGCCAGCAGCGGCGGCGCGGCTGTTCGCAGCCTCGGTGCCGGTCGCAGGCACGCTTGCTGATACCTACCTCCGTGCCCGATGCCTGACCCAAGGCGGCACGATGAGCGCCCTGCGCTTCCACCCGAAGTGCTGGCATCGAGATGAGGGCCAGACCCGCAGCACCTCCAGACCGGCGCTGATCGCGGCGGTCACCGATGGGGCAGGGGTCGTGCAGGGTGTGCATCGCACCTGGCTGGCACCTGACGGACAGGGAAAGGCGGCTGTCGAGACGCAGCGGCGTGCCATGGGTCACCTTCTCGGCAATGCCGTCCGGCTGACCCCGCATGACGACATCCTCGTCGTCGGCGAAGGCATCGAGACCATGCTCTCCCTTGTCGAGGCAGTGCCGGGCCTTCCCGTCTGGGCGGCGCTCTCGTCCGGTCACCTCGGGGCCGTCCTGCTGCCGGAGGGGGTGCAGCGCCTCTACAACGCTATCGACCGCGATCCGGCGGGGCAACGTGCGGCAGAGAGGTTGAGAGCCAGAGCCACCGAGGTCGGGGTGACCGTGCGGGTGCTGGAACCCCGGCTCGGGGATTTCAACGATGATCTCCGGGCATACGGCAAGGAGGCGCTGCGCCAGCATCTGGCAGGGCAGATCGGGCCCGAGGATCGGCATCGCCTGTCAGGCTGAGCAGCATCGCGCAAGGACGGTCAGGGACAGCGGGGCAGGGGTCACGGATCCCTATCATGGCTGTGGATCGTCGCTTTGCCTCTTCCCGGGCAATCTCATCCACCCGTCCCCCGAGCGGCCTTCAAGAGATGGGCAGGCGGCCGTCAAAGGGGCCGCCCCTTCAAGGACGGGGAGCGACTGATTTCCGCCGGCGGGGACAAGCCCCGCCTTTGCATCGCGAAGCATATGTGGACACCCCCTTCGTCAAGTCTTTCCTCAATGCGTGTCGAATCCGGTTGGGTGCTTGCATATGTCCGGCCTCGTAG
>Ga0209369_1001518_pt1 | contig 11137 bp, 9 predicted proteins | sample EBPBio142010_DNA_FD_185865 | JGI IMG/M metagenome (GOLD analysis project Ga0209369, IMG submission 185865) | Wastewater treatment Type I Accumulibacter community from EBPR Bioreactor in Madison, WI, USA - Reactor 1_10/4/2010_ DNA (SPAdes)... | ecosystem: Engineered > Bioreactor > EBPR >... | reverse complement strand
GGTTAGCCTGGAGCGCTCAGCCGTAAGCGGTCATTCGGCTGCGCCTGTGACTTTCTTCGCCTGACCGGCCGCTATGCGCCGGTAAGCAGCCAGTGGGCGCAGAATGGCGTCGGTCGGCAGCCGGCCAAGAGGGGACGGTGGAGAAGTTTGCCAAAAGCAGTCATTGAAGCGGCCTGGGTGTATGCTATCGACCTAGCCTGCGAAGCGCCGCCTGTCAGGATTTTGTGTCCTCTTATAGAATCAGCACACATAGCGCGCAGAGCCTACTGCGGCAAGACTCTCAGCGTTCCGAGCGACGTTGATTCCGGGAGGACGCTCCGATGTTACGTAGCAAGACTGTCATCATAAAACAAAGTTGGGGATGACATTGTGCGTCTCGGACTGAAATGTTCTTGGCCATTCCTACTCCTTATCGGGGGTGGGATCGTTGGATACTCCTACTGGCCAACGACCGTGGGCTTTGTGGCGTCAATGCTCTCGCTCCTTCTGTTTCTACCCCTTGCTCTCGTTTCATTGGGGGACGTGTTGCGCGCCAACAAGGGGCAGCCACAGCCTGCATTCTTCGAAATGAATTTGCGGCCACCACGACCGATTTTCACGGGCCGCATCGCCAATTTTCTCGACTCGGTCGCTCACACTGCCTCGGGATTGTTCGGCCTTGTCTTTGTTATCGGCGGTCTGGGCTTACTCGGTTACAACGTCGTTTTAGTGGCTGTCACGCTTGCATCCCGTAGCGCCTGGTTGTCGCTCACAGCTGTCGTTTTTTCCGCACTTGCTGTTGGCTTATATCTTTGGCGTTCGTCCGCAGCTGCTCGCCTGACAGGCATCACAGTCCTTTCAATCTTGTCGCTTGCTACGTCGCCAATTGTTGAAAGGGCGTTGCATTGAAAACCACCCCAACCCGGCGGCCGACCTCGTTCCCTTCGGTCACCGGACGCTGCGCGATGAAGCCGCGCAGCGCCGGTCACCTCTACGGTGGGCCCGAAATTGCTATGCAGTCAACCTTAGTCAGCGCGGAGATGCGACTGGCGGTAGGGTGTGTAGCACTTGGGGCTTGGATGCGCGCCGACGTGGTGAGGTCTTGACTTTTTCCCAAGGCACGGGGAAAGACCTGACCCCAAGAAGTCCGCGGGCATCTGCTTGGCTTGCTGAACAACAAACATTGCGCGATGAAGCAGCCGCCGCCAAACGCGATGCGCGAGAAGAAGAAACCCTGCGTATCGCCAATGAAGCTCTTTCTTCCGCCAATGAGGCCAATCGCATAGCGCGAGATAGTGAGACGGTCGCTCGGTTGCAAGTGCGCTGGGCCATGTGGGCCGCAATTATCGCTACCGTTGCAGCAATTATTGCAATGTTCAAGGCGTGATCTATGAGCCATCCAAATAATCCGCTCATGGCAACCGACCCCCAACCAGTCGTTCCAGGGGGGGACGCGCCGCCGAAAAGCCGGCGTCGCACCCCTGAACTCGGACGTTAGAAGCCATATGACTATCACCGACGTTGTCTCTATCGCTGCAACTATTCTTGCTGCGCTCGGTGGGGGCGGAGCTTTAGTGTTTAGTCTGTCTTCGTGGCTCGGGAAAATCTGGGCAGATCGCCTGATGGCCCGCGAAACGGCCAAATACGAGTCCGCTATCGCAGAACTTCAGTCAAATTTGCGAAGAGTCGTTGACACGGAACTAGCGACGCACAAAAACGAACTCGATATCTATAAAGACAAGCACCTCAAGTCGCACAACGACAAAATTGAGTGCTATCGGCTCGTCGTAGATATTGTAGTTGAAGTCCTTGGTGACCTTGATTTCTTCTTCATAAATGGCGCTCCAGTTGAAAACGAAATAAAACGCCGCGATGAAATGAATCGAGGAAGAATGCGTGCATATGGCTATCTAGCCATGCTTGCACCGCAAGAAGTCATGAATGCTTACGACGACCTTTTCGATCATCTACTATTTGTTATCAATGGTCAGGAACCGTATGAATGGACAAAAGTGCGTGAGTTGTCGCTAGCTATGCTCAATGAGGTCAGAAAAGAAATAGGTTTGGGCGCGGCGCCAATCGCATACTTCGGGAAACTCTAGAGAATGGCGTCCCGAGCTTCTAACAATTCCGTCGAGAGGGACGCCCGGCAAGCCGGGTTCCCTCCGCTGCGCTCCGGCGCCCCTCACGTCAAACGTTGGGTTTCACAATTCACCGCAGCACTTGATTAACGTTCATTACAGCAAGGGAGATGCACATGGCAACAAAAAGTGGTGGCAAAGGTAGTACCCCTATGACTCCGAAGGCGGCAGCACGAATTCAGAGCGCAACAGCCAAATCGAGTGGGGGCGGTGTTTCAAAGGCTAGTTTTGCGGCACGTGCTCAATCAGCCGCAGCACCAAAGGTCACAGGTACTCAAGCGGCTAAGGCGGCATCAACTGTGCTGTCTAGCGGCGCCACCGGAAAGGCATCCAAATCCGCAGCGGGCAGCTCACTATCTCAGGTCGCTCCAAAGAAAGTCACCTCGCCGTCGGCGGCTTCTGCGGCTTCAAAAGTCCTTCGTGACGGTCGTACTAGCTCTCCGTCAAAGTCGGCAGCAGGTTCTGCGCTCGCACAAAAGCCCGCGCCGAAGAAACGGTAGCGAAACCCAACCCGGCAGTCGAGCGGACCTGCGCGAAAAACCGCGCAGGTCACGCTCACTTCTACGTCGGGGCGTTCCTGGACGGCATAGCGACGGAACCCAAACGTGAGCTACTTTTCTCTCGTTACGCCTCGATATTCATGCCGGACATCTGGACCGAAGTCGAAACCAAAGACCTCGCCCCAGCTGTTCATCAATGCGGCGAGAAGATGCGTGAATTCATCCAATCAAATACAAAGTAAATGCTTATGGGTCTTAGGCATGTAAGACGCCGAACAAGTCGTTCCAGCGGACCGTCTGCAAGCGGCGCTTCGCGCCACTCGCAGCCGTCCGCTGAACTCCAACGTTGAACGGCAGCTTTCCAATTCGAGCTACTTCCGCTTAGGGTCGATCGCTGCCAGTGGCCTGAAGAATCTGAACGACTGCTCTCAGTCAGATCCGGCCTTTGGCTCTCGGCCTCAGCAGCAACTGTTCTGGCTGGCCGCTTGTGGTTTTGGAGCGGCCACTGAGCTTTTGTGGTTTGGTGACGGCAATCGACCCAGAGCTGCCTGATGACGTTTGCAAGCGCTGCGTCAGCTTACTGCTCCTCAAGCTGCCGCTCGGTGAAGACTAATCCTTGGCGCCAGTTCGGCCAAAGCGGCCATTCCTGCCACAGTGTGCGGCCGGCCGGTATGGAATCCTACCTGACGCGGTGATTTCCTCGCACACAGGGTCGGCTCTGAAACTTGACGCGGGAGAACTGTGTCGGCGCCGGGGTGAAACCGGCGTCCACAAGCCGACATAAATCTGGTGCGAGCGATGCGGTAACTGCAGCCTGCAACTTCGGTTTGAGGGCGCAAAGAGAGGGCCGCCCTGCCCATGGGCAGAGGCGGTCGGTGCAGGGGCTGGCCGAGGACGGGTTCTGAATCAGGCGTCGTGCTGCTCGCGCATGCGGTAAGACGAACCTTCGATGACCAGTGTCTCGGCATGATGCAACAGACGGTCGAGCAAGGCGGCAGTGAGGGTGCTGTCGTTATTGAAGATCTCCGGCCATTGTTTGTACGCTTTATTCGACGTGATGATTGTCGAACCGCGCTCATAGCGCTGACTGATCACCTGGAAGAGGCCATCGGCGCCAAACTTGTCGATCGGCAGATAGCCCAATTCGTCGACGCAGAGGACGGCAGGTTTGAGCAGTCTGGCCATCTCACGTTTGACCCCGCCGGTCGCCTGGGCGGCGGCCAGCGCATTGACAATGTCGACGGCGGTGGTGAACAGCGTCGTCAGGCCCTGCAGGCAGGCCGCATGAGCGAGGGCTATGGCCAGATGGGTCTTGCCGACGCCGACCGCGCCGAGGAGGATCACGTTGCCATGCGGCGGCACGAAGTCGAGGCGGAACAGATGCTGGATTTGCGCCCGATTGATCTTCTTCGGCCACGACCAGTCGAAGCCGTCCAGCGTCTTGATGCCGGGCAAGCGCGCCGCCTTGATGCGGCGGGCAATCAGCGCCTCATCGCGGCGAGCCACCTCGCCGGCCACCAGGTCTTCGAGAAAGCGGCCATGAGACCACGACTCGCGGGCCGCCCGAGTCATTAAGTCCGGCGCGTGCTGGACGAAATACGGCAGCTGCAAACGACCCAGATGCTTCGCCAGAACCGCCTCAGTCATGGTCATGATCGCCTCCTCTCTCCTCATGCGGAGCGTTTCCCGCGCGGCGGCCCGAATAAGCCGACAAGTCCGCCGGTGGCAATTCAATCTCCAGCAGATCCTGCCGGCGGATAAGGTGTAGCGGGCTCGGCTCGGGCAACTGGCGGCGACGTGCGTCAATCAGATGGGCGATGTATTCGCTGCTGAAGGCCTCGAAGGCCAGGGCATCGGTCATCGCCCGCACGACCGCATCGTCGCCGTGGATCTCCGCCAGTGCCACGATCTTGCGCACATGCGCGATCGCATTGCCCCGGCGATCGAGCAAGCCCGCGTGATATTTCTCAGCCAATGGCGTCAGACCCAGAAAGCGCTTGAGTACCAGCGCATCGCGGGCATGCCGGCGTTGCGCGATCAAGGCCTTCGCGTGATCGGGATCCTCGATGTCCTGATGGCGCTCGAAGGAACGACCATGGCGGGCGACCAGTTCGCCGTCGTGATAGACACAGACACGATCCGGATAGACCTTCATCGTCACCGGTCGTCCCGCCAGGCGGGCGGGGACGGAATAGCGATTGCTCTCGAGCGTGACCCGGAACTGTCGGTTGGCACGAACGGTCAGGACGCGGCCGACATCGAAGATCCGGGGATTGACCGGCTGCAGATGAGCGCGTTCCTCGACCCAAAGATCTTCCGGTCGGCGTTGTGTTTCGCGATGCTGGCGCACGTTGGCCACCGTCTCCAGCCACAACCTGACGGCTGGATTGAGCGCGCTGAAGTTTGGCAACTCCAGGCCGGCCAGGAAATTGCTTTTGACATAAGCGACGCCCCTTTCCGCGCGTCCCTTCTCATTCCCTTTTCTGGGCGCACAGGCGACGATTTCGAAGCCGTAATGGCGGGCGAAGTCGAGATAGCGGGGATTGAACTGCACCGGTTCGCCACGCACATGGCGCAAGACCGCACTGCGCAGATTATCGACCATGACCTTGCGCGGCACCCCCAGGGCAGCAAAGGCGTTGCTGTGTGCCGCCAGAAAGTGCTCCATCGTTTGCGAGAGCGCAAACTCGACGTACATCTTCCGGCTCCAGGCCAGCACCATGACGAAGAAGGAAAGGCGGCGGCGGGTGTTGCCCACACAGATCGTGCCGTATTCTCCCCAGTCGACCTGGGCGGCTTCCCCCGGGGCAAAGACCAGGGTCAGGAAAGCCTCGCGCCGGGGTGGGCGGATCTTGTGGACATAATCCTTGACGATACTGATGCCGCCCTCGTAGCCGGCGTCCCGCAGGCGTTGAAACACCTGCTGGGCGGTGAGCGGGTGCGCATCGAGCCAGCCGACGATGCGCCCCTTGTAGGGATCGAGCTTGCTGGTCCGCACAACTCGCGCCCGCGGGGCATACGGGCGGTCGATCCAGTGGCGGACGGTCTTGACGTCCAGATTCAGGCTGGCGGCGAGTTGTGGGGCCGTCAGATGACTGGCCACCCCGTCGCGAATGGCGCACCACGTCGCATAGTCGATCATGAGCGGCCCTCCAGAACAGCGCGCAGCCGCGCCAGACGCGTGTCGACCGGCACGCACTCGGGCACGCTCAGGACCTGGTACAACGGGGCGTCGTAGGCGATCAGGTCGAGGGCGATCAAATCCCGGCGGGCGCGGGCCAGGCGACCGGCATCCATCTGCAAACGTCGACAGAGGCTGGCCTCGCTGTAGTAGGAAAGGCCGCAGGCGTCGGCGACGGTGACCAGAAACAGGTACAGCGCCCAGGCGCAGACGTCAGCCTTCTCGATGTAGTGTTCCCGCACCAGCCGATGATCGAGCCAGCTGAAGTGCGCGGGCACCTGCCGCTGACGTTGCGGATTCAAGAGCCGTTTCGTCGGACTGTTCATACGAGCCTCCTCGAATGTCCTGTCCGAGTTGTAGCAGCCGGGTCACGGCCGAGGCGATGTCATCTTGTAACGTACTGCCCCAGATGTGGGCGATTAAGCCAATCAGAACAGTGGGTTGGGCGTTCAAGAAATCTTGTAACGGTGGCGCCAGTTCGATCGCGGGAGCGTTACAAGATTTCTTCGCTGGGCGCGCGGCCTCGGCTGGCAGGGGCGCCGAGGCGTCGGGTTCGAACAGCAAGGTTTCTTGTATCGCGGACTCGGCAAGCGGCGCCCGCTTGCGGCGGCTGTATCCAGGGTGCTCCTGTCGCCAGGCCTGAACCCGCGCCACCGCTTCCGGTCCGCGGTGATAGTCGGGGTTCTTGGCGAGCCATCTGGTTTGGCTCGCCCGCTTGCTCGCCGCCTTGCACGCCGCAGCCCCGCAATAACGCTGGTGCCGCGCGTTTCGCCTGTCCCGCACAAACGCCTGACCGCAATTCAGGCATGGCTCCTGTCTCTCTCTGCCCATCTCGCGTCGCCTCCTGCCTCATTACAGGACGGGCTACTACACGATCTGGAAAGAAAACCAAAGAAGACCCAAACAGCGAAGAAAGACCAGCTTTACATCAAAGGCTCGAAGAACACCCAGTTTCACGCCAGCGGATGGCGACCAGTTTCAGGTTGGCCGCGACAGAACTGCACACTAAGTCCAAACTTTGGCGTTAGCATAAGAGCCCGACAACGACAACCCATCCCTACGTCAAAGCTGACCTGAGCATGAACGGGAGCGCCGTCGCCAAACTTCTCGAACAGTAAAGCACCATTCAGCGATCCCAAACCCCCGAATCGCTGATCGCCAGCCCGAACAACCTGCTACTCGACATGATCGATGGGGCATAGCTGGCCACCGTTTTTCGGTGATACCGTCCCCTGACGCTTCGCTCAGCGGGGGGGTGGGGCGCATGTCCTCTAAAAATAACCCTAACTGGCTCCCGTGGGCATCAGGGGCAGTCTCTAGCGATTTAATTTCGATTGCATAACTAATGACTTGGGCGTAAATTCTGAGCACAATTCCACCGTCGCTCTTGGCAAATTGCGTGCTCAATCTTCCCCTACCAATAACATCTAGACCCTGTACCCGAGAGCATCCTCTACCACATGGAATTCTCGAGTCAGCAAACGGATGTTGAAATCTAGTCGCCTGACTTTCGATGGCGCTAGGAGGAAGGTTCCTTGGAGGCTTTCGTGACAGATACTGATGACGGTGGGCACTACCGACAAGAAGTTGAGCTTCGCGTCCGGGCTGCGGTCCGTTCAGGAGCGGCTGATTTCCCTTCAATACTAAGGCGATGCGAGGGTGCAGACCCGATTCTTGTTCAAGAGCTTTATGAAAAACAATTTCAGGCAGGATTAATCGCTGGAGTGGCACCTCACCACGTTAGACTGGACCCGGCAGATCCTCGATTGTCGCTTCAACTGCCCGCGCCCGATCCAGCGAAGAGTCAGTGGTGGTTCACCAGTCGTGCCACCCAGTCCCTATCCGATCGAGTAGAAGTTATTGCGTCGCTCGCTAGAGAAAAAAGAGTCTTTTGCCTTGGCGCGCCAAGTATCGGACATTACCTTGGGCATCGAGGCATAGCAGTAGACATTCTTGACGTCGACCCTGACGTTGTAAATGCCTTACGATTACTACCTGAAAATTGCTCCGTTCACCTCTATGACGCTGCTCATGTGCTTCCCACTCAGCTACGAAACTGCTCAAGTGTCGCTGTAGTAGATCCGCCATGGTACGAGTCTGCACTACGCACGTTCCTATGCCGCGCGTTCGAGGCGCTTCCGGTTGGTGGCGAGGTATTGCTGACGTTTCCACCGCGTTTGACGCGACCCGGCATTGAGCGGGAGCGAGCGACCTTGCTTGATGACCTGCTGAAGGCAGGGCACCAGATACTCGGTTTGGAACATGGTGCAGTTGCCTATCAGGTACCGCGGTTTGAACTGGCAGCATTGAGCCGACGTCAACCATTTTCTGCAATTTCTTGGCGTATCGGCGACATCATCCACATCCGAAAAGGGGCTGGTACATTCGTAAATACCATGCCATTAAAAGAATCCGGTGCTCGATCCTTTTCCAGAAATCCTCTGTACTTTCGTGTATTTGCAAATGGCTCGGCTTCGCTTCCCGAAGACGTGTCGACCGAAGTCCTTGATAGATACTCGGAGAACATTAGTTCACGGGCATCCGTGGGGCAAATTCCTGACATCTGGTCCACTGAAAAGGTGGGGCTCCATATAGGCAAACTTGAGGCGGTGATTGGCGCGCTTGATGCGTGGCAAGACCGGGGCAAAGACAAGGCGGCGGCCCTCGAGGCCGTATCGGCTACGCACGGTGAAGCGTACGCTCGGGATTTGGTCGATCGCCTTGACAATGCCCTACACCTCTGGTCTCGCTTTGCTGATCCGCCCCCCCTTCGGACAGACGCAGAGATTGACGGTATAAAATCAGGGAGCCTAACACCTTGGGCAACGAAGCCGTCGGCACGAGAACGCCCCGACCCTACTGACACATTTCGCGGATCATTTCAAAGAGATAGAGACAGAGTGCTGTGGTCTTCCGCGTTGAGGTGCCTCAGCAACAAAACCCAACTCTTCCCTGCCAAATACGACGATCAACTGCGTCAGCGGCTCACTCATAGCATCGAAGTCCTCCAGCTTGCCACGACGATTAGTACTAGCTTTGGACTAGACCGTGATCTTATTGAGGCGGGCGCGCTGGCTCATGACGTAGGCCATACTCCGTTTGGTCATGCTGGCGAACATGCTATGCATAAGCTGTTCAATGAGATTGACAAGAAACTTGGAGGCTTCAATCACTATGAGCACGGTGTCGACGTGGTACGCTGGCTCGAAGGCCCGTACTATGTATCGGAGGCGACGCAGTTCTTCGGACTGAATCTCACACCGGAAGTGCTCGAATGCATCCTTAAGCACACTTACTGCCAAGCGAAAGATGAGCTTTCCACGGAGGAACTTCTTCGTCGCAGTAAACACGCCCTAATAATACCGAAGGGCTTCTGTCACCTGGAAGGGCAAGCGGTACGCATCGCAGATAAGATCAGCTACCTTATCTCAGATCTTGAGGATGGCCTCCGACTTGGCATCCTCTCGGATGTTGACCTCCAGTCGTGCCAATTCTTCCATCGACCGCCACTCGACTTAATCGGCTACAGCTCTTCGGCACTTTATGAACGATTTCTTTCGCAGCGAAGAACTGTTTTAAAGCTCTTGATGGAGGACGTTTTACACGCCACGAGTAGGCGTCTATCGGGCGTTCTGCCAAACGCAGTTCGGAGTGCCCATGATTTCATGGTGAATCATTCTGAAGAAATGCAAGCTGACGTACATGAAATTTGGGTGAAACTCCAAGCTGGGCGACTTCACAGGGATAGACGTGTTGTTGGCGCCAATCTCGCTGCGGGAAGAATCGTGTCTGAATTGACGCTAGCGTTCGCGCTAGTCCCAGACCTGATCGATGCCAGATTTCGCGAGGAGCACGAGCGCCTGACAAGCTCGAACTACATCGATTTCTATAAGCGACAAGTAGGGAAAAGTGTGCGCATCCCAAAAGAACTATTGGCGTTCCTGCCAATGTACACCTTGATCGGGAAGTCTTGGAGTATTTCTTCAGATCCTGATGTGCCGATTACGCATTTGGTCATGGCAAAAGACTACGTTGCAGGGCTCAGCGACTCCCGCGCAAGAGCGTTTCACCGAAACCTCTTGGGACAACCAACCAGTGAGTAGCAGAGCAAAGTCGCTATCCACAAAGCTGTTCCCGCCAGTCAAGATCCTGCGGCCCCACCTTGGGCTTTGTGCCCTTTCGTATAATTCTGCGCTACAAAGACCGTATTGATGATCAGTCGCCAGTCGTCGACGCCCTGTGGTCCGAAGCGTTCGGTGACGAGAACGATCGACTGTGCGTTCGAGTCCCTGAACGGAAGACGCGAATAGTAAGCGGCGTAAACGGGGTAAGACCGCGGGTTTCCGCGGAGCGTGAAAGCTGACGGTCGAAGCTGGTACTCGAACGAGGCACAAGAGCAGTTACCAAAGCCGGCTATGGCCGAGAACTGGACCGACCGACAGCGAGCAGAGGCGGGCGGCGGGTTCCGGATCAGTTAGCCGACGTTCGCGCCGGGCGATTTTTCGCAGCCTCTACGTCTCTTCCTGGCCGGTTGCCGACCGACGCTATTCTGCGCCCACCGGCTGCTTACCGCCACGTAGCGGTCGGTCAGGCGAAGAAAGTCACGTGCGTAGCCGAATGACCGCTTTCGGCTGATCGCTGCAGGTCAACGTTGGCTTTTGAGAAAAGTCGCGACCGTTTCTTCCGGGCCGACAGCTGACCTCCGTCGGCCCCTTGACGGCGATTCTTCTTCCAAGAGCAAGCGCTCAAGCTCAAGCATGCCGAAACGCGCGGCTATCGGTAGTCCTCACCCTCAATTCTTTCTACCGCGGCGTTGTGGATTAGGCTGATCACGCCTTCGGCGATCTGCCCACAGATCTCTTCGGGCAGGTTCAGTTCCTGACGCAGTCGATTCATGGCGCCGAAGTGGCGCGTCAGCGCATGATCCATCTGCTCGAGATCGATGGAGGCCACGCCGGGGATCACCTCGATCGTGTCGCACAGGCAGCTTTCCAGCATCTGGATTGAGTCGTCGGCCTGGGAGAGGAAGAAGAACCAGTAGGGCCACTCTTGGTCGAGACGCTTCAAGTACGCTCGCACCTCGGGAATCTCAAAAAGCTCGCGCGGGTCGTCGTTGTAACCATCGATTACCAGACTGACGCGACCGCAGAACTCAAGGGCAACCTTTCGGTCAGCCGTCAGCTCGCGCAGAGATGCCAAGGGCTCATCAACGTCGCAGGTTTCCACCTGCTGGCGCGAGAACAACAAGACCACGGGTTCGGAAATGGCAGGTCGCAAGCGCTGGTTCATACACGTTCCACGAACGTTGAGGAATCGTTGCGGGACGAATTGACCGC
>Ga0209369_1001512_pt1 | contig 11174 bp, 8 predicted proteins | sample EBPBio142010_DNA_FD_185865 | JGI IMG/M metagenome (GOLD analysis project Ga0209369, IMG submission 185865) | Wastewater treatment Type I Accumulibacter community from EBPR Bioreactor in Madison, WI, USA - Reactor 1_10/4/2010_ DNA (SPAdes)... | ecosystem: Engineered > Bioreactor > EBPR >... | reverse complement strand
GCGCACACCTGAAGGCCAAGCGCGCGCTGCTGATCCTGGACAACTGCGAGCACCTGATCAAGCCCTCGGCCGACCTGGCGCACGCCATCGTCAAGAACGCGCCCAACGTGCGCATGATCGCCTCCAGCCGCGAGCCGCTGCACGTGCCGGGGGAGAAGACCTACCCGATCCTGCCGCTGCCGGTACCCGACCGGCTGGCCAGCCTGGAGGTGCTGCGGGCCACGCCGTCGGTGCAGCTGTTCGTCGAGCGTGCGCAGGCGCACAAGCCGGCCTTCGAGCTGAACGAGCGCGAGGCGCCGGCGGTGGCCGAGCTGGTGGCGCGGCTGGAGGGCATCCCGCTGGCGCTGGAGCTGGCCGCCGCGCGCGTGCGCGCGATGAGCGTGGCCGACATCAACAAGCGGCTGACCGACCGCTACAAGATCCTGACCGGTGGCAGCCGGGTGCTGCAGGAGCGCCAGCAGACGCTGCGCGCGCTGGTGGACTGGAGCTACGAGCTGCTGCAGGACAACGAGAAGCTGCTGCTCAGAAGGCTGGCGGTTTTCGTCGGTGGCTTCGACCTGCAGGCGGCGGAGAAGGTCTGCGGCGTGGAGCCGATCGAGGACTTCGAGGTGCTGGACCTGCTGGGCTCGCTGGTGGACAAGTCGCTGGTGATGGCCGAGGAGCGCGAGGAGGGCACGCGCTACCGGATGCTGGAGACGATCCGGGACTATGCGGCCGACAAGCTCAAGGGTGAGGGCGAGGAGGCCGAGGCGGCTGTAAGGCACTGTGAGTACTACTACGGGCTTGCCGTAGAGGCCCGCGACGGTATCGACGGGGCCGACCAGCCCCAGTGGCTGACGCGGCTGGAGGCCGAGTTGGACAACCTGCGGGCGTCGATCTCGCTGGCGCTGTCCGGCGTCACAGAGGATCCGGTGCTGCCAGTGAAGATGGCGGTGCAACTCCAGGGCTTCTGGATCCTGCGCGGCTACATCACTGAAGGCCGTCGGGTAGTAAAGGCGGCACTGGAAATGCCGGCGGTGCAGGAGTTTGCGCTGGCCAAGGCGCACGCGCTGTATGTGGGTGCTGCGCTGGCTGTGAACCAGAGCGACCATGCGGCGGCACTGGAAATGCTTGAAGCCAGCCTTGAACTGCATCGCGGCCTGGGTGAACCGGACAACATTGCAGCAACGCTTTCGACATTGGCTGCAGCGCGACTGGAGACAGGCGATACGGCCGGTGCGCGCGCGAACGAGATGGAGGCAATCGGCATCTTTCGCGAGTTATCCCAGCGCTTGAACGAAGCCGTCAGCCTGTTTCATCTAGGCCAGATCTCACTGTATGAAAACGATCTCGATCAGGCGCGTGCTCACCTTATGGAAGGCCTGGACGCTGTTCGCGAGGTTGAGAGCCCGGAGATGGAAGGCGAATGCGAACTGCTGCTTGGTGAGGTCGATCTGGAAGCTGGCGCCCTTGTGGATGCCAGTGAACACTTTCAGCGATCCCTTGAGATCTCCAGGAACGGCGCCGACAAGAAGGGCGAGTCGAATGCCTTGTGGAGGCTTGGAGAAGTTGACCTAGCCGGTGGAAACCATGCTTCGGCAATGAGCCGTCTTGGTGACGCGCTGCGAGCATTCCTCAGTGCCGAAATGTGGAAAGAGGTCCTCGGCTGTCTGGAAGATTTCGCTGAGTTGGCACTACGGGTGGAACAGCACAAGGTAGCCGTTCGCATCGCTGCGGCTGCAACGCTGTCGCGCCAACGGCTTGGGTTGATTCGAAGACCGATGACCGAAGCGAGATGGCAGGCTCGCCTTGAAGGGCTTCGCAATGCGCTAGGTGACGATGCCTTTGTGGCCGCCTGGAACGAAGCGTGGGATCGGTGGGAAACCGACGATGCGATACGTGCGGCGCTCTTGCTGTCGGATGTGATCCACGCTGCGACCAGTCAACAAAAAGAAAGCGGCGCCTTACAAGGCGCCGCATGAGGGGGGTAGGCCGGTTCGCCTTGTATCAGCCTTGTTGGCGACGACGCTTTGCCACGAAGGCCAAAGCGCCCAACCCGGCGAACATGAGTGCGTAAGTTGACGGCTCCGGCACCGGGGTGATTTCGAGCAGGGCACCCGCGCCCTCAAGGTTGGCCGAGGTGCCGCACTTGAAGCCTGCAACGTTGTTCACGCCAGGGCCGACATTCAGGCACGCCGTGTAATGCCCGGGTGTCTTCGGCATCTCGCTGAACCAGATGAGTTGGGCGTATTCGCCCACGAACTGCAGACTGAAGTACGCCTGGTTACCCATGTACTTGGTCTCGTCCTGCGTGCCTTGTACCGCAATGAACGGCGCAGACTCGATGTAGTACGCCGTGGTGGTGGTGTTGCGCTTGACCTTGAAGACTTCGCCGCCAGACGGACTGTTGGCCAGCAGATCGATCGTCTGAAGCGGAACGTTTGGCGCGTTGGTGTTCGCGAGATAGAGGACCGCGCTGGTAAACGAGAAACTGTTCGCGCACGGCCCACCGAGATTGTTGATCTCGCCAGTCAGCGCGCAGCCGCCGTCGTCCATCAGGGCTTCGCCACTCCATTCCAGCGCATTGCCGGCACCGTTGGTGGCTTCGTCAAATGGTGCGCCGTAAGGCGGGGTGAAGCGAACGCGGACGGTAGCCGCTTCCGCTGATGGCATGGCTTGGAGCAGCCCTGCAACGGCAAGGGCACCGCAAAGCAGGGTCTTGGAAGGCAGATTGCGGGACATGGTGACTCCGAACTTCGTGGGTGGTTCTGGTGCTTGCCGTCCTGGTCATACCGTGACGGGCCTCAGGGCAGTGTAGGGAGTCGCACCTCATAGCCGACTGACCGTTGCCCCGCACTCGAATTATGGTTGGGGGGCGGTTGCGTCGTCACCCCGCAATCTGGGGGCCGACCCACGGCAAGCGACGCGCCAAGGTGTAACGCCAGGCCTTGCGCAACGCCCGCCGATGGCATTGCGTAGCATCGGCGTCATGTCTTCCGGATTGCCAATGCTGCTTTCGCGCCGCCATGCCTTGCGCGGAATGGCCGCGCTGTCTGTCAGCCCGCTGGCGCAGGCCACGGCGCCGGCCGACAGCGCGGGCACCGGCTGGGTCCACGCCTACGCCGCCTTCGGCCAGCCCAAGTACCCGCCGGGCTTCCCCCACTTCGACTACGTCAACCCGGACGCGCCCAAGGGCGGCACGATCAACCTTCGCAACCCGGACCGGCGCAGCAGCTTCGACAAGTTCAACCCCTTCACGGTGAAGGGCAATGCCCCGGCGGGCATGAGCATCTTCATGTTCGAGTCGCTGGCCATCCTGGGCAGTGACGAGTTGCAGACCATGTACGGCCTGCTGGCCGAGGCCATTGCGGTGGCGCCGGACAAGTCTTCGATCAGCTTCCGACTCAACCCGAAGGCGCGCTTTACCAATGGCGACCCGGTGACCGCCGCCGATGTGCAGTACAGCTTCGAGTCGATGTCGGGCAAGTACGCCGCACCGGGCCTGCGCGCCGCGCTGGCGGGCGTCGCGCGGCTGGTAGTGGTGGACGAGCGCACGGTGCGCTTCGAGTTGCGTGAGCGCACCAACGACATGCTGTTCACCGTCGGCGGGCTGTCGGTGTTCTCACGCAAGTGGGCCTTGGCTGCGGACGGCAAGCCGAAGCGCTTCGACGAAATCGTAAGTGAGTACCCAATCACCAGCGGCCCCTACACGATCAGCAAGGCCGATTCGGGCCGGCGTCTGGAGTTCAGACGCAACCCCGACTACTGGGCGCGCGACCTGGGTGTGCGCCGCGGCATGTTCAACTGGGACCGGGTGGTCTACCGCTACTACGCCGATCTGGCCGTGGCGCGCGAGGCCTTCAAGGCCGGCGAGTTCGACATCTTCAAGGAGTACAGCGGCCGCGCCTGGGTGCGCCAGCACAAGGGCGTGAAGTGGGACGACGGCCGCATCAAGAAGGATTTGTTCGAGACCTCGGTGGGCCAGGGCCTGCAGGCCTACATGCTGAACATGCGCCGGCCGCTGTTCCAGGACATCCGGGTGCGCGAGGCGCTGGGCTACACCTATGACTTCGACACCGTCAATAGACTGGGCCTTTACAAGCGCGCCAACAGCCAGTTCAACAACTCCGAGTTCGCGGCGCAGGGCCTGCCCGGCCCGGGCGAGTTGAAGCTGCTGGAGCCCTTCCGCGCCGAGCTGCCGCCCGAAGTGTTTGGCCCGGCCTACGTGGCGCCGTCCACCGGCCGCGACCCGAAGCGTCTGCGCCAGAACCTGCTGAAGGCGCGCGACTTGCTCGAGCAGGCCGGCTGGAAGCTGGCCCCCGACGGCAAGCTGCGCAACGCCAAGGGCGAGGTCTTCGAGTTCGAGTACCTGAGCCCGGGCGAAGGCGGCCGGGCGGCCGACTGGCAGGACAACCTGAAGAAGCTGGGCATCACGATGAAGGAGCGCAATGTCGACTTCGCGCTCTACCGCCGCCGGCTGGAGGAATACGACTTCGACATGATCGCCATCGCCGGCGGCGACTTCACGCTGCCGGACGCCACCGGGCTGCAGAGCGCCTTCGGCTCGAAGTCGGCCGACGAGAAGGGCAACAACAACTTCCGCGGCGTGAAGAGCCGGGCCGCCGACGCGCTGATCCAGCGCATGGCCGAGGCGCAGACGCTGGAAGAACTGCGCGACGCTTCCCGGGCGCTGGACCGCGTCATCATGTGGAGCCACTGGCAGATTCCGGACCTGTACGCCTCGGACGAAAAGTCGTCGTACTGGAACAAGTTCGGCATGCCGGCCCAGCGGCCGCGCTACTTCACCATCGACACCGGCTCGGGCTTCGCGGCCTGGCCGCTGGAGACCTGGTGGATCAAGGACGCGGCCAGGCGCTGATCGAAGGACCGACGACGCATGCTGTTCTACATCCTGAAGCGCATCGCCCTGATGGTGCCCACGCTGCTGGGCGCGCTGACCATCACCTTCGTCGTCATCCAGTTCGTGCCCGGCGGGCCCATCGAGCAGATCATGGCCGAGGCCCGCGCCAGCCAGAAAGGCGGCGACTCGGGCGGGCTGTACAAGGCCGGCCGCGACAGCGACGCCCGGCAGATTGCCGAGCTGAAGAAGCTCTACGGCTTCGACAAGCCGGCGCACGAGCGCTACTTCGAGATGCTGGGCAACTTCTTGCGCTTCGATCTGGGCCGCAGCTTCCTGCACAACAAGGACGTGTGGACGCTGATCAAGGAGAAGCTGCCGGTGTCCATCAGCCTGGGGCTGTGGACCTTCGTCATCAGCTATCTCATCTCGTTGCCGCTCGGCGTGGCCAAGGCGGTGCGCGAAGGCGCGCGCTTCGACGTGCTGACCTCGCTGATCGTGCTGATCGGCTATGCCATCCCGGGCTTCGTACTGGGCATCTTCCTGATCGTGCTGTTTGCGGGCGGCAGCTTCTTCGAATGGTTCCCGTTGCGCGGGCTGACCAGCGACAACTGGGAGGAGCTGAGCTGGCCGGCGCGCATCGTCGACTACTTCTGGCACCTGACACTGCCGTTGACCTGCCTGGTGATCAGCAGCTTCGCGGTGACGACCATGCTCACCAAGAACACCTTCGTCGAGGAGATGCGCAAGCAGTACGTGCTGGTGGCGCGCGCCAAGGGCCTGTCGCAGAAGCGCGTGCTCTACAAGCACATCTTCCGCAACGCGATGATCCCGCTGGTCACCGGCTTTCCGGCGGCCTTCGTCGGCGCGTTTTTCGCGGGCTCGGTGCTGATCGAGACGCTGTTCTCGCTGGACGGCCTGGGGCTGCTGGCCTTCGAATCGGTGGTGCGGCGCGACTATCCGGTGGTGCTGGGCTCGCTGTACCTGTTCACGCTGATCGGCCTGGTGGTCAAGCTGGTGTCCGACCTGATGTACGTGGCGGTGGACCCCCGCGTGCAGTTCGGCTCGGTGGGCAAGTGAGGGGCATGACATGAGCGCCGTACTGCCCTCGCCCCCCACCGCCCCGGCACTGCCGGCCGTGAAGCCGATGTCGCCGAACCAGCGCGCCTGGGCGCGCTTCAAGCGCAACCGAATCGGCTATGTGTCGCTGTGGTGCTTCGTGGTCTTCCTGGTGCTGGCCACCTTTGCCGAGCTGGTCAGCAACGACCGGCCGCTGGTGGCGCGCTACGACGGGCAGGTGTACTTCCCGCTGTTCAAGAACCACCCCGAGACCACCTTCGGCGGTGACTTCGAAACGCCCACCGATTGGTCCGACCCGTTGATTGCCGAGCAGTTTTCCAAGCCGGGCAACTGGGCCTTCTTCACCGTCAACCGCTTCGGCGCCAACACCACCAACCCCTTCGAGGCCGTGCCCAGCCCGGCACCGCCCAGCGGGCTGCACTGGCTGGGCACCGACAGCCTGGGCCAGGACATGGTGGCGCGGTTGCTCTACGGCTTTCGCGTCAGCATCTGGTTCGCCTTTGCGCTGACGCTGGTGGGCACGGTGATCGGCATCGCCGCTGGAGCGCTGCAGGGCTACTTCGGCGGCCGGGTGGACCTGGTGCTGCAGCGGCTGATCGAGATCTGGGGCGCAGTGCCCGAGCTGTACCTGCTGATCATCTTCGCGTCGATCTTCGAGCCGTCGCTGCTGCTGCTGCTGGTGCTGCTGTCGCTGTGGGGCTGGATGGGGCTGAGCGACTACGTGCGCGCCGAGTTCCTGCGCAACCGCAACCTGGAGTTCGTCAAGGCCGCGCGCGCGCTGGGCCTGAGCAACGGCCAAATCATCTGGCGGCACGTGCTGCCGAATTCGATGACGCCGGTGATCACCTTCCTGCCCTTCCGCATGAGTGGCGCGATCGTCGCGCTGACCTCGCTGGACTTCCTGGGCCTGGGCGTGCCGTCCACCGTGCCCTCGCTGGGCGACCTGCTGCGCCAGGGCAAGAACAACCTGGATGCGTGGTGGATCATCTTCCCCACCTTCGTGCTGCTGGTGCTGACGATGCTGGCGCTGACCTTCATCGGCGATGCGCTGCGCGACGCCTTCGACACCCGCAAGTCATGAGCGCACTGCTGCAGGTCGACCATCTGACGGTGCGTTTCGGCGCCAGCACCGTGGTCAACGACGTGTCCTTCCACATCGCCGCGGGCGAGAAGTTCGCGCTGGTCGGCGAGTCGGGCTCGGGCAAGTCGATCACCGCGCTGTCGGTGCTGCGATTGGTCGATGCGGCCACCACCACCGGCGTCATCCACTTCGACGGCGAAGAGCTCACCGCCAAGAGCGAGCGCGAAATGCGCGGCATCCGCGGCGCGCGCATTGGCATGATCTTCCAGGAGCCGATGACCGCGCTGAACCCGCTGTACACCGTGGGCAACCAGATCGTCGAGGTGCTGGCGCTGCACGAGGCGCTGCGCCCCAACGCGGCACGCGCCCGCGCCATCGAACTGCTGACGCGCACCGGCATCCCCGACCCCGAGGCCAAGGTCGATGCCTATCCGCACCAGCTGTCCGGCGGCCAGCGGCAGCGGGCGATGATCGCGATGGCGCTGGCCTGCAAGCCGCAGCTGCTGATCTGCGACGAGCCCACCACCGCGCTGGACGTCACCATCCAGGCGCAGATCCTGGCGCTGCTGGACGAACTGCAGCGCGAGATGGGCATGGCGCTGCTGTTCATCACGCATGACCTGAACCTGGTGCGGCGCTTCACCCACCGCGTCGGCGTGATGGAGCGCGGCCGGCTGGTGGAGACCGGCGTCACCGCCGAGGTCTTTGCGAACCCGCAGCATGCCTACACGCAGCGCCTGCTTGCCAGCCGGCCGCAGCGCGTGGTGCAGCCGGTGCCCGACGATGCCGCCGTGCTGGTGGACGCGCGCGATGTCGACGTCAAGTTCCCGGTGCCGCAGGGCTGGTTCCGTAAAAGCTGGTTCGAAGCGGTGCGCCGCGCCACGCTGCAGCTAAAGCGAGGCGAGACCTTAGGCATCGTCGGCGAATCGGGCTCGGGCAAGACCACGCTGGGCATGGCGCTGCTGGCGCTGCAGGACATCGCCGGCGGCGAGGTGCGCCTCGACGGCCAGCGCATCGACGAGGCCGACCGCGCCACGCTGCGCGCGATGCGACGGCGCATGCAGGTGGTGTTCCAGGACCCGTTTGCCGCGCTCAGCCCGCGCATGACGGTGGGCCAGATCGTCGGCGAGGGTGTGGCCCTGCACCGCCCCGAGCTGCCCGAGGCCGAGCGCGAGGCGCTGGTGCTGCAAATGCTGGACGAGGTGGGCCTGAGCGAGCGCCACGGCGTGGCCCAGGTGCTGCAGCGCTATCCGCACGAGTTCTCCGGTGGTCAGCGCCAGCGCATCGCCATCGCGCGTGCGGTGGTGCTGCGCCCCGAGGTGTTGGTGCTGGACGAGCCGACCTCGGCGCTCGACGTGTCGGTGCAGCAGCAGGTGCTGCGCCTGCTGGCCGAGCTGCAGGCGCGCTACGGCATGAGTTACCTGTTCATCAGCCACGACCTGGCCGTGGTGCGCGCGATGTCGCACCGCGTGATGGTGATGAAAGGCGGCGAGGTGGTCGAGCAGGGCGAGGCTCTTGCGCTGTTCGATGCGCCGCGCGAGGCCTACACGCGCGAGCTGCTGGCGGCGGCGCACCTGGGCTGAGGCGCCCTCAGGGCGTGTCGAAGCGCCGGGTGCCCAGCTTCACCTCGTAGCGTGTGCCCTTCTCCGGGTCGCTGAACTGCAGCAGGTTGGGCTGCCAGCGGTAAGGCGCGAAGAAGCCGTCGATCTGCATCGTGCCGTGAAACAGCGTCACGCCCAGCTGGTCGGCATAGATCTCCAGCCGGTAGGCGATGTCGCTGACGCGCACCAGCGCCTGGCCGGCGTTGCCGATGTCGGCGCGCACCGGGCCGCAACTGGGCTGCGCGCCACCGACGGTGACGCACAGCACCGCGTCGTACTGGCCCGGTGGTGGCGGCTGGCCCTTCAGCACGTCGCTCGCGCTGCCGGCCTCGGCGCGCTCGGCCGCCGCCCAGCCTGCCGCCGGCAGCAGCGCCGCGGCCAGACAGGCGGCCAGGGCCGGTGGGCGCAGCAGCCGACACGCCATGCGCGGGCTACTTCACCAGGCCCTCGGCCTTCAGGGCGGCCTGCACGGCAGGGCGCGCGGCCACACGGCCCATGAAGGCGCCCAGGTTCGTCAGTGCCGAGATGTCCAGGTTGACGAACTTCGACCAGCTGGTGACGGTGAACAGGTAGGCATCGGCCACGCAGAAGGTGTCGCCCATCAGGTACTGCTTGCCTTCCAGCTGCTGGTTCACCCATTCCAGCCGCGACAGCACGCGGGCCTTGGCGGCGGCCTTGGTCTCTTCGGGCGTGTTCGGTGCGAACAGCGGGCTGAAGCTCTTGTGGATCTCGGTGCCGATGAAGGTCAGCCACTCCATCTGGCGGTAGCGCTCCATCGAGCCCCAGGGTGCGACCAGCTTCTTCTCGGGCACCTTGTCGCCGATGTACTGCACGATGGCCGGGCCTTCGGCCAGGCGCTGGCCGTCGTCCAGCTCGAGCAACGGCACGTAGCCCTTCGGGTTGATGGTGTAGTAGTCGGTGCCGTCGGCCAGCTTCTTGGTCTTGGTGCTGGCCATCACCGGCGTGAAATCGAGGCCGGCTTCGCGCAGCACGATGTGCGGGCTGAGCGAGCAGGCGCCGGGGCTGTAGTAGAGCTTCATGGGGTCTCCGGGTGGGTCGTTGGCAGGGCGCCAAATCCTACGCGAAAGCCCTGATCGCCGCCTTCGTGGGCCGGGCTCGGCCTGCGCTACGCTACGGCCCCATGCCACGCAGCGTACTCGACGAATCCCAGATCCACCCGGCCATCCGCGAGAAGGTGGCCAGCCTGCATGCCGCCCTGCTGCAGGAGGTGCAGGCGGCCTTGCGCAGCCACCCGGTTGTGGTGGTGGGCATGGCCCAGAACCCGTACCCGCGCAAGGCCCGCAAGGCGCTGGAAGCCGCCGGCGTGCCCTACCACTACCTCAGCTACGGCAGTTACTTCAGCGACTGGCGGCGGCGCAACGCGCTGAAGATGTGGACCGGCTGGCCGACCTTTCCGATGGTCTTCGTCAAGGGCGTGCTGATCGGCGGCGCCGATGACCTGGCCCGGCTGATCGACAGTGGCGAATTGCGACGCCTTCTGGCCTGAAGGGCTGGGCCGCGGTGCCTGAGCGCAAGCCGGCGGCGTGGCTGCTGGCGGCCTGCCTGTCGGTGCTGCCGCTGGCCGCGGCCAACGCAGCGCCGCTCGCACCCTGCGTGCTGTCCGGCGTGCCGCACGAGGCGCTGTGCGGCAGCGTGTCGCGCGCGCTCGATCCGGCCCGGCCGCAGGGCCCGCGCATCGACGTGCACTTCGCCGTGCTGCCGGCGCTGGCCCGCCGCAAGAAGCCCGACCCGGTGTTCTTCCTGGCCGGCGGGCCGGGGCAGAGCGCGGTAGCCCTGGCCGGCCCGGTGGGGGCAATGCTGTCGCGCCTGGGCCAGCGGCGCGATCTGGTGTTCGTCGACCAGCGCGGCACCGGCCGCAGCGCGCCGCTGACCTGCGAGGCGCCGGCCGCCGGCGCGCCGCTGCGCGACAGCCTGGACCCCGCCGCGCAGCGGCGCCGCGCCGAGGCCTGCCTGCTGCGCCTGCAGGCGCTGCCGCACGGCGACCTGCGGCACTACGGCACCACGGTCGCGATGGCCGACCTGGATGCGGTGCGCGCCGCGCTGGGGGCCGAGCGCATCAACCTGGTGGCGGCGTCTTACGGCACGCGGGCGGCGCTGGAATACACCCGGCTGTACCCGCAGCAGGTGCGCCGCCTGGTGCTGGATGGCGTGGTGCCGCCGGACATGGGCCTGCCGCTGGCCGCGGTGCCCGATACGCAGGCTGCCTTCGATGCGCTGCTGGCGGCCTGCCGGGCCGACAGCGCCTGCCAGGCGCGGCATCCGACGCTGGCCATGCAGTGGCAGCTGCTGCGCGCCATGCTGCCGCGCACCGTGCGCATCACCCACCCGCTGACGGGCCTGCCGGAATCGATCGAGCTCGACGCTGACATGCTGGCGTCGCTGGTGCGCGCCGCGCTGTACACGCCGGTGACGGCGTCGGCGCTGCCCGCGGCCATCGAGGCCGCGGCGGCCGGACGCTTCGAGCCGCTGGTCGGCCTGGCCGCGTCGCTGGGTGCGCCGCGCGGCCCGATGGCCATCGCCCAGGGCCAGCATTTTTCGGTGGTTTGCAGCGAGG
>Ga0209369_1001511_pt1 | contig 11177 bp, 11 predicted proteins | sample EBPBio142010_DNA_FD_185865 | JGI IMG/M metagenome (GOLD analysis project Ga0209369, IMG submission 185865) | Wastewater treatment Type I Accumulibacter community from EBPR Bioreactor in Madison, WI, USA - Reactor 1_10/4/2010_ DNA (SPAdes)... | ecosystem: Engineered > Bioreactor > EBPR >... | reverse complement strand
CTAGTGTAGTGTTCCATTCTGTTTGGAGCTTAATCGGCTATTGGCCCGAATGACCTTCTGCAGGATGTCGCGGGCGCTCTTGGTCCAGATGAACGGTTTGGGGTTGGTATTGTGATGTGCCACGTATTCATCAATGGCGGCCACCAGCTGCGGCACGCTGGTGAATACGCCGCGGCGCAGCCGTTCTGTGGTCAGGTCACGAAAGAAACGCTCGACCATGTTCAGCCACGACGCCGAGGTCGGCGTGAAGTGCATGTGAAAGCGCGGGTGCTTGGCCAGCCAGTCCTGCACCACCGGGTGCTTGTGCGTGGCGTAGTTGTCGGCGATCAGGTGCAGCGTTTTGTCCTTGGGTGTCTCGCGGTCGATCTGCTTGAGGAACTTCAACCACTGCACATGGGTGTGGCGCTGCTGGCATTGGCTGATGACTTGGCCATCGAGCACGTTGAGCGCCGCAAACAATGTGGTCGTGCCGTGGCGCTTGTAGTCGTGCGTCATCGTCTGCGCACGCCCCTTCTTCAGGGGCAGTCCCGGCTGCGTGCGATCGAGCGCCTGCACCTGGCTCTTCTCGTCGCAGCACAGCACCAGGGCATGCTCAGGCGGGGACATGTACAAGCCCACGATGTCTTCGAGCTTCTGGGCAAACTGGGGGTCACGCGAGACCTTGAAGCTGTGCACCAGATGCGGCTTGAGCCCGTGCGCATGCCAATGGCGCATCACGGTGCTGGCGCTGACGCCCAGCAGCGTGCCCATCTTGCGTGTGCTCCAGTGCGTGATCGCTTCGGGGCTGCTCTGGGTTGTCAACTGCACCAGCTGGGCCACGTCCACCTTTACCGGCGGCGCGCCGCGTGGCAAGTCGCGCTCGATAGCCTTGATGCCGCCTTGCAGGTAGCGCTCGCGCCAGCGCGCCGGCTGCATGCGACCGATGCCCAGTTGCGCGGCAATATCCTTGTTGTTCAGGCCCTGGTCTGCCAGCAAGATGATGCGTGCGCGCTGCGCCAGACGTACGCTCGTCAGGCCCGAGCGCCAAAGCTTCGTCAACGCCGCACGCTCTTCATCCGTCAATTCGATCTTTGGCGCAACTCGCATGGATTGGCTCCCTTTCAAGCTCCAGTTGAGCATGGGATACCAGCCGACTTTTTAAGTTCAATCAAGAATCGAACGCTACACTAGCGCCGGTTGTACCGCATTGCCCACCGTCGCCATCCGGGCCCAGGTATTGCGCGGCGATGAACTGCGTGACCTGGGCGGGGTTGAAGTTGTCGTCGCTCACGAACACCAGCACGCAGCGGCCCTGCACGGGTGGGCCCCAGGTCATGCCCTCGATGTTGTCCGGGGTGAGGCCCAGGGCCGCCAGGTCGGCCACCAGGGTCTTGGGCACCGGGCGGTGGTTGGCGGGCGTCAGGGCATCCAGCGTGAGGGTGTCGCTGCCGGCGCGGGTGTCGATGCGGTACAGGCGCGCGCCAAAGCCGGCGCCGGCGCTGTAGCTGCGCTCCAGCACCAGCAGGTGGTGCGGGCCGTGCGCCAGGATTTCGCTGACGCCGTTGATCTGCGGGCCGGGCAGGCGGCGCCGCTGCGGCACGGCATCGCCCTGGTAGGCAATCTGGCGCAGCGGCTGGCCGCTGGCGATGTCCATGGCGGTGATGCGCACGGGTGCGCCGCCACTGTCGGGCGTGGCCTGCGGCCCGTCCTGGTGCCAGGGCAGCTCCATGGCCAGCCAGGCGGTGCGCCCGTCGGGCGTGAGCGCCAGCCCCTCCAGCGTGCCGTTGCCGCGCGGGCCGCGCCTGGGTTGTGTGCCGGGGGAGAAGCTGGCGGGCAGGGCGATGTCGCGCACCGGCCGGCCGTCCAGGCGGCTTTCGCGCAGCTGCGGGCCGAAGCCGCGGCTGAAGTCGCCCTCGCTGCTCCACAGAAAACTGGTCTTGCCCGGCAGCCAGCGCAGGCCCTCGGCGTCGGGCCGGTCCATGCCCGCCTGGCGGCGCCACCAGGGGGCGAAGGGCTGGCCGCTGGTGTGCAGCAGATCCTGGGTGGCGGTGAACTGCGGCATGTCCAGCCGCTGCGCGTCGTAGTGCAGGCGCGCGCGGTAGATGCGCGCCGATGCGTCACTGATCAGCAGGTATTCGCCGCTGTGCGCGTCGTAGTCGATGCCCGACAGGCCGCCGATGCGGGCGCCGGCGTACTCGCTGCCGTGGGCCAGCTCGGCCACGCCGATCAGGCGCAGATGCGGCGCCAGCAGCGGCGCGGGCGCCGGCGGCGCCAGCGGCAGGGCGCAGCCGGCCAGCGCCAGCAGGGCGATGCAGGCCCAGCGCGCCAGGCTCACACCAGGCCCTGCTCGGCCATGGACAGGGCCACGCCCGGCGCTACGATGACATGGTCGAGCACGCGCACGTCCACCAGCGCCAGGGCGGCCTTCAGCGTCTGGGTCAGGGCCTCGTCGGCGCGGCTCGGTTGCACGCTGCCGCTGGGGTGGTTGTGCGCCAGCACCACGGCGGCGGCCTGGTGCTGCAGGGCGCGCAGCACCACCTCGCGTGGGTAGACGCTGGTCTGCGTGAGCGTGCCCCGGAAGAGTTCTTCCATCGCCAGCAGGCGGTTCTGGCTGTCCAGGAACAGCACGGCGAACACCTCATGCGCGCGCGCCGCCAGGTGCAGCTGCAGGTAGTGCTTGACGGCGCCCGGCGTGCCGAACACCTCGCGCTCGCGCAGCTGCTGGGCCAGGGCGCGGCGCGCCAGCTCCAGCACGGCCACCAGCTCGGCGCGCTTGGCCGGCCCCAGGCCCTTGATGCGCGCCAGATCGGCCGCGCCGGCGTGCAGCAGGCCGGCCATGCCGCCAAAGCCGCCGCCGGTGATGCGCCCGCCGGCGTCGCGCTGGGGCTCATCGAGCAGCTCCTGCGCCAGCTGCAGCACGCCCTTGCCGGCCATGCCGGTGCGCAACAAGATGGCCAGCAGCTCGGCGTCCGACAGGGCGGCGGGGCCGCGCGCGAGCAGCTTCTCGCGCGGCTGGGCATCAAAGGGCAGGTCTTTCAGCGGCATGGCGTGGGGCAGTGGGGGTATACCCGGTTTTCTACAATGGCGGCAGTTTATAGAGAGCTTCTCAATGACCGCTGACGCCCTTGCCTCCGACACCAGCCAGCCCATCGTGCAGATGGGTTCCTTTCTTACGCTGCATTACCGCCTGGCCGGCCCGGCAGGCGATGTGGTCAACACCTTCGAGGGCAAGCCGGCCACGCTGTCGGTGGGCACGGGCGAGCTCTCGCCGGCGCTGGAGCAGCGCCTGATCGGCCTGGCCGAGGGCGCGCGCGCCCGCTTCGAGCTGGCCGCCGGCGAGGCCTTTGGCGAGCGCAACCCCGACATGCGGCAATGGGTGGGCCGCAAGCTGCTCAATGACCTGGGTGACCCCGATGAGCAGTACCACGTGGGCGATGTGGTCGAGTTCCCCACGCCCGATGGCGCGGGCAAATATGCCGGCGCGGTGCTGGAGGTGCGCGGCGATGGGGCGGTGCGCTTTGACTTCAATCACCCACTGGCCGGCCTGCCCGTCACCTTCGAGGTGCAGTTGATTGGTGTGCTGTAAATGAACAAGCCCCAGGAAATTGTTCTGGCCGAGCCGCGCGGCTTCTGCGCGGGCGTGGACCGCGCCATCGAGATCGTCGAACGGGCGCTGCAGAAGTTTGGCCGCCCCATCTACGTGCGCCACGAGATCGTGCACAACACCTATGTGGTGAACGACCTCAAGTCCAAGGGCGCGATCTTCATCGAGGATCTGGCCGAGGTGCCGCCCGGCGCCACGCTGATCTTCAGCGCCCATGGCGTGAGCCGCGCCGTGCAGGACGAGGCGCGCGCGCGCGGTTTCAGCATCTTTGACGCCACCTGCCCGCTGGTGACCAAGGTGCATGTCGAGGTCGCCAAGCTGGCCAGGGAGGGCTACGAGTTCATCATGATCGGCCACAAGGGCCACCCCGAGGTCGAGGGCACCATGGGCCAGCTTGACAGCGGCATCCACCTGGTGGAGGACGTGGCCGACGTCGCCCGCGTGCAGCCCGCGCAGACCGAGAAACTCGCCGTGGTCACGCAGACCACCTTGAGCGTGGACGACGCCGCCGAGATCACCGCCGCTGTGCGCGCGCGCTTTCCCTCCATCCGCGAGCCCAAGCAGCAGGACATCTGCTACGCCACGCAGAACCGCCAGGACGCGGTCAAGCTGCTGTCGCCCCAGGTCGATCTGGTGATCGTCGTCGGCAGTCCGACGAGCTCCAACAGCAACCGCCTGCGCGAGCTGGCCGCGCGCCTGGGCACCGCCGCCCACATGGTCGACAGTGCCGACGAACTGCGCGCCGAATGGTTCGACGGCATCGCGCGCGTGGGCCTGACGGCCGGCGCCTCGGCGCCCGAGGTGCTGGTACAGGCCGTGATCACGCGCATCAAGGAGCTGGGGGCGGTGTCGGTGCGCAAGATGAGCGGCATCGAGGAATCGGTGAAGTTCCCCCTGCCCAAGGGCCTGAAGCTGGACGCCGCCACGGGCCTGGAGCTGGCCGAGCGCAGCCCGGAGACCGGCGCGAGCAGCGGCTGAACTTCGGGCGGCGCCGTGCCAGGTGCGCGGCGCAGGAGGTGGTTGCGCTTCTGTATTTATAGCTGTTGACGCCCTATGAGTGGGCGCTGCAGCCAAATTTGGCTAATATAACGAAATGCCGCTGATCGGGCAGGGCATGTGGGCCGCAGCGGCCGAAGTCCCGCACAATGCGGGACTTCTTACAATTGCCGCATCTTCACACCTTGGGAGCACGTCGGGCTCCCTGCATATGGAAATAGCAATACTGTTCGCCCTCATCCTGCTCAACGGCGTGTTTGCCATGTCCGAGCTGGCTTTGGTCTCCGCGCGCAAGACGCGCCTGCAAAAGCTGATCGATGAGGGCGATAGCGGTGCCATCGCCGCCGTCAAGCTGGGCGAAGACCCGACGCGCTTTCTGTCCACCATCCAGATCGGCATCACCTCGATCGGCGTGCTCAACGGCATCGTGGGCGAGTCGGCCCTGGCCAAGCCATTTGGTGAATGGCTGATCGGCCTGGGGCTGCAGGCGCAATACGCCAGCTACATCGCCACCGGCCTGGTGGTGGTGTTGATCACCTACTTCTCCATCGTCGTCGGCGAACTCGTGCCCAAGCGCCTGGGCCAGAGCCACCCCGAGGCCCTGGCACGCATCGTGGCCCGCCCCATCAACTGGCTGGCCCTGGCTACCAAGCCCTTTGTGCGCCTGCTGTCCATCTCCACCGAGACCCTGCTGCGCGCCCTGGGCGTGAAGCAGGGCCAGGGCAACGCTGTGACCGAGGACGAGATCCATGCCGTGCTGGCCGAGGGCACGAGCGCCGGCGTGATCGAGTCGCACGAACACCAGATGGTGCGCAACGTGTTCCGCCTGGACGACCGCCAGATCGGCTCGCTGATGGTGCCGCGCGCCGACGTGGTGTGCCTGGACGTGCTGGAGTCGTTCGAGGAAAACCTGCGCCGCATCGACGAGTCCGAACATGCGCGCTTTCCGGTGGTGCGCGGCGGCATGGAGAACATCCTGGGCGTGCTCAGCGCGCGCCAATGGCTGTCGCGCGCGGTGCGCGACCCGGCCGCGCGCGAGCTGGGCGCGCTGGCGCTGCACACGGCGCTGTACGTGCCCGAGACCATCAACGCCAAGGAGCTGCTGGACAACTTCCGCCAGTCCGGCATGCACATGGCCTTCGTCATCGACGAGTACGGCGAGGTGCAGGGCATAGTCACCGTGCAGGACTTGATCGAGGCCATCACCGGCGAATTCCAGTCGCTGGACCCGGACGACTCCTGGGCCGTGCAGCGCGACGATGGCAGCTGGCTGCTGGACGGCCATATTCCCGTGCCTGAGCTCAAGGATCGCCTGCAGCTGGCCACCGTGCCGCAGGAGGATCGCGGGCGCTACCAGACGCTCAGCGGCATGATGATGCTGCTCACCGGGAAGCTGCCTGGGGTCACCGACACCGTGCAGTGGGAGGGCTGGCGCTTCGAGGTGGTGGACATGGACGGCAAGACCATAGACAAGGTGCTGGCCAGCCGCCTGCCCGAGGTGCAGTTGCACATGGGCGACCAGGCCGTGAGCGGGGACTGATCGCCCTCAGCTCCACAGATCGAGTGGCGGATCGGCCACCACGGCGCGCAGTATGTCGGTGCGCGTGATGAAGCCCTGCAGCACGCCGGCATCGTCCGTCACGGGCAGGCCCGGCAGGCCCGTGTCCAGCAGTACCGGCGCCACGCGGCGCAGTTCGGTGTGGGCGGCCACGGTGGGCACCGGGCTGACCATGGCCTCGGACACGCTGCGGCGTGCGCGTGCAATGGCCTGCGGCACGGCGGCCGGCTGGGGCAGCAGATCCACGGGAGCGATGTCGGCGCGCAGCAGCAGGCCGACCACCCGCCCCTGGGCGTTGACCACCGGCGCCTGGGCCACGCGCTGCCGTGCCAGCGCCAGCCAGGCGTCATGGGCAGGCATCTCGGGCGGCAGGGTCACCGCACCCACGGTCATCATGTCGGCCACGCGCAGCACCGGCAGGCGCGGCTGATCGGGACCCTGCTCGGTCTGCACATAGGCGGCAGCGGCCTCCTGCAGGCGTTGCTGCTGCGCCGTCTGGGCCTTGACGGCGCCGGTGTGCCGGGGCGCTGCATCGGGCTCCAGGGCGCGTGCGCGCAGGCCCTGCGGGCGCTGCACGCGCTGCACCGGCGCCAGCTGGGCCAGCTTGCCCGAGCCGCCGCGGTAGATCTGCCCCGAAGGACCAAACACAAAAAACATGACCACCTCCTGCATGGCCCCCGGTGGACCTGCCATCGCCATGTTATCGACAGCCGTGCCGGCCACTACACTGCACCCTTTTTTCGCCAGGTTCCCGCATGATCCATCGCGCCGCCATCACCGCTGCCCGCCGCCAGCTGGCCAGCCAGCCGGGCTTTCTGCGTACCACGCCGCTGCTGCGCTTGTCTGGCCGCTCGCTGGGGGTGGATTGCGACGAGGTCTGGCTCAAGCTGGAGCAACTGCAGGTGGGTGGCAGCTTCAAGGCGCGCGGCATGCTCTATCGCCTGCTGGCCAATCCCGTGCCCGACAGCGGCGTCATCATCGCCTCGGGCGGCAACGCCGGCATTGCCGTGGCGGCCGCCGCCAAGGCCCTGGGCGTGCGCTGCGAGGTGTTCGTGCCCGAGGTCTCGCCCGAGGCCAAGCGCGCCCGGCTGCGCGCCCTGGGGGCCGAGGTGGTGGTGACCGGCGCCGCGTATGCCGAGGCCTTTCAGGCCTGCGTGGCCCGCCAGCAGGCCACGGGCGCGCTGCAGGCCCATGCCTATGACCAGCCCGAGGTGGTGGCCGGCGCCGGCACGCTGGCCCTGGAGATCGAGGAGCAGGGCGGCCGGCTGCCCGACAGCCTGCTCGTCAGCGTGGGCGGCGGCGGCCTCATCGGCGGCGTGGCCGCCTGGGTGGACAGCCGAGCCCATGTGGTGGCACTGGAGCCCGAGCGTGCGCCCACCCTGCATGCCGCCCGGGCCGCAGGCATGCCGGTGGACGTGGAGGTCGGCGGCCTGGCCGCCGATTCGCTGGGTGCGCGCCGCATCGGCGCCATCGGCTGGGAGGTGAGCCAGCGCCATGTGCACGCATCGCTGCTGTTGCCCGACGACGCCATTCGTGCCGCGCAACTGTGGCTGTGGAAGGAGTTCAAGCTGGCCGTGGAACCTGCCGCAGCCCTCGGTCTGGCTGCCCTGCAGACCGGCGCCTACCGCCCGCAGCCACGTGAAACCGTGGCGCTGATCCTGTGCGGCGCCAACTGCGACCCGGCAAGCTTGGCCTGACCCCGGCACGCCTGCCCTCTAAAATTGCGCCATGCTAGACATCCTGCTCCTTCGCAAAGACCTCGCCTCGGCCGTCGCCCGGCTCGAATCCCGCAAAAAACCCCAGGCCTTCCTGAACGTGGAGGCGTTCCAGGCGCTGGAGGCTGAGCGCAAGACGATACAGACGCGCACCGAGGAGTTGCAGTCGCAGCGCAACCAGCTGTCCAAGCAGATCGGCGCGCTGATGGGCAAGGGTGAGAAAGACGCCGCCGAGGCCGCCAAGGCCCAGGTGGCAGCGCTCAAGAACGAGTTGGACGGCTCCGTCGTGCGCCTGGAGCAGATCCAGGCCGAACTGCAGGCCATGCTGGCGGCCGTGCCCAACCTGCCGCACGAGAGCGTGCCCGTGGGCGCTGACGAGGCCGGCAACGTCGAGCTGCGCCGCTGGGGCGCGCCCAAGGCCTACGACTTCGCGGTGAAAGACCATGTGGATCTGGGCGCGTCGCTGGGCCTGGACTTCGATCTGGGCGCCAAGCTGTCGGGCTCGCGTTTCACCGTCATGCAGGGCCAGATGGCGCGCCTGCACCGGGCGTTGGCGCAGTTCATGCTGGACGTGCAGACCGGCGAGCATGGCTACACCGAATGCTATGTGCCCTACATCGTCAACGCCGACTCGCTCAAGGGCACGGGCCAGCTGCCCAAGTTCGAGGGCGACCTGTTCGCCGCCAAGAAGGGCGGCCAGGACGGCGAGCCCGTGCCCGATAATGCCGCGCTGTACCTGATCCCGACCAGCGAGGTGCCGCTCACCAACATCGTGCGCGACGAGGTGCTGCAAGAGGCCGAGCTGCCCATCAGGCTCACCGCGCATTCGCCGTGCTTTCGCTCCGAGGCAGGCAGCTACGGCCGCGACACGCGCGGCATGATCCGCCAGCACCAGTTCGACAAGGTCGAGATGGTGCAAATCGTCCACCCCGAGAAAAGCTACCAGGCGTTGGAAGAGATGACCGGCCACGCCGAGGCCATTTTGCAAAAGCTGGGCCTGCCCTACCGTGTGGTGGCTCTGTGCACCGGCGACATGGGCTTTGGCGCCGCCAAGACCTACGACCTGGAAGTCTGGCTGCCGGCGCAGAACACCTTCCGCGAGATCAGCTCGGTGAGCAACTGCGAAGCCTTCCAGGCGCGCCGCATGCAGGCGCGTTTCAAGAACGCACAGGGCAAGAACGAGTTGGTGCACACCTTGAACGGCTCGGGACTTGCCGTGGGCCGTACGCTCGTCGCGGTGCTGGAGAACTACCAGAACCAAGACGGCTCCATCACCGTGCCCGAGGCGCTGCGCCCCTACATGGGCGGCATGGAAATCTTGAAGCCCTGATTTAACTGCTAGAATCGCAGGCTTCGACACACAGGAGAGGTGGCAGAGTGGTCGAATGTACCTGACTCGAAATCAGGCGTAGTGGCAACACTACCGTGGGTTCGAATCCCACCCTCTCCGCCAAGTAACGCTAAGTGATTGATATAAAAAGAGTTTTCTGATTCTTCAGTGCTCTTCAGTCATTTGGTGGTACATCAAGGTGGCACATCAGCTGTTTGCTGTTGTGCCATTTTTTTTTGACGCCATCCCGCATCCCATCAAAACCTGGAGATGCTCGATGTCGCGAACTTCATACCTCACTACCCACCACGGGAGCTTCTGGTTCCAAATACGCGTTCCTGTGGCGCATCAGCCGCGCCACGGCTTGCGGGTCCGCACGAACCTGCAAACGAACGACCCAACAGTGGCCAAGACTCTTGCCCTGCGACTGGCGGCTGAATGGTTGGTGCGCTTCAGCCATGAACCGGAGGCGCCACTGGATGAACATCCATTGCCAGCTGAAATCGGCCAACCACCATTGCCATTGGTGGTAGCCCCACCCGAGCCGGTAGCACCAGCCCTATCGAGCGCTGCTCAGGCCGCGCCCGAGACCTCGGGTCCCTCGCCACATGTAGCGGATATGCTCGCGCTCTATCGGTACTGGCGGGGATTGAATACGGACCGCGCGCCCAGCACGGTCCGGGAGTTCGAGCGATTGACTCGCACGTTTGACAAGTTCATGCAGAAGACGCCTGCGCAATTGATGCGGACCGATATCACCGCCTATCGGGACCATCTGCTGCAACGCGGCGATGCCCGGAAGACGGTCACGAAGAAGCTGTCTTTCGTCAGCGCAATGCTGCAGACCGCCTACGACGCGGGGTACCTGCCTGCCAACGTTGCCAGAGGTCTCAAGGTTCCTCGGGCGAAGGTGGAGACCATCAAACGGATGAGTTTCCCCAAAGACAGTCTCATTCGCATCTTCGGCACGCGGGTCTACACCGAGCGGGCCAGACCCCTTGCTGGCGGCGGCGAGGCCATCGCCTGGGTCCCCATGCTCGCTTTGGCCACGGGTGCTCGTCTGGAGGAGCTCTGCCAACTGCGGGTTGCCGATGTGCTGGAACACGACCTGGGATGGATGTTGAACATTGAAGATGGCGAAGGTCAGCGTGTCAAAACCAGTAGTTCGCGCCGACTGGTTCCATTGCACAGCGATGTGATTGCGGCTGGGTTCTCCCGTTTCGTCCAGGACCAACGCCGGAGTGGCCATGAGTGGCTTTTCTCGGACCTCGAACCCGACCACGACGGGCGCCGTGGAGGCAATTTTGGGAAATTCTTCGCGCGCTTCTTGCGGCAGAACCAGTGGTGCGGAATCACCGACCGTCGGCTCGTCTTTCACAGCTTCCGCCACACTTTCAAGACCCTTTGCTGTTGATTTCCACCGAATTCTGACCCACCGTTTCCATCCAATATTGACCCACCCTGGATAAAGCCTTGGAGGGCTCACGGTGTGGATAACTTCTTGGGTTTGGACTCCTTCTTGATGGGTTGAGCGGAGCTGTTCTTGAAGCGGTAGCTGTCGTTGCCGGTCTCAAGGATATGACAGTGGTGCGTGAGACGGTCCAGGAGCGCGGTGGTCATCTTGGCATCGCCGAACACGCTGGCCCATTCGCTGAAGCTCAGATTCGTCGTGATGACCACGCTGGTGCGCTCGTAGAGCTTGCTGAGCAGGTGGAACAGCAGAGCGCCGCCCGAAGCACTGAAGGGCAAATAGCCCAACTCGTCGAGCACCACCATGTCCATGTGGGCCAAGCGGTGTGCCATCTGTCCGGTTTTGTTGCAGACCTTCTCTTGCTCAAGCATGTTGACCAGCTCGACCGTGGAGAAGAAACGGACCCGGCGCCGATGGTGCTGGGAGTGTCAGGATTTCTGTGTGTGAGGCTGTTGAATCCGTCACTCAATCGTGAGGCGGCTTGGTGATCTTACTGGCCCGATCTGGTAAATCGGTCCTCGTAG
>Ga0209369_1001509_pt1 | contig 11199 bp, 10 predicted proteins | sample EBPBio142010_DNA_FD_185865 | JGI IMG/M metagenome (GOLD analysis project Ga0209369, IMG submission 185865) | Wastewater treatment Type I Accumulibacter community from EBPR Bioreactor in Madison, WI, USA - Reactor 1_10/4/2010_ DNA (SPAdes)... | ecosystem: Engineered > Bioreactor > EBPR >... | reverse complement strand
GCACCTTCAGCGGCGGCCTCGGCCATCTGCCGGGTGCCACCGGTCATCGAATGCCAGACGATCAAGAGCGTCTTCATGGCCGTACCGTACACCAGCGTGCCGAGTTGTCTTTTGGGTGCGGGTGCGGGGCGATGTCGTGGCCAGGCACCGCCGCTTCGCTGGCTTCGACAGCCTTTGTTGTGCGCGGATGTCGGCGTGCCGAGTCGGCTGCGGTAGCGCGCTGGCGTCACCCGCGTTCTCCGGCCCACGCTCGCGGGCGACCGGCTTCTGTCCTTGACCGTTTCCTCGTCAACCCCAAACAGGCAGGTCACCAACCAGCGTACCGCGAATGGGGCCTGCGCCCGCAGGTGGCCACCAGCGCACTACAAGCGGCGCCGGTGGCCTTCGGCGAGAACAACCCAAGCCACGACTTCGCGTCGTGCGGTACCCGGTAGGGGCGATTTTTGCGGCGACGAGGAGCACAGCCCCGGGGTCGGCGCGCGCCAGCGCGCTTCGTGAACTGACTTGCCGCATCTGTTTGAGCGCAGCGCCGAGCCCGAAGGGATTGGTGCGTAGCGAGTTATGCGGCACGACCCAGGGGCGCGCACCGCAGTGCAGTCGGACCGAAGGGCCGACCGCCGCAGCATGAGCCCCTGGCGGGTGCCGCACGGCGCGACGCGCTGAACGCAGAAGAAAGGCAGCGCCTCGCCTGGGAGCGAACCGGCGCCGAGGAACGCACAGGCTGAAAGTGAACCGAGCGCAGCAAGCTCAGGGGCCAGGCGGCACCACCGGCCAGCCCAGGCGCACCCATCCGGCCATGCCGCCATCGACATAGCGCACGTGCGTGTAGCCCTGCTGGCGCAGCGCCTTCAGCGTTGCCGACGATCGGTTCTGCGTGTTGCAGATCAACAGCACCGGCACGGTCGGGTCGGTAGGTATCTCGGCCAGCCGTTGCTTCAGCTGCGACATCGGCAGCAGGCGCGCGCCGGCGGCTACGCCGCGGGCGTGCTCGTTCGGCTCGCGGATGTCGATCAGCACGGCGCGGCCGGCTTCGTGCGCTTCGCGTGCGGCCTTCAGCGACACTGCATCCCCGGGCTGCTGCGCGACGGAGGGCAGGTACCAGGCCGCCAGCGTGCCCAGACCCAGCGGCACGGCCAGCCAGGCCAGGCGGCGACTGCGCGAGACGGGCGGGCTCATAGCTGGCGGTTGCGCGCCAGCGGCGGATTCTTCGCGAAGTAGCGGCGGATGCCGGTGGCCAGCGCCTCCACCAGCTCGGCCTGGTAGTCGGGGTCGCGCAGGCGCTGCTCTTCCTCGGGGTTGGAGATGAAGGCCGTCTCCACCAGGATGCTGGGAATGTCGGGCGCCTTCAGCACCGCGAAGCCGGCCTGCTCGACGTTGCGCTTGTGCAGCCGGCCGACGCGGCCCAGCGGCGCCAGCACCTCGTTGCCCAGCTTCAGGCTGTCCTTGATCTGCGCGGTGGTGCTCATGTCGAGCATGGCGCGCATCACCTGCTCGTCCTTGACGCTGGCCACGTTGATGCCGCCCACCAGGTCGGCGGCGTTCTCGCGCTGCGCCATCCAGCGCGCCGCGGCGCTGCTGGCGCCGCCTTCGCTGAGCGCGAACACGCTGGCACCGCGGGCCTCGGGCCGCATGAAGGCATCGGCATGGATCGACACGAACAGGTCGGCCTGCACGCGCCGCGCCTTGCGCACGCGCTCGTGCAGCGGCACGAAGAAGTCGGCATCGCGCGTCATCATCACGCGCACGTTGGGCAGCGTGTTCAGCTTGTCGCGCAACTGCAGCGCAATCTGCAGCACCACGTCCTTCTCGCGCGTGCCGGCCGGGCCGATGGCGCCGGGGTCCTCGCCGCCGTGGCCGGGGTCGAGCGCGACGATGATCAGCCGGTCGATGCGGCGCCGTTCCTCGGCGCTGGGCGGCTCGGGCGGCGGCGTGGGCGCGCGCGTCTGCATCGGGGCCGAGGCCACCGCAGGCGGCGGCAGCAGCGGTGGCACGCCGGGCGGGGCCGGCGGCAGCGGCTTGTCGATGCGCGCAATCAGCTCGCCCAGCGCATCGCGCACGCTCTGCGCCGCGCGCTGGTCGGCGGCTTCCTTGTCGCGGATCAGCGCCAGCAGCGGGTCGGCCTCCTGCGTGGGGTACAGGTCGAACACCAGCCGGTATCGGTAGGCGGCCACCGGCTCCAGCGCAAACTGCTGCGGCGCCACCGGCTGCTTCAGGTCCAGCACCAGCCGCACCACGCGCGGCGCGTTCTGGCCCACGCGCACGCCGGCGATGAACGGGTCGTCGGGCTGCACCTTGCCGACCAGATCGCGCAGGGCCGGGTCTAGCGTCAGGCCGTCGATGTCCACCACCAGCCGCGGCGGGTTGTGCAGCAGCTGGTGGCGGGCGACCAGCGGCTGGTCGGATTCGATCGTCAGGCGCGTGTACTCGTCGGCCGGCCAGACGCGCACGCCGACGATGGTGGCGCCCCAGGCCACGTGCCAGGCGCCGAAGCCCAGCGTCAGCGCGCCCATGCGCCGCAGTGCGGCGCGGCGGCCGGCCTTCATGGCAGCAGTTCCAGGCCGCGCGGCGTCAGCGCCTGCAGCGTGACCTCGCGCTGCGTCTCGCCCTGCACGGCCAAACGCAGCCTCAGGTCGGGCAGGGGCAGCAGCGCGCCGGCCTTCTGCGGCCATTCCACCAGCTTCAACCCCGGCGCAGCAAAGACCTCGCGGAAGCCGGCGTCTTCCCACTCGCGCGGGTCGTCGAAGCGGTAGAAGTCGAAGTGCGACACCGCCAGCCCCGGCAGCACATAGGGCTCCAGCACGGTGTAGCTAGGGCTCTTGATGCGGCCCGCCACGCCCAGCGCCTGCAGCAGGTGGCGCACGAAGGTGGTTTTGCCGGCGCCCAGGTCGCCGTCCAGCGCGATGCACGCCTCGCATAGCGCAGGCCGGCGCGCCAGGCCTGCAGCAAACGCAGCGCAGGCCGCCTCGTCGGGCCAGTGCAGGGTGCGGCTTTCTAGAATCGGCGCATGCGGGAGCGTCATCAACTCGACGGGCAGCAACTGCTGGCGCGGCTGCGGGAGTGGGCGCATGAGCTCGGATTCTCCCAGATCGGTGTGGCCGGCGTAGACCTGTCCTCGGCCGAAGAAGGGCTGAAGGCCTGGCTGGCCCAGCGCTTCCACGGCACGATGCACTACATGCAGCGCCACGGCCTGCGCCGCGCACGGCCGGCCGAACTGCTGCCCGGCACGCTGAGCGTGATCAACGCGCGCATGGACTACCTGCCGCGCCATGCGGCCGACGACTGGCAGGCCGTGGAATGGCAACGGCTGAAAGACCCGCAGCAGGCGACGGTGTCGGTGTATGCGCGCGGCCGCGACTATCACAAGGTGCTGCGCGCGCGGCTGCAGGCGCTGGCCGACCGGCTGGCGGCCGAGGTGGGGCCGCACGGCGCGCGCGTGTTCACCGATTCGGGGCCGGTGCTGGAGGTGGAGCTGGCCGTGCGCAGCGGCCTGGGCTGGCGCGGCAAGCACACGCTGGCGCTGCAGCGCGAGGGTGGCTCGATGTTCTTCCTGGGCGAGATCTATGTCGACCTGGCACTGCCGCCCACACCGCCCACCGAGACCCATTGCGGGCGCTGCACGGCCTGCATCGACGTCTGCCCCACGCAGGCCATCGTGGCGCCGTACCGGCTGGACGCACGGCGCTGCATCTCGTACCTGACCATCGAGCACGAAGGCGCCATCCCCGAAGCGCTGCGCCCGCTGCTGGGCAACCGCATCTACGGCTGCGACGACTGCCAGCTGGCCTGCCCCTGGAACAAGTACGCGCAGCGCAGCACGCTGCCCGACTTCGATGCACGCGCGCCGCTGGATGGCGCCACGCTGCTGCAGCTGTGGGCCTGGGACGAGGCCGAGTTCCTGCGCCGCACCGAGGGCAGCGCCATCCGCCGCATCGGCCACGCGCGCTGGCAGCGCAACCTGGCAGTGGCTTTGGGCAATGCGCTGCGCGTCGCGCCCGATGCCGAGATCGAATCAGCCTTGTGCCAGCGCCTGCCGGCAGCCGACGAACTGCTGGCCGAGCACATAGCCTGGGCGCTGCGACAGCTCAGCTCAGCGCCGACAGCGCCGCCAGCCACAGCGGCAGGCTGAGCGCGCACAGCAGCGTCGACACCGTCACCAGCCCGGCCACGAAGGGCCCGTGGCCGCCCATGCGCACCGCCAGCACGTAGGCCGAGGGCGCGGTGGGCAGCGCCGCAAAGGCCACCAGGATGGTGCTCTGCGCGGCCGGCAACTGCAGCGCGATGCACAAGCCAAGGGCCAGCAGCGGCAGCGCCGCATGGCGGATCAGCAGCAGCGCGGTGGCCAGGCCCGGCGCGTCCTTCAGTCCGCCGAACTTCAGGCCCGCGCCCACCGCCATCAAGCCCAGCGGCAGTGCGGCCAGGCCCAGCCGCTGCAGTGCCGCGGCAGGCGCCTCGGGCAGGCGCAGCCCGGCCAGGTTGGCCAGCAACCCGGCCCCGGTGGCCAGGATCAGCGGGTTGCGCGCAATCTCGCGCAGGTAGCCATGGCCGCCGTGCCGCGCCAGTGGCCACACCGCCGCCACGTTGCACAGCGGCACGCACAGCGCGATCAGCAGCGCCGTCCAGGCCAGACCCTGTGGCCCGGCCAGCCGCTCGGCCAGCGCCAGCGCGATGAAGGAATTGAATCGGAAGGCCGTCTGTGCGCCGGAGGCATGCAGCCGTGCATCGACACCGGGCACCCAGCGCAGCGCATAGGCCAGCAGCACGCCGCAGCCCACGACCGCCACGCCGCCGAGGGCCAGGCTCAACGTCGCACCGGGCTGCAGCGGCGACTTCAGGATCGAGTTGAACAGCAGCACCGGAAACAGCAGGTAGTACACCAGCCGCTCGACGCCGTCCCACACGCTGCGGCCCAGACCCGTCCAGCGGCAGAGCACGAAGCCGCACAGGATCAGCAGGAAATCGGGCACCAGCAGCAGCGCATGCGACATCTGCCGCAGTGTGCCAGCGGCGGTGCGTCCCCTCGGCGACAACCCTGAGGCGCGGCCCGGGCCGCTGCCGCGACAATGCGCGGCTTTACGAACGAACCATCGGGAGTTCCGCTTTGAGCAAGAAACTGATCCAAAGCACCCTGGCCACGCTGGCGCTGCTGCCGGCCCTGGCCATGGCCCAGGCCTGGCCGAGCAAACCGGTCCGGCTGATCGTGCCCTTTGCGCCGGGGGGCACCACGGACATCATCGCCCGCATCGTCGGCCCCGGCCTGGGCAAGGAGTTCGGCCAGCAGGTGATCATCGAGAACAAGTCCGGCGGCGGCGGCTCGATCGGCGCGCTGGAGCTGATCAAGGCCCCGCCCGATGGTTATGCGCTGGGCATGGCCACCGTGTCCACCACGGCCGCCAACCCGGCCATCAACGCCAAGATCGGCTACAACCCGCTGACCGACTTCACGCCGATCATCAACATCGCGGCCACGCCGAACATCATCGCGGTGCACCCCAGCTTCCCGGCGAAGGACTACAAGACCTTCATCGAGGTGCTGAAGAAGAACCCGGGCAAGTACAGCTATGCCAGCTCGGGCACCGGCGGCATCGGCCACCTGCAGACCGAGCTGTTCAAGAGCCTGTCGGGCACCTTCATCACGCACATCCCGTACCGCGGCGCCGGCCCGGCGCTGAACGACACCGTGGCCGGCCAGGTGCCGATCATCTTCGACAACCTGCCCTCGGCGCTGCCCTTCATCAAGGACGGCCGCCTGGTGCCGATCGTCGTCGCCGCGCCGCAGCGGCTGGCCGCGCTGCCCAACGTGCCGACCTTCAAGGAAGTGGGCCTGGAGCCGGTGAACCGCATGGCCTACTACGGCCTGCTGGGCCCGAAGGGGTTGCCGAAAGACATTGTTGAAAAAGTCAACGCCGCCACGCGCAAATCGCTGGAGGACCCGGCCGTGCGCAAGCGCATCGAGGACACCGGCTCGTTGATCATCGCCAACACGCCCGAGCAGTTTGCACAGCAGATCGCCGCCGAGTTCAACGTCTACAAGGACGTGGTCGTCAAGCAGAAGCTGACGCTGGAGTAAGCCCGCCCTACGACGGCGCATGGGCCACCGCAAGGTGGCCTTTTCCTTTCGCATGCATGGATGCCCCCACCGCCAGCCTGATCGACCGCTTCATCGACGCGCTGTGGATCGAGGACGGTCTGTCGGCGCAGACGCTGGCCGCCTACCGGCGCGACCTGCGGCTGCTGGCGCAGTGGCTGCAGGCACAGCAGGGGCGTGCGCTGGTGGCGGCGCGCGAGTCCGACCTGCTGGCCTACATGGCCGAGCGCCACGAGGCCACGCGCGCCACCACGGCCAACCGCCGGCTCAGCACCTTCCGCCGCTTCTGGCGCTGGGCGCTGCGCGAACGGCTGATCGAGGCCGACCCGACGCTGAAGCTGGCCCCCGCGCGCATGCCGCTGCGCGTGCCCAAGACGCTGAGCGAGGCGCAGGTCGAGGCCTTGCTGGCCGCGCCCGACACGGCCGTGCCGCTGGGCCTGCGCGACCGCACGATGCTGGAGCTGATGTATGCCAGCGGCCTGCGCGTCAGCGAACTGGTAACGCTGAAGACCGTGTACCTGAGCCTGGACGAAGGCGCGCTGCGCGTCACCGGCAAGGGCGCGAAGGAACGGCTGGTGCCCTTCGGTGCCGAGGCTCATGCGTGGGTGCAACGCTACCTGGCCGAAGGCCGCGGCGCGATCCTGAAGGGGCAGGCCAGCGATGCGCTGTTCGTCACCGCGCGCGGCGGGCCGATGACGCGGCAGATGTTCTGGAAGCTGATCAAGGCCCATGCACGAGCGGCCGGTATCGACGCGCCCTTGAGCCCGCACACGCTGCGCCATGCTTTCGCCACCCACCTGTTGAACCACGGCGCCGACCTGCGCGCGGTGCAGATGCTGCTGGGCCATGCGGACATCTCCACCACCACCATCTACACCCACGTGGCCCGCGAGAGGCTGAAGTCGTTGCATGCGCGGCATCACCCGCGCGGTTGACTATCGGCTTCTGAGCTCAGCCGACCTCTTTTCTGTCATCGCATGCCGGCGTTCCAACTCGGCTGCGGTAGCGCGCTGGCGTCACCCGCGTTCTCCGGCCCACGCTCGCAGGCGACCGGCTTCTGTGCGCGGCCGTTCCCTCATCAACCCCGTCCAGGCAGGTCAAGAGCCAGCGTACCGCGAATGGGGCCTGCGCCCTCAGGTGGCCACCAGCGCACTACAAGCGGCGCCGGTGGCCTTCGGCGAGAACAACCCAAGCCACGACTTCGCGCCGACCCTGCGCAAGAAGAGCATCTAGGACAAGCCAACCGTGCCGAGATTGGCAACCCGCCGTCAGGCCGCGTCGACCTCGCTGAGCCCCCAGCTTGCCAGCGTGTAGCTGCGCTGGTGCACGCTGCCCTGGCCGTTGGCCAGCGTCAGCTTGCGGGCGCGCACGTCTTCGGCCCAGCGCGGGTTGGCGCTGTCGGCCACCGCATGGGCCAGCCGGCGGCGGCGTTCGATCTCGGCCGTGCCGGCCGGCAGCGCGGCGGCCATCGCGAAGGCGCCGGGCTTGAAGCTGCCGTTCTGCACGTGCACGTCGAAAGCCAGTTCGATGCCCAACTCGCTGACCAGCCCCAGCTTGCGCGCGCTGGCGCAGGCCGGCAGGAAGTACTTTTCGTAGGCGCGCTTCATCTGCAGGTACTGCACGGTGGGGTCTTCGGCCAGCCGCTCGAAGGCCTGTTGCCATTCGGCCGGCACGCGGCTCTTCGATGGGCCGCTGCTGATCGAGTCGGCCCAGGCCACCTGTTCGGCGATGGGCTTGGCGACCACCTGCTGCCAGGTCGGCAGCAGCGGCCCCAGTGTGTGCGCCAGCGTGCCCGGTGCGGCGGCTTCGGCCTCGGCCAGCAGCGCCTGGATCTGGCCGTTCTTCAGCGTGAAGCCGATGATTCCCCACGTAAGCCCGGCGCCGTCGAAGTTGCCCTGCAGGCTGCCGAAGCCGTGGCCTTCGAACTGCGCGGTCATGCCCAGGCAGCGCTCGAACAGCGAGGGCAGCGGGTCGCTCGTCAGCTGCTGCCAGGTGGCGGCGTCCACCTGGCCGTGCACCGGCAGGCCGTGCTTTGCCTGCAGCTGCTTCAGCGCCGTCTCGGTGTCGCCGCCGAAGAAGCCGTCGACGAAGGTGTCGGCCGGCCCCACGCAGAAACCGGCCTGCAGCAGCGCCTGCTGCAGCCGGCGTGCGATCGGGCCGCGCAATCCCTTGGCAAACCAGATGCGCGACATGGCGTTCCTCCTCGGGTGGGCTCAGGGCAGCCGTGCCAGCCCGGCCGGCAGCTGGGTCCACGGCAGCGTGGCCGGGTTCGCGGCCATCGGCCCGGGCGCCACGGCCACCAGGATGTGCGATGCGATGGGCGTGAAGGCCGCGCGGAAATGCACTGAGCTCTTGTTGACCAGCAGCTTCATGCGCTCGGGGTGCACGCCCAGGAAGCGGAACAGGTCCAGGTCCAGCATCTGGCACTGGCCGCTGACCACGTTGATGCGGATGCCCTCGATCTCCAGCCCGGCGCTCAGGCCCAGGTGGGCGGTACCGCCGGCCGTCATCGGCCCGTGCATCGGCACCACGCCGTCGCTGAGCGCCACCACCTTGAAGCGGCCGCGTACCGGCGGGTCGCTCAGCTGGCCGTCGTAGCAGCGCACTGCCGTGCCCACCGTCAGGTCGAGCTCGGCACCCACGCCGGCCTCGTGCGCGATGCGCGCGGCCGCCGGGTCGTACAGCAGGCCCAGCGCCACCTGGCCGGGGTAGCGATGGCCGGCGCGTGCGGCACGCAGCGCATGCAGCAGGCCGGTGGTGTTGCTGTCGGCGCCGGCGCCGGGGTTGTCCTGCGTGTCGGCGATGACCACCGGCTTGTCGCTGCGCTCGGCCAGCGCCAGCGCGCGCTGCACCGCATCGGCCGGGCTCAGCAGCTCCATCGCCCATTCGGGGCGCAGCTCGATCACCTCGTCGGCTACGCGCTGCACGGCCTGGTGCACTGCCTCGGCGTCGGCGCCGTGGCCGAAGACCACCGGTCCGCATTCGTCGAAGTCCGCCGCCGGGAAGCCCATCGCGAAACTGAGCCGCACGCGACTGCGTTCGTCCAGCGCGGCCATTCGCTCGTAGACGCCGCCGGCCGGCTGCATCATCGTGCACTGCGCGTTCAGCGGCAGCAGGAAGGGCAGGCGCACCTGGTGGGTGTGCCAGGGCTTGCCGTGGGCCCACAGCTCGGCCAGCAGCGCGGCGCAACGCGCGCCGGTCTCGGCGCCGTCCACGTGCGGATAGGTGCGGTACGCGCTCATCGCGTTGGCATGCTGCAGCATGCGCCGCGTCACGTTGGCATGCAGGTCCAGGCTGGCCACCACCGGCATCGTCGGGCCGATCACCGCGCGCAGGCGCTCCAGCAGCTCGCCTTCGGCATCGTCGGCATGCTCGGCCACGGCGGCGCCGTGCAGGTCCAGGTACACCGCATCGAAGCCGCCGCGCGCGGCATCGGCGCAGACCTGCGCGGCAATGCGCTCGAAGGCCTCGCGTGTGACATGCGCCGAAGGGCTGGCCCCGGCCCAGGCCGAAGGCAGCAGCGTCCAGCCGCGGCGCCGTGCCTCGCGGATGAAGCCGCCCATCGGCAGGCTGGTGGGGCCCAGCGCCTCCAGCATGGCCGGGCCGTGGCTGTAGGCCGGGAAGGCCGAGCCGCTCTCGAAAGCCGGCCAGTCGGCCTTGGTGGGGGCAAAGGTGTTGGTCTCGTGCTGGAAGCCGGCGACGAAGATGCGCATGTGGCGGGGCCTTGGCAGTGGGCAGGTCAGGGGGCGATGGTACCCAGCGCGGCCAGCTCGGCCTCGTCGAAGCCAGCGGCGCGCCGCGCCTCCAGGTTGAAGGGGCCGCGCGGCCGCGGCGCGCCGTGGCGCGCGGCCAGCTCGGCATAGGTGGCCAGCGGGTCCAGGCGGCGCTGCGCGCACAGCCAGCGGTACCAGTGGTTGCCCACCGCCACGTGGCCGATCTCGTCGCGCAGGATGATGTCCAGGATCTCGCCGCCGCGCACGTCGCCCGCGGCCAGCAGCTTGGCCTTGACGGCCGGCGAGGCATCGAGCCCGCGCGCTTCCAGCGTGCGCGGCACCAGCGCCAGGCGGGCCAGCAGGTCGTGCCGCGTGCGCTCGGCCATCTGCCACAGGCCGTCGTGCGCGTCGAAGTCGCCGTAGGCGAAACCCAGCGTCGCCAGGTGCTCGTGCAGCAGCGTGAAGTGCAGCGCCTCTTCGCGGGCCACCTGCAGCCACTGGCCGTAGAAGGCCTCGGGCAAGCCGTCGAAGCGCCAGACGATGTCCAGCGCCAGGTCGATGGCGTTCAGCTCGATGTGCGCCAGCGAATGCAGCAATGCGGCGCGGCCCTCGCGGGTGTGGGCCGAGCGTGGCTTCAGTTGCGTGTGCGGCACCAACCGGGGCCGTGCGTGCCGGCCGGGCAGGCCCGGCGGCTCGGCCAGGATCTCGGTGGGGTCGAGCGGGCCCTGCAGTGGCAGCGCGCGCACGCCGGCGGCCTTGGCGTCGGCATCGGTGCAGCGCAGCCAGTGCAGCGCCTGCGCGCGCAGCGTGCTCATGTCAGGCGAAGACCGCCACCACCTGGCTGCCGAAGGCGGCCAGCGAACCGTCGGGCGCCCACAGCCGCGAGGCATGGTTGACGTAGCCGTGCTCGACCATCACCGACTCGTTGTCGCTGCGCCACCAGCCGCCGGCGGGTGCGTCGGCCACCGGCCGCAGCTCCAGCGCCCAGGTGACCGAGCTGTTCGGTGCCGGCTGGCGCAGCTGTGCGATCACCGGCGTGGCCGGCAGGTCGCCCAGCAGCACGGCCTGCAGTTCGGTCGACAGGCTCTCGGCTTCCTCGGGCTGCAGCCGCATGTGGATGCTGCTGGTCCAGCCACTGGCGCCAGTGAAGGGTGGTGCGCCTTCTGCCCAGCGCATGTCGAAATGCTGCAGGAAGGCCGGCGCGCCCGCAGGCCGGGCCGGTGGCGCCGGCAGGTCCTCGGCCTCGCGCACCGCGGGCGGCCGCTGCGGCCGGCGCGGTGCCAGCGCCGAGGCGCGGTCGTCGGCATACATGCCCATCAGCGAGGCGGCCACCGCGTCGCCCTGGCGCACCTGGGCCTGCACGTGGCACACATGGCGGCCCTGGCGCAGCACTTGAACCTC
>Ga0209369_1001499_pt1 | contig 11268 bp, 10 predicted proteins | sample EBPBio142010_DNA_FD_185865 | JGI IMG/M metagenome (GOLD analysis project Ga0209369, IMG submission 185865) | Wastewater treatment Type I Accumulibacter community from EBPR Bioreactor in Madison, WI, USA - Reactor 1_10/4/2010_ DNA (SPAdes)... | ecosystem: Engineered > Bioreactor > EBPR >... | reverse complement strand
GCGGGGCGCGGCTGAACACGCTCGACACCGACCTGCGGACCTGGGGCCATGTGTTCCACGTCAACTTCTTCTCCAGCGTGATCCTGGCCCGGGGCCTGCGCGAGGAACTGACGGCGACACGGGGCAGTATCGTCAATGTCACGTCCATCGCCGGGTCACGGGTCCACCCCTTCGCCGGGGCCGCCTATGCGACATCGAAGGCCGCGCTGGCCGCCCTGACGCGGGAAATGGCCCATGATTTCGGGCCCCTGGGGGTGCGGGTCAACGCGATCGCCCCGGGAGAGGTGGAGACCTCGATCCTGTCGCCCGGCACCGACAAGATCGTGGAAAAGCTGCCGATGCAGCGTCTTGGCCAGCCGCGCGAGGTGGCCGATGTGATCTGGTTTCTGTGCTCGGACCAGTCGAGCTACATTTCCGGCGCAGAGATCGAGGTCAACGGCGCGCAGCACGTCTAGGGCGGGTTGGCGCTTAAGCTCGGGGCACGGCCAGGCTGATGCGGGCGGGAACAGGCGAGGCACTGCCTCGCCCCGCCCGTGCGCGACGGGTCGTCCCGAAACCTGTCAACTCAAGACCACATAGGCCAGCGCCTGACCCGGCGGGCGAGAAGCGCCTGCCGGTGGCAGGGCAGGCGCTGACCGGGTGCTTTGGGCACCCGGCCGGACAAGGCGAGGCCGTGGGAGGTGGCGAAGGCGACGGCCTTCGCCAGACGCAGATGCAGATGCAGACTGCCACCGCTCCACCACCCTACGGCCCGAATTCCCCCACCCGCGTCACGCGAAACGGCGCCGCCCGGCCGCTGCGGCTGGCGATCTCTTCCGGCGTCAGCGCGTTCTGCACCACCATCAGCGCCGACAGGTCGTCCGCCGCCATCGGGTCCAGCCGGAACAGATCCGGCCGCAGCGTTTCCGGCGCCGCGGCTGCCGACAGCCGGGTCAGAAAATCCTCGCCAAACACGATGGCACCGTCGAAATCGGTGCGCTTCAGCGACGCGCCCGCGAAATCCGCGTCCAGGATCACCGTCCCCCGCAAGGTGGCGGCGGACAGGTCCGCCCCGCCGAAATCCACGCCATCCAGCAGCGCCCCGTCAAAGCTCGCAGCCATCAGCGCCGCGCCCGAGAAATCGCTGTCCCGGATCGTGGCGCGGGAAAAATCCGCCCCCGCAAGCCGGGTCAGCGCCAGCCCCGTCTCGGCCGGCAGCGGCGCGCGCACCTGATCTGGCGGCAAGGCGGCAAAGCGGGTCCGGCTGATGTTCGCCAGCCGGAACCGCGCATTTTCCAGGACGGCCGAGCCGAAGTCGCATTCCACCAGATAGCTGCCCGAGAAGTCGGCATAGGACAGCCGCGCCTGCTGTGCCGTGATCAGCGACAGGTCGGTGGATTTCAGCATCGCATGGTCCAGCGTCAGGCCCGCGAAGGTGAACAATTCCAGATTGCGCAAGCCGCTGGACACCATGACCCGCAGAAGCTGCCCGCGCTCCGGGCTGGCGGGGCGGTCGACCAGCCAGGTGCCCTCGGGCCGGTCTGCCCAGCCGAAATAAGCCTCCAGCTTCGGGTAGCCCTCGCCCAGGTCGCCCCGGCGGCGTTGCAGCGCCTGGCGCAATCCGTCGGTCGCGTCCTCCTCATGCAGGCCGGTGTCGAGGAAACGGTAGGGCATCAGCGCACGGGAGATCGACACGATGCGCAGGAACAGGCTGCGGTCGAGGTCGGTCGCCGGGTCCAGCACGTTGACCGGATTGCTCAGCTCCGTCCCGTGCACGCGGTCGACCACCTTGCCCAACTCGGCGGCGATCTCGGTGATCTCGACCGCCAGCGCGGCATTGCGCGAGGCCTCGGCCAGCTGCACATCGGTCTGGATCAGCTGGGTCTGCTCCTGGATCCGCACATTCTGCTCGCGCAGCAGGTCGGTCTGGGCGGCGATCAGCTGGTTCTGCTTGAACAGAAGCGCCGTGCCCGCAAGCGCCGCCATCGCCGCGATCAGGGCGGTCAGCGCGGCGATGATCCACCGGCGGGTGGTGATCCAGGCATAGCGGGACAGCACCATCGCCACCAGATCGCGCGCCGCGGTGGTGGCCCCGCCGGGGTCACGCTCGATGGCGCGGTCGGCGATGCGGGCCAACGGGTCGGCGATCTGCTCCAGCGCGACCTCGGCATGGCCGAACAGGCGGCTCAGGATGGTCTTGCGCAGGGCGAAGATCAGCAACCCAAGGATCAGCACGACCAGAAGTGCCGACAGGAAGACCGACAGGATCAGCCCCGCGCTGTCCTCCAGGAAGCCGGTCGCGGTATAGGCCCCCAGGATGCCCGCCGCGAGGCCGAAGGCGAAGAACAGAAGACCCATCCCGCCGGGCAGCAGCCTGCCGGGCCGGGCGGGTCTGGTCTTGTCTTCCGGCACCGTCATCCCGCGCCCCATCCCGAACCGCCGATCCGGCCCGCCCCGCTGTCCCACCGGATTGACGATGACAAAGCCCGCCCGTTATGGCAATCGGCTTGCCATGCCGCAGGGGACGCCCATGCTCGACGATACCGACGACATCCACCCGCTCTTCCACGGCGCGCCGAAGGGGCTGGAGTTCCGCAAGCTGCGAAAGCGCCTGGTGCAACAAGTGCGCGAGGCGGTGGACACCTACGGCATGGCGCGGGCGGGCGACCGCTGGCTGGTCTGTCTGTCGGGCGGCAAGGACAGCTATACGCTGCTGGCCATCCTGCACGAGCTGAAATGGCGCGGCCTGCTGCCGGTGGACCTGCTGGCCTGCAACCTCGACCAGGGCCAGCCGGGCTTTCCCGCGACCGTCCTGCCGGAGTTCCTCACCCGGATGGGCGTTCCGCACCGGATCGAGTATCAGGACACCTATTCCGTGGTCATCGACAAGATCAAGCCGGGGGGCACGATGTGCAGCCTCTGCTCGCGGCTGCGGCGCGGCAACCTCTACCGCATCGCGCGCGAGGAGGGCTGTTCGACGGTGATCCTGGGCCACCACCGCGACGACATCCTGGAAACCTTTTTCATGAATCTCTTCCACGGCGGGCGGCTCGCGTCGATGCCGCCGCGCCTTCTGAACGAGGAGGGCGATCTTTACCTCGCCCGGCCGCTCGCCTTCGTGTCCGAGGAGGATTGCGGCAAGTTCGCGCAAGGCATGGGCTATCCGATCATCCCCTGTGACCTGTGCGGCAGCCAGGAGGGCCTTCAGCGGGCGCAGGTGAAGAAGCTGCTGGACGAATGGGAAGCGCGGACGCCCGGTCGGCGGCAGGTGATGTTCCGGTCGCTGATGAACGTGCGCCCCTCGCATCTGGCCGATCCGACCCTGTTCGATTTTGCCGGGCTCGCCGCCGCAATGGCAGAAGCGGACAATTCTATGCAACTTTCGGGCGAGCGTTAAGGAACCGATCAGGAACATCCGCCTAGCCTGATCCCCGAACCGCGGGCCTGATGCCCGCCGACAGGGGGACGGCCGCCATGACCTTCGCATTTCCACGCTGGCCGGATCAGTCCCGGCAGGTCGCGGCGATGGTGCCGGTGGCGGGGCTCCTGGCCTACTGGCTTGCGGGCGAAACCGGGCTGGCGGCGCTTGCGGCGGCGATCCCGCTTGGCGTCCTTGCCCTTGGCCTGATCCCCCGCCCCCGCCTGCCCGAAGCGATGTCAGACCGGGTTATCGCGCGACTGGATGCCACCCTGTCCGAAGTCGCGTCCACCGGCGGGGCGACCGGATGCTTCGTCATCCAGTTCGACGATCCCGCAATCCTGTGCGACCGGCTGGGCCGCAGCCGGCAATCCGAACTTCTGGCCGCCTGCATCGCCAGGCTGCGCGGGGCGCTGCGGCCCGGCGACATGCTTTACACGCTGGAAGACGGCAGTCTTGCCATCACGCTGGCGCGGACCCCCCGGCTGGATCTGGAGATCATGGTGCGCATCGCGGTGCGGCTGCATCTGATGGTGCAGCAGCCGATGATGCTGGCGCAGGGGCCGGTGCAGGTCACTTCGTCCATCGGCTTTTGTCCCGCGCAGCAACTGGCCCACCCGACAGGCCGCGCGCTTCTCGATGCGGCACAGGTCGCCGGGGACGAGGCAGCGCGCTTCCGGCCGGGGGCGATCCGCGGCTATTCCGCCGATCTTGCCCGCGCCCGGGCCGACCGCGATGCGCTCCGCGCCGGTTTCGCCAGCGCGGTGGACCGCGGCGAAATCCGCGCCTGGTTCCAGCCGCAGCTGTCCACCGACAGCGGCGAGATCACGGGAATCGAGGCGCTGGTGCGCTGGCACCACCCCGATCGCGGCGTGCTGGCCCCAGGCGTGTTCCTGCCCGCCCTTGAAGGCACCAACCTGATGGAGCTTCTGGGCCAGACCATCCTGACGCAATCTCTGGCCGCCCTTGCGGAATTCGACCGCCAGGGTCTGCGGGTGCCGGCCGTCGCGGTGAACTTCTCGGCGCAGGAATTGCGCGACCCGCAGCTGCCGGACCGCCTGCGCTGGACGCTGGACCGCTTCCATCTCGCCGCGTCACGGCTGACGGTCGAGGTGCTGGAATCGGTTGTCGCCGGCGACGGGGACGAGGTGATCGCCTCGAATATCGGTCGAATCGCGGCAATGGGCTGCGGCGTGGACCTTGACGATTTCGGCACCGGCAATGCCTCGATCACCGCGATCCGCCGCTTTGCGCTGAACCGGCTGAAGATCGACCGCAGCTTCGTGCATGAGGTCGACCAGAGCCGCGAGCAGCAGAAGCTGGTCACCGCGATCCTGTCTCTGGCCGAACGGCTCGGGCTGGAGACGCTGGCCGAAGGGGTCGAGACGCAGGGCGAACACGCGCTTCTGGCGCAGCTTGGCTGCGGTCATGTGCAGGGCTATGTCATCGCCCGGCCGATGCCGGTCGAGGATCTGGCCAGCTGGCTAACCACCCAGCGCGAGCGGCAGGCGCAAGCCCTGCGCATCGGCCTGAAGACAAGATAGGTGCGATGGCCCCGCGACCTGCGCCGGACCCGCGCGACCGGGGCCGCCGGGCGGCTGGCGCTGCCCGCGAATTGATCGCCCGGCCCGCCGCGCCGGGGCGAAACTGCTTGACCTTTGCCCGCCCCTGTCGTTGAAGCACCGCTGATCCGATGATCGGCAGGGTGGCGGGCAGATGGAAGAACAAAACAACAAGAACCTGATCCTGGCGATGGTTCTCAGCGCGGTGGTGATGATCGTCTGGTTCATCTTCTTCCCCCCGCCGGAACCGCCCGTGGACCAGGCCACCCCCACCACGACCGCCGAAGTCACCGCTCCGGCGACGACCCCCGCCGCCACGACGGCAGGGGACACCGCCGCCCCGACCGCAAGCGCGGACGTGGTCGAGGCCCCGCGCCTGAAGATCGACACGCCGACGCTGTCGGGCACCATCTCGCTGGCCGGGGCGCGCATCGACGACCTGTCGCTGAAGACCTACCGCGAGACGCTGGACCCCGCCTCGCCCGAAGTGCGCCTGCTGTCGCCGGTCGGCCAGGAGCATCCCTATTACGCCCTGATGGGCTGGGCCCCCGGCGCCGGGACCGCAGCCGCCGACCTGCCCGACGCCCGTACCGAATGGACGGTTGCCAGCGGCGACCAGCTTGCCCCCGGCAAACCCGTCGTCCTGACCTGGGCCAACGGGAAGGGCCTGACCTTCCGGCGCGAAATCTCGGTCGACGAGAAGTTCCTGTTCACCGTGACCGACAGCGTGAAGAACGACGGCACCGCCGCCGCCACGCTTTATCCCTATGGCGTGATCGCCCGCCACGGCCTGCCGGTGATGCAGAGCATCTTCGTCGTCCACGAAGGCATGGTGCGCAGCGCCGACGGCCAGCTGGAAGAGACCCGCTACAAGGACATCGTCAAGCTGGACGAAGTCCCCGCCGAGCAGGCCGCCGCCGAACTGGTCACCGCCGAAAGCGCGGGCTGGATCGGCTTCACCGACCATTACTGGATGACCGCGCTGGTCCCCGAACAGGGCAAGCCCTTCACCGAGGTGACCAAGCACGTAGCCTCGGCCGACATCTACCAGACCGAAATCCGCCAGCAGGTGCAGACCCTTGCCCCCGGCGCCGAGATCACCAACCGGATCCAGCTTTTCGCCGGCGCGAAGGAATGGGCCGCGATCCGCGCCTATGACAACGACGGCGTGATCCCCGGCTTCATCAACTCGATCGACTGGGGCTGGTTCTTCTTCCTGACCAAGCCGATCTTCGCCGTCCTGCACTGGCTGCACGGCTTCATCGGCAACATGGGCCTTGCGATCATCGCGCTGACCTTCGTGCTGAAGACCATCGTCCTGCCGCTGGCCTACAAATCCTATGTCTCGATGGCGCGGATGAAGGAACTGCAGCCCGAGATGGAGGCGCTGAAGGAACGCGCGGGCGAGGACAAGCAGAAGCTGCAACGCGAGATGATGCAGCTTTACAAGGACAAGAAGGTGAACCCCGCCGCGGGCTGCCTGCCGATCCTGATCCAGATCCCGATCTTCTTCAGCCTGTACAAGGTGATCTTCGTCACCATCGAACTGCGCCACGCCCCGTTCTTCGGCTGGCTGAAGGACCTGTCGGCGCCCGATCCGTCCTCGCTGTACAACCTCTTCGGCCTTCTGCCCTGGGACGCGCCCGTGCAGGGCAGCCTCCTGCACCTGATCTTCATCGGGGTGCTGCCGATCCTGCTGGGCATCACCATGTGGCTGCAACAGAAGCTGAACCCGGCACCGACCGATCCGGTCCAGGCCTCGATCTTCGCCTGGATGCCCTGGGTCTTCATGTTCATGCTGGGCGGTTTCGCCTCGGGCCTGGTGGTCTACTGGATCACCAACAACACGATCACCTTCATCCAGCAGTACCTGATCATGTGGAGCCACGGGAAGCGGCCCGACATCTTCGGCAACATCCGCTCGGCCAAGGCGGCGCGGATCGAGGCGAAGGCCAAGGCGGCTCCGGCGAACTCGCCCTCGCCGCCGACGAAGAAGTCCGGCAGGAAATGACGATCCGGCTGGCCCATATCTGCCGGCACCCGATCAAGGCCTCCGGACGCGAGCAGCTCGCGTCCGTTCGTCTTTCTGCCGGCCAGGGCCTGCCCTTCGACCGGGAATGGGCCATCGCGCATGAAGCCGCCAGGCTGGCCCCCGGCTGGAACCCCTGCATGAACTTCACCCGCGGCGCGAAGGCCCCTGCCCTGATGGCCGTGACGGCCCGGCTGGACGAAACGGCGCGGCAGGTGACGCTGGCCCATCCCGCAGCGGGCGAGATCACGGTCGCCCCCGACGACCCAGCCGACCAGGCCCGGCTCGTGGCCTGGGCCGGCCCGCTGATCCCCGCCGGACGCGCCAGGCCGGTCTCTGTCGTCCGCGGCGGCGTGGCGATGACCGACAGCGACTTTCCGTCGGTCTCGGTGCTCTCGCTAAGCTCGCTTGCAGAGCTGTCTGGGCGGATGGAGATGGACCTCTCGATCCACCGCTGGCGCGCGAACCTCTGGCTGGAAGGCGCAGACCCCTGGGCCGAATGGGGCTGGATCGGCCAGCGCTTCCGCCTGGGCGATGCGGTGCTGGAGGTCGTCGAGCGGATCACCCGCTGCGCCGCGACCACGGTCGATCCCGGGACGGGCGTGGTCAGCGGCAACACGCTGGCGGCGCTGGAAACCGGCTATGGCCACAAGGATTTCGGCGTCTACGCAAAGGTGATCGAGGGCGGCGGGATCGCGCTGGGACAGGACTGGAGAGCGGCATGACGATGACCTTCACCCTGGCCCCCGAGCCCGAGGACGGTGCCCGCGAGGCCGGGCGGCTGCTGTTTGCAGGCCCCGTGACCTTCGTCAAGGGCGTGGTCGCGATGTCCGGTCTACCCCCCGCCGACCGGCTGGAGATCTGCTTTGCGGGCCGCTCGAACGTGGGGAAATCCAGCCTGATCAACGCGCTGACGGGCCGAAAGACCCTGGCGCGGGCCTCGAACACGCCGGGCCGGACGCAAGAGATCAACTACTTCGCCCTGGGTGAGGAACGTTACCTGGTCGACCTTCCAGGCTATGGCTATGCCGAGGCTCCCGTTGCGGTGGTGGCAAAGTGGCAGGCGCTGCTGAAGCAGTATCTCTCGGGCCGGGCCACGCTGCGGCGGGCCTTCGTGCTGATCGACGCGCGCCACGGGGTCAAGGCGGTGGACGAGGAGATCCTGAAGCTTCTCGACCGCAGTGCCGTGACCTTCCAGGCGGTGCTGACCAAGGTCGACAAGATCAACCGCACCGAACGCGCGGCGGTGATCGAGCAGGTCAAGGCTGCGCTGGGAAAACATCCGGCGGCCTACCCCGAGATCGTGGTGACCAGTTCCGAGAAGGGCGAGGGGATCGAGACCCTGCGCGCGCTGATCGCGACGATGGAATAGCGCCAAAATCCTTCGAAAAGATCTGGTCCCTGCCCTACCGCCCCGCGTCATGCTCCGGGTCCGCACCCGGCACGGGGTCATAGCCCTGCCCGCCCCAGGGATGACAGCGGCACAGGCGATGCGCCGTCAGATAGCTGCCCTTCAGCGCGCCATGCCGCTCCAGCGCCTCCAGCGCATAAGCGGAACAGGTGGGCTGGTAGCGGCACCCGTGGCCGACCCAGGGCGACAGCAGCAGTCGGTAGGCCCGGACCGGCAGCGCAACCAGATGCGCGAAAGGGCTCATGTCCGACCCCGGTGGACCGAGGCAAGCGCCTGCAGAAGGTCCGCGCAAAGATCGGCATAGGGGCGGGAGACGGTGGCCTCGGGCCGGGCGACCAGCACATAATCCCAACCGGGCAACGCGCGCGGGGCCAGCACCTCCCGCGCCAGGGCCCGCAGGCGGCGCTTGGCCCGGTTCCGCAGCACGGCGTTACCGATCTTCTTCGAGGCGGTGAAACCCACCCGCACCGCCGTATCGCCATCCGCCCGGTCGCGCGCCTGAAGCAGGAACCCCCCCGTCCCCTGCCGCCGCGCCGAAGCGGCCTTCAGGAAATCGGTGCGCTTCTGCAGCACGCAAAGCGAAACCGCCGGAGAGCCAGCGGGCGCTTCGGCAACGATGCCTTGGCCCTGGGTCTCCGGCGGTGTCATTCGCGAACCCTGACGCCCTGACGGGCGAAAGATCAGGCGGTCAGCTTGTGACGGCCCTTGGCGCGGCGGGCGGCCAGGACCAGACGGCCGTTCTTGGTGGCCATGCGCGCACGAAAGCCGTGGCGGCGCTTGCGAACCAGGTTCGACGGTTGAAAGGTGCGCTTCATCGCGGCTCTCCATCAGACGTGACCCGAACCCCGGACGGATTCGAGGGCCGGTAACTTGAAGCCCGTCCTTTACGGGCGGTTGCGGCCCAAGTCAACGGGCCGGGGTGCGGATTTCCTGCAAGATTTCTGCCGGTGCCGGGCGGAAAAACCGCCGGAGATCGGGCCCGCGTGAAACCCCTCTCGCGACACCCCCTCCTGCGCCATCCTGACCCGCGCTGCAACCGCCGTTGCTTCCCCTCCTTCCCCGCCCACTGGGGCTTCGGCGCGACATTGGCACGCCGCTCCGGAGGCTGGAGACCCTCTCCCGATCAAAGATATCGGCCAACGCCGCGATGGTCGCACCCTGTCCCACGCTGGGAGAGGTTTCCAAATGCGCGGCGGCAGCTTATTTTAGCCCCGAGTTGTCTCGGAATCCGCCGTTGCAGCGCCTCGCGCGCCCGATCCGGCGCAGGGTTCCCTGAGGCCGGACAAGGAAGGTTCGGGTGACCGAAAGACGCAAGAGCTTTCTCAAGACGCTTTCGGGGCGCTTCCTGATCCTGACCGTGATCTTCGTCCTGCTGGCCGAGGTTCTGATCCTCGTGCCCTCCATCGCCCGCTACCGGGCGGATTTCATGCTGACCCGGCTGAAACAGGCGCAGATCGCCGCCCTCACCCAGCTTGCGGCCGAGGACATGGTCTCGCCCGCCCTGGAGAAGGAGCTGCTGGCCAATGCCGAGGTCTACAACGTCGTCCTGCGCCGCGACGAGGTGCGGCAACTGGTGCTGTCCTCGCCGATTCCGGGCGAGATCCACGAGACCTACGACCTGCGGATGGCGGGCCCCTGGGAACTGATCCGCGACGCCTTCGCCTGCCTGACCGACCCTGTGGACCGGGTCATTCGCGTCATCGGCTATCCGGTTCAGGATGCCGGCACGCTGATCGAGGTGACGATGGACACCAAGCCGATGCGCGACGCGATGCTCGACTACGGATTGCGCATCCTGGCCTTGTCGGCGCTGATCTCGATCGTCACCGCCTTCCTGCTCTTCATCGCCGTCCGCAGGCTCATCGTCCTGCCGATCCGCCGGGTGGTCCGTCACATGCAGACCTATGCCGAGGCACCCGAAGATGCCCGGCGGGTGATCGAACCCACGGCAGATGTCGAGGAATTGCGGATCGCCGAAGAGGCCCTGCAATCGATGCAGACCCAGCTGACCGGCAACCTGCGGCAAAAGGAGCGGCTGGCCCAACTTGGCGGCGCGGTGGCGAAGATCAGCCACGACCTGCGCAACATCCTGACCACCGCCCAGCTTTTCGCCGATCGGCTGGAGGGCAGCGCCGACCCCGCCGTGGCCCGTGCCGCACCAAAGCTCATCGGCTCGATCAGTCGGGCGGTCAGCTTGTGCGAATCTACGCTGGCATTCGGCAAGGCCGAGGAACCGCCGCCGCAGCTTCGGCGGGTGAACCTTGCGACATTGGCAAGCGAGGTGGCCGAGGGCGAGGGGCTGGGGTCCGAGACGACGATCACCTGCCTGATCGACGTGCCCCCCGGCCTGATGATCCGCGCCGACGGCGAGCAGCTTTACCGGGTGCTGTCGAACCTGATCCGCAACGCAAGGCAGGCGATCGAGGCGACCGGCCAGCCCGGCACCATCGAGCTCTCGGGCGGCGAGGATGAGCAGGAATGGTGGATCCGCGTCGGCGACACCGGCCCCGGACTGCCGCAGAAGGCTCGCGAGCACCTGTTCGCGGCCTTCCAGGGTGGCGCACGCAAGGGCGGCACCGGCCTCGGCCTTGCCATCGCGGCAGAACTCGTGCGCGGCCACGGCGGTCGGCTGGAACTGGCGCGCAGCGATGCCGAGGGCACCGAATTCGCCATTCACCTGCCGAAGGGAACAACCGACACGGCGGGGTGATTTCGCCCTTGCATTGCCCGCCGTGCAAGGCTACATCGCCCGGCATTGCGGACCCGTAGCTCAGCTGGATAGAGCATCAGACTACGAATCTGAGGGTCGGGCGTTCGAATCGCTCCGGGTCCGCCATCCCTCCCCTTCCGGATCAAACGCGGCGCAGGC
>Ga0209369_1001496_pt1 | contig 11311 bp, 11 predicted proteins | sample EBPBio142010_DNA_FD_185865 | JGI IMG/M metagenome (GOLD analysis project Ga0209369, IMG submission 185865) | Wastewater treatment Type I Accumulibacter community from EBPR Bioreactor in Madison, WI, USA - Reactor 1_10/4/2010_ DNA (SPAdes)... | ecosystem: Engineered > Bioreactor > EBPR >... | reverse complement strand
GACGCCCATCCGTACTACGACCAGTTGCGCGGGCTGCGCGTCTCGGCGCACTTCCTGGTGCGGCGCGACGGCGCGCGCCTGCAGTTCGTGTCCTGCGATCAGCGCGCCTGGCATGCCGGCGCCTCGTCGTGGCGCGGCCGCGAGAACTGCAACCACTATTCCATAGGCATCGAGTTCGAGGGCCTGGAAGGGCAGGGCTTCGAGGCGGCGCAGTACCGCAGCGCGGCGGTGCTGCTGCGCGCGCTGGCGCGCCGCTACCCGCTGGCCGAAGCCGTGGGCCACGAGGACGTGGCGCCCGGCCGCAAGCACGACCCCGGCGCCGGTTTCGACTGGGCTTTGATGCGCCGCTGCCTGCGGGCCGCCCGCCCGGCGCTGCCACGCCTGCAGCGCTGAACACTGCGGTCGAACGCGGCCGGGTGTGGCCTGATGGCCATAAGGGAAGGCCCTAGGCCCGCACGCTACCGGTAGTGCCTTGCCGGGGGTGCGAGCCCCATATATAGTGTGCGCTGTGCTAACCTTCGCTTCCCGTCGCCGCACCGACCCAGCCCTCATCCGGGCGGCTGGCAGCGCGCGATGGCGCCACGGTGCCAGGGCGTGCGCAGCGGCCAGCGGTGGCCTGCTGCGGCGCTGTTGAGCTCGCCGCACCGCCGAGCCTCCCGACGCGAACCTGCCGGCCAAAGACTGCGCCGCCTGCCGCCGTACCCCCACGATCACACCGTCCACGACCACCACAACATCACAGGGCCCGCCATGCAAGCCATCACGACCTCCGCCGTACCCGCCGCCACGCCCAGCCGCACCGTCCTGTCCGCCACCTCGGCCGCGCCCTCGGCCTATGCCGGCTACCAGATCATCCGGCGCAACGGTGCGGTGGTCGGCTTCGAGCCGAACAAGATCGCGGTGGCGCTGATGAAGGCCTTCCTGGCGGTGCACGGCACGCAGGGTGCGGCCTCGGCCAGCGTGCGCGAGACGGTGGACGCGCTGACCGAGGCGGTGGTGCGCTCGCTGCTGCGCTCGCGCCCCGGTGGCGGCACCTTCCACATCGAGGACGTGCAGGACAGCGTCGAGCTCGGCCTGATGCGCGGCGGCCACCATGAAGTGGCGCGTGCCTACGTGCTGTACCGCGAGCGCCGTACGCAGGAGCGCCAGCGCCAGGGCGTGGCGCCGGTGGCGCGTTCGCCCGAGATCCATGTGCTGGACAACGGCCAGCGCCTGCCGCTGGACGTGGCGGCGCTGCAGGCGCTGGTGGAATCGGCCTGTGCCGGCCTGGGCGCCGACGTGCAGGCCGAGCCGATCCTGGCCGAGACGCGGCGCAACTTGTACGACGGCGTGCCGATCGACGAGGTCTACAAGGCCTCGATCCTGGCGGCGCGCACGCTGATCGAGAAGGACCCGGCCTATTCGCGCGCCACTGCGCGGCTCTTGCTGCACACCATCCGCCGCGAGATCCTGGGCGGTGAGGTGACGCAGGGCCAGATGGGCGAGCGCTACCCCGAGTACTTCCCGCACTTCATCAAGAAGGGCGTGCAGGCCGAGCTGCTGGACGACAAGCTGCTGCAGTACGACCTGGCCCGCCTGGGCGCGGCGCTGAAGCCCGAGCGCGACCTGCAGTTCGACTACCTGGGCCTGCAGACGCTGTACGACCGCTACTTCCTGCACATCGACGAGCAGCGCATCGAGCTGCCGCAGGCCTTCTTCATGCGCGTGTCGATGGGTCTGGCGCTGAACGAGATCGACCGCGAGGCCCGCGCCATCGAGTTCTACGACGTGCTGTCGACCTTCGACTTCATGAGCAGCACGCCGACGCTGTTCAACAGCGGCACGCGGCGCAGCCAGTTGTCCAGCTGCTACCTGACCACCGTGGCCGACGACCTGGACGGCATCTACGAGGCGCTGAAGGAGAACGCGCTGCTCAGCAAGTTCGCCGGCGGCCTGGGCAACGACTGGACCAACGTGCGCGCGCTGGGCTCGTACATCAAGGGCACCAACGGCAAGAGCCAGGGCGTGGTGCCCTTCCTGAAGGTGGTCAACGACACCGCGGTGGCCGTCAACCAGGGCGGCAAGCGCAAGGGCGCGGTCTGCGCCTATCTGGAAAGCTGGCACCTGGATATCGAGGAGTTCCTCGAGCTGCGCAAGAACACCGGTGACGACCGTCGGCGCACGCACGACATGAACACCGCCAACTGGATCCCCGACCTGTTCATGAAGCGGGTGATCGAAGGCGGCGACTGGACGCTGTTCAGCCCCAGCACCTGCCCCGACCTGCACGACAAGTTCGGCAAGGACTTCGAGGCCGCCTACACCGCCTACGAAGCCAAGGTCGACCGCGGCGAAATCAAGCTCTTCAAGCGCATGCCGGCCAAGGACCTGTGGCGCAAGATGCTGTCGATGTTGTTCGAGACCGGGCATCCGTGGATCACCTTCAAGGACGCCTGCAACGTGCGCAGCCCGCAGCAGCACGTGGGCGTGGTGCACAGCTCGAACCTGTGCACCGAGATCACGCTGAACACCAGCGACACCGAGATCGCGGTCTGCAACCTGGGCAGCGTGAACCTGGCGCAGCACCTGAAGGACGGCCAGATCGACCAGGCCAAGCTGAAGAAGACGGTGTCCACGGCCATGCGCATGCTGGACAACGTCATCGACATCAATTACTACGCGGTGAAGAAGGCGCGCGACAGCAACCTGCGCCACCGCCCGGTGGGGCTGGGCATCATGGGCTTCCAGGACGCGCTGTACCAGCTGCGCCTGCCCTACGCCAGCGCCGAGGCGGTGGAGTTCGCCGACCGCTCGATGGAGGCGCTGTGCTTCCATGCCTACTGGGCCAGCACCGAGCTGGCCGCCGAGCGCGGCCGCTACAGCAGCTACCGCGGCAGCCTGTGGGACCGCGGCATCCTGCCGCACGATTCGCTGGACCTGCTGGCCGAATCGCGCGGCGGCTATGTTGAGCTCGACCGCAGCAGCACCATGGACTGGGACGGGCTGCGCCAGCGCATCGCGCAGCACGGCATGCGCAACAGCAACTGCGTGGCCATCGCGCCCACCGCCACCATCAGCAACATCATTGGCGTCGATGCCTCGATCGAGCCCTGCTTCGGCAACCTGTCGGTGAAGAGCAACCTGTCGGGCGAGTTCACCGTCGTCAACGAGTACCTGGTGCGCGACCTGAAGCGCCTGGGCCTGTGGGACGACGTGATGGTGATGGACCTGAAGCACTTCGACGGCTCGCTGCGCCGCATCGACCGCGTGCCCGAGGAGTGCAAGCGCCTGTACGCCACCGCCTTCGAGATCGAGGCGCAATGGCTGGTGGAGGCCGCGGCGCGCCGGCAGAAGTGGATCGACCAGGCGCAGTCGCTGAACATCTACATCGCTGGTGCCTCGGGCAAGAAGCTCGACGAGACCTACAAGCTCGCCTGGCTGCGCGGCCTGAAGACCACCTACTACCTGCGCACGGTGGGCGCGACCGCGGCCGAGAAGTCGACGGTGCACTCGGGTTCGATGAACGCCGTGTCCGCGCAGGGCGGTGGCATGGTCGCGGCCGCAGCTGCGATGCAAGAGGCCGCAGGCAGCGACATCAAGTTCTGCTCGATCGATCAGCCCGACTGCGAAGCCTGCCAGTGAGGCGAGGCCTGTCAGTGCGCAATGCAAACGATCGTGCCGCGCAACTCGCGGCCGATCGCGATGCGCCACTGCAACAACGTGGGTCGCAAACGCGCTCGCTTGTCAACTAGTGCTTGGTGTTCGTACGCAACACTCACATAATCACGCGCCATAGGACATACGCACATGCTGGTCTGGGAAGAAGAAGTTCGTAGCCTGCCGAAGACTGCCTCACTGGTCGCCGAGCCCTCGCTGTCTGCCGAGGTGCCGTTCGCGGCCCCGTCGCTGCCCCGCCCCGCCGCTGATCCGCAACCGTCGCACCACCGCGTTGTGGCAGCCGACAAGCGCATCATCAATGGCAAGACCGACGTCAACCAGCTGGTGCCCTTCAAGTACAAGTGGGCCTGGGAGAAGTACCTCGCCACCTGCGCCAACCACTGGATGCCGCAAGAGGTCAACATGTCGCGCGACATCGCGACCTGGAAGGATCCCAACGGGTTGAGCGAAGACGAGCGCCGCATCATCAAGCGCAACCTCGGCTTCTTCGTGACTGCCGATTCGCTGGCCGCCAACAACATCGTGCTCGGCACCTACCGGCACATCACGGCGCCCGAATGCCGGCAGTTCCTGCTGCGCCAAGCCTTCGAAGAGGCGATCCACACGCACGCCTATCAGTACATCGTCGAAAGCCTGGGCCTGGACGAAAGCGAGATCTTCAACGCGTACCACGAGGTCCGCTCGATCCGCGACAAGGATGAGTTCCTGATCCCGTTCATCAACGCGATCATGGATCCGAGCTTCGTCACCGGCACGCCCGAGGCCGACCAGAAGCTGCTGAAGAGCCTGATCGTCTTCGCCTGCCTGATGGAAGGCCTGTTCTTCTACGTCGGCTTCACGCAGATCCTGGCGCTGGGCCGGCAGAACAAGATGACCGGGGCCGCCGAGCAGTACCAGTACATCCTGCGCGACGAGTCGATGCATTGCAACTTCGGCATCGACCTGATCAACACCATCAAGCTCGAGAACCCGCACCTGTGGACGCCGCAGTTCAAGGCCGAGATCAAGGCCCTGTTCGAGCACGCGGTCGAACTCGAGTACCGCTACGCCGAGGACACCATGCCGCGTGGCGTGCTGGGCCTCAACGCTTCCATGTTCAAGGGCTATCTGCGTTACATCGCCAACCGGCGGGCCACGCAGATCGGCCTGGAGCCGCTCTTCCCGAACGAGGAGAACCCGTTCCCGTGGATGAGCGAGATGATCGATTTGAAGAAGGAACGCAATTTCTTCGAGACGCGCGTCATCGAGTACCAGACCGGTGGTGCACTCTCGTGGGATTGAAGGCTGCTGCCGAACACTCGAACAACCATGCGCAGCAGCTCTGTTTTTGTGGGACGTGATGCATCGACGCCAGAAGCGATGTGCCGGCCCGTTACCGCATTCGTCGTACCGGGGCGACCGCCCGGGCTCTAAAGCCTTGGCAGACCGCCGGGCGATGAATCGCCGCGCTGTATCGAGCAGCGCGGTGCTCTTTGCAACTTGATCAAGGAGATCGTTATGGCAACTGCGAAGAAAGCCCCGGCCAAGAAGGCCCCGGCGAAGAAGGCTCCGGCCAAGAAGGCCCCGGCGAAGAAGGCCGCTCCGGCCAAGAAGGCCCCGGCGAAGAAGGCCGCTCCGGCCAAGAAGGCGCCGGCGAAGAAGGCCGCTGCCAAGAAGGCGCCGGCGAAGAAGGCCGCTGCCAAGAAGGCGCCGGCGAAAAAGGCCGCTGCCAAGAAGCCGGCGGCCAAAAAGCCGGCTGCCAAGAAGGCCGCTGCGAAGAAAGCTGCCCCTGCCCCGGCTGCCCCTGCTGCCCCTGCGGCAAAGACAGCCCTGAGCCCGGCTGCGGCTTGGCCCTTCCCGACGGGCAACAAGCCCTGAGCTTGCCGTCAGAAGCGAAAAGCCCGGATTCGTCCGGGCTTTTTTTCGTCCGTCGTCAGCGTCAGCCGTTCAGGCCTTGCCCTGGCGGGCCACCGCGGCGGCGGCCGCGGCGATGGCGTCCGCATCGCCCAGGTAGCGGCTGCCCAGCGGCTTGAGCTGCGCATCCAGTTCGTAGACCAGCGGGATGCCGTTGGGAATGTTCAGCCCGACGATGTCGTCGTCGCTGATGCCGTCCAGGTACTTGACCAGCGCGCGCATCGAATTGCCATGCGCCGCCACCACCGGCTGCCGCCCGGCCTTCAGTGCTGGGGCGAGCACTTCGTTCCAGAAGGGCATCACACGCGCCACGGTGTCCTTCAGGCATTCGGTCAGCGGCACCTGGTCGGGCTGCAGCGCGGCATAACGCGGATCGCTGCGCTCGCTGCGCGGGTCGCCAGGCTGCAGCGCCGGCGGCGGCGTGTCGTAGCTGCGGCGCCAGATCAGCACTTGATCGTCACCATACTGCCGGGCCGTCTCGGCCTTGTTCAGGCCCTGCAGCGCACCGTAGTGGCGCTCGTTCAGCCGCCAGTCCTTGGCCACCGGCAGCCAGGTGCGATCCATCTCGTCCAGGCAATGCCACAGCGTCCAGATGGCGCGCTTCAGCACCGAGGTGTAGGCGATGTCGAACTCGAAGCCGCCTTCGCGCAGCAGCTTGCCGGCCTGCCGCGCCTGCGCCACGCCAGTGTCGGTCAGGCCGACGTCGGTCCAGCCGGTGAAGCGGTTTTCCAGGTTCCAGGTCGATTCGCCATGGCGAATCAGCACGAGCTTGTACATGGGCGGGCGGTGTGCTGCGGCACGGCGTCGGAAGAAGGCGCAATTCTATAATTCGAGGTTCCTTCACCACCGCGAAGCCCAGCGTGCAATTCATCGTCGAGAACTGGATCCTGATCCTGGCCGCCTTCGTCTCCGGCGGCATGCTGGTCTGGCCGATGGTCACCAAGGGCGGCATGGGCGTGTCGGTGTCCACCACCGATGCGGTGCGGCTGATCAACCAGGAGAAGGCCGTGCTGATCGACGTGCGCGATCCGGCCGAGTACGCCACCGGGCACGTGGCCGGGGCGCGCAACGTGCCGCTGAGCACACTGGACGGCGCCAAGGGCCTGCCCACCAACAAGGCGGTGCCGGTGGTGGTGGTGTGTGCGTCGGGCGCGCGCTCGACGCGGGCCGTGAGCCAGTTGCGCAAGGCCGGCCACGAAAAGGTGTTCTCGCTGGCTGGCGGCACGGCCGCCTGGCGCGAGGCCAGCCTGCCGATCGAGAAGTCGGCCTGAGCGGCGCGGGCCGCACAAAGCCCGTTCCTGCAAAGTCCGGCCGGCTGCGCCAGAATCCCGCCCCGTTGTTCCACCACTGCCGTCCGCCGATGAAGCCCGTCCGCATGTACCTGACGCAGACCTGCCCCTATTGCATCCGGGCGAAGGCGCTGTTGCAGCAGCGCGGCGTGGAAAGCATCGACGAGATCCGCGTCGATCTGGAGCCGGCGCAGCGCGTGCACATGATGGAAATCACCGGCCGGCGCACCGTGCCGCAGATCTTCATCGGCGACACCCACGTCGGCGGCTGCGACGATCTGGTCGAACTCGATCGCCGCGGCGGTCTGCTGCCGCTGCTGGGCGTCGCGGCCTGATTCAAAGCGCAGGTTCCGTGCCTTCCGGCCGCCGGGCGTGGCCCGACGCTGGGCGATAATCCCGCTCCCTTCGGCTCTGGCCGCGCCGTGCGCGCCGGGGCCGCGCCCTCACCCACGAAAGCCCGTCATGGCCGAGCAAGACCCGACCCCCGTGTTCCAGATCCAGCGCATGTACCTGAAGGACCTGTCGCTGGAGCAGCCCAACTCGCCGCAAATCCTGCTCGAGCAGCAGCAGCCGCAGGTCGAGATCAACCTGGGCATGAGCGCCGAGCCGGTGGCCGACGGCGTGTTCGAGGTGACCGTGACCGCCACCGTCACCACCAAGATCAAGGACAAGACGCTGTTCCTGGTGGAGGCCAAGCAGGCCGGCATCTTCGAGATCCGCAATGTGCCCGACGAGCAGATGCAGGGCATCATCAGCATCGTCTGCCCGCAGATGATCTATCCGTACCTGCGCGCCATCGTCTCCGACGTCTGCACGCGCGCCGGCTTCCCGCCGATCCTGCTGTCCGAGGTCAACTTCCAGGCCATGTTCGAGGCTCAGCAAGCCCAGGCGGCGCAAAACGGCAACGGCGGCTCGCGCATCATCACCGGCGTCAACTGACGGCCGGTCGGCGCAGCGGCGGGCCCGCGAAGCGCCCATGAAGCGCCCATGAAGATCAGCGTGCTCGGCGCCGGCGCCTGGGGAACGGCGCTGGCCATGGCCGCCGCCGCGCGGCACGACACGCTGCTTTGGACGCGCGATGCGCAGCAGGCCGCGCAGATGCGGGCGCAGCGCCGCAACCCGCGCTACCTGCCCGAGGTGACGCTGCCCGCCGCGCTGCACATCACCTCCGACCACGCCGCCGCGCTGCGGCATGCACACGACGGCCTGCTGGTCATCGCCACGCCGATGGCGGCGCTGCGCGAACGGCTGGCCGCGCTGCCGGCCGGCCAGGCGGCGCTGTGGCTGTGCAAGGGCTTCGAATCCGGCAGCGGCGCCCTCGGCCATGAGATCGCTCGCGAGCTGCGCCCCGGCCTGGCCGCGGGCGTGCTGTCCGGCCCTAGCTTCGCGCTGGAGGTGGCGCGTGAGCAGCCCACCGCGCTGGTGGCCGCCAGCAGCGACGCGGCGCTGTGCGATGCCGCCGTGCAGGCCTTCCACAGCGACAGCCTGCGTGTCTACCGCTCGTCCGACCCGGTGGGTGTGGAGGTCGGCGGCGCGGTGAAGAACGTGCTGGCCATCGCCACCGGTCTGGTCGACGGTCTGGCCGACCGTGAAGACCTGCCCCACCGGCCCGGGCTGAATGCACGCGCCGCGCTGATCACCCGCGGCCTGGCCGAGATGACGCGCCTGGGCGTGGCCCTGGGCGCACGCGCCGAGACCTTCATGGGTCTGTCGGGCCTGGGCGACCTGGTGCTCACCGCCACCGGCGACCTGTCGCGCAACCGGCGCGTCGGTGGCCTGCTGGCGCAGGGCCTGCCGCTGGCCGGCATCCTGGCGCAGCTGGGCCATGTGGCCGAAGGCGTGTACAGCGCGCCGACGGTCTGGGCCCGCGCCCAGCGCCTGGGCGTGCAGATGCCGATCACTCAGGCGGTGGTCGAAGTGCTCGACGGCCGACTGGAGCCGGTGCAGGCGATGCGCCAGTTGATGGCCCGCGAGGCGACGCGCGAGGCCTGAGTCGCTTGGTCCGGCGCTTCAGCCGCCGCCTTCGTAACCCAGTTGCCGCCAGGCCTCGAACACGGCCACGGCCACCGCGTTGCTGAGGTTCAGGCTGCGCTGGCCGGGCCGCATCGGCAGCCGCAACCACTGCGTGGGCGGCAGCCCATCCAGCAACTCGCCCGGCAGGCCGGCACTTTCGCTGCCGAACAGCAGCCAGTCGCCACGCTGCCACTGCGGGGTGTGGAAGGGCCGAGTGCCGCGGGTGCTGAAGGCGAAGCAGCGCTGCGGGTCGGGCTGCATCGTGTCGCGCCAGGCCTGCAACGAGGCATGGCGCTGCACGTTCGCGTACTCGTGGTAGTCCAGCCCGGCGCGGCGCAGCAGGCGGTCTTCCATCGCAAAGCCCAGCGGTTCGATCAGGTGCAGCGCGCAGCCAGTGTTGGCGGCCAGGCGGATCACGTTGCCGGTGTTCGGTGGAATCTCCGGCTGCACGAGCACGATGTTCAGCATCGGCGCGCTCATGCAGAAGGTGCCGGCGTGCGCGTCAGTGCCCAGGCATCGATGCGGCGCACACCGGCGCGCTGCAGTGCCAACGCGGCCTCGGCCAGCGTGGCGCCGCTGGTCATCACATCGTCCACCACCGCCACGTGCGCGCCGTGCAGTGAAACCTGGCGCGTGCCCTGGGCGATGAAGGCGCCGCGCAGGTTGCGGCGGCGTTCGGCCAACCCCAGCGCGGCCTGGTGCGTGCCGTCGGCATGGCGCTGCAGCACGCCGGCATGGCAGGGCCGCTGCAGCGCATCGGCCACGCGGCGCGCCAGTTCCCAGGCCTGGTTGTAGCCGCGCTCGGCCAGCCGGAGTGGCGCCAGCGGCACCGGCAGCACCCAGTCGGGCAGGGCCGCATCCGCCGCGTGCAGCGCTTGCACCAAGCGCCGGGACAGCGGCGCCGCCAGTTCCACCCGCCCCTCGAACTTGAAGGCGGCGATCAGCCGGTCCCACGGAAAGCCGTAGTCGCAGGCCACCACGCAGGCGGTGAACGGCGGCGGGTCGGCCAGACAGGCACCGCAGGCCGGCGCGGGGGCGGCCAGGCGCAGACCACAGCGGCCACAGCGCGGCTGCGGCGCGGCAAAGCGCTCGATGCAGACAGTGCACAGCGTCTCGCCGGCCCAGCCGTGGCACACCGCGCACTGGCCCGGCGCGCGAAGTGCGCGCGGCCAGGCTGACAGCGGGGCGGGAAGGGGCATCGCCTCAATATACTGGCCGCGATGGCCGATGACGCGACGCTCCGCTCCGCGCGCCCGGTGCAGGCCGCTGCGCTGGGGCACATCGTGCGCCGCCTGTCGCAGGCCGAGGCCGCACCCTGGCTGCACGGCGAAGTGGCCCGGCGCATGGCCGAACGCCTGCCGCTGATCCGCCTGCAGCCGCGCACGGTCATCGACTGGTGCAGCCACCTGGGCGGCACGGGCGCACTGCTGGCGCAGGCCTATCCGCAGGCCCGCGTGCTGCCCGTCGAAGACCTGGCCGCATTGCGCAAGCCCGCGCCGGCTGCGCGGCCGTGGTGGGACTGGCGCCGCGCCGCTGCGCCACCGGTGGCGCTGGCACCCGAGGACGTTCCGGCTGGCAGTGCCGAACTGCTGTGGGCCAACATGACGCTGCACCTGTGCCCCGACCCGGTGCAGCCGTTGCAGCAGTGGCATCGGGCGCTGGCGCCCGAAGGCTTCCTGATGTTCTCCACGCTGGGACCGGGCTCGTTGACCGGGCTGCGCCAGGTCTATGCCGCCGCCGGCTGGCCGCCACCCTTTGCGCCCTTCGTCGACATGCACGACCTGGGCGACATGCTGGTGCATGCAGGTTTTGCGGAACCGGTGATGGACCAGGAGCGTCTGACGCTGACCTGGCCCGACGCCGCGGCGCTGCTGGCCGAACTGCGCACGCTCGGCGGCAATGCCGACGCGTCGCGCGCGCCGGGGCTGCGCACCCCGCGCTGGCGCCTGCGGATGGAGGCCGCGCTGCAGGCGCTGCGCGGGCCGGACGGCCGGCTGCGGCTGGATTTCGAGCTGGTCTATGGCCATGCCTTCCGGGTCGCACCGAAACCGCGCGTCGCCGCGCAGACCTCGGTGGCGCTGGAGGACATGCGGGCCATGGTCCGCGCTGGCAGAAGGCCCTCTGGAGCAGGCTAGAATCCGGGGTGAATCGCCGCAAGGTTCGTCCTTGATAAGGGTCAACCCTCGGTCGATTCCCTCGTATCCCTGCACTGCTGCCTGCGCGTCCGGTTCTGTCCGCTGCATGAGTTCCGCTTTTGCCCCCAGCCCCTGGCCTGCGCCGGCTCCGATGCCTTGGCGCTTCGCCCGGGAACTGCCGCGTCGCGAAGACCAGGCCGCCCCTACCGTGCAGTGGCTGATGCCGCGCAACCATTCCTTCGTGCCTGGCCGCCTGCTGGCGGTGTTCGTGGTGCTGTGCGTGGTGTCGCTGGGCATCGGGCTGGCCTTCTGGTGGCTGGGCGC
>Ga0209369_1001493_pt1 | contig 11337 bp, 7 predicted proteins | sample EBPBio142010_DNA_FD_185865 | JGI IMG/M metagenome (GOLD analysis project Ga0209369, IMG submission 185865) | Wastewater treatment Type I Accumulibacter community from EBPR Bioreactor in Madison, WI, USA - Reactor 1_10/4/2010_ DNA (SPAdes)... | ecosystem: Engineered > Bioreactor > EBPR >... | reverse complement strand
GTGATCACTCCTCACACCCCGCCCCGTTGTGGATAACTCGGGCAGGGTAGGTTGAACACCTGGGTCAGTTTTAGATCGGCACGACCCTCATAAGTGGGTCAAATTTCAGTCGGCGCCAACAGGTGGGGACAAGGTCAACATCACTTCTGAATATTTATAGGTCTAATGCCCAACGAACAAAAAGATAAAAACACCTAATTCTTTCCGGAAGCCGAAAAATTCGACATGGGGGGTAAAGCAAACAGATTCCGAGCGGCATATTGAGCGCCCTCACGAGTGAGGTGCCAACCATCAAAAGAAATGAGGCCCCCCTCTGGCGTTAGTTGGCGACATTCTGCTCCAATGCCACACACTGCAGTTTGCATGCTTACGTAATTTTCAGGAGATACAGTTAACCTAAGCAATCGCTCCATTTCAATGGTAGCGTTTGAAACTGGTTTGCTTACTGCAAGTCTTTCGTGTTCGGGCAACAGGAGCAGATCGCGCACCTTTACTTCGCCAGTGTGTTTCGGCCCAACTACAAGTATGTGTGCGTTTGAGTTCTGGCGAAGACTGGCAATTGTTGCTGGTAGGCGTTCGACTGCCCACTGACGCCACGATCCAGCTAACAGAATAACATCGGCATCTCTCGCCTTAGCGAATATTGGAACAGAATTATGTTCCTTGGCGCACTTCTTTCGATATTTTCGCTCAATTTGATTCGATACGTCGCTCTCGCCCAAGTAAATTTGACAATCCCAAGATATATAGTGAGTTCGGATTTGAGAATCTCGAACGTACTTGCTCTCTGCGATGACGTTGACTAAATCTTGTGCATAACTGTCTCCAATCACTAGAATTTTCGTGCCTGGAGCTCCTCCATCAAAATCTCCCAACATCGAAAAGAAACGGGCCGTGACATACCGCCCCTGCGCGACTGTGTCGAGTTTCTCAGCCAACTGACGATCAGTAGGCGAAAGCCGATCCTCAAGGCCTTTCGAAACCTCAGTTGCAAGGCCAACCAATGCGAGCAATATCACGCACACCATCGAAACACGGACAACAACGGTGCGCGGCACGAGTAAAGTGCTTCTAGCCGGAACCTCAATGAAGCGCCAAGTAAACCAGGCCAACACAAGTGTCAGTACCACCAGCGCCAGCAACATTGGTGGCGAATGGAGTTCTCCCACCCGAATGCGATAGAAGGCAAACAATGGCTGATGCCAAAGATATGCACTGTAGGAAACCAAACCAATACCGACCAATAATCGTTGCGACAACACCGTGTGAGTGATCGTGCCTTTTCGCGAAAACGCAATGATCAAGGCAGTTCCAATGGTCGGAGCAAGCGCATATACACTCGGTGTGGGTACGTGTCGATCAAACAGTACGACCGCCAAGCTAAGCATGGCTAGGCCAAGAGCAGACAATATATTGCACGCTGTTGCGCTTACTCTCTCGTATATAGGCTGTACCCGCCAGGTAATGGCAAGAAGTGCGCCAATTAGAAGTTCCCAAGCCCGCGAGTAGGGAAGAAAAAAGTTAGACGATAGTTTACCCGCGCGCCAGCCCCATTCGCTAATCGCGAATGAAGCGACAGCCAATGCTAGGGTAACCAAAAAAGTCTGCCGCAACCCTTTCCCCCAAAGTACCCAGAGCAACAACGGAAAAAGCAGGTAGAACTGTTCTTCTACGCCTAGGCTCCACATATGTAGAAGCGGCTCTTCTTCCGCCGCGGGACTAAAGTAAGATGTTTCCCGCCAGAAATACAAGTTGGGTACAAAGGCCAGTGTCGCGAGCAAGCTCCGGCCAAATCGTACCAGTTCGACAGGCAGCATCCAGAAGTATGCAAACGGCACGCAAACCGCTACCACTAGAAACAATGCCGGCAAGATTCGCCGAGCCCGCCGCTCATAGAAAGTAGCCAGCGTGAATCGACCATTGCTAAGATCTGCTCCGATAATCGATGTAATTAAATACCCACTAATCACAAAAAATACATCGACACCAATGAATCCGCCCTGAAACCAAGGAATGCCAGCATGAAAGAGGATGACTGGAAGAACGGCCAGCGCACGTAGGCCATCTATCTCTGGTCGATATCCAATCGGCCCATGAGATCTGTCAGGCTTCATTTATCGATGGGCTTTCGAGAGTGGCCCAAGCGCGCATGGTAGTCAGCGTCATGAGCGCTGCATGGGAGTGTTGAGGGACATTCTAAACAGCTGAAAGTTGTGGCTTGTCCTGAGTTGGTCACTTCGGCCATGCAACAGGGCAATTGACTACTGACTTCAAGAAAGAACCGAGAAGCACCGCCACGCATATGTGATTTTCATTGACCTACAAGAGTTCGTATCCCAGTCAGCTCTCTATTCTAGGTGCTACCGAACCGAATTCACCAATCAGGTGACGATCTATGGGGACGACCCAGTTATCAATAGCAATCCGCTTAAATCTGAAAATGCATATCTGTTGCACCCAAACTGCAAAGCGGATACTGCTTCCGCAAGATCACTAGTGCTACAAACCTCAACTTATTTAGGCGCCAAATCCTCAAATTGAAGAAAATACATATCAAGATCGCGAAAAGGTGTCTCAGCTGGGATGCTGCGATATGGAATTTCGTTGCAAGAAAGGTGCAGTTAACTGAGTTTCCGAAACACAGAAGCGATAATATGAAGCAATTCTCGGGAAGTCAAATCAACTGTTCCCTATAGCTCATCGACCATGGCAGATGGGTATCTCATTACGCAAATGCGTGAAACCGTACCCGATACTCTAGCCGGCTTCGGCTACGGTTAATTCAAAAGATAACGCGCAAAGGTGGTTACTGAGTGAATCCCGTAGTTACAAGAATTCGCGCATCCAATGGTGCAAGAGAGCATCGCGATGCTGGTGCCCCGTTGTTAATGGATGGGCTCAATGAACCAGACAGATTCCGATAACCAGCCGGGAGTTCAACGGTAATCGCGTCCGGTCCGGGATTGACAAGAACCAGGCCACCTTGATATCTACGCATCCACAGGCCAGAGACTTCTGGGCCCTCGGGGGGGGGCTGGATCGGATCACCGAGTGGAGCGTCATACTCATCGAACCAGGGCATAGCTTGCTGCAGCGACGGTCCATTGAACGCAAAGTAGCCATCGTGGAGTAGCGTCAGACCCAGTCCATACCGCATACGTTGCTCGTCAGTGGCGTCACCATAAACCTGGAAGACAACGCAATGCGGCGCTGAAGTGTGCAAAAAGGCGCTACGGTATCGCCTCCACATCCGTTGAAAACCATCGGGATGCCGTCCCGGTGAGTAAGTCTTGCCAAGCATGCCTTCCAAGAAGGCGCCGTTTGCCAAGCCCGAGAGCTCCGGCGATGCCAGGAATTCTGGCGATGCATTGGCCATGATGAGCACTCCAGGCACCTGTTCGCGGAGACACCTCCAATGCTGAGCAAAACCCAGCCGAACGGCTTTGGAAACGGCTACGTCTTGCCATTGCTGATCACTTCCGGCCCGCCGCCAATCGGCTCGGACACGCTGGTCCATCACCGTGTCCGCGAAAACCCACTCAAACGGCCCCCCGGGCTCAAGCAATCGGCGCCTGTCGTAGGAGGCCTTCCAACATGGCCAACTCGTTCCTCGACCATCACGCGGTGCCCAGTCCGTAACGTTGACCTCCCAGTTGCCGTAGTCCGCAGTCCATTGAACATGGTCCCCTGAGGCGTTCCAAAGCCACCAGTCGTTCTGATCAAGTACTCGCACAACCTCGGGGTCACCGCTTCGTCGATACTCACTAAGAATCGTGTACTGGGCAATTTGGACGTGACGACTAGCTTCGCGGATCCCCTGTACTACCGCCTGCTGGTAGCTGGGTTGCAAACTGGGCCATAAGCCAAGGATTGCAATGTCATAGCGCCCCAGTTGCCTACGCCGAGTAGAGTTGTCCAGCTTTGAATAGTCCACAACAGCTAGCCGCGGCCCCTTGAGTGCGTTGGCCGCCGATGCCCGTGAGGCAAGCATCGCCCCGCCCGCAGCGAGCAAGCACCGTCGCCTGGATATCACGGTTGATGTTCCCCGGACTGCACGAATCCCGCTTCGATTGCAACTGCCGTCGCAGACGCCTCCGTGCGATTTATAGCCAATGTAAGGCCGCCTCTTGTTATCGTCGGCAGATGGCGCTCCGCAGCGATCCATGCGAATCGTAGGTCGTCTGCATCGGCACGAAGCCCAGGGTATCCGAGAAAAAGGCACACCCAACGAGCGTCCTTCAAATTGGTGAAGACAGGCACGCTGCTTAAGCCATCTGCAGTTGAGGCGTTCACATCGCCAGTCGAAAATGGACTGCAAAGCAGCATGCTGCGCCGCTCTCCACTGGCGGTAACCAGCAAACAAGTCGCTCCACCCAAAGCAGCATTCATGGCGGCTTTGAACCATTCAGATTCCTGCCCGGACGAACGCGCGTACTCAAGCGCAAGGTCACGGACGCCAAGAACTGACGCTGCATACCTTTCTCCACAGCAAGCATCACGGGCAGGAATCTGTATCGCGAGCACATCAGACGGAACGAATTCCCTGTGGCTTGGCAACCGTTCGGAACTTGTGTGCGACTTCCAGCGATCCCTGAGCGATCGAATCCATGGAGAGCCTTTTGCCGATTCTAGGAGCCGTAGCCGGGTCCGAGCCACCGAGGCTGACAACACGCTCCTATGGACGCGCCAATGAGTATTCCGTCCGCGATGATTGGCAAACCGATCTTTGAACGATTCACTTCCACGAGTGAAGTCAAACTCATGAACTGTTCGAGGCCGGATGTACTCTAGAAGACGCTTGATAAGCACCTCCCCGACACCGACTTGAGCGAGATCCACATCGAAGCTCGGCTTGTACCAGGTAAATCGACCATCAACCTCAAATCCAAAGTGATAGGCCACGGCACGTCCGCTCGCTTCCAATACCGAAAAGCGAAGCTCTACCGTAGGATCGAAGTTGTCGATGAGTGTGCCGTAGAACCGGCGGGCGGTCGCGTCCAAGAATAGGCTTCTACCCCCCGCAACTGCGCGACGCGCAATGTGTTGCTCGAAGAAGTCGGGCAGGGTTTGATGAGCGGACTCTCGACTGTCGATATGCCTTAATGTCACAGTACCGATGCGCTCGAGCTTCTTTTCATGACGCTTCAGACTCTTCTTACCAATCGCCTCTCTAAGCAAAACATCGCGATCCAGGGATAGGCGCAACGCCGGACAGTCGGCACCCTGCTCGATGCAGATGCGTGCCCGCAGATCTTCGGGGAGTGTAGGCAGGCATTCAGAAAGATTCGACCACTCAGGGATCTCAGCCAGATCGCCGACCTGACCAGGCGTGCCGTTGAATGCGTGAACCAAAGCCAACTTGACGATGGTGCATGGTTCAGAGTCGGCTACAAGCATGTCGTTATAGTCAGACCAAGGGCTGCCCATGAACGCTAACCCGCTTGATGTTCGCACCAGTGGCAGCAAACCGACGACAGTTGTTGCTCGCCGCACGACAACAATGTTAAGCATTCGCCTAGGCTCGTGACTAGCCCACGCGGACCAGCACCAACCATATGTCGTAAAGATCTCCCGCCTAGACTGGAGGCGCCAAAGACGATCCCAATCCTGTCGGATGGCACGTAAGCCACCTTCGTCTGAAACACACTCCGCCACGAGTTCTAGCTCGCCTTGAGAGACATGACCCAGTCTCAGCGATTCGGATAGTTTCGATGCAGATTCCATGTCATCTTCAGTCTGCGCGGATCACCGTCGATGCGCGGAATACCTAGCGCGTCAGTACTCGCATACCAGTACCCCATCTCAGTCGTCACCGCACTACGATAGTGCTTTGCAGCACACGTTCGAACCCGCAAATTCTCCGAACCATTGGGGTAGCAGAAATGCTCAACGGAGCGCTGCAGTCGCCGCTCCAGCCACAGGCGACTTTCCTTGAATTCGCGTTCAAGCTCCTCGAACGGCAGGCTTGTCATGATCGGGTGCGTAAGAGTATGCGAGCCGACAGTGACCAGTTGCGGGTCCAGCGACAGCAATTGATTCCAAGACATTACATCGAACTGGCGTTGCTGCTGCTCGCTAGGTTGGAAACCCTGCGTCACGCGCCGAACAGATGCAAGAAGATCAAGCCTGGTGCAGTTCGGAAGACCCTTCATCGCTTCTACGATTCCATTAGGATCAGACACACAAATGCCAGCTTCGGATGCCCATGCGACTCGATCGGCGATCGGCATCGTCAACAATCTTTGCCTTACTTCATGCGGCCAAAGCCACTGCCTGGCTTCGATCAGACCCGGGCAAACATAAAAGACAGCCGGCAGGCCATACTTCGAGAGAAGGGGATAAACCACCTCAGCGTGATTGCGAAGACCATCATCGAACGTCAGGACCACGCTGGGTCGAGTTCGCGGCTGTTCAGAGCCAATCCGCAGGAGGGCTTCACCGATATGAAGCACCTCAAACCTGCGCTGCAAGTGGACAAGCAGTTTCTCGAATGCATTCGTGGGGAAGAGCCCCCCACCGATTCCGTGGAACATGATCACACGAGTTCGGCCCATCTGACCGAACTCGGGCTTTCGGAACCACGACCAAGGTCTACGGCCAGGCGATCGCGGCACAGCTCGCTCGTCGGCGAGAGGTTTTGCAGTCATGCGATGTCGAAAGTAGGGGTGCTTACAGTTCAGGTCCACCAAAGCTTCTGTATTCTTGCCGATCGCGAGATCGACGGAGCAGAAATGCATCACGTCCAGAGCAGGTCCTAGCGCCTGCGCACACGTAGCGCTGAGACACTTCTACTAACGCCATCCATCAGCAATCGAAACGAATGTCTACAGAGTCCGTTGGTTCCCAGACTTACGACGTCGCCATCGCCGGTGCGGGTCTCGCTGGTTCAGCGGCTGCCATCCTGTTCCGCCGTCAAGGTCTTCGGGTGGTGCTTGTTGATCCGTACCCGGTCTTTCCGCGGATGTTTCGCGCCGAGAAGATAGAGCCAGACCAAAGCGCCCTCTTGCGAAAGTTCGATCTGCTTGATGTAGTCAACCAGCGTACTCGCATGATCCGTGAGATTGTCAGAGCCCAGAATGGCCGCGTTAGGTACCGCAGAAAGGTCGAGCAGCTAGGCGTCCCGTATCAGGATATCGTGAACCAAGTGCGCGCCCAATGGCCTGACGATATCGAGTTGAGGGTTGGCCGTGTGCGGCGCATAGCGCCTGGTCCCGAGCTGACTGAGCTGACTATGAACGATGGCAGCACGCTTCGCGCTCGGCTTGCCGTCCTCTCGACCGGTATGGCCGGAGATTTATACGAGCAACTTGGCATACAACGAAGGATGGTTCACGCAGAGTTGTCCATGGTTTTTGGCTTTATGCTGGCGCGGAAGGATGGTCAGTCTTTCGGCTTTGACGCGGTCACCTATCGACCCAGCACTATTGAGCAACGAGTGGGCTACATCACTCTGTTTCGCTTTGGAGACCTTATCCGTGCGAATCTGTTCACGTACTGGCCGGCACGCGATGAGCGTAGTCTTTCAATGGTGAGGGCGCCGGCACTTACGCTCCGCGACGTTCTGCCTGGAATGGAGGCAGTCATTGGAGACTACGCTGTCGACGGCAAGGTAGAACCATTCCGGATTGATCTCTATCGGATGGAGTCGTGTGCGCTTCCTGGCGTGGTGCTCGTTGGCGACGCTTACCAAAGTGTGTGCCCGAGCACCGGCATGGGACTCAGCAAGGTACTGACGGATGTCGACGTGCTATGCAACGATTTGGCGCCGCAATGGTTTTCATCGCCCGGCATGGGTGTCGAGAAAACCAGCGCTCTGTATCGCAACCCGCGTAAGCAGGAAGTCGATGATCGTGCCCTGAAGGCCGCGATCATGGGCAGGCGCCAAATCATCGACCGCTCTCCAGTCTGGCAACTCCGACGTGCAATTCGAGATTGGCGGTGGGCTACGGGACGCTAGTTGTGGCGTTTCGATAGGCTCTCCATCGGTTCTTGAGTCGGGAAGCTTGGATTGTCGAAGCCTCCAGTGACCCGCACCCTACCAAGCTCATCGAGGTACAGGATGAGAAGCCCGCTCAACTACAGAGTGGCTGACAAGTGGAACAGCATGTATTGCCAATAGCAGATGACTGAGTGCCGAGGACAGGTTCAGGCAGTGAGAGCACACAAGGCTGAGTCGGCTCAGCCGGGAAACCTAGTGGCAATCATGCATTTGCACTACTGGCCAGGCGCAGACTTCATATTCACTAGAAAGCTCACCGCTTGAGGACCCTCGCGCCAGTACTCAATCAACTCGAACTGCGGATTGCGTGCAAGCCATTCGCTACAGGCCCTCTGCTCACCCTGGTCAGGCCTACCTTTAAACCGGAACCAATCTTGAAAGACAATTATCGTCCCTTGCCCGACAAGGTCAGTACAGAAGTCCAAGACGGGAATCGTTGACTCATAGAGATCGCAGTCAATGAAGATGAGTGCCGCCTTCCTTATCTGATGTTTCGACTTGACTGAAGGCGTCAGGCTACTGTCAAACATCCCAGGGATGGTAAAGACCCGCGACATATCGACACCCTCCGCACGAACATTCTCCAGGAACTCTTCCTGGGAGCACGCATAGGCGCCAGGCAGATAGTCAGTCTGTCGGTTCGCATCGCCAGAGGGTAATCCCTCAAACGAGTCAAAGGCGAAGTACCGTGGCCTATTCGCCAACCACCGCTTGAACTCAGGAGTCGAAGGCATCGCATTCGCGACTATTCGACGCCCGCGCTCGATGGCCCGATGGGCAACCGCAAAGGAAGCGCCCCGCCAGACCCCGAACTCCAGATAGTCACCTTCTACCTGATTCCACGCGATGAACGATGCCGCAGCGTGGATGCAGCCGTCCTTGTCAACCAGATTGCGCTCGTGCAAAACGAAGCGCCCAACCGCAAGCCGAAGCGGACGAAGTAAGCGTTTGATGTATCGGCGCACGATGCAGTTCAGGGTAGCGGAATTGAAGGAGAAGACGCCCAAATCAGGAAGAAGCGCCGCAAGCGCTCCAGCATGCAAGGCTGGAGAGAACAACGCTAGTTTAGCCGGCAGTCGATCCCTGCATTCGCGACAGATGACACATTCAATCGCTCGTGAAACGGTATTGGCGGCCGTTCAGGTTGATTCAACACGATACATCTGGTCACGGCCAGCTGCTATGTGCATCGGAGAAAATATGTCGGGGTTCATCGAAACGGGTCGCACAGTCATCGTACTCAATGCGAACGCCGGATGAAGTGGGCAGCTGGGACCGAGGCGTTGCGCACCCTCTGGTTACAACGCCAAGTGTGTCTTTACAGGAAGTTTCTTGCTTGGCTCACCCGCTTGCCGAAAAAAGGCTGCCGACTGGATTGGCTCAGTCGTTGGCATCTCGGCGAAGTGACTCAGCTGCGAAGTCTCCTCGCATCTGGGTAGGGCCTGTGGAAAGGCTGTCTGAGAAGGTTGTCTGGCGAAGCATTTGAGGATAGGACGCGATACATGAAGAAGTTTTCCGGCACGGATGTCGGCACCGCCACTATTGGCGCGCTGGCTATGCTGTTCCTCGCCGCATGCGGCGGCGGTGGTCAAGGCGAAGCGTCCAGTGGCTTGACGGCGACATCGGCAGTTAGTACTTCGGAGTCACCGCTGTCGATAGATGGTTCCGGTGTAGCGAGCGATGAAGAGGCCCGGTTTAGCTCCGATGCAACTCGGGACTTACCAGAAGAAGCGTTGCCGGCCGCCATGGTTGAGCAGCGCGAACAGCGAATGGCCAGTGGAGACGCCAAGCCGAAGACGATGATCTTGGCGTGGACGCGGCTGACTGATCCTGCTTATCAGAGCCATATCGCCCGATTCAACATGGCTGTGTTGGGGTTCAGCCCGGCAACTTCGAGTTCCGCGATTGACTCTACCGTCACTTCCCTTAAGACCTTGAACCCCGGTTTGGTTCTGGGTCAAGAAGTCAGGGTAGGTTACGTCGATGACGCGGTTACAACGCTGGCCTCAAGTGCCACGGGGGGCGATTGGTGGCTTGAGACAGCCGCAGGTAGTCGAGTGCAATCCGAAGGCGGGACAACTTTCGACATCAACGTCACCGACTGGGCGCCGGTGGACGGATCGGGGCGGCGCTGGCCGGCTTGGAAGGCAAACTTCGACTCCAACACTTTCTTCAAGAACAGGCCTGGATTTAACTTCGTGTTCATTAACACGATGTGGCCACAGCGCGTCTCTGCCGACTGGGACCGCAATGGAACCAACGACGCAGTTTCGAACGCATCGGTGACAGCAGCCACCCGCGCGGGGTATGTCAACTACATGAACAGCCTGAAGGCGTCTGTACCGGCGCTACAGGTATCGGCGAACGTTGACCCGAATTGGCAGGCATCGACCGAGTTGAATGGCAAGCTGAACGGCGTGTTCCTGAACTCGATGATCGGCCGTACTTGGTCCGTTGAAACGACATCTGGATGGTCGGCCATGATGTCCCGGTACCGTACTGCACTTTCGCAGTCTGCAGCACCGAAAGCTGTGATTCTGAACGTAGCGGCATCCGCTACGGACTATCGGACGATGCGATATGGCTTGGCATCGGCGATGCTTGAGGATGGCTATTTCTCGCTGACGGCTACTGACGGATCAATGCCCGCCCCTTGGTACGACGAGTTTTCCGCTGAGATTGGTATACCCGAGGAAGGCCCTCCTACCGCCGCCACCGCTTCGGGTCTTTGGATGCGCAAGTATTCGAATGGTCTCGTACTAGTCAATCCGAGCGCGACTTCCAGTGCAACGCTTACGCTGCCGGGTACCTACAAGCGCCTCGCTGGAGTCCAGGACAAGGTCACCAACAACGGGGCGACCGTTTCATCGGTCACCCTAGAGCCTCGTAGCGGGTTGCTGCTTTTGAAGGCGGCTCCGGCTCCGGCTCCGGCTCCGGCTCCGGCTCCGGCTCCGGCTCCGGCTCCGGCTCCGGCTCCGGCTCCGGTCTCGGCGCCCGTAATCACAAGTTCCCTCGCGGCGTCTGGCGTGGTAGGACAGTACACCACCTATCAAATCACAGCCACCAACTCACCAACGAGCTACTTCGCCCACTTGACTTCCGGTTCGGGGAGCGTCCCCGGAATGACGGGGAACGCCGCCACAGGCCTCTTGTACGGTACCCCGACCACACCTGGTGTCTACTCGCTACGTATTGGCGCAAACAATGCGGTCGGCACGGGCACTGCAACGTTGACTTTCACGATCAGTTCGTCTGCTCCGGCTCCGGCTCCGGCTCCGGCTCCGGCTCCGGCTCCGGCTCCGGCTCCGGCTCCGGCTCCGGCTCCGGCTCCGGCTCCG
>Ga0209369_1001491_pt1 | contig 11348 bp, 12 predicted proteins | sample EBPBio142010_DNA_FD_185865 | JGI IMG/M metagenome (GOLD analysis project Ga0209369, IMG submission 185865) | Wastewater treatment Type I Accumulibacter community from EBPR Bioreactor in Madison, WI, USA - Reactor 1_10/4/2010_ DNA (SPAdes)... | ecosystem: Engineered > Bioreactor > EBPR >... | reverse complement strand
TCCGGCCCGCGCCCATCAGCCCGTAAAGCCCGACGATCTCTCCCTTTCTGACCGAGAGGCTGACATGGTCCACCGTGAAACCGCCGCCCATCCGGGGCAGCGTCACGTCTTCGGCGCGGAACACTTCATCGCCGAACACCGGCGCGGCGGTGCGGGGAAACTCCTTCGTCTTGTCGCCGATCATCGCCTGCACGATCCAGGGGATGTCCACCCCCTCCATGCTGCGCGAGCCGGTGATCTCGCCATCCCGCAACACCGTGATGTAGTCGCCGACGCGGATCAGCTCGTCCAGGCGGTGGCTGATGTAGACGATCCCCACGCCCTGCGATTTCAGCTCGGCGATGACGCGGAACAACACCTCGACCTCGGCGGCGGAAAGCGCACTGGTCGGCTCGTCCAGGATCAGGATGCGGGCGTCCTGGCTCAGCGCCTTGGCGATCTCGACGATCTGCTGCTGGCCGACCCGCAGATGGTCCAGCGGCGTGTCCGGGTCGATATTCTGCTCCAGCCGCGCCATCAGCGCCGCCGCCGCCCGGCGCTGCGCGTCCGCGTCGATATCAACCCCGCCCCGCACAGGTTCGTGCCCGATGAAGATATTCTCGGCCACCGTCAGGTTCGGGAACAGGTTCAGTTCCTGAAAGACGATGCCGATCCCCGCTTTCACCGCGTCGCCCTTGGACCGGAACTGCACCTCGCGGCCCGCCATTTCGATCCGGCCCTCGGTCAGGCTTTCGACCCCGGCGATGACCTTCATCAGCGTCGACTTGCCTGCGCCGTTCTCGCCCACCAGCACGTTGACCGCGCCCATGCGCAGGTCGAAGTCCACGCCCTTCAGGGCGCGGGTGCCGGGGTAGACCTTGACGCCGTCCCGGATCGTCAGGCCGATGGGATGGTCGGTCATGGCGCGACCGACAGGGTGACGACGGTCACAAGCCACGGGTCGCCCGACGCCTTCAGGTCCACCGTCCCCAAGAAGCTGACGGTCTTGCCGGTCAGCTCGCCCTCAGGCACCTGCAGCCCAGCCGAGGCGCGGTCGTTCAGGGCGCGGGCCAGCTTGGCGAACTCGATCTGGTCGCGGAAATCGCCGAAACGGTAGAACGGCGCCACATCGCGCAGGCTGCTGCCCTTGATCACCGGCCCAAGCTGCAGCGTCAGGTCGGCCGCCCCGTCGCCATCGGTGTCCAGCATCGCCTTGCGCGCGCGGGAGGTGAGGTTGGCCTCGACCACCTTGCCCTCGCCCTTCACCGCGAAATTCCAGGCCGCGCCTTCGCCCGACCCCTTGTTGCCATGCGCCGCCCCCGCCGCCTCCAGCCCTGCGGCCAGCGCCGTGCGCAGGTCGGCCACCGGCAGCGCCTTCGCAGCGATCAGCGGCAGAAGCTCGGCGTCGTAGGTCTTGTCCAGCAGCGCTGCGATGCGCGCGTCATCGCCCGCCTCACCCGCGACTGCGGCGGCGGTTTCGCCTTCCTCGGCGGTCTTGACGATCTTGCAGCCCGGTAGGGCCAGCGCGGCCACAAGGCCAAGCATCACGGAAACGGATTTCATGGCAGTCTTCCAATGGAAAGCCCGGCGCGCGGGGAAGCGCGCGCCCCGGGTCGTCGGCCAGAAGGATCAGGCGCTCAGCGCGAAGGTTTCCAGCTTCGCGGCATTGTCCGCGTTGATCAGGACGCAGTCCATCAGCTGCTTCTCTTCCACGCCGGTCGAGCCGCCCGCGATGAACTTGTCGGCCTGTTCGACCGCCATCTGCGCCTGCGCATAGGCCGGTTGCAGCACGGTGGCCTTGATCCCGCCCTTCAGGATCGAATCGCGCACATCGTTCGAGCCGTCGAAGCCCACGACGATCACGTCGGTCCGCCCCGCCGCCTCAAGCGCGGCCCAGGCGCCCATCGCCATCGTGTCGTTGCCCGAGATGACGCCCTTGATGCCGGGGTTCGCCTGCAGCATCGATTCCATGACCGAATAGGCCTCGGTCTGCGACCAGTTGGCGGTCTGGCTGGCGACCATCTTCAGGTCGGGATACTGGTCGATCACGTCGTGATAGCCCTTCGACCGGATGCCCGCGTTGGTGTCGGATTCCTTGCCGATCAACTCGGCATAGTCGCCCGCCTCGCCCATCAGCTTGACGAACTCTTCCGCGCCCAGCTGCGCGCCCTGATAGTTGTTCGACACGATCTGGCTGACGGCCACGCCGGTCGCGGTGATCTCGCGGTCGATCAGGAAGGACGGGATGCCCGCATCCTTGGCCTTCTGCACGGCGGCGACGCTGGCATCTGCGCCCGCGTTGTCCAGGATGATCGCCTTGACGCCCGCGGCGATGGCGCTGTCGAACAGCTCGTTCTGCTTGTTGGCGTCGTCGTCATGCACCAGCACCATGACTTCGAAGCCCAGTTCCTTGGCCTTCGCGGCGGCGCCATCGGCCTCGGCCTTGAAGAACGGGTTGTCATGGCTGGGGGTGATGATCGCGATGGTGCCCTTTTCCTGGGCTTTCGCCATCGACGCGACGACCAGCGCCAAGGTGCCAGTCGCAATGAAAGTGCGGCGGTTGAGCATGTGGTTCCTCCCTAAGCTCAGCAATTTTTCAGCGGCAGCGACAAATTCATCCCGATCCCTTTCGTTTGTCAACGAAAACTTTCGATATTTTCTGTTATCGCAAACAAACCGCAGGGATCGGGGAAAGAGGTGAGGGCGGCGGGCCGATCTGTCGGCCCACGCCGGTCAGAACGCGCCGTACAGCGCCTTCTGCGCAATCTTCAGTGCGCCGATCGCATCGTGGCGCGACTGCGCCTCGGCCAGCGCCTTCATGTCCAGCGTGTCCAGCGCCCGGTCCACCGCCTTGAGGAAGTCGATGGCATGGTTCGCCGTCTCGACGCTGTCCTCACGGAAGGGGAACTGGTCCAGTTGCCAGACGCCGTCCCACTTGTTCTTCCGCAGCACATGGAAGAACTCGAACAACTCGATCGGATGCAGCGACCCGGCGACCAGATCGTCGTCCCAGGCGCGGTAGTTGTCGTTCACATCCATCCCGAACAACCGACCATAGTCGATGGCAAGCTGCGCCGAATCCGCCGCCGACTCGCCGCCATAGATGGCGTGGCCAAAGTCCAGCAGGATGCCGACATTGGGCAGCCCGATCTTCTCGATCCCCAGAAGCGTGCGCGCGACCGAGCCGAAACTCATCCGCGCGCGAGGTTCACGGGGCTTGTATTCAATGACAAATTTCAGGTCCGGGTTCTCGGAGGCCAGCTGCCCCACCCCGTCAAGCGAGTTCTTCCACAGTACGCCATGATCGACCTGGAACGGATAGTCCCAGCCATCCTGCCCCGGCCACAACTTGACATAGGACGCGCCGTGAAAGCGCACCGCGTCGCAGGCTTCGGTGATCAGCTCATGCGCCTTGCGGCGCAAGCCGGGGTCGGGATTGGTAAAGGCGCCCTTGACGAAGTCGCGGGTATAGATCTCGGGCGTGATGCCGATCACCCCGAGGCCGACCTTGTCCAGCGCGGCCTTGATCTCGGCATGGCTGAATTTTCCGCCGAAATAGGGGAAGTTCAGATCGACGACCGACAGGTCCCGCACCTTGCCTGCCAGTGCGATCGCGTCCAGCACGCTGCGTGGTTCGCCATAGCCATCGGTGGCATAGCGGTCCAGATAGGTTGCAAAGTGCCAGATCCCGGCACCGAATTTCTGTTCTGACATCTGCTCCTCCAGTTGCCGACCGCTTGGGTGCGAGTCGCAGACCCGCACCCTGGGGCACCGCTACAGACAACCCGAAATCAAAAGGAAACGCAAGCATTGTGCTTTCGATTACTTTTGATTTATGATCCCCCTGACTCGCCGCGCCGTCCCGCCAGAAAGGTCTGCAATGCCCGCCCCAGCCGCCCCGATGCCTGCGCCTCTGACCAACGACACGCTTGCCCTGATCCGGGACAAGGCGCTGTGGATGCGCCGCACGGCCTTCACGATGGTCCACCGCGCGCAGCTTGGGCACCCCGGCGGCGACTTCTCGGCGATGGACATCCTGGCAACGCTCTACTTCGGCGTCCTGACCTACGACCCGAAACGCCCGGACTGGGCCGAGCGCGACCGTTTCGTCATGTCCAAGGGCCACGCCACCGGCGCGCTTTATGCCACCCTCTGCGCTGCGGGGTATTTCCCGGAGGACTGGCTGCCGACCTACATGCAGCCGAAATCCCTGCTGAACGGCCACCCGAACCGCAACTACCTGCCCGGCGTCGAAACCAATACCGGCCCGCTGGGTCACGGCTTCCCCGTCGCCACCGGCATCGCCATCGCGGGTCAGCTGACCGGGGCCAGCTACCGAACCTTCGTCCTGACCGGCGATGGCGAGCAGCAGGAAGGATCGAACTGGGAGGCCGCGATGGTCGCGGGCCACCGCAAGCTGAAGAACCTGACGCTGATCATCGACCGCAACCGCCTGCAACAGGGTGCGGGGACCGAGGAGACCTCGGGCCTCGATCCGCTGGATGACAAATACCGCGCCTTCGGCTTCGACGTGGTCGAGGTGAACGGCCACGACCACGCCGCCCTTCTTGCCACCCTTGCCGCGCCCCCCGGCGACAGGCCACGCTGCGTCATCGCCAACACCATCAAGGGCAAGGGCGTCAGCTTCATGGAAGGTGTCGCCTCCTGGCACCACGGCGTGCCGAACGACGCACAATTTGATCAAGCGATGAAGGAACTGGTCTGATGGCCCATGCCGCCCCCACCGCCGCCGGGTTCCAGGATTGCCGGAACATCTGGGTCCAGACGCTGGAGCAGCTGGCCGAGGCTGACCCCCGCATTGTCGCCGTGGTCAATGACTCGGTCGGGTCGTCCAAGCTGAACAGCTTCCAGAAGAAATTCCCCGACCGCCTGATCAACGTCGGCATCGCCGAACAGGTGATGGTCGGCGTCGGGGCCGGGCTGGCCAACGGCGGTCGCATCCCCTTTGTCTCGGCCGCCTCCTGCTTCATCACCGGCCGCGCGCTGGAACAGGTCAAGGCCGACATCGCCTATGCGAATTTCAACGTGAAGCTGGTCGGCCAGTCCTCGGGGATCGCCTATGGCGAACTGGGCGCCACCCACCATTCCATCGAGGACTTCGCCTGGCTCCGCCCCCTGACCAACCTGACCGTGATCGTGCCCGCCGATGCCTGGGAAACGGCCGAGGCGGTGAAATGGGCCGCCGGGCATGAAGGCCCCGTCTATCTGCGCCTGTCCCGGATGCCCGTCCCCGATCTCGACATCCCGAACCGCCGCTTCCAGCCCGGTGTGGCCGAAACCGTCCGGCAAGGCAGCGATGTCACGATCATTGCCTGCGGCACGACCGTTCACCTTGCCGCCGGTGCCGCCGACCGGCTGGCCGCCGAAGGCATCGCCGCCCGCGTGCTGAACTTCTCGACCCTCAACCCTCTGGACGAACAGGCCCTGAACGACGCCGCCGCCACTGGCGCCATCGTCACGGTCGAGGAAGCATCGGTCCGTGGTGGCCTCGGCGGCGCGGTGGCCGAATTCACCGCCGCCCACCGGCCCGTTCCGGTGGAGCGTGTGGGCTTCCCCGGTTTCCTGCCGACCGGCTCGGTCGACTGGCTGTTCAAGGAATACGGGCTGACCCCCGAGGGCATCGCCGCGGCCGCCCGACGCGCCCTGGCGCGCAAGGGCTGATCCGATGCGTGTCCTCGCCATCGACCAGGGCACCACCAACACCAAGGCGCTTCTGATCGACGAGAGCGGCCGGATCCTCGCCCGCGCCGCCGCGCCGCTGACGACCGCCTACCCGCATCCGGGCTGGGCGGAGCAGTCGGCCAGCGACATCTGGGCCTCGGTCCAGGCGGTCATCGCCGGAATCGTCGACCAGGCGGGCATTGCGGTCGATGCCATCGCCATCGCCAACCAGCGCGAGACGCTGGTCGCCTGGGACAGCCAGACCAGCCAGCCGGTCTGCCCGGCACCGATCTGGCAGTGCCGCCGCACCGCCGAGGCTTCGGCACGGCTGATCGCCGAGGGTCACGACCCCTTCGTCGTCTCTCGCACCGGCCTGGGGATCAACCCGCTTTTCCCGGCAGGGAAAGCGGCCTGGGTGCTGGCGCATGTCCCGGCCGCGCGGGACCTGCTGGCGCAGGGACGGCTGCGGATGGGCACGGTGGACAGCTGGCTGCTGTGGAACCTGACCGGCGGTGCGGCTTTCGCCACCGACCATTCCAACGCCTCGCGCACCCAGTTGTTCGATACCGAACGGCTGGAGTTTTCGCCCGAACTGGCCGCGATCTTCGGCGCCGACATCGCCTGCCTTCCGATACCCCTGCCCTCGGACAGTCTGTTCGGCACCACCGCCCCGGGCGCGACCGGGCTTCCCGCAGGCATCCCGATTCACGCGATGATGGGCGACAGCCACGCAGCCCTTTACGGCCACGGCATCCACACACCCGGGGCGGTGAAAGCGACCTACGGCACCGGGTCCAGCCTGATGACCCTGACCCCTGGCCGTACCGCCTCGCGCCACGGTCTTTCCGGCACGATCGCCTGGACCGACCGGCACGGTACCGCCCATGCGCTGGAGGGCAACATCACCGTCTCGGCCCAGGCCGCCGCCTTCATGGCCGGGCTTCTTGGTCTGCCCGATGCCGCCGCGCTTTCCGCGCTTGCTCAGACCGTGCCGGATGCGGGAGAGGTGACCTTTGTCCCAGCCCTCGCGGGCCTTGGCGCGCCGCACTGGAATGACGCCGCGCGCGGAACGATCAGCGGCATGACGCATGGAACGAAGCCCGCCCATCTGGCCCGCGCGACCTTCGAGGCCATCGCCCAGCAGATCGCCGATGTCTACGAGGCAATGGAGGCGGACGTGGGCCAGCCGCTGTCCGGGCTTTGCGCCGATGGCGGAGCCTCGGGCAATGCCTTCCTGATGCAGTTGCAGGCGGATCTGATCGACCGGCCGGTCCAGGCCTCGCGGGTCGAGGAGATCGGCGCGTTCGGGGTGGCCGGGATGGCGATGGCGGCCCTTGGCCGGACGTTGCCGCCGCTGTCCGATGCGGCGACGGTCACACCGCGGATGGACCCGCCGGCCCGCTCGGCCGCGCGCGACCGTTGGGCCAGGGCGATCCGGCAGGCGAAGGGTTGAGCCCTTCAGGGCCGGATCAGCCCGTCGCCAGCACCAGCACCATCGCTGCCAGGTAGGCGGCGGCGAACACGGCCAGCGCGGCATAGCTGCCGATGCCGCCGTTCGGGCTTCGGAACAGGCGGTTCATGCGCGGGCCTCCTGCCGCTGCCGGGCAATGCCCTGCGGGAGGGCGCTATCGGCCAGCAGTTCGTCCCGCAGCCATTTGCCGCCCAGCCAGGGGCCGAAGCCCGAGGCGACGTTGATGTGCCCGGCAAAGCCCATGTCCACCAGTTCGGCCCCCCAGGATTGTGCCAGGCTCCCGGCGCGGGAATAGCGCATCCAGGGGTCGTTGCGGCTGGCGACGACCAGCGACGGCACCCCCAGCGGACGTTCCGGGATCGGGCCGAACCGGCCGATCCGGTCGCTTCCCCCGGTTTCCGCCGGGGCCACCAGCATCGCCGCCCGCACCTTCAGCTGCGGCCATTTCGTCAGCAGGCGCGCGACCAGCACCGCGCCCAGCGAATGGCCGACCAGAACGCAATCGGGATGATGCAGGATCGTCGAGGCGAGCTCCGCCTCCCAGACCGCAGGCAGCGGCTTCGCGGGATCGCTCAGATCCACCATCAGCGCACGCGGGTCGGTCGCCGCCCACCAGTGCTGCCAATGCGGCGCGGGCGAGCCGTCGAGGCCGGGAACGATCAGGGTCTTGGTCATGTCCACTGTCCTTCGCGAATCTGCATCTGGGATTAAATCTAGCAAGATTGTCGTGATTACAGGTTCCAAAGACCACACCGGAAAGAGAATGCCATTCTACCGGTTGCGGGTGTCGACCGGATAGGCGGTGGTGAACTTCATCCGCTCCATCGCGAAATGACTGGTCACGTTCTTGATCGGCACGGCGTCGGTCAGCCGCTTGTACAATGCGTCGAACGCCGCCATGTCCTGCACCGCGACGCGCAGCAGATAGTCAAGTTCCCCCGCCATCCGGTAGACCTCCATGATCTCGGGGATGGCGTCGACCGCGGCCGAGAAGGCCTCGCGCCAGTCGGGCGAATGGTCCGGCGCCTCGATGCCGACGAAGACCGTCAGCCCGAAACCGAGTTTCGCGGGATCGGCCAAGGCGACCCGGCGGGTCAGAACGCCGGTCGCCTCGAGCTTCTGGATCCGCTTCCAGGCCGGGGTCTGCGACAGCCCCGCCTTGTCGGCGATCTGCGCGATGGACAGGGTCGCGTCCTGCATCAGTTCGGCAACGATCTTGCGGTCGATCAGGTCGAGATCGGTCATGCTTGTGGTCCCCGGCAGCATCTTCCTTTCAGCATGGCGCATGTGAAATAAAAGTCTATAGGCTTTATCGTGTATAGGGGAGATCATGCTTTCCCCTTGCTTTTCCTGGGATTCCGCTGGGGTTTTTCGGTGACGCGCGGGACTGAAAGCCCAGGTCTGGGAATCGCGACATTGATTCTCGACATTCCGCCGCGTAGCCTTTCAGCCATGATCACGCAGAAGATGAAATACGCCCTGAAGGCGCTTCTGGTCCTGGCCGACGAGGCCGCGAAGGGCCAGCCCGAACCGCTGACCATCGAAGAGATCGCCAAGCGTTCTGGCACGCCGAAGCGGTTTCTGGAGCACATCCTGCTGGAAGTTCGCAACGCGGGCGTGATCGCCTCGATCCGGGGGCGGTCGGGCGGCTACAGCCTGATCAAGAAGCCGTCGGACATCTCTATCTCGGAGCTTCTGCGCACCATCGACGGACCCATCGCGCCCCTGCCCTGTCTGTCGCGCCGGGCCTACCAGCGCTGCGAGGATTGCACCGATGAGGCCACCTGCCGCATCCGCAGGGTCTTTGCCGAGGTGTTCTGGTCCTATCTGCTGATCATCGACTCGCTGACGCTGGAAGACATGCTCCGCTCCGGCGCCGTCGCCGATCAGGTGCTTGGCGCGGCGCAGTAGCCGCAACTCTCTGAAATCCCAGGCGAAACCATCGCACCGCGCTGCATTGGCGGCATGCGGGCGGAGAATGCCATTCTCTAATCACGACCAAATTCAGCGAGTATTTTCCTTTGCAATACTCGACTTATCCTGTCGTTATTAAGGGGCACCCGGGCCAAGGCCCACCCCGAAGCGAAGGAGAAGGACGATGACCGCCGCCATATCCCCCCGCACCGCGTTTGCGATTGCCGGGCTGGCCCAAGCGCCCATGCCCCGGACCCCTTCCGCCACCTGTGCCGTCCGGCTGATCGACCGCCGCACCGGCCTGACCCACCGGGTCAACGGCAGTCCGCTGGTGATTTTCACCCGCAACCCGTCCGAAGCCGTGGCCGACCTGCTGGAAGGCCGCGATGCAAAGGTCTGGGAAGCGCGCGTCGAACCGATCGGAGAGCCGTGATGACCCATCTTCCGCTGCCGCAAACCGTTCCGGGCCTGATGGCCTATCGCCCGATTTTCAAGGAGACCACCATGCTTGCCACCATCACCCTCGCCGGCACCGTGACCGCGCAAGGCCCCGTCGCCGAACGCCACGCCGATGGCCGCCTCATCATCGCCGACGGGCTGCGCCGTCTGACCGGCTGGCCGGTTTCGCGGCTGAAGGGTCTTGTGGCTGCCGCAGCGCTTGCCACCCTTGGCCTCGGCGCGGCGCCGGTCCCGGTTGCCGCCGAAAGCCTGCTGAACGTCAGCTACGACCCGACGCGCGAGTTGTATCGTGATCTGAACGAGGCCTTCGTCGCGTACTGGACCGCGCAGGGCAACGAGGCCCCGACCATCGAACAGTCGCACGGCGGATCGGGGTCGCAGGCCCGCGCGGTGATCGAGGGGCTGGAGGCGCAGGTCGTGACCCTGGCGCTGGCGGCCGACATCGACAAGATCGCCGAAGCGGGCAAGCTGCCGGCGGACTGGCAGTCGAAACTGCCGCACAACTCCTCGCCCTATACCTCGACCATCGTCTTCCTGGTGCGCGAGGGGAACCCCAAGGGCATCAAGGACTGGGGCGATCTGACCGCCGAGGGCGTCGAGGTGATCACGCCGAACCCGAAGACCAGCGGAGGGGCGCGATGGAACTATCTGGCCGCCTGGGCCTGGGCCGAGAAGAACGGCCAGGACCCGCAGGCCTTCGTCAAGGCGCTGTTCGAGCATGTCCCGGTGCTGGACAAGGGCGCGCGCGACGCGACCACCACCTTTGCCCAGCGCGGCATCGGCGATGTGCTCCTCGCCTGGGAGAACGAGGCCTATCTGGCGCTGAACGAGCTTGGCGACGATCAGTTCGACATCGTCGTCCCCACGGTCTCGGTGCTGGCAGAGCCGCCGGTCGCGCTGGTCGAGGGCAATATCAAGTCGGAAGAGCAGCGGAAGCTGGCCGAGGGCTACCTGAACTTCCTTTACACACCGGAAGCGCAGGCGATCATCTTCAAGGACTATTACCGCGGCTGGGACAGTTCCAAAGCCGCGCCGGAAGACGTCGTCCGCTTCCCGCAGATCGAGCTTCGCGACATCGCCTCTTTCGGCGGCTGGAAGGAGGTGCAGGCCAAGCACTTCGCCGACGGCGGCATCTTCGACCAGATCTACGTCGCCAAGTAACCCTCAGCGCAGAACGCCAGGGGTCGGCATTCCCTGCCGACCCGCCTTTGCATCAGGAAAACCGATGGGCAGACCGCAGGGACGACCAATCATCCACCGATCCCCGATCCCCGGCCTGGGGGTGAGTGCGGGGATCACGATCACGCTTTTGTCGCTTGTCGTCCTGCTGCCCATCGGCGCCCTTCTGGTGACGGGTGCCCTTGCCGGGCCGGAGCGGCTGTGGACGGAAGTGAACACCGCGCGCATCTGGGCCTCGCTCTGGCTGTCGTTCCGGCTGTCGGCCCTCGCGGCGGTCTTCAACCTGGTGTTCGGCGTGGCGCTGGCCTGGGTGCTGGCGCGCTACCGCTTTCCGGGCCGCCGACTGATCGACGCCGCCGTCGACCTGCCCTTCGCACTGCCCACCGCCGTCGCCGGCATCGCTTTGACCGCGCTATATGCCCCGAACGGGGCCTTCGGCGCGCTGGCCAGAGACTTGGGCTTCAAGATCGCCTACACGCCCAGCGGCATCTTCATCGCGCTGGTCTTCGTGGGCCTGCCCTTCGTCGTCCGCACCGTCCAGCCGGTGATCGACGAGATCGAGCGCGAGGTCGAGGAAGCCTCGGCCACGCTGGGCGCCTCGCGCTTTCACACGATCCGGCATGTGGTTCTTCCGATGCTTTCGCCTGCCGCGCTGACCGGCTTC
>Ga0209369_1001489_pt1 | contig 11358 bp, 9 predicted proteins | sample EBPBio142010_DNA_FD_185865 | JGI IMG/M metagenome (GOLD analysis project Ga0209369, IMG submission 185865) | Wastewater treatment Type I Accumulibacter community from EBPR Bioreactor in Madison, WI, USA - Reactor 1_10/4/2010_ DNA (SPAdes)... | ecosystem: Engineered > Bioreactor > EBPR >... | reverse complement strand
CATCACGCAGCGCTACATCTACGACGAGGAATTCGGCCTGGCCGGCGCGCCGATGCTGCCACCCTTCGGGCCGAGCATGTGCGCGTCGGTGCTGCTGCGCTTCGGCACGCCGCAGCAGAAGCAGCGCTTCCTGCCGCGCATCCGCGAGGGCGACGATTTCTGGGTGCAGGGCTATTCCGAGCCACAGTCGGGCTCGGACCTGGCGTCGCTGAAGACCCGCGCCGACCGTCGCGGCGACCACTATGTCGTCACCGGCCAGAAGATCTGGACCACGCTGGGCCACTACGGCGACTGGATCTTCTGCCTGGTGCGCACCGATTTCAGCGTCGAGAAGCGGCAGGACGGCATCAGCTTCCTGCTGATCGACATGAAGACGCCGGGCATCACCGTGCGGCCGCTGATCCTGATGGACGGCGGGCACGAGGTGAACGAGGTCTTCTTCGACGAGGTGAAAGTGCCGGTGGAGAACCTGGTCTACGAAGAGCACAAGGGCTGGACGGTGGCCAAGTACCTGCTGGGCCACGAGCGCATGGGCTCGGGCGCGGTGGGTAGCTCCAAGCGCGAGCTGGCGGCACTGAAGGCGCTGGCCGCCAAGGAGCTGAAGAACGGCCGGCCGCTGATCGAGGACCCGCGCTTCCGCGACCGCCTGACGCGGGTGGAAGTCGAGCTCGACGCGCTGGAACTCACCTCGATGCGCTTCCTGGACAAGATGCGCCGCACCGGGCAGCCACCGGGCGCCGACGTGTCGATGCTGAAGATCCGCGGCACCGAGATCCAGCAAGCGCTGACCGAGCTGATGATGCAGGCCGTGGGCCCGATGGCCCAACCCTTCGCAGCCGTGGACGACGGCCAGGTGGACCCGTACCTGTCGCGGCTGTCGCCGCGCTACTTCAACTACCGCAAGACCAGCATCTACGCCGGCAGCAACGAGATCCAGCGCAACATCATCGCCAAGATGACGCTGGGCCTGTAGAGGGAAGCAGACGATGAACTTCGAATACAGCGAAGAACAGCAGCAGCTGGCCGATTCGGTCCGCAAGTTCCTGGCGCAGAGCTACGGCTTCGAGCAGCGCAAGGCCATCCTGCAATCGGCGCGCGGCGACAGCGAGCAGGTCTGGAAGACCTTCGCCGAGATGGGCCTGACCGCCCTCGCCCTGCCCGAGGCCGACGGCGGCTTCGGCGGCGGCGCCATCGACCTGATGCCGGTGATGGAAGCCTGCGGCGAGGCGCTGGTGGTCGAGCCGCTGCTCGACCAGGTGGTGGCCGGCCGGCTGCTGTCGCGCGGCGGCAATGACGCCCAGCGCGCCGCGCTGCTGCCGGGGCTGATCGATGGCAGCAAGCGCTTTGCGCTGGCCTATCTGGAACCCGGCCGCCGCTACGAACTGGCGCCGCAAGCCACCAAGGCCGAGAAGTCCGGCACCGGCTGGGTGCTGTCGGGCCAGAAAAGCGTGGTCATCGGCGCGACCGTGGCCGACACGCTGATCGTCAGCGCCGATGCCGGCGGTGCCAGCCTGTTCGTCGTCGACGCCAAGGCCCAGGGCGTCAGCCTGAACCCCTGCCGCACGGTGGACGGCCAGCGTGCGGCGGACATCCGCTTCGACGGCGTGGCGCTGGGCGCCGATGCGCTGCTGGGCGCGGCCGGCAGCGCCCAACCGCTGATCGACGAGGCGGTGGATTTCGCCGTCGCGCTGCAGTGTGCCGACGCCATCGGCGCGATGGCCTTCGCCAACGACACCACGCTGGAGTACCTGAAGACACGCAAGCAGTTCGGTGCGCCGATCGGCTCGTTCCAGGCGCTGCAGCACCGCATGGTGGAGATGGTGATCCACACCGAACAGGCCCGCTCGATGGCCATCCTGGCGGCCAGCAAGGTGGACGGCGCCACCAGCGCGGCCGAGCGCCAGCGCGCGGTGTCGGCTGCCAAGGTGAAGATCGCCGATGCCGCGCGCATCGTCAGCCAGGAGGCGGTGCAGCTGCATGGCGGCATGGGCATGACCGAGGAGCTGAAGGTCTCGCACACCTTCCGGCGACTGACCACCATCGGCCAGCGCTTCGGCGATGCCGACCATCACCTGGAACGTTATGCAAGCCTCGGCTGAGGTCGCGCCGGTCGGCTACGACGTCCAGCGCGTCGAGGCCTGGATCGCCGCGCACATCCCCGAGCTGACGCCGCCGCTGAAGTGGACGCGGCTGGAAGGCGGGCATTCCAACCTGACTTACCTGATCGAAGGCACGCTGGGCCGGCAGGCGGTGATCCGCCGGCCGCCGATGGGCGAGCTGCTGCCCAAGGCGCACGACATGGGGCGCGAATGGGCGCTGATCAGCGCCCTGGGCAAGACCAAGGTGCCGGTGCCGCGCGCGCTGGGCTTCTGCCAGGACCTGTCGGTCACCGGCGCGCTGTTCTACGTGATGGGCCGCATCGACGGCCATGCGCTGTATTCGGCCGAGGATGCCGAGCGCCATGCACCGCTGCCGCTGCGCCGCGAGGTGGCGCATTCCTTCATCGACGTGCTGGCCGAGCTGCATTCGATCGACCCCGATGCCGTGGGCCTGGGCGACCTGGGCAAGAAGGACGACTACATCGGCCGCCAGCTGAAGACCTGGTACCGCTCGTGGACCGCATCGATCGCTGGCGCGCAGCTGGACGACCCGCGGGCCCACGACCTGCAGAAGTACTTCCTGGAGCACGTGCCCGAACAGGGCCCGGCGCGCGTCGTGCACGGCGACTACGGCCTGCACAACACGCTGGTCGGCAAGGACGGACGCATTGCCGCGGTGGTGGACTGGGAAATCTCGACGCTGGGCGACCCGCTGGCCGACCTGGCCTATGCGCTGAACCAGTGGGCGGAGCCCGGCGACCCGCCGTCGGTGCGCGGCACCCCGCCCACGAGCCTGCCCGGCTGGCCGACGCGCAAGGAACTGGCCGAACGCTACGCCCAGCGCACCGGCCGCGACCTGCGCCTGCTGGACTACTACGTCGGCTTCAACCGCTGGAAGAGCGCCGCCATCGTGCACGGCGTGTACGCGCGTTACCTGGAAGGCAAGAAGAGCACCGAGGGCGTGGACCTGCCAGCGCTGAAGCGCTCGATCCTGCGCTCGCTGGAACAGGCCGAAGAGGCGGTGCAGCGGTTGGAGGGCTGAGCGGCGTCCCCGCAATCGCGGGGTGGGCCATTCCGGCGGGGGTTGCGATGGGTCAAGAAGCGGGTGAAGCCGGCTTCCTAGCATGCCGCGCATCGTCACTGCCTGCGCTGCCATGCCTGCCACCGAGCCCCATTCCGACCATGACGTCCTGATCCTGGGTGCCGGCCTGGCCGGCAGTTGCACCGCGCACCTGCTGGCACGCAGCGGCCTGCGCGTCGGGCTGGTGGACCCGCATCACGACCGCTATCCACGCCTGTTCCGGGCCGAGAAGATCGAGGCCGACCAGATCGCGCTGCTGCGCCGTTTCGGCCTGTTCGACCTGGTGCTGCCGCGCACCCGGCTGATCCGCGAGATCCTGCGCGTGCAGGGTGGCCGGATCCGGCACCGCCGCAAGCTCGAGCAGTACGGCATTTCCTACCAGGACATCGTGAACCCGATCCGGGAAGCCTTGCCCGCGGCGGTGGAACGCATCGATGGCCGGGCCACGGGGCTGGTGGCCGACGCGCTGCGTCCGCAGGTGCAGCTGGACGATGGCCGGGCCCTCTCGGCGCGCCTGGTGATCGTGGCCAATGGCGGCGGCCACGATCTGCAGAAGTCGCTGGGCCTGAAGAAGCAGACCTTCCAGAACGAGTTGTCCATGGTCTTCGGCTTCGAGCTGGTGCGTCAGGACGGCCGCGACTTCGACGACGACGCCGTCACCGTGCGGCCCGAGAGCACGGCCGATCGCGTCGGCTACCTGACGCTGTTCCGCATGGGCGAGATGCTGCGCGCCAACTTCTTCACCTACTGGAAGGCCACCGACGCCTACACCCGCGCACTGGCCAAGTCACCGGACGAGGTGCTGCACCAGGTGCTGCCCGGCATGGAACGCGTGATCGGCGACTACCGCGTGCGCGGACGCGTGGAGCCCTTCCGCATCGACCTGTACCGCTACAGCGACGCGGCGCGCCCGGGCATCGTGTTCCTGGCCGACGCCTACCAGAGCGTGTGCCCGACCACCGGCATGGGCATGAGCAAAGTGCTCACCGACGTCGATGTGCTGTGCCACCACTGCGTGCCGCACTGGATGCAGGCCGGCCGGGTGGACGAGGCCATGGTCGAGGCCTTCTATGCCCACCCGCTGAAGCAGGACGTCGATGCCCGCGCGCTGAAGCATGCGCTGCGCGGCCGCCGCATCGCTACCGAAGACACGTTGCCGGCCCGACTGCGCCGCGCCGTTCGCAACTGGCGCTGGGCCACTGGCGTGGCCTGAGCCCCAGTGCCTCAGGCTCGCCGCCGCAACCGCATCCGCAACCCCACCGGCGCCATCGCGAACATCAGCCGCTCGGCCGGCTCGTGGCCGTCGTCGGTGCCGACGGAGTCGATGTCGAAGCGCGACAGCAGCGTCAGCAGCACCATCTTCATCTCCTGCAGCGCCAGGTAGCGGCCCGGGCAGATGCGCGGGCCGGCGCCGAAGGGCATCGAGATGCGCTTCGCCGCGCCCGGCGCCAGGCCGTCCTCGCCCAGCCAGCGCTCGGGCTTGAAGGCCTGGCCCTCGGGCACGAAGCGGTCGTCGATGCTGTCGTGGCGCAGCAGGCTGATCACCACCGTGCCCGCAGGCACCACCACGTCGCCGACCACGGTGTCCTTCAGCGCCTGCAGCGGCAGCTGCGGCGCCACCGGCTTCAGGCGCATGGTCTCGTGCATGCAGGCTTCCACGTAGTCCAGCCGCGCCAGCTGCTCCAGCGTCACCGGCCCGCCTTCGGCGCGCACCGCGAGCACCTCGTCGCGGGCCCGGGCCAGCGCCGCCGGGTGGCGGTGCAGCAGCCAGATGCACCAGGCCAGCGTGTTGGCCGTGGTGTCCTCGCCGGCCAGCAGCATGGTCAGCACGTTGCCAGCCACCTGCGCGTCGTCGATGCCGCTGCCCGGCTCGTCGGCGGCGGCCACCATCGCCTCCAGCAGGTTGTGCGGGGCCGTGCGGCGCGCCGGCTCGTCCTGCAGCCGCTGCCGCGCCGCGGCGATGAAGCCGTCGATGGCCCGGTTGACCTCGACCAGCGCGCGGTCCAGCTCGCGGTCGGACGGCAGCTTGATCACGCGCCAATACGGCAGCGCGCCGATGATGCGTGTGAACAGCTTGGGGAAGATCTTGTCCAGGTGGCGCTGGATCACGTCCTCGTCCGATTCCAGCGTGTTCACATCCGTGCCGAAGGCCAGCCCGGCGATCGCATCGACGGTGAAGCGCATCAGGTCGGCCTGCAGGTCGATGGCCTGCCCGGCCTCCGCGGCCCGCTCCCAGCGCCCGGCCAGCCGCTCGCCGCACTTCACCAGCGACGGGTAGTAGGCCTTGACATGCCCCGGGTCGAAGGCCGACATCACCATGCGCCGCTGGCGCTTCCAGACATCGCCGTTGACGCCGAACAGGCCGGGCTTCAGGCCCATCTCGGTGCCCACCGCTTCCAGCCGGTCGGTGCGGCGGAAGCCCTCGGGCCGGTCGCGCAGCACGGCCGACACGGCCTCGTGGTCGGCGCACACCAGCACGCGGCGGTTGGCCATGCGCAGCTGGTAGAAGCGGCCGTACTCGCGCGCCCAGGCGCCCAGTTGCAGGTGGAAGCGCGCCGCCTCGATCTGCGGCAGGTTGCCCAGCAGCGGCCAGCCCTTCGGGCTGGGCAGGTCCTCCAGGCGGCGCTGGGCAGTGGCGGTGCTCATGTCAGGACTCCGGAGGGGCGAGCAGGAAGTCCACCGCGCCCTGCCACCAGGTGGCATCGACGCGTGCGGGCCAGTCATTGTGGCCGGCGCCGGCCATCGTCAGCAGCCGGCGCGGCGGCGGCAGCGCCTCGTACAGCGCCTGGCCGAAGCGCGCCGGCACGATGTCGTCCTGCACGGCCACGGCCACCACCACCGGCCGGCCACCGCCGGCCAGGTGCGAGGCGCTGTCGTAGCGGTCGCGCAGCAGCCACTTCACCGGCAGCCAAGGGTAGTGGTGGGCGGCCACGTGTTCCAGCCGGTCCCAGGGCGTGATCAGCATCAGCCCGGCCACCTGCGCGGGCTGCTTTGCGGCGGCAGCCGCGGCCACGCCGGCGCCCAGCGATTCGCCCACCACCAGCAGCGGCGGGCCGAACTGCCGGTGCGCCAGCGCGATGCTCTGCGCCGCATCGGCCACCAGCGAGGCCTCGCCCAGCGCGCCGTCGCGCGGGCCGTAGCCGGGGTACTCGGCCAGGATCACGCGCAGCCCGGTGGCCGACAGCGCGGCGGCCAAGTAGGCGCGCTGCCCGGCATGGCCGGCATTGCCGTGGAACACCAGCGCCGTGCCGCGCACGTGCGCCGGCGTCGGCGCCACCAGGCCGCGAAAGTCGGCCGCATCCGGCCAGGGCTGCAGCCCGCCGACGGCTGCCTCGGCCACCGTCACGCGACTGGGGTGGTACAGCAGCCGGTCCTGCATCAGCGCCGGCCCTCCCAGCAGCAGCAGCCCGGCCAGCAGCAGTGCCGTTGCCGCCGCGGCCATCAGACCGAGCGCGTCAGCCCGCCGTCGATGCGGATGTTCTGGCCGGTGATGTAGGCCGAGCGGTCGGTGGCCAGGAAGGCGATCAGTTCGCCCACCTCGTCGGCATGGCCGTAGCGGCCCATCGGGATGCGCGCGCGTCGCTCTTCCTTCTCCGGCAGGCTGTCGATGTAGCCGGGCAGCACGTTGTTCATGCGCAGCCCGTCGGCGGCATAGCGGTCCGCATACAGCTTGGCAAAGGCCGCCAGCCCGGCGCGGAACACGCCCGAGGTCGGGAACGCCGCCTCGGGCTCGAAGGTGGCATAGGTGCTGACATTGACGATGGCGCCGCGGCGCTGTGCCTGCATCGTCGGCGTCACCAGCCGGGCCATGCGCACCACGTTCATCAGGTAGTAGTCCATGCCGCGCTGCCAGTCGGCATCGCTGATCTCGAGCAGCTCGCCCTTCGGGCCATGGCCGGCGCTGTTGACCACCGCATCGATGCGGCCCCAGCGCCCCAGCGCGGTGTCGACGAAGCGTTGCAGGTCGGCCGGCTCCAGGCTGGAGCCGGTGACGCCCAGGCCACCCAGCGATTCGGCCAGCGCCGCCCCGCGGCCCGAGGGCGACAGGATCGCCACCCGCCAGCCTTCGGCGGCCAGCTTGCGCGCCGCGGCGGCGCCGATGCCGCTGCCAGCGGCGGTGAGCAAGGCGACGGGTGCTTCGTTCATGGGCCGATTATCGGCAGAGCCGCGGCCGGTACGATGCCGCCCATGCTGATCTGCGATGCCGAGGCCACCCGCGCCGCCCTGCCCTTCGACCGGCTGGTGCAGGCCCTGCGCGAACTGTTCGCCCAGGGCTGCGAGGTGCCGCTGCGCCACACCCACACGCTGGCCACGCCCGACGGCGGCAGCGGCACCGTGCTGATCATGCCGGCCTGGCTGCCCGGCCGCTGCCTGGGCATCAAGACGGTCAACGTCTTCCCCGGCAACGCGGCGCGCGGCCTGCCGGGCCTGCATGCCAGCTACCAGCTCTACGACGCCAGCACCGGCCAGCCGCTGGCCTGGCTGGACGGTGACCAGATCACCGCCCGGCGCACGGCCGCAGCCTCGGCGCTGGCCGCGTCGATGCTGGCGCGGCCCGATGCACGGCGCCTGCTGGTGGTGGGCGCCGGCCGGGTGGCCGCTTTGCTGCCCGAGGCCTATCGCGCAGTGCGGCCCATCGCCCAGGTGCAGGTGTGGGCGCGGCGGCCGGAACGTGCCGAGGCGCTGGCCGCGTCCTGGCGCCAGCAAGGCCTGGACGCCACGGCCAACGCCGACCTGCCGTCCGCGGTGGCCACGGCCGACGTGATCAGCTGCGCCACGCTGGCCACCGAGCCGCTGGTGCAGGGGGCGTGGCTGCAACCCGGCAGCCATCTCGACCTGATCGGCGGCTTCACGCCGCAGATGCGCGAGGCCGACGCCGCCTGCTTTGCCGGCGCCGAGCTGTACGTGGACACCGACGAGGCACTGCAGAAAAGCGGCGACCTGCTGGTGCCGATGGCCCAGGGCGTGTTCGCTGCCGGGCAGGTGCGCGGCACGCTGGCCACGCTGTGCCGCGGCCAGGCACCGGGGCGCAGCGGCCCGGCCGCGCGCACGGTGTTCAAGTCGGTGGGCAATGCGCTGGAAGACCTGGCCGCCGCCATGCTGGTGTGGGAGGCGCGGCGCGACGCGCCGGCACCGGCCCGCTAACGCGGCGCCGAGGCCGCCGCCGAAAAGCCCCCGCGCAGCAACCCGGCAGCGCCGCGCACCACGCCGGTGGCGCCGCGGGCCACGCCGGTCACCGTGCCCACCGCCACGTTGGGCACCGACAGCGCCGCCGCCGCGGCCGTCACCTGCGCCCAGGGCACGCGCCATTCCACCGCGTCGAAAGGCCCGGTCAGCGTCACCGGCACGGTCACGCCGTTCAGCAGCACCATCTCGGGCCCGGCGCGGCCGCCGGCGGTGTTGACGACGCGCACCCGCAGTTGGTAGTCCAGCGTCTGCCGCACCAGGTCGATCTGGCCGCTGCCGCCCACTTGCAGAAAATCGCTGCGGCCGTCCAGGTCGTCGCTGCGGGCCACGCCGTCGCGGAATTGGAGGCTAGCATCGAGCTGGCTGAATTCGGTCTGCCGCGCCGCGTCGGACTGCAGCCGGTCCTGCGTGGCGGTGCGCCAGCCGCGCAGCGTCTGCGCCAGGTCCACGCCACGCAGCGCCGCCGGCCGCAGCGCCAGGCTGACGCGGCCATTCAGCGACGTGCGCAGCGCGTCGATGGTGGGTCCGCGGCCCTGCAGGTCGGCATCGATGCGGCCGCGGCCGCGCAGCCCGTCGAAGCCCAGCGTGTCGGTGAGCAGGCCGCGCAGGTCCACCGCGTCGGCGCGCAACTGCAGCGCCAGGCGCTGGTTGTTGGCATCGGCGCTGCCGCTGGCCTCGAAGCGGCCGCCCCAGGCCTGGCCGTTCAGCTGGCTCAGCTGCAGCCGGCCGTCCTGCACGCTGGCCCGCAGCGCCAGCGCATCGATGCGGTACGGCGGGTACAGCAGCTGCGTGGCGCCGATCTGCAACCGCGCATCGGCGCTCAGCAGCGGCTGCAGGTCGATGCCCTGCCGTGCCGCCGGCGCGCCGGGTGCGGGCGGCCGGGCAAAGCGCGTCAGGTCCAGCCGGCCGAAGCGCGCCTCCAGGTCCAGGAAGGGCCGCGGCCGGCGTTCCTGCAGCGTGAAGCGCGCGTCCATGCGCTGGTCGTTCACCGTGCCGGCCAGCTGGCCCTGCGCCTGCTCGGTGCCGAGCTGCAGCTGCCCATCCAGCGCCAGCTGCAGCGGCGGCAGGCCGGGGTCCTGCACGCGCAGTTGCAGCGACAGCGCGTCCAGCCCGGCCGACAGCGGCCGCGGCGCGAACACCAGCGTGGCGCCGGCCTGGCCCTGCAGCTGGCTGCCGCCGACGCGGCCGTCGATCTGCGCCTTCAGCTCCGGCCAGGTGATGCGCTCGAAGGCGCCGCTGGGCGGCTGCGAACTCAGGCGCAGGCTGAGCTGCTGGTCGCCGCCCAGTTGCAGCTCGCCATCGAGCGCGCTGCCGCGCAACGCATCACCCTGCACCGACAGCTGCGGCCAGCGCAGCTGCGCCTGCAGCGTGGTCTGCGCGCGCTGCCCCTGCAGCGCCAGCATCAGGCCGTCCAGCGCCAGCTGGCGCTGCTTCAGGCCGAACTGCAGCTGCTGCACGGCGAGCCGGCAGCCGTCCATCTGCCAGCCCAGCCGGCGGCCGCTCCATTGCAGCGTGGTGGCGCTCAACTGCAGCCGCAGGTCGGCTTCGGTGCCGCCGCTGCTGAGCTGCAGGCTGTCGGCCTGCAGGTGGGCGTCCAGCTGCTGCAGGTCGAAGCCCTCGCCCTGCAGGTGCAGCAGCGGCTTGGCCAGCTGCAACACCATCGGCGCGCCGGGTTCGCGCGCCGTCGGCAACGTCAGCCCGGCCTGCAGCGTCAGCGCGGCGCTCAGTTCGGGTTCCTCGAAAGTGGCCCGGGCCTGCAGTGACAGCGGCGTCTGCAGACCGGGCGCCAGCGCGCCCAACGTCAGCTTGTCGATGGCCAGCCGGCCCTTCAGGCCCGACTGCGCATCGTCGATGTCCAGCGCGGCGTCGCTGAGCTCCAGCGCATCGATGGCCAGCGGCGCGGCCGGGCCGGACGGTGCCGCCGGGCTGCCGGTGGCCCGGGCCAGCAGGTCGTCGATGTTGCGCAGACCCTGCGCATCACGCTGGTAGCGCAGCACCACGCCACGGGCCGACACGCTGTCGACCTGCACCTCGCGGCGGGCCAGCAGCGGCTCCAGGCGCAGCGACAGCGCGGCCTGCTCGATGCGCGCGAAGATGTCGTCAGGACGGCCGCGCTCGGACAGGCTCAGCTTCTGCACCGCCAGCGCCGGCTGCGGCCACAGCTGCAGCGACACCGGGCCGTCGAAGCGCAGCGTGCGCTGGTGCTGCTGCAGCATCCAGTCGGCCGCCAGCTGCTGCAGCCGCGCGCTGTCGAAGCTGCGCAGCAGCCAGAACGCGCCGCCGGCGGCCAGCAGCAGCAGGGCTGCCAGCACCAGCAGGCTGTATCGCAACCAGGGACGCATCGTGCCGGGATTGTGCGCCCCGGCCGGGGACGATCAGGAGCAGGTGGAGCGCAGCCGGCGCAGCGCTTCGTTGGACGCCGGCAGCGTGGCCGGGTCCTCGCCCGGGAACAGCCGTTGGTCGCCCGGCAGCTGCTGGCGGACCGTATCAGGCCAGCCGCGCACGGCCACCACTTCGGGCACCAACGTGGCGGCATTCAGCCGGCCGTTGGCCAGGTCGCGCTGGCAGACCAGCAGCACGCCGTTGCCGGCGATCACGCGCTGGCGCAGCCGCGCCTGGGCCGGCGAGGCCTGCCGCCGCAGCGCATCGGCCTGGTCGGGCAGCGTCAGCAGGAAGAAGCGCTGGCCGCCGCGGTTCTGCGACAGCGCACGCTCGGCCGCCGCCTGGAAGCTGAAGCCGTATCCCGCGATGTACAGGCCGCCTTCGTCGCGGGCCTGCGCCGCGGCCGGCAGCAGGCCGCAGAGTGCGGCAGCCAGGGTGCAGGCGAGCTTCCACTTCATGCCGGCATGCTAGGCCATGGCCTGCCGCGGCGGCCGCCGCGGGCTGCGGCATACGCCGCGCTAATGCGGGCGTTGATCAGATTTCAACCACCCGGCCGGGGTCGAAGCCCGGGTTCTCGGGCCGCGGCGCGCCGCGCGGCTGGTAGCCGCG
>Ga0209369_1001487_pt1 | contig 11363 bp, 10 predicted proteins | sample EBPBio142010_DNA_FD_185865 | JGI IMG/M metagenome (GOLD analysis project Ga0209369, IMG submission 185865) | Wastewater treatment Type I Accumulibacter community from EBPR Bioreactor in Madison, WI, USA - Reactor 1_10/4/2010_ DNA (SPAdes)... | ecosystem: Engineered > Bioreactor > EBPR >... | reverse complement strand
CCGGGGCTACTCTGGTTATCGCAAAGTTGGACAGGGTCTCGCGCAATGCAGTGTTCCTCCTGGCGCTGCGGGACAGCGGGGTGCAGTTTGTAGCCGTGCTGCTGTGACCCCCGATGCTCATCCGGCTGACACAAGAGTCCTTTGTTGAACTTGGCGCGGTTGCGCCGACGGAGCAATGGGCGATCTGCACAGCGGTTCAGATGCGCGAAGCTGATCGCCCATTGCGGTGAGTTGAGCGGCAAAGACTGCCGGGGCTTGATATCCGAGGGCGGAATGGGGCCGCTCTGTGTTGTAGGTGTGGGTCCAGCGAGCCACGGCGTCGCGGGCATGGTCGATGCCGAAGAACAGGGTCTCGTTCAACAGCTCGTCGCGCATGCGGCCGTTGAATGCCTCGCAATTGCCGTTCTGCATGGGCTTGCCTGGGGCGATGTAGTGCCACTTCACCTTCATCTTGTCGGCCCATTTGTGTTTCGGCGTGCAATTTTGACCCCCTAAGGCGGGGTATCGGCGTCCAATTTTGACCCCCCCTGATGTTCTGTCGGACCGTCCGTTGCGAGGCAGCGGACGGAGGGGGAGTTGAAGCGGGTGGATACGATCGCGCGGGTCCGTCGGGCCTTCTATGTCCAGGGCTGGTCGGTGAAGAAGATCGTGCGGGAACTGCACGTGTCGCGGAACACGGTTCGCAAGATCCTGCGGACGGACGAGACGGACTTCAGCTACGAGCGCGAGCGGCAACCGATGCCACGGATCGGACCATGGCAAGGTCAGCTCGAACAGTTCCTATCGACCAATGCGAACAAACCCTCTCGGGAACGGCTGACGCTGATCCGGATATTCGAGGAGTTGCGCGGGCTCGGATACGAGGGCGGCTATGATGCCGTGCGCCGGTTCGCGAAGAGCTGGTCGCAGAACCGGGGCGCGGTGACGGCGGAAGCCTATGTGCCGCTCTATTATGCTCCGGGCGAGGCATACCAGTTCGACTGGAGCCATGAGGTGGTGGTGGTCTCGGGCGTCACGGTGACGGTGAAGGTGGCGCATGTCCGGCTTTGCCACAGCCGGATGATGTTCGCCCGGGCCTACATGCGCGAAAGCCAGGAGATGGTGTTCGACGCCCATGACCGGGCCTTTGCCTTCTTCAAGGGCACCTGCACGCGCGGCATCTATGATAACATGAAGACGGCGGTCGAAGCCGTCTTCATCGGCAAGGAGCGTCAATACAACCGCCGCTTTCTGCAGATGTGCAGCCATTATCTGGTCCAGCCCGTGGCTTGCACCCCGGCCTCTGGCTGGGAGAAGGGTCAGGTCGAAAACCAGGTTGGGTTGGTGCGGGAACGGTTCTTCACACCGCGGCTGCGGGTCAAGAGCATCGACGAGTTGAACGCCTGGCTGCTGGACAAATGCGTGGCCTACGCCAAGGCGCATCGTCATCCCGAAGAAGCCGACAGGACGATCTGGGAGATGTTCGAGGCCGAACGCCCCCACCTTGTTCCTTACGTCGGCCGCTTCGACGGCTTCCACAGCGTGCCCGCCTCCGTGTCGAAGACCTGCACGGTGCGGTTCGACAACAACAAATACTCGGTCCTGGCGACCGCCGTTGGCCGCCCGGTCGAGGTGCACGCCTATGCCGAGCGGATCGTCATCCGGCAGGATGGCGTGGTGGTTGGCGAACATGCCCGCGCCTTCGGGCGAGGCCAGACGGTCTATGATCCGTGGCACTATGTGCCTGTTCTGGCACGCAAACCCGGCGCGTTGCGCAATGGAGCTCCGTTCAAGGACTGGGTTTTACCACCTGCCATGGCCGCGATCCGGCGCAAGCTGAAGGGCAGCGATGATGGCGACCGGCAGATGGTCCAGATCCTGAGTTGCGTGCCAGATGACGGGTTGCAGGCTGTCGAAGCCGCCTGCCGCGAAGCCGTGGATCAGGGCGTCCATTCCGCGCCTGTCGTCATCAACATCCTCGCCCGACGACGCGACCCGACCCCGCAGCCCCTTCTACTGACCCCCACCGCGCTGCGCCTGACCCACGAACCCGTGGCCGATTGCGCCCGCTACGACAGCCTCAGGAGGAACAGCCGACATGGAACGCACCCAAATCTTAGACCTGATGGGCAGCCTCAAGCTTTACGGGATGCGCAGCGCCTATGACGAGGTCATGGCCGCAGGCATCAAGCGCCAGCACGAACCGCCCCGCATCGTCGGTGATCTGCTGCAGTCCGAGATCGCCGAGAAACAGGCACGGTCGATCCGCTACCAGATGACCGTCGCCAAGCTGCCGCTGGCCAAGGACATCGAAGAGTTCGACTTCACCGGAACACCGATCAACGAAGGGCTGGTGCGAGAACTGGCCAATGGCAGCTTCGTCGCCGACCAGCGCAACGTGGTCCTCATCGGCGGCACCGGAACCGGCAAGACCCACCTCGCCATCGCCATTGCCCGAGCGCTCATCCGCAACGGCACCCGCGGCCGCTTCTACAACGTCGTCGATCTGGTGAACCGGCTCGAGACCGAGACCCGTGGCGGCAAGCAGGGACGGCTGGCCGATTACATGACCCGCCTCGACTTCGTCATCCTCGATGAACTCGGCTATCTGCCCTTCGCGCAATCCGGCGGACAGCTCCTATTCCACCTGATCAGCCGCCTCTATGAGCGCACCTCGATCATTGTCACCACCAACCTCGCCTTCGGAGAGTGGCCGACCGTCTTTGGCGACGCCAAGATGACCACGGCACTCCTCGACCGCCTGACCCATCACTGCGAGATAATCGAAACCGGCAACGAGTCCTGGCGCTTCAAAAACCGCGCCTGAGCCCGATCAGGGCCTGACCCGCCTCCACTCCGTGATCAGTTCCGTCGGCTCAGGCCCTGATCTCGACGTCGCAAAGGGGGTCAATTTTGGACGCCGATACGGGGTCAGTTTTGCGCGCCGATTGACAGCCCATTCGAGGATCGCGTTCGAGGTGAACTCGGTCCCATTGTCTGAGACGATCACGCCGGGCTTGCCGCGCCGCTCGAACAGCGCCGTCAGTTCCCTTGCAACTCTGCGGCCGGAAATCGAAGTGTCGACCACGGCTGCGAGGCTCTCCTTGGTGACATCATCGATCACATTCAGGATGCGGAAGCGGCGGCCATCAGCGAACTGGTCATGCACGAAGTCGACCGACCAGCGGGCGTTGGCCAGAGCCTCGGTCACCAGCGGGGCGCGTGTTCCGATGGCGCGCTTCCTGCTTCGGCGTCGGCGAACCGACAGCCCCTCTTCGCGATAGAGCCGCTGGGTTCGTTTGCGGTTCAGCACATGGCCGTCCCGGCGCAGGATCACATGCAGGCGGCGATAGCCGAACCGCCGGTGCGTCTCGGCGGCCTGTCGCAACACATCGCGCAGAACGGCATCGTCCGGGCGCAGGTGCCGGTATCTCACCGACGACCGATCCGCCCCGATCAGGGAACACGCCCGCCGCTCGCTCATCTCGTAGCCCTGTTCGAGATGGGCGACGGCCTCGCGCTTGGCAGCGGGCGTTACCATTTTTTTGAGAGCAGATCCTTCAGCGCGGTATTGTCGAGCATCGCCTCCGCCAGCAGGCGCTTCAGCTTGGCGTTCTCATCCTCGAGTGCCTTCAGCCGCTTGGCCTCGGACGGCTCCATGCCGCCGAACTTCGCCTTCCAGGCATAGAACGTGGCACCGCTGATCCCGTGCCTGCGGCAGACCTCGGCCGTCTTCGCGCCAGCCTCCTGCTCCCGCAGGATTGCGATGATCTGCTCTTCCGTGAACTTCGATCTCTTCATGTCCGGTCCTCTCCTTGGGACGGACTCTAGCATCAGATGGACGAGATATCGGGGGTCACAGCAGTGCACATGCCGGAGGCAAATGATTTGACAGTGGGGATCATGGCGCTGGTCGCCCAAGCGGAACGAGAGGCGATCTCCCTTCGGACGATCGCGAAGGCGCGTGGCCTGAAGCTCGGGAACCCGAATGGGGCCGAGTGCCTCAGGAGGGCCGGGAAAGGAGGCTCGGCGCTTCGAGCGGCGGTTTCGGCCAATGCAGAGGCCTTTGCGGCGGACCTCGCGCCAGTTGTGGCAGATATCCGCGCAGCGGGACATCTCTCGCTACGGGCTATTGCGGCAGAACTGACCGCGCATGGGATCAAAAAAGCGACGGGGTGGCCAGTGGGGCGTGGGGAATATTGGTCGACTCCTCGGACGTCGTTGACCACAACTGCCGGTGTTACGTCGAAGGTCCGGACACTGATGGAAGTCGCGTTCCAGTGTAATGAGTTCCTAGAAGAAAGATAAACAAGCTGGTCGTGCCGTTCAAACCATCATGTGGGGCCCCAATGAAGTTGGAAGCCGGCTGTTAGCTCACGTCAGAATTTGACTTCCCTGAATGGAGAATGAAGAAAGCAGCCTGTGATGCCTTCGTTTGATCATCGTCAACCGCCACGCACCCTGAGCCGCAGGCTAAGACGGAGTGGGCTAGTAGACCGGTTCGTCAACGCGCTTGGCGGACAGATTGTTTTAATTCAGGCAGCTGCCGGCTTCGGTAAAACTGAGCTTATGGCTGCAGCATACATGCGGCTGCGCGACCGCGGCGAGGCAGTTGCCTGGCTAACCCTGTCGCCGGGCGATGAGCCCACGTCTGTTGCCGCAGCCATCGCAGCCGCGCTTGAGAGTGATGCCGAAAGCTGCCACGCGGTGCTGCATCATTTGCACCGACGAACAGAACCTTTGTACCTCTTTCTGGACGCAGCCGAACAGATCTCTGGTCGACCAGACGTCATTGAATGGCTATTGACTAACATGCCAGCCTGCATGCGACTGGCACTGGCCGGCCGAAGGCTGCCGCAGCTACGCGTTTCGCCTTTCCGTCTGCGTAGCTTACTGCACGAGTTCGGGTGCGACGATCTGGTTTATTCCAGTGACGAGATCCGACAGCTACTCGGTCCCTGGCTGAGCACTGCGGATCAAGAGAATTTGGGCATAGTCCTTGGCGCTTGGCCGGCGCTGGTTAGCCTTGCAGCGCAGGTATTTAGCAGCCGGCCCGGACCGGTGGCACGAGCTAAGATCATGGAGGGACGACATGCTGTGCTGCGAGACTTTATCCTTCAAGAGGCTCTGGAATCAGTCAGCCCGATAGGGATGGCGGTTCTACGCGTCTGTGCGGAACTGCCCAATTTCACGATGGAGATCGCGGCTGACCTCGCCGGGTTGAAGTTGGACGAGGCGACTCTCAGCGAGATCGAGAGTTTGCCGCCGCTGATCATTCATGAGGGTCAACAGATCGGCTGGTATCGCATGCATCCCATCGTGGCACAGGTGATGCAGCTGGTTTCCGGCTCAGTGGACACCGCCGAGATCCGCTCTGCACGCCACGCCCGCGCTGCCAACCTTTTCGCACAGCGCGGTCTGCTGGAGAAATCTGTGCTTCATGCCTTGCTGAGTGGTGACTACGCACTTGCCGTTGAGACTATCGAACGCGCTGGCGGCGTGAATGTTTTCCTGCGGTCGGGATATACGGTGTTGCATAGCATCGTCCAGGCCGTTCCGCACGAAGTGGTGCGTCAGACGCCGTCGCTGCGACTATGCCGAGCCCTGATGCTGGCGAAAAGCGGTCGCATCCGCGATGCCCGGCTCACGGTGGTCGGGCTGATTGAAGAGACGCGCAATGGCCTGATCCAAGATGAACCCAACTGGGTGGCGGTGCTAGACCATATTTCCCATTTGATCGATGTCTACGAGGACAGCGCACTGGACGAGGCCGGGGTGGCCGAACTTGAGGCGATGGCTGAGAAGGAGCGCCGCGAGAATACGTGGCGGCTGGGCTGGCTTTTTAACAACCTGACGATTGCCCACACTCGGCGGGGCGATTTTCAGAAGGCGCAGATCTGCGCATTGAACGCGCTTAGCTGTTATCAGGAGGAGCGATCGAGCTATCCACAGGCCTTCATGCTGATCCACTTGTCTTTCATAAACTTGCGGGCGAACCGAATAGACGCCGCACTGACGCATGGTAAACAGGCGGAGACGATTATTCGCAGTCGGCAGTGGAACGACCAGAACCTTCTTTCCATCCTCAATGTGCCCTTGTCATCGGCACACTACCTGCAAGGGGCCGTCATCCAGGCCGAACAGATGCTTGAGCGTGCAATGGCCGTACTCGCAGCCGGCGAGGGCTGGGTGGACTTCTACGTAGAAGGTTTCGGCACGCTCGCTCGCGCAAAAATGGGCCTAAGTGGATACGATGCCGCCCACGAAATCCTTCAGATGGGTTTGGAGGTAGCGAATGCCCGAGACCTTGACCGGCTCAGGCTGTCGATCACGATACTGCAGATGGAACTACTTGTCCGTGGCGGTCGGCTCGATGCTGCGGCGAGTATTGCACGGCAATTGATCGACTTAACGGACTGGCCGACAGACCGCGAAAGGCGAGAGGCAGCGCTGGCGATCGCCCGGCTAGATCTGCGTTTGGGTAAGCTTGACTTAGCTGCGGCCCGACTTGACCCGTTGGCAGACGAGTGCAAGGCGCTTGGCCACGACGCGATGCTGCTTCGTGTGTCCCTCCTCCAGACTAATTTGGCTTGGGCTCTGAAGGATATGGCCGGGGCGCTGGCCGCGCTCCATCAGGCGGCGGTACTTGCATTGCCCAGCCAGCAGGTGCAGCAGTTTCACGATGAAGGCCCAGAGTTGGCGCTTATCGTGCGAGATCTGACGCGCAAGGCTGGGCTAAGTCGCATCAGCCGCCAGACCGCGGATTATCTGGCGCGCACTGCAGGTTCTGTACGGAGCCGCCGGGACATAGGCATTTTGAGTAACAGGGAGGCCGAGATCCTTGCTCTCCTCAATGAAGGGCTGACCAACAAAGCCATCGGCCGTCGCCTTGATCTTGCCGAACCAACGGTGAAGTTTCACCTGAAGAACCTGTACGCCAAGCTTGGTGTCGGACGTAGGCAGTTGGCGGTCAATGTGGCAAAGGGATCGGGGCTGCTCCACCCCGATCCCTAGTCCTGCCGGAGTTCAAAGGCCCAGCGGGCGATAGGCTGCTTTAAGGCCAAATGCGCTAGGGCCGAAGACCGTGAGCGCCTCGGCTGTGCGCATGATCGGCGGTACGCGAATGCCCAAGATATCCACCCTCTGCCCGTAGCGAAGTCGCTCAGTCGGAATCGCCTCTGCTGTATCAAGGTCCAGCACACAGATCAGGTCGGGGACGACAGCCAGAACCTCTGCGCCGCGCTCGACAACCAGGTTTTCGTTCTGGATGCGGATCGAATAGGGCAGACCATCATCGAAGGGCGTTATGGTCACCACCCCCACTGACCAACCATTCTCGAACCGGCGCGCGATGTCGGTCACCTTTCCAGAGCCGAGGCGGGTGGCGTACCCGTAGTGGGTCGTTCCCAAGAAGTCGACTAGCGCGTCGATTGGTTTGTCATGTGCGGCATGTGCCTCGCGAACTACCCGACCAATGTCCTGAGCCAGGGTCATGGTCGCCGGAACAGACACTCTCCGAGCGGTCGCGCCGTCCATCGCGTAGTTCACGAGGCTCGCCTGTCCACCCATACGGATGCAGATGCCGCGAGCGATGAATTCGGCCTTGGCAGCACTTTCAGTTTCTACCAGTGCAAGATTGCCCTTTTCGTCCGCCATCGCGACCGGAGCCGCTGAAACTCCGTAGACGTTGAAGGTCTCCATCTCCAGCTGCGGGAACGCACGGCCCATCCCATCTGAATCTATCAATGGTAGGCCAGTCTGCGCTGCCAGCACGATTGGGAAGCAGGAGTTCAGCCCACCTGCCTCGAATGGCATGATATGAGTCACCTTATGACCAGTGACCTGCTCATAGTAGCGCATCGCCATCAGCAACTCTTCGCCGGAGGGCACCTTCTCCAACACAATGGTCGGTGCTCCCATAGCCCCACACGTGATCACGTGGGCGTCATCGGGCACCTCGTTCAAGTCGATCAAGGTCACCGGTCCGTGGTGCTCGATGGCGGTGCGAGCAAGTAGCTTGCCAATATATGGATCGCCGCCGCCGCCGGTTCCCAATACGGCCGCGCCAAAGGCGATGTCTTCCAAGTCAGTTGCAGTCAGGGTTCTCATGCCGGCAACTCCTCGATCTTCACGTAAGGCTCCTTCAGCCCAAAGCAGGACGGGCCGAACACCGCTAGCGCCTCAGGTGTGCGCATGATCTCGGGAACCGACACAGCCATGACCGTGACCCGCTGGCCATAGCGCAGGTTTTCGGTCGTGATCGGCTCTGCGGTTTCGCTGTCCATGATGCAGATTAGGTCGGGCACGATGGCACGCACCTCACCATTAACGCGGGCAATCAGGTTCTCGTTTTGGATCTCGATCTCCATCAAACCTGTCCAGCGGCCCAGCCCGTCAATCCGCGCCGTGCCGAGCGAGAACCCGTTGCGCGTCTCACGCCTCATGTCCGCGATCTTTCCGGCGAAGATGATCCGACCGTAATGATAGAGCGTGTCAGGCAAGAGCCCCAGCAATGCGTCGAAGGGGTTCTGATGATTGGCCTTTGCGTCTCTAAGCATCCGGCCGATGCGGATGGCCAAAGACAGGGTGCGCGGTACAGCTGTTCTTTTGACATCGGCACCGCACATTGCATATTCGGCAATGTAAGCCGCTCCGCCCATTCGAATTGCGACGCCACGCGACAGCCATTCCATAACTCTATTGTCCGTCGCTTCGATTACAGCGCTGTCACCCCATTCGTTGCTGACCACCATCGGGCAACCAGGGACGCCATAGACGCCGAACGTCTCCATTTCCAGATGCGGAAATGCCCGGCCCATACCGTCAGCGTCAACTATCGGCAGCCCCAGCCTTGCACCGACGACCAGCGGAATGGTCGAATTGATCCCCCCAACCTCGATCGGCATTGTGTGAGTCGCCCGCCTGCCAAGACGGAGCTCCAGTCGCTTAAGCGAATGCACGGCTTCCTCGCCAGAAGGCACCTTTTCGACCAACACAGTAGGGGCGCCCATCATTGCAGTCGGGATGACAAAATCGTCATCTCTCAAGCTATCGGGATCGACCAGATCAACCTCCAGTCCCTCACTCAGGCAAATTTCGACCATTTGCCGACCGATATACGGGTCACCGCCGCCGCCTGTTCCCAGGAAGGCTGCGCCAACCGCCAGATCCGCAAGATTCTGCGAGTCTAGTTTCATTCCGCTGCCTCCTTTGCTTCGGGCTTGAGGTCACCGACCGCCTTAATGCGGACACGAGTGGCGGAGCCCGGTAGATAGGCGAGAGGGACCTCTTCGATGTCGAGAATCTTTACGGTTGCAGCATCGGCACCTGCTGCCACGGCATTTGCACTCGCTTCCGCCTTGGCTTCTGCAAGGACATCTTCGCGGAAGCGGCCCTCCATGGCATAGATGCGGTCAATCTCACCTCCAACTTGCGCGATGGCGGCGCCGATGGCATTGGCTTCGCCGGCATTGTTGGGACGGATCACCTTGCTCGACGAGGGAAGGTCCCGCGAGATCAGGATCGACCCGCCACCGACCAGGATCACGGGCAACGGCTCAGAGGAAGTCTTCATCCGATCCACCGCCTCGTCCACCATGCGGTGGATAGTCTGAAGTGTGTTCTCGATCAGTTCCGGCGCCAAGTGCGCCACTTTTGCTTTGTCACCGACGTCAGCAAGTCCCGCTGCCACCACCACATCAGTGGTCGTCAAAGTGTCACCGCCAAATACAAGCGCGCGCGTAGTTATCTCGTAACCCACGGAATCAGGCCCGATCCGCGTGCCGTTGTCGCGCACGATGGAACCACCGCCCAGACCAATCGCCAGAACGTCGGGCATCCTGAAGTTGGTGCGAACTCCCCCGATATCGACCGCCACAGCGCTTTCGCGTGGGAAGCCCTGCATCAACATGCCCACGTCAGAGGTAGTGCCGCCAATGTCTACTACCATAGCGTCCCCGAGGCCAGCCAGGCGGGCCGCTCCTCGCATCGAGTTGGTGGGACCTGAGGCGAAGGTCAGCACCGGGTAGCGTTCGACGTGGTTGGGCGTCATTAGCGTGCCATCGTTCTGGCTGATGTAGAATGGCGCCCTGATACCCTTCTCGAGCAACGCGTTGCGGAAGCTGTCAACCACTTTGAACGACAGATCTGCGAGGCAAGCGTTCATGATCGTGGCGTTCTCGCGCTCCAGGAAGCCCACGCGTCCGATTTCGTGGCTGAGCGAAATCTTCAGTCCCGGCACTTCCTCGAGGAGGATCTCGGCCGCGCGAAGCTCCATCTCGGCCGTAACCGGCGAAAAGACCGAAGTAACGGCCGCGGTGCGCAATCCGCGCTTGCGGATTTCGTTGGCGACATCGCGCAGACCTTCCTCGTCGAGCTCTGCGATGAGGCGACCGTCGTACTCATGGCCTCCCCGGAGAAGGAAGGTGTGCCGGCCGAGCGCATCGGCCAGATCTGCTGGCCAGTCAGTCATCGGTGGCACCCCCTTTGTTGCGGGTAGACCAATACGGATGGCAGCAACCTCGAGCAGGCGACGACGTTCGATCACAGCATTGGTGAAATGTGTGGTCCCGATCATGACCGCTTCGATCTGTTTGGTCGAAATGCCTGTTCTTTCCATCACGGTAGTCAAAGCAGCTTTGATGCCGGAACTAACGTCGCTGGTGGTAGGGGATTTGCAAGCGCCGATCACTCGGTCACCGTCGAGGATGGCAGCATCCGTGTTGGTGCCGCCCACATCAATGCCGATACGCATTGGCAGGTCCTTTCATTGGGGAATTTGGTGGCGGATCAGCCCGCCGGGAGAAGTCTTGCGCGACCGGGGTCCCAGCCGATCTTAACGGTATCACCCGGATGCCACCGGGTGAGGTGTGATTGGTTCTGCCTCTCTGCAACGAGTTCCTGCGCACCTAGGCGCAGACGGTACCGCATCATGGGACCCTGATAAGTTTCACCGACGACCCGTGCGTCCAAGGCGACAAGGCCGTTCAGGGCGACCTCATCGCCCATCAGGATGTTTTCCGGCCGAACAACTAGGCGCGCGGGAGCTCCCTCGGAGATGCCACTGCCGCCGGCGGCGATAAGCCTGTAGCCTTCGAGTGTGGCGCTCGCATGTTCGGAGTCTCTGGGGCCGGCCATCACCTCAAGCACGTTGGACTGACCGATGAAGGTCGTCACAAATAGCGTCGCTGGTTCTTCATAAATCTCGCGGGGAGTGCCTGACTGCTCAACCCGCCCAGCCCGCATCACGCCGATCCGGTCGGACATAGTCAGAGCTTCGTCCTGGTCATGGGTCACGTAGATCGTGGTAATCCCAAGCCGTTGCTGCAGGTCTTTGATCCAAAACTTCATTTCTTCGCGAAGCGCCTTATCCAAGGCTGAAAGCG
>Ga0209369_1001486_pt1 | contig 11363 bp, 9 predicted proteins | sample EBPBio142010_DNA_FD_185865 | JGI IMG/M metagenome (GOLD analysis project Ga0209369, IMG submission 185865) | Wastewater treatment Type I Accumulibacter community from EBPR Bioreactor in Madison, WI, USA - Reactor 1_10/4/2010_ DNA (SPAdes)... | ecosystem: Engineered > Bioreactor > EBPR >... | reverse complement strand
ACGATATGGTCCTCGCGCGAGGCGTAGATGAACACCGGCGCCTTGACCGCGCCCAGGTCCAGCTTCTCGCCGCAGACCGTCAGCTTGCCCGGCACCTTCAGCTCGTCCTGCAGGTAGGTGTGGCGCAGGTACCAGCAGTACATCGGCCCCGGCAGATTGGTGGCGTCGCCGTTCCAGTAGAGCAGGTCGAAGGCCGGCGGGGCCTCGCCCTTCAGATAGTTGCCGACCACGTAGTTCCAGACCAGATCGTTCGGCCGCAGGAAGCTGAAGGTGGTGGCCAGTTCCTGGCCTTTCAGCAGCGCCGGGCCGGTGGGCGCCTTGTCGCCCAGCGTCATCTCGCGCAGCTGCACGCTGGCTTCGTCGACGAACAGGTCCAGCACGCCGGTGTCGCTAAAGTCGAGCAGCGTGGTCAGCAGCGTCACCGACTGCGCCGGCTGCTTGCCGCGTGCCGCCAGCACGCCCAAGGCGGTAGCCAGGATCGTGCCGCCGACGCAGAAGCCCAGCGTGTTGATGGTCTTGGCGCCGCTCAGCTCCTGCACCACCTCGATGGCGCGGATAGCCGCATGTTCGATGTAGTCGTCCCAGGTCTTGTCGGCCAGGCTGCTGTCGGGGTTGCGCCAGCTCACCACGAAGGTCCGGTGCCCCTGCTCCACCGTGTAGCGGATCAGCGAGTTGTCGGGCTGCAAGTCCATGATGTAGAACTTGTTGATGCACGGCGGCACCATCAGCATCGGCCGCTCGTGCACCTTGGCGCCCAGGGCCTTGTATTCGATCAGCTGGAACAGTTCGTTCTCGAACACCACCGCGCCTTCGGTGGTGGCCACGTTGCGGCCCACCTCGAAGGCGGATTCGTCGGTCTGCGACACATGGCCCTTGCGCGCGTCGTCCAGCAGCTGCTGCATGCCGGTGGCCAGGCTCTTGCCCTGGGTCTTCAGCGCCAGCGCCTGCGCCTCGGGGTTCAGCGCCAGGAAATTGCTGGGCGCCATCGCGTCGACCCACTGCTGCACCGCGAAGCGGATGCGGGCCTTGGTCTTGGCGTCGCCCTGCACCGACTCGGCCATTTTCGCCAGCGTCTGCGCATTCAGCAGGTACAGCCTGGCCGCATAGGCCGCGGCCGGGTTGGCCAGCCAGTCCTTCGCGGCAAAGCGCTTGTCCGGCAGCGGCCCGCCGGCATCGCCGCCGCCCGGCGTCAGGCCCTGCAGCGTCTCGTTCCACAGCGCCGCGGCCGAGGTCACGTAGTCACGCTGCATTTCGGCCAGCGTGTTGGCGGGAAGGTTCAGGCCGGACAGGCTTTTCCATGCATCGCCCATGACGCCCGTCATGGCTTCGCTGCCCAGGTCCGGCAGGAAGGCGTTCGGCTTTGACATGATGTGGGTCTCCTGGCTTAAGGCGCAGACGGCGCGAAGGCCTTCGTTCTGCGCACTGTTCTTTTGCGGGCTATTGTTGGCGCGCAAGCTTAGCGCAGCCTGACCACGTGGTTTCCACATTCCCGCATAGCCCATGCATCTGGTAGCACTCGCCTGGATCTACGTCGTGCTGATGATGGCCGTAGCCGAAGCCATCTCGCCGGTGGGCAGCGTGCTCGGCGCGGTGATCACCTTCTTTCTCTACGGGGTGCTGCCGCTGTCCATCGTGCTGTACATCCTGGGCACGCCAATGCGCCGCCGCGCGCGCCAGCGGCAGGACGCGTTAGCCGCGGATCCAGACGGCGGCGGCCATGCGGCCGGTGCGCCCGTCGCGCCGGTACGAGAAGAACCTTGAAGCCTGCTCAACGGTGCAGGCCCGCTCGGCGCTGAGCCGCCGCACGCCGGCCGCCGCCAGGCGGTCTTCGGCCAGCCCCTGCAGGTCGGCCAGCCAGCGCGGCGTGCCGTCGGCTGCGGCCCGCGGCACGAAACAGCGCAACGCCGGCTGACCGGCGTCGGCGCCGAAGGCCTGCAGCACATCGGCGCCCACCTCGAACTGCCGGGGTCCGATGCACGGCCCCAGCCAGACCTGCAGTTCGGCCGGCTCGCAGCCCGCGGCTTCGCACACCGCCCGCAGCGCTGCCTCGACCACGCCGCCGGCCAAGCCGCGCCAGCCGGCATGCGCGGCCGCCACTGCCCGGCCTTCAGGGGCGGCCAGCAGCACCGGCATGCAGTCGGCCAGCTGCACGATGCAGGCGATGCCGGGTTCGTCGGTCCAGCTGGCGTCGGCCTGCGGCAGCGGCGCGCCAGGCACCTGTGGGGCGGCGCGCAGCACCGTGCGGCCGTGCACCTGCTGCAGCCAGCAAGGCTCCGCCCCCGTGGCGGCGATGAAGCGGCGCCGGTTCTCGGCCACGTGCGCGGGGTCGTCGCCGACCGCGGTGCCCAGGTTCAGGCTGTCCCAGGGCGCGGCACTGACCCCGCCGCTGCGGCTGCTCATGAGCGCGCCCACGCGGGGCGACGCCGTCCAGGCCGGCCGCAGCGCGCCCAGCAGCGGCTCAGAAGGCATCCGGGCAGGCTTCGGGACGGGTCTTCTCGAAGGCCGGCAGCTGCATGCACGCCTCGTGCACCCGCATCACCTGCGGTATGTGGTCGGTGCGGCACTTGAAGCGCTGCGCGTTGAACACCTGCGGCACCAGCGTGATGTCGGCCAGCGTCGGCGTGTCGCCATGGCAGAACCGAGCCGGCTGTGCAACCAGCTGTCGTTCCACCGCCTCGAGGCCGGTTTCCACCCAGTGCCGGTACCAGCGGTCCTTGTCTTCCTCGCTGAGCTTCAGCGATTGCGTCAGGTAGCGCAGCACGCGCAGGTTGTTCAGCGGGTGGATCTCGCAGGCGATGTCCAGCGCCAGCGCACGCACCCGCGCCCGGCCGGCAGGATCGGCCGGCAGCAGGGCGGGAAGCGGATGGGTCTCGTCCAGGTACTCGATGATCGCCAGCGACTGCGTCAGCACATGCTCGCCATCGCGCAGCAGCGGCACCAGGCGGCTGGCCGACACGGCGGCATAGCTCTCGGCCGTCTGCTCGCCCTTGACCAGATGCACCGCCTTGTAGTCGTAGTCCAGGCCCTTCAGCGCCAGCGCAATGCGCACCCGGTACGAGGCCGAGGACCGGAAGTAGTTGTACAGCTCCATGGCGCGGCTTTCGCTCGGCCCTAGACCACTGCCACGCGCAGCGCGCCCAGGCCCTCGATGCGGCCTTCCATCAGGTCGCCGGGCTTGACCGCGGCCACGCCGGCCGGCGTGCCGGTGTAGATCAGGTCGCCGGGCTGCAGCAGCCAGGCGGTGCTGAGGTGGGCAATGATCTCGTTGACGCTCCAGATCAGCTGCGACAGGTCGCCGGTCTGGCGGCGCTGGCCGTTCACGTCGAGCGTGATGGCGCCCTTGTCCAGCCGGCCGGTGCGGCCAATCGGGTGGATCGGGCCGATCGGCGCGCTCTGTTCGAAGGCCTTGCCGATGCACCAGGGGCGGCCCTGCTTCTTCATGTCGTTCTGCAGGTCGCGGCGTGTCATGTCCAGGCCGATGCCGTAGCCCCAGACATGCGGGCCGGCGTCGGCCGCCGCGATGTCGCGGCCGCCGCGGCCAATGGCCACCACCAGTTCGATCTCGTGGTGCAGGTTCGAAGTCAGGCCCGGATAGGCCATGCGGCCGGTCTCGCCCTCGGGCACCACCAGCGCGGCATCGGCCGGCTTCAAGAAGAAGAACGGCGGTTCGCGGCCGGTGTGGCCCATCTCCACCGCATGCTCGACGTAGTTGCGGCCGACGCAGTAGATGCGGTGCACCGGGAAGCTGCTGCCGCCGGCCACGGGGACGACGGTGGGTGCGGGAGGGGTGACGACGAAGCTCATGGCGGCAGGCAGGGAATGGGCGGGCTGGGCATGATGCCATGGGCCCCCGCGGGCGAGGGCCGATCGAATCACCCTTACACTGCGGCGCCATGTTCGACCTGCGCCGCATCAAGCATTGCCGCGTCTGCGGCGCGCCCACGCAGTACCGCGTGCCGGCCGACGACAACCGCGACCGCGCGATCTGCAGCGCCTGCGGCGAGGTGCACTACGAGAACCCGCTGAACGTGGTCGGCACCGTGCCGGTGTGGGGCGAGCAGGTGCTGCTGTGCCGCCGCAACATCGAGCCGCGCTACGGCTTCTGGACGCTGCCGGCCGGCTTCATGGAGCTGGGCGAAAGCACCGCCGAAGGCGCGATCCGCGAGACGGTGGAAGAAGCCGGCGCGCGCATCGAGCTGCAGGAGCTGTTCACGCTGCTGAACGTGGTGCGCGTCGGCCAGGTGCACCTGTTCTACCGCGCCCGGCTGCAGGACACCGATTTCGCGCCCGGCCCCGAGTCAATCGAGGCCCAGCTCTTCCACGAGCACGAGATCCCCTGGGAGCAGCTGGCCTTCCGCACCGTACGCGAGACGCTGCAGTGCTACTTTGCCGACCGCAGCCGCGGCCGCTTCGAGCTGCACGTGGCCGACATCGCCTGAGCCGGCGTCAGCCGGCCACGCCGGCGAAACCCAGGCCGAGCAGCGCCTCGCGGTCGGCCGCATCGGCCACCCCCTGCGCCAGCGCCTGCCACTGCAGGCCGTGCAGCAGCGTACACAGGCCCTCGGCCAGCTCGCGCGGCGCCGCCTGCGTGGCCACGCCCTGCAGCAGCGCGCCGTCGAACAGCACATGGTCGATGCCGAGCGCCTGCCAGGCTGGCAACTGGCGCAGCCGGCTGCCGCCATGGTGCAGGCCGATGCGCAGGCCCGGCAGCCGCCACGCCGCCACCGCGCGCTGCATGCGCTCGGGGTGCGTGGCCACCTCCTCGCCGACTACCAGCCACAGCCGAGCGGCCGCTTCGGGCGCGGCCTGCAGCTGTGCGCGCACCGCGTCGACGAAGCCTTCGGCCGCCAGCGAGGCCGCGGCAAAGGGCAGGCGCCGCGGCTGGCCGTCGACCGCCACCGCCTGCAGCGCCAGCGCCAGCGCCGCCTGGTCGGCCTGGCCGGACAGCCGGCAGCGCACCGCCAGCGGCAGCCAGCGCGCCGGCGGCTCGAAGGGGCCACCCGCCTGCAGCTGCAACTGCAGCGCGCTGGCCAGGTGCTGCAGCCGGCCGCCGACGCCCGGCACCGGCGTTTCGTGCAGCCGCGCGTGATGGCCCAGCAGCGCGGCAAGCAGCTGCGCCTGCCAGACGCCCTCACCTTCGGTGGCACGCGATGGCGGCAGGACCGACAGCGCAAAGGGCCCGCCCAGCTCGGCCTGCGCCAGCGCGCGGTCGGCCTGGGCCAGCGCCGCTGCGGCATCATCGACCGGCGGGCGCAGCTCGGCCGCGCCCAGGCTCAGCACGGCCTGCGGGTCCACCAGGCCCAGCGCCGCGCGCAGCGCATCGCGTAGCGAAGCAGCGCTCTCCGCGGCCATGTCCGGCGCCGGCAGGTACAGCGCCAAGTCCGAGCCATTCAGCCGCCCGGCCAGCGAGCCCTTGACGCCCTGCGGATAGCTCTGCAGCACCTGCGCCAGCGCGGCCAGCAGGCGGTCGGTGCCGGCATGGCCGAGGCGGCGGTTCATCGCCTCCAGCTGGCTCAGGCGCACCAGCAGCAGACCGCTGCCGCGCTGGCCTTCGGCACGCAGCGCAGCATCCAGTCGGGCGACGAAGACCTGGCGCTTCAGCAACCCGGTCACCGCGTCGGCCTCGGCCTGCTGGCGCAGCGCCTCCAGGTGCCGGGCCTGCTCGTCGAACAGGCCCTGCAGGCGCTGCACCATCGCGTTCATGCTGCGTGTCAGCGTGCGCAGCTCGGGTGTGGCCGGCTCCTCGGCCCGAAGAAAGCGTTGCGCTTCCAGAGCCTGGGCCTGCGCCACCACCGCGTCGATCGGCCGCCGCCAGGCGCCCACCGCCACCACCGCCAGCACCGCGGCCGCCAGGCCCAGCAGCACGAAGCCAGCCGCCGTTCGGAGCCAGACGGTCCACAGCGCATCCAGCGCCGCGTCGGCCTGGCTCCAGACCATCACCTGGCCCAGCGGCTGCCAGCCGTTGGACACCGGTGCCTGGCCCGGGCCGGCGTCCACCGCCAGCAGAGCCACGAACCAGGCGGGCGCGTGGCCGGGCAGCGCCGGCCGCTCGCGCTGCAGCCGCACCGCGCCGTCCGGCCCCAGCAGCTGCAGCCGCCGGTAGTGGCCGGTGTCGAACTGCGCGGCCAGCACCAGCGCCATCGACGCCGCATCGCCCTGCTGCTGCGACAGCGCGATGGCCAGCGTGGCGGCGCCGTCGTCGTTGCGCATCTGCAGCTGGTGCTGCAGTGTCTGCCGCGCCATCCAGGTGTGCAGCGCCGTGCTGCCCACCAGCGCGAACAGCAACGCCGCGCACAGCATCAGCCAGACCTGGCGGGCCAGGCTCATTAGCGGAAGCCCTCGGCCCGGGCCTTGACCATCACCTCGCGCCAGCGTGTCAGCCGCAGGGCCGGATCACCGGCACTGACGGCGCCCACGCCCTGCCACAGACCTTCGCTGTTGAAGCTGAACACCGGCCGCAGGTCGTCGCGGCGCGAGGCCGGCACGATGTCGTCCTGCAGGTTGTCCAGCACCAGCGGGTCGGCACCCGGCGCCGCGTAGTAGGCCAGCACCATGTGCGGCTGCAGCGGGCCTTCGTCCAGCCGGGCGCGCACGTACACCAGCCGCAGCCGCGCGGCGGGCACGCCGGCCGCCAGCAGGCTGAAGTACTTGGCGATGGCGAAGTCCTCGCAGTCGCCGGCACCGCGGCGCAGGGTTTCCAGCGGGCTGGCCCAGTAGTCGACCTGGCCCCAGGCCACCTCGTCGGTGGCAAAGCGGATGCGGCGGTTGAAGAACAGGTGGATGGTGCGCAGGCGGCTCAGTTCGTCCTGCGCCTGCACGCCGTCCAGTAGCAGCCACAGCGGCTGCACCGCGGCATCGCTGGCCTGTGCGGTGCCGCCCCACAGCAGCAGGCCGGCAACGAGCCCGGCGCGCATGGCCAGGCGCCGAGGGACGGACGGAGAAAGCGGAAGGCGCACGGCGGCGGTACGAAGCCCAGGACCGGGCACCGCCGGCCCTGCGCCGGGCGGCACCCTGCACCGGAGTTCGGCCCCGCCCGGGCCGACTTGAGGGCCAACGCCCATGCGGCGGCGCCCGGTGTGCCTTCAGACACACCGGGCGCCGGTGGTGGGGGTGGCGGGTGCGCCGCCTACTTGCGCTGCGGCGGCAGGTCGGTGCAGGTGCCGTGCGCCACCTCGGCCGCCATGCCGATACTTTCGCCCAGCGTGGGGTGCGGGTGGATGGTCTTGCCGATGTCGACCTCGTCGGCGCCCATCTCGATGGCCAGCGCCACCTCGCCGATCATGTCGCCGGCGTGCGTGCCGACGATGCCGCCGCCGAGGATGCGGTGGGTCTCGGCGTCGAACAGCAGCTTGGTGAAGCCCTCGTCGCGGCCGTTGGCGATGGCCCGGCCGGAGGCCGTCCACGGGAACAGGCCCTTCTTGAGCTTGATGCCCTGGGCCTTGGCTTCGTCTTCGGTCAGGCCCACCCAGGCGACCTCAGGGTCGGTGTAGGCCACGCTGGGGATCACCCGTGCATCGAAGGCCGCCTTGCTGTCGCCGGCCGCCACCTCGGCCGCCACGTGCGCCTCGTGCACCGCCTTGTGAGCCAGCATCGGCTGGCCGACGATGTCGCCGATGGCGAAGATGTGCGGCACGTTGGTGCGCATCTGCACGTCCACCGGGATGAAGCCGCGGTCGCTGACGGCCACGCCGGCCTTGCCGGCGCCGATCTTCTTGCCGTTGGGGCTGCGGCCCACGGCCTGCAGCACCAGGTCGTAGACACCTTCGCTGGCCTTGCCGTCGGCGCCTTCGAACCTGACCTTGATGCCATCGGCCGTGGCCTCGGCACCGACGGTCTTGGTCTTCAGCATGATGTTGTCGAAGCGCGGCGCATTCATCTTCTGCCACACCTTGACCAGGTCGCGGTCGGCGCCTTGCATCAGGCCGTCGAGCATCTCCACCACGTCGAGCCGGGCGCCCAGCGTGGAGTACACCGTGCCCATCTCCAGGCCGATGATGCCGCCGCCGATGACCAGCATGCGCTTGGGCGTCTGGCGCAGTTCCAGCGCGCCGGTGGAATCGACGATGCGCGGATCGTCTGGCAGGAAGGGCAGCCGCACCGCCTGCGAGCCGGCGGCGATGATGCATTGCTTGAAGCGGATGGTCTGCGTCTTGCCGGTCTTGTCCTGCGCGCTGCCGGTGGTCTCCTCGACCTGCACATGGTGCGGGTCGACGAAGGCGCCGTAGCCGCGCACCACCGTCACCTTGCGCATCTTGGCCATGGCGCTCAAGCCCCCAGTGAGCTTGCCTACGACCTTGTTCTTGTGGCCCAGCAGCTTGGCGGCATCCACCGTGGGCGCGCCGAACTCGACACCCAAGTCGGCGAAGTGCTTCACCTCGTCCATCACCGCCGCCACGTGCAGCAGCGCCTTGCTCGGGATGCAGCCGACGTTCAGGCACACGCCGCCCAGCGTGGCATAGCGCTCGACGATCACCGTCTTCAGCCCCAGGTCGGCGGCGCGGAAGGCGGCCGAATAACCGCCGGGGCCGGCGCCCAGCACCAGCATGTCGCATTCGATGTCTGCTCCGCCGGCATAGCTGGCGGCGGCCGGGGCGGCCACGGGGGCGGCGGCCGGTGCCGCAGGTGCCGCGGCGAGGGCCGGTGCGGGTGCAGCGGCCGCCGCGCCCTCGCCTTCCAGCAGCAGCACCAGCGTGCCTTCGTTGACCTTGTCGCCCAGCGCGACCTTCAGCTCCTTGACCACGCCGGCGGCCGACGACGGAATCTCCATCGACGCCTTGTCGCTTTCCACCGTGATCAAGCTCTGCTCGGCCTTGACCGTGTCGCCGGGCTTGACCAGCAACTCGATCACCGCCACGTCCTTGAAGTCGCCGATGTCCGGGACCTTCACTTCGATGAGTGCCATCGCGTGTCTCCCGGGCTCAGAGGGCGATGCGGCGGAAATCCGCCAGCAGCTGCCCCAGATAGGCGTTGAAGCGGGCGGCCGACGCGCCGTCGATGACGCGGTGGTCGTAGCTCAGCGACAGCGGCAGCGTCAGCCGGGGCACGAACTGCTTGCCGTCCCACACCGGCTTCTGGTAACCCTTGGACAGGCCCAGGATCGCCACTTCGGGCGCGTTGATGATCGGCGAGAAGGTCGTGCCGCCGATGCCGCCCAGCGAGCTGATCGAGAAGCAGCCGCCCGTCATGTCGGCCGGGCCCAGCTTGCCGTCGCGCGCCTTCTTCGACAGATCGCCCATCTCCTGCGCGATCTGCAGCAGGCCCTTCTTGTCGGCGTCCTTCAGCACCGGCACCACCAGCCCATTGGGCGTGTCGGCGGCAAAGCCGATGTGGAAGTACTTCTTGTAGACCAGCGCATCGCCGTCCAGGCTGGCGTTGAATTCGGGGAACTTCTTCAGCGCGGCCACGCAGGCCTTGATGACGAAGGCGAGCATCGTCAGCTTGATGCCGGACTTCTCGTTCTCCCTGTTCAGCTGCACCCGCAGCGCTTCCAGGTCGGTGATATCCGCCTCGTCGTTGTTGGTGACGTGCGGGATCAGCACCCAGTTGCGGTGCAGGTTGGCGCCGCTGATCTTCTTGATGCGCGACAGGTCCTTGCGCTCGACCGGGCCGAACTTGGCGAAGTCCACCTGCGGCCAGGGCAGCAGGCCCGGGATGCCGCCGCCGGCCGCCGCGGCCGGTGCGGCCTTGGGCGCCGCCTGCGCGGTGGCGATCACGCCCTTGACGAAGCCCTGCACGTCGGCCTGGGTGATGCGGCCCTTGGGCCCGCTGCCCTTGACCTGCTCCAGCGGCACGCCCAACTCGCGCGCGAAGCGGCGCACCGAGGGCGATGCATGCGGCAACGTGGCGCTGGGCGCGGCCGGCTGATGCGCCGGCATTGCGGCGGGCGCGGCGGCTGGGGCCGCAGGCGCGGCCGCGGGGGCGCTGGCCGGCGCAGCGGCCGGAGCTGCTGCCGCTGGCGCCGCCGCGCCAGCGGCGCCTTGCAGCATCGCCACCAGCGAGCCCTTCGACACCTTGTCGCCGAGCTTGACCTTCAGCTCCTTCAGCACGCCGGCATGCGAGGACGGAATCTCCATCGACGCCTTGTCGCTTTCCACCGTGATCAGGCTCTGCTCGACGGCGATGGCGTCGCCGGGCTTGGCCAGCAGCTCGATCACCGTGACCTCGGAGAAGTCGCCGATGTCGGGCACCAGCACCTCGACCAGACCGCCGCCGGCGGCCGGGGCCGCAGCCACGGGCGCTGCCGGCGCCGCCACAGGGGCGGCTGCGGCAGGCGCGGCCGGCGCTGCCGCCGCCGGCGCACCAGCCGCGCTTTCCAGCACCAGCAGCAGGCTGCCTTCCGACACCTTGTCGCCCAGCGCGATCTTCATCTCCTTGATCACGCCGGCATGCGAGGACGGGATCTCCATCGACGCCTTGTCGCTTTCCACCGTGATCAGCGACTGTTCCACCTTCACCGTGTCGCCGGGCTTGACCAGCAGCTCGATGACCTCGACATCCTTGAAGTCGCCGATGTCCGGGACCTTGACTTCCACCAGGGCCATGTTCGTCTCCTTGTTCTCGTGCTTCAGGCCAGCAGCGGATTGACGCACTCGGTGTCGATGCGGTACTTCTTGATCGCCTCGGCCACCTTGGCCGCCGGCAGCTGGCCCTCGTCGGCCAGCGCCTTCAGCGCGGCGACGACGATGTAGTGGCGGTTGACCTCGAAGTGCTCGCGCAGCTTGCTGCGGAAATCGCTGCGGCCGAAGCCGTCGGTGCCCAGCACGCGGTAGGCCTTGCCCTTGGGAATGAAGGCGCGTATCTGCTCGGCGTAGTTCTTCATGTAGTCGGTGGAGGCCACCACCGGGCCGGCATGCGGCGCCAGTTGCTGCGTGACGAAGGGCACGCGCGCCTTCTCGGTCGGGTGCAGCAGGTTCCAGCGTTCGCAGTCCTGGCCGTCGCGCGCCAGTTCGTTGAAGCTGGGGCAGCTGAAGACATTGGCCGACACGCCCCAGTCGCTGGCCAGCAGCTGGCGCGCGGCCATCGACTCGCGCAGGATGGTGCCGCTGCCCAGCAGGTTGACGCTGGGCGCGGCCGCGCCCTTGGCCGCCGGCGCGTTGCCCTGCTCCAGCAGGTACATGCCCTTGATGATCTGTTCTTCGGTGCCCGGCACCAGGCCCGGCATCGCGTAGTTCTCGTTCAGCAGCGTCAGGTAGTAGTAGACGTTGTCCTGTTTCTCGACCATGCGCTTCAGGCCGTGGTGCAGGATCACCGCCACCTCGTGCGCGAAGGTGGGGTCGTAGCTGATGCAGTTGGGGATGGTGCCGGCCAGGATGTGGCTGTGGCCGTCCTCGTGCTGCAGGCCCTCGCCGTTCAGCGTGGTGCGG
>Ga0209369_1001483_pt1 | contig 11389 bp, 8 predicted proteins | sample EBPBio142010_DNA_FD_185865 | JGI IMG/M metagenome (GOLD analysis project Ga0209369, IMG submission 185865) | Wastewater treatment Type I Accumulibacter community from EBPR Bioreactor in Madison, WI, USA - Reactor 1_10/4/2010_ DNA (SPAdes)... | ecosystem: Engineered > Bioreactor > EBPR >... | reverse complement strand
GGCCTGCGCGTGCCCACGCTGATGCCGCGCGCCGGCCTGGGCAGCGACCTGGCCGACCGCCATGCCGGCGGCATCGACAGCTACGACTTGTACTGCGCGCGCGCCAGCCAGTTCGTGGCGGTGGACATGGACGCTGCCGCCGCGGCCTACCAACGGCTGGTGACCGATGCCGCGCTGCGCCGGCAGATGGGTGCGGCCGCGCGGCAACGGGCGCTGGCGCAGTTCGACTGGCGGGTGATCATCGCGCGCTACCAGGCGCTGTGGCAGCAGCTGGCCGAGCAGCGGCAGCGCGCGGCCGAGAGCGCGCCGCTGACCGACGGGCAGACGCCGCAGCCGGCGCGCATGGACCCGTACCGCGCCTTTGCCAGCTACCCCAGCCAGGTGCTGGGCCCGGCCCACCGCGTGGCGTTGGCGCCCGATGCCGATGCCGCGCGGCTGCAGGCGCTGCTGCGCATGCCGCTGTTCAGCTACATGCAGGCGCTGGCGCCCGATGCCGAGCGCTGCGCCGCGCTGTTTGCCGAACTGCAGCGCCGCGGCCCGCTGCGCGTGGACGCGCTGCTGGCCACGCTGCCGGCCGCGCTGCAGCCGGCCGGCGAGCGTACGCTGGCCTGGCTGGCCAAGCTGGGCCAGCTGCAGATCACGCCGCCCGGGCCCGGCGTCGGTTAGATTGCCTGCAGGGCCACGACGGCCGCCGCACCCCTGGGGGCAGGCGGCCGCGCCACCAGGAGACAAGGCATGGGTCACATCCTCGCGCTCGACCAGGGCACTTCCAGTTCGCGCAGCATCGTCTTCGACGACCAGGGGCGCATCGTCGCCATGGCGCAGCGCGAATTTCGGCAGATCTACCCGCAGCCCGGCTGGGTGGAGCACGACCCGCTGGAGATCTGGCAGACCCAGCTGGACACCGCGCGCGAGGCCCTGGCCCAGGCCGGGCTGCAGGGCCGCGACATCCGCGCCATCGGCATCACCAACCAGCGCGAGACCACGCTGCTGTGGAACCGCCGCACCGGCCTGCCGGTGCACAACGCCATCGTCTGGCAGGACCGCCGCACCGAGCCGCTGTGCGCCGTGCTGCGCGCGCAGGGGCTGGAGCCGATGGTGCAGCGGGCCACCGGGCTGCGCATCGACCCGTACTTCTCGGCCACCAAGCTGCGCTGGCTGCTGGAACACGTGCCCGGCGCGCACCTGGCCGCCGCGCACGGCGAGCTGGCCTTCGGCACCGTGGACAGCTGGCTGCTGTGGCGCTTGAGCGGCGGGCGGCTGCATGCCACCGACGTCAGCAACGCGTCGCGCACGATGCTGTACGACATCCGACACAACGTCTGGGACCAGGAGCTGCTGAAGGCGCTGCACATCCCGCGCAACGTGTTGCCGGCGGTGCACCCGTCCAGCCATGTCTACGGCAGCACCGAGGCCAGCCTGTTCGGCGCCGAGATCCCGATCGCCGGCATCGCCGGCGACCAGCAGAGCGCGCTGTTCGGCCAGGCCTGCTTCAAGGCCGGGCTGGCCAAGAACACCTACGGCACCGGCTGCTTCATGCTGATGCACACCGGCGCGCAGTTCCAGGCCTCGCACAACGGGCTGATCACCACCGCCGCGGCGCAGACCGGCAGCGAGCCGCAGTTCGCGCTGGAAGGCAGCGTGTTCATCGGCGGCGCGGTGGTGCAGTGGCTGCGCGACGGGCTGCAGGCCATCCGCGCCAGCGGCGAGGTGCAGGCCCTGGCCGAGAGCGTGCCCGATGCCGGCGGCGTGATCGTGGTGCCGGCCTTCACCGGCCTGGGCGCGCCCTACTGGAACCCCGACGCACGCGGCGCCATCGTGGGCCTGAGCCGCGGCAGCACGGTGGCGCACATCGCCCGCGCGGCACTGGAGAGCATCGCCTTCCAGAGCGCGGCGCTGCTGCAGGCGATGAGCCGCGACGCGCAGGCCGGCGGCGGCGCGCCCGTGCACGAGCTGCGCGTGGACGGTGGCGCCTGCGTCAACGACCTGCTGATGCAGTTCCAGGCCGACCTGCTGGGCATCCCTGTCGTGCGGCCGCAGGTCATCGAGACCACCGCACTGGGCGCGGCCTACCTGGCCGGGCTGGCGGTGGGCGTGTACCGCGACGCCGCGCAGCTGGCATCGCAGTGGCAGGTGCAGCGCGAGTTCCACCCCACCATGTCACGCGACCGTGCGCAGGAATTGATTGCCGGTTGGGAACGTGCGGTGCGGCAGGCCGTGGCGGCTTGAGCGCCGGGGGGGCGAGCCTTCGGACGCCGGATTCGCAGGCAGGCCCAACGGGCTACGTACGTCGCCAGTCTGCGTCAGGAATGATCCGCTTCATGAACTCGTCGAACATCGGGACCGTGTAAGCGGTGTCCCCGTGATTGGGGCTCCAGATCATTCCCTTCGAGATCAGTGAGCTGCGGGTCGGCGCAAGCGAAGTCACCTTGGCTGGGTAACACGCGGCAATGTCGCCCGAGCGGTGCGGACCGGGCCCGAGTTCAGCCATTGCACGCAAGTAGCGCTTCTCCTTGGGCGTCAGGCGATCGAATCGCACCCGGAAGAAGCTTTCGTCGAGCGCGGCCACCGCACTGCTAGATGCGCGCTGGACTGCGTCGATGCCGATGGGCGAGAACGCTGCCTGCTCCCACGTGTGGAAGCCCCATTGCTGCAGGAAGTATGCGTAGCCGTGTGTGACTTCGACGAGTCGATTCAGCGCGGCTTCATCGATGTCGACGCCTTCCTTTTGCAGGGGCACGCGGATCGCACGTTCGGCGGCTGGCCGTAGGAGAGCACCTATCTCCGGGAAGTGGAACAGGCGCTCGGCATAGGACTTGGCATTGCCCATCTGGCCGCGCAGTTGTGGAAGACCTGCGCCGATCAGTACAACCGGCAGCAGCCGCTGCTCAATGCGGTGCATCGCCGTGATGAGGGCCGCCAATTGGTCCTCCGCCACGTATTGCAGCTCGTCGATGAAGATGGCCACGGCGGTGCCGGCCGCCTTCGCCGCCTGGCCGACCTGCTCGAACAGCGCCTGCAGGTCGTGCTCGAGGTCGCCGTTGTCGGCCAAGCCGGGCTCGGGCTCGTAGTCAAGACCGACCTCGATGTCCTGATACTTGATCTTCATCTTGCCGGCGAACCCGGCAAGTGCACGCAGGCCGCGGATGGCGAAGTCCCTGGCCGTAGCCACGTTGCTCAGCCTAAGCAAAGCCTGGCGCAGTTGGGGAGCCAGGATCGCGGGCAGCGATCGCCCCTCCGGCGCTTCGATCCGGATCGTGTGGATGCCTGCGGCTTCCGCCTCGCTCCGGATTCGATCCAGCAGAACGGTCTTCCCGACCCCGCGCAAGCCCACCAACATCATGCTCTTGGCGTGGCGGCCGATCCGCGCGCGCTGCAGAGCGACACGCATCTCATCGAGGAGCGTATCGCGGCCGGCGAGCTCGACAGGCGGCGTGCCTGCACTCGGCACGAAGGGGTTGCGGATGGAGTCCATGGCCAAGTCAAATTATAGCGATCTTTGAGAATTTATGTTTTCTACATAAACTGCCAAAGATTTGCATAAAGAGGCTCAGGCCGACGCAGCACCAGCACGGGGCAGCTTGGTGCAGCAGATTCCTGATGCGCACACGCTCACAGCACGCTATCTGGCGGCACCTGGCTCTTCACGCCAATGTTTGCGATGAGACGCCCATGCCCCGAGGCACGGCGAGACCTACTCAGGGGCTCCCACACGCCCACCCACCCGCGCCTGCCAATGCGCGGTCAGCGGCGTGGCCGGCTTGGCCATCAGCCGCTCGTTGATCAGCGCGCGACCGATGCCGCGCCGGCTGCCCTGGGCGGCGGCGGCCAGCAGCGTCAGGTCGATCAGGTCGCGCTGCGCGTGGCTGCCGCCGAAACGCTGCGCGGCCAGGCGGCCGGCATACAGACCGTCGGCCGCGGCATCGAAGTCGCCACGGCCGTAGGCCAGCAGCGCGCGCATCAGCGGCAGGCCGGCCTCGCGCGCCATGCCGTGGTTGCTGCGCCGCGCATCGTCGGCGTTCATCACGCGTTCGGCACAGCGCGCCACCCAGGCTTCGGCGCGCGCCATGTCGCCGGCACCCAGCATCGCCAGCACCGCGTGCAGGTCGTTGAAGGCGTAGTAGCCGGCGGCCTCGGCCGACAGGTCCCAGCCTTCCAGCAGGCGCTGGCAGCGTGCGCTGACGTCGGCACCCAGCAGCTGCAGCCGCCACAGCAGCGACGCCGCGTCCACGCGCTGCAGCGTGATCTGCAGGCTGTCACCGGACAGGCGCTTGTCCAGCAGGCGCAGCGCGCCGGCCAGGTCCATCGCCTCCAGGCGGAACAGCGCGTTGTGCCACCACAGGTGGCCCGAGAAACCGTTGCCTTCGGCCCAGTCGGCCTGGTACTGGCGCAGCCAGGCGCCGCCTTCCTCGAAGCGGCCCTGCATGTCCATCACATGGGCCACCGCATGCACGGCCCACGGCACCTTGGGGTTCAGCGCCAGCGCGCGGCGGCCGGTGTCCTCGGCCTGCGGGTACAGGTTGCCTTCCTCCAGGCCGAAGGCGTAAAGGCTCAGCAGATAGGGGTACAGCGGATCGGCCTCGTCCCATTCGGGCAGGGCGCGCGCCGGGCGCAGCCGCAGGTGGGCCGCATCGCCGCGGTAGAAGTCCCACAGCTGCGCCCACTGCAGCGCCAGCGCGTCGCGCGGGTACTCCACCAGCAGCTCGTCCCAGCCGCGGCAGGCGGCCTGCCAGCGGCCTTCCAGCACGGCCTGCACGGCGTCGAGGTGGGCGCGCTCGCGCGCCGGGGCGCCGTCGGCCAGCTCGCGCGCGCGCTGCAGGTGGGTAGCGGCCTCGGCCACCAGCGAGGGCTCGGTCAGGCTCAGCAGGAAGCCGGCGCGCATGGCATGCGGCAGGGCCCAGCCGGGGTCTTGCGCGCTGGCGGTGTCCAGGTCGGCCAGCGGCGTGTCGTAGAACGACATCATCCGCCACAGCGCCTGCTCGGCGGCATCGCGTGCCGCCGCGCTGCGCGTGCCGCAGGGGTTGCCGCGGGGGTCGGGGCTGGACATGCGCGCGAATGTAGCCCAGCCGGCTACGGCGCCGTGGCCCAGGTCAGCGCGGCGATGTCGTTGGCGAAGATCGGCGAGCTGGACCACAGCCCCTTCAGCCCGCGCTTGGCCACCGCCACCTGCGCGGGGTTGAAGATGTAGGCGTTGACCGCGTCCTCGGCCAGCTTCTTCTGCATCGCCACCCAGGCCTCGCTGCGCTCACGCGTGCTGCCGGCCGACCCATGCTTGGCCAGCAGGTCGCGGAAGGCCTTGCTGTCGTAGCCCCAGTAGTAGGCGGTGTTGCCGTACTGCGCGTAGTCCAGCGGCTCGACGTGGTTGATGATGGTCAGGTCGAAGCTGCCCTTGAAGGGGCCGCTGAGCCACTGCGCCCATTCGACGTTCTCGATCTTGGCGATGACGCCCACCTTGGCCAGCTGCGCGGCGATGATCTCGCCGCCCTTGCGCGCGTACTGCGGCGGCGGCAGCGTCAGCGTCAGGTTCAGCGGCGTCTGCACGCCAGCTTCCTTCAGCAGCGCCTTGGCCTTCTCGGGGTCGTAGGGGTAGACCTTGGTCAGGTCCACGTAGCCGGCGTCGGTGGGCGCGAAGTGGCTGCCGATGGGTTTGCCCAGGCCTTCCAGCACGCCGTCGATGAAGGCCTTGCGGTCGATGGCATGCATCAGCGCGCGGCGCACACGCACGTCGTTCAGCGGCGCCTTCTTGTTGTTGATGGCCATGATGCCCTTGCCCGCGGTGTCGCCGATCTCGACGCTGAAGCGCTTGTCCTGCTGGAACTGCTTCAGGCTCTGCAGCGCGCCAAAGCGCGGGATGCCGTCCACGTCGCCCGCCAGCAGCGCGGCCACCTGGGCGGCCGGGTCGTTGATGAAGCGGAAAGTGACCTTGCTGATCTTGACGGCGCCGGGGTTGCGGTAGCCGGCCCACTTGCTGAGCGTGATGGCCTGCCCCTTCTGCCAGCTGTCGAACTGGTAGGGCCCGGTGCCGATGGGCTTGGTGGCCGTGGTGGCGGCGCTCTTCGGGCTCAGGATCACGGCGGTGTTCTCGCCCAGGCGGAAGGGCAGCGTGCCGTCGGGGTTGTTCAGCACCAGGATCGCGGTGTGCGCGTCGGGCGTGGCAATGCTGGAGATGTTGTCGAACACCGCCTTCTTGGCCTTGTTGGTGGAGCCTTCGGCCTTGGCGCGCTCGAAACTGAACTTCACCGCCGCGCTGTCGAAGGGCTCGCCGTCCTGGAACTTGACGCCCTTGCGCAGCTTGAAGACATAGCTCTTGCCGTCGGGCGAGACCTCCCAGCTTTCGGCCAGCAACGGCGTCACGCTGCCGTCGACGTTGATCTTGGTCAGCCCTTCGAGGATGTTGTAGTGCACCACCTCGCCGATGGCCGCCGCCGCGGCGGTGGTCGGGTCCAGGCCGGGCGCGGGCTCGAGCACCATGCCCAGCACCACGCTGTCCTTGCGGCCCTGCGCCTGGGCGTCGGTGCCGGCGCCGGCCAGTGCCAGCGCGCCCAGCAGCACCAGGGTCAGGGAACGTCGCTGCAGTTTCATCGGGATCTCCTTCATCGAAAGCATGAACGCTCAGACATTCTGCGGCATGGCCGTCACCGCTTCGGCCGCGTGGCAGGCGGCTGCATGCAGGCCGCCGGGCTGCAGATCGCGCAGCGGCGGCCGCTCGCGGGCGCAGCGTGCGTCGGCGAAGCGGCAGCGCGTGAGGAAGGCGCAGCCCTCGGCGCCGGCCGGCACCGCCGGCGGCATGGCGGCCGGCGTGGGCGGCGCGCTGCGCCGCAGCCCGGGCTGCAGGCGCGGCACCGCGGCCAGAAGCGCGCGCGTGTACGGGTGCGCCGCCTGGCGGAACAGCTGCGCCGGCGCGCCGCGCTCGACGATGCGGCCCTGGTACAGCACGATGACCTCGTCGCAGACCATGTCCACCACCGCCAGGTCGTGGCTGATGAACAGGAAGGCCAGGCCGAACTGCTGCTGCAGGTCCTGCATCAGGTTCAGCACCTGGGCCTGCACTGATACATCGAGCGCGCTCACCGGCTCGTCGGCGACGATCAGCTTCGGCCGCGTGATCAGCGCGCGGGCGATGGCGATGCGCTGGCGCTGACCGCCGCTGAACTCATGCGGGTACTTGGCCAGCGCTTCGGGGCCCAGGCCCACCGCGTGCAGCACCTCGGTGGCGCGCTGCTGCTGCTCGGCCGCGCCGGCGCCGTGCAGCACGCGCAGCGGCTCGGTCACCGTGTGCAGCACGGTGCGGCGCGGGTCCAGCGAGCCGTAGGGGTCCTGGAAGACCATCTGCAGCTTGTCGCGCGCGGCGCGCAGCGCGGCCGGCGGCAGTGCATGCAGGTCCTGCCCCTCCAGCCGCACCTGGCCGGCGCTAGGGCTTTCCAGCGCCATCACCAGCCGCGCCAGCGTGGACTTGCCGGAGCCCGACTCGCCCACCACGCCTAGGCTGCGGCCGGCCTGCAGCGTGAAGCTGACGCCTTCCAGCGCGCGCACCTGCGGCGCTGTCGCCAGCAGGCGCTCGCGCGGCAGCCGGTAGTGCTTGACCAGGTCGTCCACCTGCAGCAACGGGGCCGTCATGCGCGCGATGCCTCCTTCGCGTCCAGCCGCAGGCAGCGCGCGGCATGGTCGGGGCCCACCGCCACCGGCGCCGGCAGCGCGCGGCGGCAGTCGTCGACGACGCGACTGCAGCGTTCGGCAAAGGGGCAGCCGGCGGGCAGGTCGGCCAGCTCGGGCACGCGGCCGGGGATGGTGGCCAGGCGCGTCCCGCGTGGCAGGCCCAGCTGCGGCCGAGCGGCGAACAGGCCGCGCGTGTAAGGGTGGGCCAGTCGCTCGAAGACCTGCGCCGTGGGCCCGCTTTCGACCACGGTGCCGCCGTACATCACCAGCATGCGCTGCACGGTCTCGGCCATCACGCCCAGGTCGTGGCTGATCAGCAGCAGGCCCATGCCGTCTTCGGCCACCAGCTCGGCAATCAGATCCAGCACCTCACGCTGGATGGTCACGTCCAGCGCGGTGGTCGGCTCGTCGGCGATCAGCAAATCCGGCCCGCAGGCCAGCGCAATGGCGATGACCACACGCTGGCGCTGGCCGCCGGACATCTGGTGCGGGTAGGCGTCGAGCCGCTTCTCGGCCTGCGGCAGCTGCACGCGCTGCAGCAGGCGCAGCGCTTCGGCGCGGGCCGCGGCGGCGGACAGGCCCTTGTGCAACCGCAGCGGTTCGGCGATCTGCCGGCCGATGGTGTGCAGCGGGTTCAGCGCCGTCATCGGCTCCTGGAAGATCATGCCGATGCGGCCGCCGCGCAACGCGCACAGCGCGTCTTCGTCCAGCGTGCTCAGTTCCTGGCCGCCAAAGCGGATGGAGCCGGCCACCCGCGCGCCATCGGGCAGCAGGCCCATCAGGGCCAGCGCGGTGATGCTCTTGCCGCAGCCCGATTCGCCAATCAGCCCGACGGTGTCGCCGCGCTGCAGGGTGAAGGACACGCCGCGGAGCGCATCGGCCGGGCCGCGCGCGGTGTGCAGCGTGACGCGCAGGTCGGTGACTTCGAGCAGCGGGGTCAAGGGGTCGCGAAGAGGGCCAGGGCGGGCTGCAACGATAGCGGCTTTCGGCCGCGCCCCGGCCTGCGCTTCAGCCGCGCGGCCGGCGCAGCAGCCAGCCGCCGGTGCACCACATCCACAGCGACAGCAGGGTCACCGCCGCGGCCACGGGCATCGGCAAGTCGATGCGCAGGTTGGGCAGCATCAGCGCCGCCAGCGACAGCGCCGACACCAGGCCGCCGGCGGCCAGCCAGCGCGGCAGCGTGCCGCTGCGCAGCGCGCCGATGCACAGCAGGCCCAACGACAACGCCATGAACAGGCTGACGCCCAGCACCTCGCCGATGCCGCCGCCGTAGCTGTTGAGTGCATCGAAGAGCCGCTCGATCTGCACCCGCGCGGCCGGGTCGGCCGCGGCATGCGCGGTGGCCAGCTCGGGCATCACCGTCAGCCAGCGCAGGATGCCGATGCTGCGGGCCAGCGCCGACAGCGCGCCGAAGGCCGCCACGGTCAGCGCCAGCGGATGCTGCAGGCCGCCGCAGAAGCGCGCGGCCAGCGCGATCATCACCGGCGCCACCAGCACCGAATACAGCAGGTACAGGCCGTAGCCCAGCGCCAGCGCCTCGGGCTGGCGCGCGATGGCCGTCAGCTGCTGTGCGGCCGGGGCGTCCAGCGATGCCGGCCAGCCGATGGCCGGGCCCAGCACCGCCAGCGGCGCCAGCGCCAGCAGGCCCTCCACGATCAGCAGCACGCCCAGCGCGCGGCCGCTGCGGGCGGGTGCCGCGGGCGCCAGGGCCGACGGCGCGGCGGGAGTCAGGGTCAGGGTGTTCATGCGAAGGCTCCTTCAGCGGGGTTGCACGGTGGGGTGAGACGACGGCAGCGGGCCATGGCCCAGCGCCAGCAGGGTGTCGCGCAGCGCGGTGTCCAGCGGCGTGGCGGGAAACGGGCCGGCGCAGGCCTGCAGCGCGCGGTCGTCCAGCGCATGCGGCACGCGCCACAGGTATTCCATCTCGGCCAGCGCGCGCCAGGTCGGCACCAGCCAGCTGCCGGCGCGCAGCAGCGGCCAGGGCACGGTGCCGTGGCGCCACCCGGCGGCCGGCACCCGGCCCAGCGAGGCCGCGGCCCGCTCGATGGCGGCCAGCAGTTGGGCGCCTGTGACGGTGTGGCCGGCGAAGTGCAGTCGGGTGAACATCGGCAGGTCGCTGCGCCCGGCCACGGCCACGAAGGCGCGCGCCAGGTCGGGCAGGTAGGCCCAGGCATGCGGCACGTCCAGCGGGCCGGGGTAGACCAGCTTGCGTTGCGTCAGGCCGGCCAGCACCGCCGTGTCCATCCACGAGCCGCGGCCGCTGCCGTAGAAGTCGCCGGCCCGCAGCACCACGCTGCGCAGCCCCTGCGCGGCGCGCGCGGCCATCTCGGCTTCCATCTGCTGGCGGATGCGGCCTTTGGGCGTGTCGGGGCGCTGCGGCGTGTCGGGCTGCAGCAGCGCGGGCATCGCGGTGCCGAAGTGGTAGACGTTGCCGGGCAGCATGAAGGTGGCGCCCAGGTGTTGGGCCAGGTCCATGCCCTGGCGGGCCAGCGGCAGCGCCTCCTGTGCCCAGCGGGTGTAGATCGGGTTCAGCGCATGCACCACCACCTGGCTGCCGGCCGCGGCGCTGGCCAGCGCAGGCAGGTCGGCCATGGGCAGGCGCAGTGCCCGGGCGGCGGCCGGCAGCGGCGCGGCGGGGTCGCGGCGCAGCTGCGCCAGCACGCGCCAGCCGGCGGCGGCAAAGGCGTCGACGGCGGCGCGGCCGAAGCGGCCGTTGGCGCCGAGCACCAGCACTTGTCGGATCGGGGAGTTCATCGCGGGTTTCTCGTCGGTGCTTCGATGCCCTGCAGTCTGGGCGCCGGGCAGCCATCCGACAATTGCCGAAGCGCGCAAGCGAGCTATACATTTCTGCATGGCCACGACCCCACCCCCGCAAAGCTTCGACTGGACGCTGGTGCGCAGCTTCCTGGCGGTGCTGGACGCCGGCAGCCTGATGGGCGCGGCGCGGCGCCTGGGCGCCCAGCAGCCGACGCTGAGCCGGCATGTCGCCGAACTGGAAGCGCAGTTGGGCACGCCGCTGTTCGAGCGCACCGGCCGCGGCGTGCTGCCCACCGCGGCAGCGCACGCCATCGCCGATGCGGCGCGGCAGATGGAAGCCGGCGCCGAGCAACTGGCGCTGCGCCTGGCCGGCCGGCGCGATGCCACCCGCGGCAGCGTGCGCATCACCACCAGCCAGGTGGCGGCCAGCTACCTGATGCCGTCGGTGCTGGCGGCACTGCAGCAGGCCGAGCCGGGCATCCAGGTGGAATTGGTGGCGTCCAACCAAATCAGCAACCTGCTGCGCCGCGAGGCCGACATCGCGGTGCGCATGGTGCGGCCGGCACAGGGCTCGTTGGTGGCGCGCAAGCTGGCCGAACTGCCGATCGTGACCGCGGCGCACCAGGCATACCTGCAGCGCGCAGGCACGCCGCGCAAGCCGCAGGACCTGCTGCAGCACCGGCTGATCGGCTATGACCGCGACGACACCATCGAGCGCGGCTTTGCACGGCTGGGCGTGGCGCTGCCGCGCGAGGCTTTCGCGCTGCGCACCGACGACCAGGTGGCCTATGGCCGGTTGATCGCCAGCGGCGCGGGCATCGGCTTCGTCGCGCAGTACAACCTGGCGCACTGGCCGGGCGTGGTGCCGCTGCTGCCGATGCTGCAGATTCCGCCGCTGCCCTGCTGGCTGGCCGTGCACCGCGAGATCCGCGGAAGCCGGGTGGTCAAGCGGGTGTTCGACTTCCTGGCCGAGGCG
>Ga0209369_1001482_pt1 | contig 11390 bp, 15 predicted proteins | sample EBPBio142010_DNA_FD_185865 | JGI IMG/M metagenome (GOLD analysis project Ga0209369, IMG submission 185865) | Wastewater treatment Type I Accumulibacter community from EBPR Bioreactor in Madison, WI, USA - Reactor 1_10/4/2010_ DNA (SPAdes)... | ecosystem: Engineered > Bioreactor > EBPR >... | reverse complement strand
GGCCGGACGTGTTCCGCCGCGTGGTGATGATGAGCGCGCCCTTCGCCGGCGCGCCGCCGCTGCCCGGCTGGGGCGAGCCCGCTGCGCCGGCCGACCTGCACGCCGCGCTGGCCGCGCTGCCGCGGCCGCGCAAGCACTACCAAGCCTACTACGGCACCCGCGAGGCGAATGCCGACATGCTGCATTGCGCGCAGGGCCTGCACGCCTTCCTGCGCGCCTACTACCACGTGAAGAGCGCCGACTGGCCCGGCAACGCGCCGCAGCCGCTGCCCGACTGGCGCACCGAGACGCTGGCCCGCATGCCTACCTACTACGTGATGGACCGTGACCAGGACATGGCGCAGACCGTGGCCGCGCATGCGCCCACGCCAGAGCAGGTGGCAGCTTGCCGCTGGCTGCCCGATGCCGATCTGGCGGTGTATGCCGCCGAGTACGCGCGCACCGGCTTCCAGGGCGGGCTGCAGTGGTACCGCTGCAGCATCCACCCGCCCTGCGTGGCCGAGATGCAGCTCTTCGCCGACCGCCGCATCGAGGTGCCGGCCGCCTTCATCGCCGGCACGGCCGACTGGGGCACCTACCAGAAGCCCGGCGAGCTGGACCGCATGCAGGCGCTGTGCAGCCGCTTCCACGGCGTGCAGTTGCTTCCCGGCGCCGGCCACTGGGTGCAGCAGGAGCAGCCGCAGGCGGTGACGCGGCGGCTGCTGGATTTTTTGGCCGACACGCGCGCCTGATGCCGCCGCAACTGCACGACGTGTTCAAGCTGGCGCCGGGCCCCGTGCCGGTGCTGATGTTCGTGCGCGTGGCGCTGGCGGTGGGTGTGCCGATGCTCGGCTTCACGCTGGCCGGCCAGCCGCTGGCGGCGGTGGCCGCCGGCGCCACCGCCATGTTCGTCACGCTGTGCGACGTGGGCCTGACCACACGCAGCCGCGCGGCAATGATGCTGCTGGGCGTCACCGCCATCCTGGTGGGCGGCGTGGCCGGTGACAAGTACGGCGGCAGCACCGGCGTGGACGAGGTGCTGGTGGTGGCCTCGGCCTTCATCGCCGCGTGGGTCAGCAACTCGCAGCCCGGGTTGGCGGTGGTGGCGCGCTACGGCGCGGTGGCCACTGCGGCCGGCGTGGGCATGCAGATCACCAACCCGCTGGCGGTGGGCGCGCTGCTGGCCGGCGGGCTGTGGTCGTTGACGGTGGGGCTGCTGGTCGGCTGGCTGGCCGGGCTGCCGCCCTCGCAGGCCAACATGGACTGGCGCGCCGGCCTGCGCCGCGCGCTGGCCGGCGCCGATGCCGGGCCGCGCTTTGCCATCGTGGTGGGGCTGACGGCGGCGCTGGCGCTGTTCCTGGCCAACCACTTCGGCATGACCCGCGCCTACTGGGCCACGCTGACGGTCATTCTGGTGATGCGCCGCGAAGGCATGGTCAGCCTGCAGATGACGCTGCGCTACCTGGCCGGCACGCTGCTGGGCATTCCGCTGGCCACGCTGCTGTGGCATGCCGCCGGCGGCACGCAGTGGCTGATCGCGCTGCTGGCCACGCTGGCCGCGGCCAGCAGCCGGCTGGGCATGGCCCTGAACCCGATGCTGGGCTTTGCCTGCATGACCATCTTCATGGTACTGGCGGTGGACCTGCTGCGCGTCTTCACCGACGGGCCGGCCACGCTGGTGCTGGGCCGGTTGATGGACGTTGGGCTGGGCGGCGCGCTGGCCCTTGCCGGCACCGTGGCGGCCGGCGCCTGGCACCGCAGCGCGGTGGCGCGTGACGAAAAGGCGTGATTCCTACAATGGCCCGCACGCTTGAGCCAAGGAGCCCGCAGTGATCGTCGAACGCATCTGGACCGGCAACGCCTACCGCAACTTCAACTACCTGGTGGCCTGCGGAGAAACCGGCGAGGCGCTGGCCATCGACCCGCTGGACCATGAAAAATGCCTGCAGCGCGCCAAGGTGCGCGGCTGGCAGATCACGCAGGTGCTGAACACCCACGAGCATGGCGACCACACCGGCGGCAACGCGGCGGTGATCGCCGCCACCGGCGCCAAGCTGCTGGCCCACCACAAGGCCGGCGGCAAGATTCCCGGCGTGGACCGCGGCCTGCAGGCCGGCGACGTGGTCAAGGTGGGCAAGAGCGTGGAACTGGAATGCCTGGACACGCCGGGCCACACGCTGTGCCATGTGTGCCTGCGCGCGCACGGCGACCAGAGCGCGCTGTTCTCTGGCGACACGCTGTTCAATGCCGGCGCCGGCAACTGCCACAACGGCGGCGACGTGGGCCTGATGTTCGCCACCTTTGCCGAGCAGCTGGCCAAGCTGCCCGACGACACGCGCATCTACCCGGGCCACGACTACATCGAGAACAACCTGGGCTTCACGCTCGACCGCGAGCCCGGCAATGCCGCGGCCGAAGCGCTGCTGCCGCAGGTGAAGGGCCACGCGCCCGAAGCCTCGAAGGTATGGACGCTGGGCGAGGAGAAGGCCTTCAACACCTTCTTCCGCCTGAGCAGCCCGACCGTCATCGCGCGGCTGCGCGAGCGCTTCCCCGATCTGCCCGACGCGCCCGACTCGAAGACCGTGTTCACCAAGCTGCGCGAGCTGCGCAACAAGTGGTAGGCCGTGCAGCGTGACGCGCCGCTGAGGCAGCGCATCGTCGAGCACCTGCGGGGCTTCGAGGTGCGCAGCGCCGATGCCGCCGGCCACCGCGCGGCGGCGGTGGCGGTGGCCATCGCCGACGAGGGCCACGGCGCGGCGCTGGAAGGCATCCGCGAGCCGCAGGGCTGGAGCAGCGCCGCGGCGCTGCTGCTGACGCGCCGCGCCGGCAGCCTGCGCGCGCATGCCGGCCAGTGGGCGCTGCCCGGCGGACGCATCGACGAGGGCGAGACGCCCGAAGAGGCCGCGCTGCGCGAGCTGCACGAGGAAGTGGGCCTGCAACTGGGCCCCGACAGCGTGCTGGGCCGGCTGGACGACTTCGTCACCCGATCGGGTTACGTGATCACGCCGGTGCTGCTGTGGGCCGGCGAGGCGCGCGCGCTGACGCCCAACCCGCGCGAGGTGGAGAGCATCCACCGCATTCCGGTGACCGAGTTCCTGCGCGGCGACGCGCCGATGCTGGAGCAGCGCGACGACAGCGAGCAGCCGGTGCTGCGCATGCCGGTGGGCGACAGCTGGATCGCCGCGCCGACGGCGGCGGTGCTGTACCAGTTTCGCGAGCTGTGCCTGTGGGGCCGGCCGACGCGCGTGGCGCACTTCGAGCAGCCGCATTTCGCGTGGAAGTGAGCAGGCGCTTGCTTCAGCGCCCGTTGTAGCAACCGCTTACCAGCGGCAACGCAACTTCACCAGCCCGCGGTGCACGGGGGCTTCGCGGCGACGTTGTAGGCGTATGGTCGACTCCACTCGCCACCGCATGAAGAAGCAGCTTGCGCTTTGCCTGACCCTGGCCGCCGCCGCCCTGCCGGCCGTGGCCGGCACCAACGTCGGCGTGTCCATCGGCGTCAGCCAGCCTGGCTTCTATGGGCAGATCGACATCGGCCGTGTCAGCGCGCCGCCGGTGCTGGTGTATCCGCAGCCGGTGATCATCACCCAGCCACGCGTGGTGGCCCAGCCGGTGTACCTGCACGTGCCACCCGGCCATGCCAAGCACTGGCGCAAGCACTGCAAGCACTACGACGCCTGCGGCCGGCCGGTGTACTTCGTGCAGGAAGACTGGTACCAGAAGGTCTACGTACCCGCGCCGCACAAGTCCCATGGCAAGGGCCATGGCATGGGGCACGGCAAGGACCGCGACGATTGATGCGCCGCGCGGCTCAACGGCCGCGCACCACGCCGCCGCGCGGCACGGCCGCATCGGCCCAGGCCGGGCCCTCGAACCATGGGTCGCCCTGCAGCGCGGCGCGCAGCATCGGCAGCGCATCCAGGCCCCAGAACAGCCGGCCATCGAGCTCGAAGCTGGGCACGCCGAACACGCCGCGCTCGATGGCCACTTCGGTGTGGGCGCGCAGTTCGGCCTTCACTGCCTCGGACGCCGGGTCGCGCTGCGGCGCCACCGTAGCCGCCAGCGCCTGCAGTCGCGCGGGGTCGTTGGCATCGGCGCCGCCGCGCCAGGCATGGTGCATCAGCAGCTCGACCACGCGCCGGTTCGGCAGGCCGCCGGCCGGCGCGCTGGCCACGCCCAGGCGCAGCAGCGCCAGCGGGTTGAAGGGGTGTTGCGCCGGCGTGTCCATGGGGATGCCCAGCCGGTGCGCGTGCCAGGCCACCTGACGGAAGGTCCAGGCGCGCTTGGGCTCGATCTCGGCCGGGCCCAGTTGGCCCCAGTGGCCCAGCAGCCCGGCAAACAGCAGCGGCCGGTAGTCCACGCTGTACGAGCAGCCTTCCAGCGCCTGCGGCAGGTGCTCGAAGGCCAGGTAGGCGTAGGGCGAGATCGGGTCGAACCAGAAGGTGATGGCCTTCATGCGGAGTCTCCGCCGCCGGCCTGCTGACGGGCCCGCGCCTCGCGCCGTGCCGGCAGCAGCGCCCACACCGCGCGCTTGTCGGCATCGCTGAGCCCGCCCCAGGCGGCGATCTCGGGCAGCGTGCGCAGGCAGCCTTCGCACCAGCCGGTGGCGGCCTCCATGCGGCAGATGTTGACGCAGGGGCTGGGCACGGCCCCGGGCGTGGCGGCGCGCGAACGGTTCATGCCTGCACCACGTCGGCCCAGGGCGCGCCGGTCAGTCGCTGCAGGTCCTGCGGCGACAACGCGAACACGCCGTTCGGATGACCGGCCGCGGCCCAGATCTGATCGAAGCGCTGCAACTGGCGGTCGAGCAGCAGCGTCGGCGCCCCCGGCAGCGCCACCGGCGACACCCCGCCGATGGCAAAGCCGGTGCGGGCCTTGACGAAGGCCGCATCGGCCCGGCCCACCGGGCCCACCGCGGCGGCCAGCAGCCGCTCGTCGATGCGGCGGTCGCCGCTGGCGATGACCAGCACCGCCTGATCGTCGGCCAGGCGGCGGAAGACCACGCTCTTGGCGATCTGGCCCAGCGCGATGCCCAGCGCATCGGCGGCCTCCTGCGAGGTGCGGGCGGCCACCTCCAGCCAGCGCGGCGCATGCGCATGGCCGGCCTGGCGCAGGGCCTCGCTGACGCGCTGGAAGCCCTCGGCGCGGGCGGCCTCGGCAGGCAGGGTGGGAGTCATCGTTTGATCTGTCACAGAGAGTTGCAGATTCTCGCCGATCGCCCCATTGCTTAGGGGGGTGGGGGTGGCCGGGTGCGCCCGCACAATGGCTGCAGAACATCAAGACCCAGCCGATCACCGCATGAGCACGCCCCACCGTCTGCAACTGGCCCAGCGCATCCACCAGGGGTTGATGCGCGAGCTGGGCCAGGGCATCGACGTGCGGCAGATGCTCGCCAGCCCGCTGTATGCACGCGACGTGCTGCTGGTCTGCCAGGCCTACCCGGCCACCGACCTGGGGCCGCTGGCCGAGCAGTTCCGCCAGGCCAGCGCGGCCGAAAGCGCACAGCGTGCGGCCCGGGCGGCGCGCGACAGCGCCGGCTTCGGCGATTCGGGGCCCGGCCACAGCGCCGGCTTCGACGACTTCGTCGATTCGCTTCCGGCCGCTCGCGGCCCGGCACGGCGCTGGCTGGTGCCGTCGACCTGGTTCGCGCGCGGCTGAGTTCTGCTCAGGCGGCCGCGCGCCGCAGCCGGCCGACCAGGCTGCGCAGGAACTTCGCCAGCAGCACGATCAGCGCCACCATCACCAGCAGCGCCGCGGCCACGCCGGCCAGCGCCCACAGCGGGTGTTCCCAGGCCAGCCACAGCATCGTCGGCACGGCGGCATCGCCCAGCAACGACAGCCCGATGTTCGAGAACGGCTCGGGCGAGGTGTTCACCGCCGCGCGGGTGGTGGCCTTGGCCACGTGGCTGGTAGCGGCCAGCGTGCCGCCCAGCAGGCCGGCAACCAGCGCCCAGCTGGCCTGGTCGCCGCCGAACACCGCCGCCGCCAGCAGCGCGCCGGCGGGGATGCGCACGAAGGTCTGCACCATGTCCCACAGCGAATCCAGCCCGGGGATCTTGTCGGCAAAGAACTCCACCGCCAGCATCAGCCCGCTGGCGCCCAGCAGCAGCGGCTGCTGCAGCACGCGCAGGCCCTGCGGCAGTTCCACCCAGCCCAGCGCGCCGGCCAGGCCGGTCAGGAACACCACCGCATAGAGCCGCAGCCCGCTGGCCCAGCCCAGGGCGGCGGCCAGCGCCACCAGCTGCGTGGTGTCCAGGTCCATCAGGCGGGCGGGCCGTAGATGCCCGCTTCGTCCCAGCCGAAGGCCTGCAGGTCGGGGCCGCGCAGGTGCGCTTCGCTGGGCATCATGAACTCGTCCAGCTGCGGCGGCGCGGCGGTGGTGCCGGCCAGCATGGCATGCACCTGGCCGCGGTGGTGCGTCTGGTGGTTGAACAGGTGGGCTAGCACATGGCCGACGCGGTCGCGCTGCACATGGTCGGCGCGCGGCATCGACACCCAGGCGTCGACGCCGGCGGCGTCCAGCGCCCGGCAGAAGGCCACCAGGCGCAGGTCGCTCTGGCGCTGGCGCTGCTGCCATTCAACCGCGCTCTCGCAGGGCCGGAAGGCGGCATAGGCCTCGCGCAGGCCGGTGTCGCCATGCAGCGCGCCGATGTAGTAGCCGTCCACCGCCAGGATGTGGTTCAGCGTGCGGCCCAGGCTGGGGAAGAAGCTGGTGCGCGGCGCCAACCAGTCGGCCGCCGGCAGGCTGGCCAGGGCCCCGGCCAGCCGGTGGTTGGACAGCGCATTGGCATGGGCCTGGATGCGCAGGTAATGGCACAGCTCCATGGTCGACTCCTGGTGCCGGACCATTCTGGCAGAGCGCCCCGCCGCGCCGCGGCGTGACCGGCTTCACGCCGGCCGGCGCCGCCGCCGGCCGGGCCAGGGAACAATCGGGCGAAAGCCGCCCCTGGAGTAAGCATGACCCACCGTTGGTTGATCGCCGCCGTGCTGGCCGCCTGCGCCCTGTCGCCCTGGGCCCAGACCGTCTATGAATCGAAGGACGGCGCCGGGCCGGTGTTCTCGGACAAGCCCTCGCCGGGTGCCAAGCCGGTGCAGCTGGAAGCGCCCAACGTGGTCAGCCCGCCGGCGGTGACGCCGCCGCCCCCGCAGCAGCCCAGCGCCGCGCCGGCCTACCGCCGGCTGGTCATCACCCGGCCGGCCAACCAGGATTCGGTGCACAGCAACGACGGCGCCTTCGGCATCTCGGCCCAGCTGTCGCCGCCGCTGCGGCCCAACGACCGCATCCGCGTGCTGATCGACGGCAACCTGGTGCCCACCGTGTTCCGCACCACCAACCCGCGCATCACCGCCAACGACTGGCAGGCCGCCGCGCTGGGCGACCGCGGCGAGCACACGCTGCAGCTGGCGGTGGTGGACGCCAGCGGCGCGCCGGCGATCCAGTCGCCGGTGATCAGCTTCTACGTGCACCGCGCCGCCGTCGGCGCGCGGCGCTGATCAGGCTTTCTTCGGCTTCTCGGCCTTCTCGGCCACCGGCGCGCCGGAGGCCTTCCACGCGCTGAAGCCGCCGTCGATGTGTGCCACGCGCTCCAGGCCCATGTCCTGCAGCGTCTTGGTGGCCAGCGCCGAGCGCCAGCCGGCGGCGCAGAACAGCACCAGCTGCTTACCTTCGCCGAACACCGGCTTGTGGTACGGGCTCTCGTCGCAGGCCCAGAACTCCAGCATGCCGCGCGGCGCATGGAAGGCGCCGGGGATGACGCCGTCGCGCTCCAGCTCGCGCACGTCGCGGATGTCGATGAACTGCACGTCCTCGCGGCCATGCAGGTCGCGCGCTTCTTCGATGCTGTAGGTGGTGATGGCGGCGGTGGCTTCGTCGACCATCGACTTCACGGTCTTCTTCATGGCTTGTTCCTCGGGTTCAGAAGGGCCCCTGTGCCAGCCAGCGTTCGATCTGCGCCTTGCGGTCGTTGCCCCAGAAGGGCTCGCCATCGACGAAGAAGAACGGTGCGCCGAACACACCGGCGGCAATGGCCTCGTCGTTGGCGCGCTTCAGACGGGCTTTCCACTGCGCGTCGTTCCACACTCCTTCAGCCTCGTCGGCGTCCAGCCCGGCATCGGTGGCCAGCGTGCGCAATGCCGCCGGCTGGCTGAGCATCAGGCCGCGGGTGAAATAGGCGCGCAGCCCGGCCCGCGCCCAGGCGATGGCCGCAGCCGCGTCGCGCGTGTCGTGCAGCCACCAGAACAGCCGCGCGGCGTTCTGCGTGGGGATCGGAAACGCTTCCGGCGGCACATAGGGCACGCCCTCGAAGCGCGCCGAGCGGCGGAAGTCACGCAGGCTGTATTCGCGCTTGATCGGGTAGGCCACCGGGCCCTTCAGCTCGGCGGCCTGGAAGGTGGCGCCCAGCAGAATGGCGTGCCAGCGCACCGTGCGGCCATGCCGCGCGGCCAGCGCCTCGATCCACTCGGACGCGATGTACGAGTACGGCGAGGTGAAGTCGAAATAGAAGTCGAGCGGCGTCTTCACGGTGGCCGATCATAGGCCGCGCCGCGAGCCGGCCGCCAGCGCCAGCAGCGCGCCCGCGGCCAGCGCCCAGCCCTGTGCCGAGCCCATGGTCCACAGCGTGGCGGCGCTCAACGCGCACCAGGCCAGCGGCACCGCCCAGGCCACGCGGCCCAGCACGCGGCCCGATGCGGTGGTGGCTCGGCACAGAAGCAGCATGCCCAGCGTGGCCAGCGCCGTGGGGTCCGGCGCCAGGCCGAAGGCTTCAGCCTGCGTCCAGGGCCGGCCTTCCAGCAGCGGCCACAGCGGGTGCAGCAGCAGCGCGTAGACCAGCAGCGCCAGCCCGGCCTGGCGCCGGCGCGGCGAGGCCGTGGCCTGCAGCCCGCCGAAGGCCGCCAGCGCCACCAGTAGCGCGGCCTGCAACCCGAAGGCCGGTGCGACATAGGCCGCCAGCCAGTGGATCGGCGCCAGCAGCGGCAACAGGAAGCCCAGCGCCACCGCCGCCCAGGCCAGCGCCAACGCCACGGCCGCCAGCCGTGCCGCGCCGGCCCCGGGCCGCGCAGCATCGCGCGCCACCCACAGCAGCCAGGCCACGCCGGCCGCGGGTGCCAGCAGCGCGGCCGGCCAGGTCTGGCGGTTCAGCGTCTCGAACAGCCGCCAGTAGATGCGCGGCGCGAACATCAGGAAGTCCGCCGGCGTGTAGGTCCACCACTCGCTCACTGCGGCGCCGTCACAACGCAGCCACCTCGCGCGCCATGCGCTGGCGCAGCGCCGCATCGGGCAATGGGCCGCGCGCCGCCGCCATGTTCTGCTGCAGGTGCGCCACCTGGCTGGTGGCCGGGATCGCGCAGGTGACGGCCGGGTGGCTGCAGGCAAACTTCAGCGCCACCTGCGCCCAGTGGCGGCAATCGAGCTCGGCCGCCCAGCCGGGCAGCGGGTGCTTGGCCAATTGGCGCAGCAGCGCACCTTCGCGGAAGGGCCGGTTGACGATGACGGCGATGCCGCGCTCCTGGGCCAGCGGCAGCAAGCGCTGTTCGGCCTCGCGGTCCAGCAGGTTGTAGCTGAGCTGCACGAAGTCGATGGGCTGGCTGCGCATCACGCGCTCGATCTCGGCATGGCGCCGGCCCTCGCTGGTGGTGATGCCGACGTAGCGCAGCCGGCCGGCGGCCTTCATCTGCAGCAGCAGCGGCAACTGCTGTTCCCAGGCCAGCAGGTTGTGCACCTGCAGCAGGTCGAAGCGCGGCACGCCCCAGTAGGCGCGCGAGGCCTCGATCTGCGCCGGCCCGCGCGCGGCGTCGCCGGTCCACACCTTCTCGGCCGAGAACAGCGCCGCCGGCATGCCCAGCTGCGCTAGCGCGAAACCGATGGTCGGCTGCGAGGAGCCGTACATCGGCGATGAATCGATCATGCGGCCGCCGGCGGCGAAGAAGGCGCGCACCACGTGGACGCACTGCGCACGGGCCTGCGCGTCCTGGCCGACATTGAAGGTGATCCAGCTGCCCAGGCCGACGATCGGCAGTGCCTCGCCGCTGGAGGGGATGCGCCGGGTCAGCGGCGGCGCGGCGCTGGCGGCGCCGACGGGCGCGGCCAGCGTGGCGGCGGCCAGCGCCAGGAAGCGGCGGCGGCCGGGGCGCGATGGGGCAGCGGCATTCATGCCGCTTCGGAGTCGGCCGCGCCCGCGCGGTTCCCTGCGGCGGCCGGCACCGGCGAATCGGGATACAGCCGCGCCAGCACCTCGCGCAGCAGCCGGTCGAGCAGCGGCCGCAGCCGCGCCGCCAGCGCGGCCTCGTCCAGGCCTTCGCGTGCCGCCCACAGTGCGGCGCGGGCCTCGGCCGTAGCGGCCAGCGCCGCCTGCACCACCGCCGCCCAATGCGGCGGCGATTCGGCGCGCGCCCAGTCGCCGCGGCCACGGCCGAAATGCGCCACCGCCAGGTAGCGCAGCAGCGCGGCCTCCAGCAGCGTGTCCAGCGCCTCGGCGTTCCAGGCGATCCAGCTGCGGTCGGTGCCGCGCACGATGTTCACCGCGCGCGCCAGCCCGGCCGCGCCCAGCGCGCCCAGCAGGCCGCCGGCCAGCAGGCCACCGCCCAGCGTCAGCCCGCCGGCGGCGATGTCGGCCTTCAGGCCCACCAACGCACCGGTCAGCGCGCCGCCCAGCAGCGCGGCCTTGCTCTCGTCCATGCGCAGCGTCAGCTGGTAGTGGGTGGCCAGGCGCTGCAGGATCTCGCCCTGCGCGGTGCCCGACAGACCGTGCAGCGCGATCAGCACGCCGGTGTTGTCGCGCACCTCGGCCTCCAGCCGCTCGGCCAGCGCGGCCTGTGCCAGCAGCGCCGGGTTGTGTTCGTCCTCGGCCAGGCCCAGCGCCGCGCCCAGCCGGCGCAGGCCGGCGCGCAGCGCGCCGCGCTCGGCCAGCTCCTCGCGGGCCCCCGCCAGCCGCGCCATGCTTTGTGCCAGTGCGTCCACCGCGGCCTCGTACACCGCCAGCCGCTGCGCGCGCCAGGCGGCGCCCAGGCGCTGCATCAGCGCGCGGCGCTCGCCCTGCAGGCCGTGCTCGAGGGCCTGCAGCAGCACCAGCTCCTGCACCCAGCAGCGCGCAAAGGCATCCAGCGGCAGCACCGCGGACACGATGCCGAAGGGCGCCAGGTGCTCGCGCCAGCGCTGCGCCTCGGCCTGCTCGAGCGCCGGCTCGCTCGGCACGCCCAGCTGGTTCAGCAGCACGACCACCGGCTTGCCCACCCAGGCCAGCAGCGCCATCTCGCTGGCCACGTAGGCGGCGGCCGCCGGCTCCTCGGCCGCGCTGACCAGGTACAGCACCACGTCGGTGGTCTCGGCCACATGGCGCAGCGCCTGCTGGCTGGCCCAGAAGGGCCGGTCGCGCCAGCGGTCCCACACCTGGCTGAGGAACCAGCCGACCGGG
>Ga0209369_1001476_pt1 | contig 11417 bp, 9 predicted proteins | sample EBPBio142010_DNA_FD_185865 | JGI IMG/M metagenome (GOLD analysis project Ga0209369, IMG submission 185865) | Wastewater treatment Type I Accumulibacter community from EBPR Bioreactor in Madison, WI, USA - Reactor 1_10/4/2010_ DNA (SPAdes)... | ecosystem: Engineered > Bioreactor > EBPR >... | reverse complement strand
AGCGCGCGCTGCGGGAGAAGTTCACCGGCCTGGCCACGCTGGCGGCCATGACCTGCCTGATGCGCGGCACGGTCGGCGACATCCTGCACACCGACGACGGCGCCGAGCTGTTCGCGCAGACCTTCGCCGCCTGCGAAGGCGCCGCCGCGGCAGCCGGCTACCCGCCGCGCGAGGCGGCCAGCGCCAACTTCCGCGCCATGTGGGCCGACCCGGCGTCGAAGCTCACGGCATCGATGCAGCGCGACCTGCTCTCCGGCGGCCGCACCGAGGCCGCGCACATCGTGGGCGACATGCTGCAGCGCGTGCGGGCCGCCGGGCTGGCCCCCGGCGCGCTGTCTGCGGCCTGGTGCCACCTGCAGGTGGCCGAGCGGCAGCGCCTGGCGCAGGGGGCGGCGGCATGAAGTCCCGGCTCAAGGTGATGGCCTTCGCGGTGTCGGTCGATGGCTTTGGCGCCGGCCCGCACCAGACGCTGCAAGACCCGCTGGGCCAGGGCGGGCTGGCGCTGCACGAATGGTTCTTCCACACCCGCTGCTTCGCGCAGATGCATGCTGGCGAGGGCGGCGACGACGACATCGACAACGCCTGGGCGCAGCGCAGCTTCCAGAACATCGGTGCCTGGATCATGGGCCGGCACATGTTCGGCCCGGTGCGCGGGCCCTGGCCCGACGACAGCTGGCGCGGCTGGTGGGGCGACGAGCCGCCCTACCACGTGCCGGTGTTCGTGCTGACGCACCACCCGCGGCCGCCGCTGCAGATGAAGGGCGGCACGGTCTTCCACTTCATCACCGGCGGCATCCTCGAGGCGCTGAAGCGCGCCCGCGAGGCGGCCCAGGGCAAGGACGTGCGCATCGGCGGCGGCGTGGCCACCGTGCGCCAGTACCTGCAGGCCGGCCTGGTGGACGAGATGCACCTGGTGCAGTCGCCGGCGCTGCTGGGCCGCGGCGAGGCACTGCTGGCCGGCATCGACCTGCTTGCCATGGGCTTCCAGCGCATCGAACATGAAACCTCGGCCTATGCGCAGCATGTGCTGCTGAAGAAAGGGCGCGGATGACTCAAGGCTTCGACACCCCGCTGGCGCTGTGCGGCCCGCTGCGCCAACCGCGGCAGATGCTGGCCGAGCAGGAATACGGCGGCCACAGCTCGATCCACGACGACGCCATGGCCACGAAGCTGGGCTTTCGCGCCGGGCCGATCGAAGGGCCCACGCATTTCAGCCAGTTCGTGCCGCTGCTGGCCCACCTGTGGGGCCGCGCCTGGTTCGAGCGCGGCTGCCTGTCGGCGCACTACCAGAACATGGTGGTCGAAGGCGAATCGGTGCGGGCCTTCGTCGAGCAGCCGGCCCCCGGCGCCACGCGCACGCGCACGCGGGCCTGGGCCGAGAAGGCCGACGGCACGCCGGTGCTGGAAGCCAGCGCCAGTCTGGGCGAAGGGCCCACGCTGCTGGAAGAACGTCTGGCCCAGCTGCGCCCGCCCGGCGAACTGCTGATCCTGGCCGACCTGCGCGTGGGCATGACCGGCCACGCCGACGAACACGTGCGCATGGACGCCGACCAGCACATGGGCGCGCTGTATCCCTTCAGCCTGCGCCAGAAACTGGAACGCATCACCGAGCCTTCGCCCTGGTACCACGATGCCGCGGCCAGCCCCTGGGGCCGCCCGATCATCCCGCTGGAGATGGTCAGCGTGCTGGCCGAGTACAGCAACGCGCAGGCCGGCTTTCCGGTGAAGGGGCCGGTCGTGGGGCTGTTCGCCGACCAGCAGATCCGCATGGTGGACGGCCCGCTGTTCGTGGGGGAGGACTACGTGGCCCGGCGCGAGATCGTCGCGCTGTCGCAGAGCAAGCGCACCGAGTCCTACTGGGTGCGCACGCGCCTGTTCGATGCCAGCGGCCGCACGCTGAAGGCCGAGGTGCTGCTGAACCACGCCACGCTGAAGGACTCCTTCGCCGGCTACGCGGCCCTGTCCCGCTGAGGACAGCGGCGTTGTCGCCAGGGCGCTTGCGCCCCGGCGCGGCGCGGGCCAGCATGGCGCATCCCAAGGAGCCGCCATGCCATTCGACCCCAGCCCCAAGGTGCAGGACCTGCAACGCCGTCTGACGGCGTTCATGGACGAGCACATCTACCCGAACGAGAGGCGCCACGCCGAGGAAGCCGAGCGCCTGGGCCCGTGGCAGGTGTACCCGGTGATCGAAGAGCTGAAGCCCAAGGCCCGCGCTGCCGGGCTGTGGAACCTGTTCCTGCCCGAATCCGCGCATGGCGCCGGCCTGACGAACCTGGAATACGCGCCGTTGTGCGAGATCATGGGCCGCAGCTTCCTGGCGCCCGAGGTCTTCAACTGCAGCGCGCCGGACACCGGCAACATGGAGGTGCTGGCGCGCTACGGCACGCCCGAGCACCAGGAGCGCTGGCTGAAGCCGCTGCTGGCCGGCGAGATCCGCTCCTGCTTCGCGATGACCGAACCCAAGGTCGCGTCCAGCGACGCCACCAACATCGAAAGCTCGATCCGCCGCGATGGCGACCACTACGTGATCCACGGCCACAAGTGGTACACCACCAACGCCACCGACCCGCGCTGCAAGATCGCGATCTTCATGGGCAAGACCGACCCCGACAACGCCGACCGCCACAAACAGCAGTCGATGATCCTGGTACCGATGGACACGCCCGGCGTCAAGGTGATCCGGCCGCTGCCGGTGTTCGGCTTCTACGGCATGCCCGATCGCGCCTCGGAGGTGGTGTTCGACAACGTGCGCGTGCCGGTGGGCAACATGCTGCTCGGCGAAGGCCGCGGTTTCGAGATCGCGCAGGGGCGCCTGGGGCCGGGGCGCATCCACCACTGCATGCGGCTGATCGGCCTGGCCGAGCGTGCGCTGGAGCGCATGTGCCAGCGCACGCGCGAGCGCGTGGCCTTCGGCAAGCGCGTGTCCGAGCAGGGCGTGACGCTGGAGCGCATTGCCGAAAGCCGCATCGCCATTGAGCAGGCGCGGCTGCTCACGTTGCAGGCTGCGCACCGCATGGACACCGTGGGCAACAAGGTGGCCAAGGCCGAGATCGCGATGATCAAGGTGGCCGTGCCGGCCATGGCCGAGAAGGTGGTCAACTGGGTCATCCAGGCGCACGGTGGCGGCGGCACCAGCAACGACTTCGGCCTGACCCATGCCTATGCGATGGCGCGCGTGCTGCGCCTGGCCGACGGGCCCGACGAAGTGCACCGCGAGCAACTCGGCAAGCTGGAGCTGCGCAAGCACGCCTGAGCGGTTGAACTCCGGCCGTTCGCACCCATGTAGGCCCGATGGAGGATTAACACCGTGCAGTTCAAGGACTACTACGCGGTGCTCGGCGTGGCCAAGGACGCCAGCGCCGACGAGATCAAGAAGGCCTACCGCAAGCTGGCCCGCAAGTACCACCCGGACGTCAGCAAGGAGCCGGACGCCGCCGCGCGCATGAGCGAGCTGAACGAGGCGAACACCGTGCTGTCCGATCCGGAGCGGCGCGCCGCCTACGACGCGGCCGGCAAGGGCCAGCGGGCCGGCGAGCACTTCACGCCGCCGCCCGACTGGGACGCCGGCTTCGAGTTCCGCGGCGCCGGCCCCGACGGCGTCGACCCGGGCGAGTACAGCGACTTCTTCGCCGAACTGTTCGGCCGCATGGGCCGCGCCCAAGGCGGGCGGCGTGGCGGTACGCGCGCCGGCTTCCACGCTGCCGGCGAGGACCACCACGCCAAGATCCTGCTCGACATCGAGGACGCCTTCCGCGGCGCCACGCGGCGCGTGTCGCTGCGTGTGCCGCAGCTCGACGCGCAGGGCCGGCTGCAGCTGGCCGAGCGCACGCTGGAAGTCAACATTCCGGCCGGCGTCAAGGCCGGACAGATGATCCGCCTGGCCGGCCAGGGCGGCCCCGGCTTCGAAGGCGGGGCCGCCGGCGACCTGCTGCTCGAGGTGCAGTTCAAGCCGCACCCGCGCTTCCGCGTCGACGGTGCCGATCTGCTGTGCGAGCTGCCGCTGGCGCCGTGGGAGGCCGCACTCGGCGCCGTGGTGCCGGTGACATTGCCTGATGGCAGCGTGCTGAAGGTGCGCGTGCCCGCCGGCGCGCAGGCCGGCCGCAGCATCACCGTGCGCGGCAAGGGCCTGCCCGCGCGCACGCCGGGCGACCTGGAGCTGCAGCTGCGCGTGCTGCTGCCCAGCGCCTACGACCCGCGCGCCAAGCGGCTGTACGAGCAGATGGCCGCTGAGCTGAGCGATTTCGACGCCCGCAAGGTGGCCGCTGCCGAAGACGCGCGCGGCCAGGAGGCTTCCGCATGAACACCGCCCCGCAAAGATTCCAGGCGCTGCTGGACGACGATGGCATCGAGGCCACGCGGCTGTGCCGCCTGGCCGGCGTGACCGAGCAATGGCTGCAGGAACGCGTGACGCTGGGCGTGCTGCAGGTGCGCGTGTCCGGTGCCGCGCCGCAGGCCTGGCGCTTCAGCGCCGCCGACCTGCGCCGCGTGCGCCGGCTGGCCGGCCTGGAGCGCGACTTCGACGCCGTGCCCGAGCTGGCCGCGCTGGTGGCCGATCTGGAAGAAGAGCTGGCGCGCCTGCGCGCGCAGCTGCGGCGCGGCCTGGGCGCCTAGCACCGGCAGGCGCCGATCTGGCGACAATCCGCGCATGAGCGAACCGAACCTGATCCTGTCCGCCGCCGCGCTGGGCCCCGGGCCCTGGCCCACGCTGGACCCCTTCCTGTTCTGCGTGCACCACCGCGACGCCTACCCGGAAGGCACGGCCGAGCAGGGCCTGGCGCCGCAGCACCTGCAGGGCCGCGACCTGGGCCAGGATTTCAGCGGAAAGAACGGCTTCAGCACCTACCACGGCCATCCGGTGCCGGGCTTCCCGGCGCACCCGCACCGCGGCTTCGAGACCGTGACCATCACCCGTGCCGGGCTGATCGACCACTTCGATTCGATGGGCGCCACCGCGCGCTACGGTGAAGGCGACGTGCAATGGCTCACCGCCGGCGCCGGCATCCAGCATTGCGAGATGTTCCCGCTGCGCCATGTCGACCGGCCGAACCCGGCCGAGCTGTTCCAGATCTGGCTGAACCTGGATGCCGGCTACAAGATGGCGACGCCGCATTTCTCGATGTTCTGGGCTGAAGACATTCCGCGCGTGGCCCACACCGACGCGCAGGGCCGCACGACCCAGGTGCTGTGCGTGGCCGGCACGCTGGACGGCACACAGGCCCTGCCGCCGCCGCCCGAAAGCTGGGCCAGCCGCGCTGGCAGCGATGTCGCCATCTACACCGTGCGCATGCCGGCCGGCGCGCGCTGGACGCTGCCGGCGGCGGCAGGCGCCGGCACACGGCGCATGCTGTACTTCTTTGCCGGCGACCGCCTGCAGATCGGCAGCCAGGTGGCCGACCGGCATTGCGCGGTGGAGCTCGATGCCGCGGTGCCGGCGGCGCTGCAGGCCGGCGACGTACCCTGCGAGCTGCTGGTGTTGCAGGGCCGGCCCATCGGCGAGCCGGTGGCGCAGTACGGCCCCTTCGTGATGAACACTCGCGAGCAGATCGAGCAGGCCTTCGCCGACTACCGGCGCACGCAGTTCGGCGGCTGGCGCTGGCCGCGGCCGGACCCGGTGCACCCGGCCACGCAGGGTCGCTTCGCCCGCCGGCCCGACGGCACCGTCGAATCGCCGCCGGCCGCTGCCGTGCCCGCCTGATCACACCGAAGGAGCCGCCCATGCCCGCGCGCAACACCGTCTGCCTGTGGTTCGACGGCGATGCCGAAGAGGCTGCGCGTTTCTACGCCCGCACCTTTGCCGACAGCGAGGTGACCGCCGTGCATCGCGCGCCGGCCGACTATCCGTCGGTCCGCGAAGGCGAGGTGATGACGGTGGAGTTCACCGTGCTCGGCATCCCTTGCCTGGGCCTGAACGGCGGCCCGGTCTTCCGCCACAACGAGGCCTTCTCCTTCCAGGTGGCCACCGAGGACCAGGCCGAGACCGACCGCCTGTGGCATGCCATCGTCGACCACGGCGGCCAGGCCAGCGCCTGCGGCTGGTGCAAGGACCGCTGGGGCATTTCGTGGCAGATCACGCCGCGCGCGCTGACCGAAGCCATCGCCGACCCCGACCGCGCGGCCGCCCGGCGGGCCTTCCTGGCGATGACGCAGATGGGCTGCATCGACATCGCCGCGATCGAGGCCGCGTGCCGCGGCTGAGGCTCTAGTCACGCGCTGGGCTGCGGCCCAGCACGATGCGCGCGCCGCGCTCGTAGGTCCAGTAGGCCCAGGCCCATTCGGTCAGCACCATCAGCCGGTTGCGGAAGCCGATCAGGAACAGCACGTGCGCGGCCAGCCAGAACCACCAGGCCGGCAGGCCCGAGAAGCGCAGCCCGCGCAGGTCCACCACCGCGGCCATGCGGCCGATGGTGGCCAGGTTGCCGTAGTCGCGGTAGACGAAAGGCGCGGTCGGCTGGCCGGCGCGGCGCGCGCGCAGGTTGCGTGCCGCCCAGGCGCCCATCTGCTTGGCGGCCGGCGCCACGCCAGGCACCGGCCGGCCGTCGGCCTGCGCCAGGCTGCACAGGTCGCCGGCCACGAACACGTCGGGCTGGCCGGGCAGGCTCAGGTCGGGCGCCACGCGCAACCGGCCGGCGCGGTCCAGCAGCTCGGCCTCGCGGCCGGTGGCCAGCAGCCGGCCCAGGCCCGAGGCCGCCACACCGGCTGCCCACAGCACCGTGCGGCACGGCACGTGCTGCCCGCCCAGCTGGTAGCCGTGGGCGTCGATGGCCGACACCGGTGTGCCGGTCAGCACCTCCACGCCCAGCTTTTCCAGCTGGGTGCGGGTGCGCGCCTGCAGCAGCGGCGGGAAGCTGGGCAGCAACGCCGGGCCAGCCTCGATCAGCCGCACCCGGGTGCGGCGCGGGTCGATGCGGCGGAACTCGTCGCGCAGCGTGTGGCGCGCGATCTCGGCCAGCGTGCCGGCCAGTTCCACGCCGGTGGGCCCGCCGCCGACCACTGCGAAATGCAGCTCGGCATCGCGCTCGGCCTCGCTGGCGGCGGCCTCGGCCCGCTCGAAGGCCATCAGCACCCGGCGGCGCACCTCCAGCGCGTCGTCCAGCGTCTTCAGCCCCGGCGCATGCGGCGCCCATTCGTCGTGGCCGAAATAGGCGTGCATGGCGCCGCTGGCCACCAGCAGCTGGTCATAGGGCAGCGCCTGGCCATCCTGCAGCGTCAACCGCTTTGCTGCGGTGTCGATGCCGCTCACCTCGGCCAGCAGCACGCGCACGTTGCGCTGTCGGCGCAGGATGTGGCGCAGCGGCGCGGCGATGGCCGGCGCCGACAGCCCGGCCGTGGCCACCTGGTACAGCAGCGGCTGGAACAGGTGGTGGTTGGCCCGGTCCACCAGCGTGATGTCCACCGCATCGGCGGCCATCGCCCGCGTGGCCCACAGCCCCGCGAAACCGCCGCCGACCACCACCACCTGCGGGCGTGCTCCGCTCATCGCCTGGCACCTTCCTGCTGACTCATCGCCCGGCCAGTGTGGCATGCCCGGCTGGGCCGCGAAGGCCGCGCTGCGTATGCTGTTGGCCCGCCAGGCCGAACGGAGCCGCCGCATGAGCAACGCCCCCGCTGTCGACATCGATGCCGCCGCCTTCTGGCACGACCCGTACCCGGCGCTGGCGGCGATGCGCCGCACGCACCCCATCGCCTACGTGCCGCAGCTGGGTGCCACGCTGTTCACCCGCCGTGCGCACATCGTCGAGCTGGAGAAGCTGACCGAGGTGTTCAGCTCGCACCAGCCGCAGGGCCTGATGAACCGGCTGATGGGCCACAACATGATGCGCAAGGACGGCGCCGAGCACATTGCCGAACGCAAGCTGATGCTGGCAGCGCTGGGCCCGCAGCCGGTGCGGGCGCACTGGGAGCCGGTGTTCCGCGCCGATGCCCGGCGCGTGCTGGACGCACTGGCCCCGCGCGGCCAGGCCGAACTGGTGGCCGACTATGCGATGCCGGTGTCGGCCGATGCGCTGCGCGCGCTGACAGGCCTGACCAACATGCGCTGGCAGGACATGGACGCCTGGTCGCAGGCCATGATCGACGGCATCGCCAACTACGGCGGCGACCCGGCCGTGGAGGCGCGCTGCCATGCCGCCACGGCCGGCATCGACGCCTGCATCACCGAGCGGCTGCCCGCGCTGCAGCAGGCGCCCGACCCGAGCCTGCTGTCGGTGATGCACCGCGCCGGGATGCCCGAGGCCAGCGTGCGCGCCAACATCAAGCTCAGCATCAGCGGCGGGCAGAACGAGCCGCGCGATGCCATCGCCGGCGCGGCCTGGGCGCTGCTGGCCCATCCGGATCAACTGCAGCGCGTGCGCGACGGCCAGGTGTCGTGGCGCCGCGTGTTCGACGAGTACGTGCGCTGGATGTCGCCGATCGCGATGAGCCCGCGTCGCGTCGCGCAGCGCTACACGGTCGATGGCGTGACGCTGGAGCCCGAGGACCGGGTGTTCTTCATGTTCGGCTCGGCCAACCGCGACGAGGCCTTCTTCGACGAGCCCGACCGCTTCGACCTGGGCCGCAGCGACAGTGCCGCGCACATCGCCTTCGGCGCCGGCCCGCACTATTGCGCGGGCGCGGCAGCCTCCAAGTCGCTGATCGCCGAGGTGGCGCTGCCGGCGCTGTTCGAGCGGCTGCCCGGGCTGCGGCTGGCCCCGGGCGCCACGGTGCGCTTCGGCGGCTGGGCCTTCCGCGGGCCGCTGTCGGTGCCGGTGGTGTGGGGCTGAGCTGGCAACGATGCGAAAGCGGGCTTCCGCCGGCGCATTGCAGTCATTCGTTTCAGACCTGCGCGGGCCGAGGACGGGGGACACGAATCCGCTCCTGTCCCCCGGGTCGGGCTGAAGCCCGCCCCTCCTCCGTTACCTCGCGGATTCGTATCCCCCATCCTCGGCTGGCATCGGTCGTGGTGCTCGTTGCATCGACAACGGCCAACACCTGCGCCGCGCGGTGTCTCGCTGCGTCACGATCACCCTCGCTGTACCCGGCTGAGGATGGCGGGTGTGCGAATCCGCGAGGTAAAGGAGGAGGCCGGTCGTCAGACCGGCCGGGGGACAGGAGCGGATTCGCACACCCGTCAGCCTCAGCCTGCCAAGAACAATGCGAAGGACCGTAGGCGCGCTGAGGACGCCCATCGTTCCTATGCGCTTCAATGCATTGCCAGATCAGACCGTGATCGCCATCCCCCGGTAGATGCGCGAGCGGTAGCGCGAATCCTCTGCATCGGGCAACGGCGCGCCGGCCAGCAGCACCGCGCGGCCGAAGCGTCGCACTTCCTCCAGATGCTCGGCCTGGTTGCGCGGCTCCTCGCCGCGGGCGCGGCGCGTCAGGTTGATCTGGTTCACCGGCACGTCGTGCACCAGCCGCTCGTTCTCCACCGCCAGCGTGGCGGTGAAGGCATGCAGCGAGGTCTTGACGAAGTTGGCCAGCGCGAAACCGGCGCCGCTCTTGTCGCTGCCCACCGGCACGTCGGGCGACACCAGCACCAGCTGCGTGCCGTCGATCAGGCTGGCCTTGCGCGCCACGCGGAAGTGGTGCGTCAGGTTGTCCTGCACCATCTGGCGGAACTGCTCGGGCGACAGCGCCGGTGCCTCCGGCGCGCCGGCCGCCGGGAACAGCTGGTCGGGCAGCGGCACGAAGGGCGTGTTGACGATGGTCGTCGGGTAGCCGTGCTGGGCCAGCGCCTGGTCGATGCCGCCTTCGAGATCGTCGCCGACCACCAGCGTGCGCAGCAGGTCCGGCGGCACGTCGCGCAGCGCCGAGCAGATCGCGTCGGCCCCGGCCGCCGTGCGGGCCAGCAGCACCACCCGGCCCACATGGCATTCGGTGACCAGCTGGCGCGCGGCCTCGGCCAGGTACTCGACCAGGTGCTCGCCGATCAGCCACACGGTGCGGCCGCGCATCATGTCCAGCCGTTCGCGCTTGGCGCTGCCGAACAACTCGCGCTCAGTGATCGAACGCTCCAGGCTCAGGCCGCCCGAGGGCATGAAGGTCTCCCCGCTGACAGCGCGGTCGGCCAGGAAGTACACGGTGGCCAGCGCCACTTCCGTTTCGGTGGGCATCTTGCCCAGGTGCAGCAGCGACAGCACGCCCTGGCGCACCTTCTTGGCTTCCACCTGCACGGCGGCCGGCGGCGCGAAGGCCTGGGCCTCGGGTGGCACGCGCTTCAGCCAGCCGCTGTCGGGCTTGGCGCGCCAGTCGGCGCTGTCCAGGAACACGCCGCCCAGGCGCAGCCGCGCCACCAGCTGCTCGCCGATGCGCTCGCTAAGCAGGTAGGCACCCCAGCTGCAGTCGTCGGCGCGCTCGGCATGGCAGGCGATGGCCAGCTCGCGCAGCTCGCGCGGCGCGTCGCTGTCCATGGCCAGGGCCGGCACGTCATTGGCGGCAAGCCGCTCCAGCAGCATCTCGGCGCGTAGCCCGCGGCGCAGCGCCTTGACCACCGCCGCATGCACCGCGTTGAGCCGCTTGTTCTCCAGGATCAGGCGGCCGCGGCGCTCGAACAGCCCCGGCCGCGAGCCGGTGCCCTTGAGCCGCTCGCCTTCCACCGGGCCGGGCGCGATGGCGTTGATCTGCACCTGCGGGCCCAGGAAGCGCGCCATGGTCTCGACGATGGCGCGCTGGCCCGACTTGCTGACCGCATAGTCGCTGCGGTTCGGGTAGGCCACCGCCAGGTACTTCTCGCCGCCGAAGTAGCTGGAAACGTTGAGGATGTAGCCGCTGCCCTGCTTCTTCATCAGCGGCAGCACCTCGTGCATCAGCACGTAGTTGGACACCAGGTTGGCATCCAGCGTGCGCGTCCACGCGTCCACCGGCATGTCCACCGCCATCTGCTCGGCGCCGGACACGCCGGCGTTGTTGATCAGGTAGTCGATGCGGCCAAAGGCCGCCAGCGTGGCCGCCACCGCCGGGCGCAGTGTGGCCAGCTCGCCGACGTCGATGTCGGGCAGGATCTGCACGCGCCGCTCGGCGCCTGAATAGCCGATGTCCTCCAACTCGGCCACGATGCGCCGGCGCGTGGCCTCCAGCTCGCTTTGCCGGCGCGCCGCGATCATCACCCGCGCGCCGCCCAGCGCCAGCAGCCGGGCCACGCCGCCGCCGATGCCGGCCGAACCGCCGGTGATCAGCGCCACCTTGCCGATGTGCAGGCCTGCCAGGTTCTCGGTGAAGCCCACCGTCGCGCGGCGCGCGCCGCTGGCCTCGGCAATGCTGCCGGGCAGGTACAGGTTGATCTGGCGGATGCGCTGCTCCTTGAACAGCAGCCGCGCCACGTGGCCGGCGGTGAAGGGCAGGTTCTCGCCCTCGGCGTTCTCGTAGCGGATGACCTGGTTGCCCCATTCGTGGAAGCGCCGCCGGCCCAGCCGCACGTCGACCTCGCTCTCGTCGCGCCA
>Ga0209369_1001473_pt1 | contig 11429 bp, 8 predicted proteins | sample EBPBio142010_DNA_FD_185865 | JGI IMG/M metagenome (GOLD analysis project Ga0209369, IMG submission 185865) | Wastewater treatment Type I Accumulibacter community from EBPR Bioreactor in Madison, WI, USA - Reactor 1_10/4/2010_ DNA (SPAdes)... | ecosystem: Engineered > Bioreactor > EBPR >... | reverse complement strand
AGATGCGACGCGGTCGGCAGCACCGGACCGAGCACGGCGGCGTCGCAGCCGAGCGCCTGCGCCAGTCGCAGTTCGTCGAGATCGTGGCAGGACGCGATCACCGGCTGCGCCGGCGACAGCGGACGCGTCGCCAGCGTGCGCAGCCGTCGCGCGGGCAGGTGGACGCCGATGCCCAGCGCCTCGGCGAGCGCGATGTCGTCGTTGATGAGCGCCTCGCCGTCGGCGGCGCGGATGTCGGCGACGGCGGCCTCGACCAGCGCGCGCCAGCGCGCGGGTGCGGACGCCGCGAGCGCCGGCGCGCGCAGTTGCACCCGGCGCGCGCCCGCATCGAGCGCCGCGCGCAGCGCGCCGCGCCACGCGCGATCGATCCTGCGATCGTGATGGGGACCGCCAGCGCCGGGCTCGGGCATGACCAGGTCGGGTGTGATCAGGTCGGGCGTGATCAAGTACAGCGCCGGCTGTCGCAGCGCGGCGACGACGGGCCGGTCGGCGTCGGGCATCGCGTAGCTGGCGAGCTTGTGCGGCGGCACCCACGCCAGCGCCTGGCCGTCGAGGCCTTTCACGCTGCCGGTCCACGACGCGATGCGGCGCACGTCCAGGCGCAGGCGCTTGTGCGGGTAGCGCTGCGGCACCTCGATCACCGCTTCGCCGACGCGCGCCTCGATGCCGAGCTCCTCGCGCAGCTCGCGCACCAGCGCCTGCTCGGGCGTCTCGCCGGGATCGACCTTGCCGCCCGGGAATTCCCACAGCCCCGCCAGATCGCGACCTTCCGTGCGCCGCGCCAGCAGGATGCGACCGCGCACGTCGGCGATGACGCCGGCGACGACGTGGATGGGCGGGTCGGTTCGACTTCGGTCCGGGTCGCTCATGCGGCGTGGAAGGGGTACGCAGGCCGTGTCCGTTCCGTTTTACCCGCCGGGGATGTCCGCGGCAAGACCGGCGACGCCCGGACACGGAAACACCCGCTCGCGCGGGTGTTTCCGGAGGACCGCATGGCGGCGGCGATCAGGCGATCTGGCCGTGGCAGTGCTTGTACTTCTTGCCCGAGCCGCACGGGCACGGATCGTTGCGGCCGACCTTCGGCATGCCCTCGTCGGCGAGCTGGAAGTCGGGGCTGGCCGCCTCCTCGTCGCTGCCGTAGCCGCCGGTGTCGGCGTGCTGGAACTGCATCTGGCGGGCCACCGCTTCGGCGCGCGCGCGCTCGGCGGCCTCGGCCTGGGCGATCTCCTCCTCGGTGCGGATGCGCACGCGGGCGAGCAGCGACACCACCTCGCGCTTGACCCGTTCCAGCATCTCGCTGAACAGCTCGAACGCTTCCTTCTTGTACTCCTGCTTCGGCTGCTTCTGCGCGTAGCCGCGCAGGTGGATGCCTTGGCGCAGGTAGTCCATGCGGCCGAGGTGCTCCTTCCAGCTCTGGTCGAGCACGGTGAGCATGATGTGCTTCTCGAGCATGCGCATGGTGTCGCTGCCGACCGCGGCTTCCTTGTCGTCGAAGATCCTGGCGACCGCGTCCTGGACGTAACCGGCGATGCCGGCGGCGTCGATTTCCTTCTGCGCCTGGACGTGCTCGGCGACCGGCAACTGCAGCGCGAATTCGGCCGCCAGTTCGGACTCCAGGCCCTTGAGGTCCCACTGTTCGTCGATCGAATCCGGCGGCACGAAGCGGTCGACCAGTTCGGCCACCACGTCGCCGCGGATGCCGTCGACGTTCTCCTTCACGCTGTCGGCGTCGAGCAGTTCGTCGCGCTGGCGGTAGATCACCTTGCGCTGGTCGTTGTTGACGTCGTCGAAGTCGAGCAGGTTCTTGCGGATGTCGAAGTTGTGGGCCTCGACCTTGCGCTGCGCGCCGGCGATCTGCTTGGTCACCAGCGGGCTTTCGATGATGTCGTCTTCCTTCAGGCCCATCCGCGCCATCATCCGCTGCACCCAGTCGGCGGCGAAGATGCGCATCAGCGTGTCTTCCAGCGACAGGTAGAAGCGCGAGGAGCCCGGGTCGCCCTGGCGGCCGGAGCGGCCGCGCAACTGGTTGTCGATGCGGCGCGACTCGTGGCGTTCGGTGCCGATGATGTGCAGGCCGCCCGACGCCTTGACCTGGTCGTGGCGCTGCATCCACGCGGCCTTGACCCGCTGCCGGGTGACCTCGTCGAGTTCGCCGCCGTTCTCGGCCTCGAGCGCCTGCAGCTCGGCTTCGAGCGAGCCGCCGAGCACGATGTCGGTGCCGCGGCCGGCCATGTTGGTGGCGATCGTCACCGCGCCGGGGCGACCGGCCTGGGCGACGATGTGCGCCTCGCGCTCGTGCTGCTTGGCGTTGAGCACTTCGTGGGCGATGCCGGCGGCCTTGAGCTGCTCGGAGAGCATCTCGGAGACCTCGATCGAGGTGGTGCCGACCAGCACCGGCTGGCCCTTGGCGTTGGCGTCCTTGATCTCGTTGACCACGGCGCGGAACTTGCCGGCCTTGTTGAGGAACACCGCGTCCGGATGGTCCTTGCGCACCATCGGCCGGTGGGTCGGGATCACCACCACCTCGAGGCCGTAGATGCTCTGGAATTCGTAGGCTTCGGTGTCCGCGGTGCCGGTCATGCCCGAGAGCTTGCCGTACATGCGGAACAGGTTCTGGAAGGTGATGCTGGCGAGGGTCTGGTTCTCGCGCTGCACCGGCACGCCTTCCTTCGCCTCGACCGCCTGGTGCAGGCCGTCGGACCAGCGCCGGCCCGGCAGGGTGCGGCCGGTGAACTCGTCGACGATCACCACTTCGCCGTCGCGCACGATGTAGTCGACGTCGCGCTGGTAGATCGCGTGCGCGCGCATCGCGGCGTTGAGGTGGTGGACGACGTGGATGTTGTGCGCGGCGTACAGGCCGTCCTCGGCCTCGAGGATGCCGGCGCGGCGCAGCAGGTCCTCGGCGTGCTCCTGGCCGGCTTCCGACAGGTGCACCTGCTTGCCCTTCTCGTCGACCCAGAAGTCGCCGACGCCGTCTTCCACGTCCTGGCGCTTGAGCTGCGGCACGATCCGGTTGACCTTGACGTACAGCTCCGGCGATTCGTCGGCCGGACCGGAGATGATCAGCGGCGTGCGCGCCTCGTCGATCAGGATCGAGTCGACTTCGTCGACGATCGCGTAGTGCAGCCCGCGCTGGTAGCGGTCTTCCTTCGACAGCGCCATGTTGTCGCGCAGGTAGTCGAAGCCGAATTCGTTGTTGGTGCCGTAGGTGATGTCGGCGGCGTAGGCGCCGTGCTTCTCCGAATGCGGCATGCCCGGGTAGACCACGCCGACCGACAGGCCCAGCCAGTTGTAGAGCCGGCCCATCCAGGCCGAGTCGCGGCGGGCGAGGTAGTCGTTCACCGTCACCACGTGCACGCCCTTGCCTTCCAGCGCGTTCAGGTAGACCGGCAGCGTCGCCACGAGGGTCTTGCCCTCGCCGGTGCGCATCTCGGCGATCTTGCCCAGGTGCAGGACCATGCCGCCGATCAGCTGCACGTCGTAGTGGCGCATGCCGAGCACGCGCTTCGACGCCTCGCGGCAGACCGCGAAGGCCTCCGGCAGCACCTTGTCGAGGGACTCGCCGCCGGCGATGCGCTGGCGGAACTCCGCGGTCTTGGCCTGCAGATCGGCGTCGGACAGCGCCTCCATCTGCGGCTCGAGGGCGTTGATCTTCTTGACGATGCCGCCGAGCTGCTTGACGAGGCGGTCGTTGCGGCTGCCGAAGATGCTGGTCAACAAGCGATTGAACATGAGGTCGGGGACGTTTCGGAAGAGGAATCGGGCCGACGGCGCCCTGCGGCGGAGGCCGGCAACAAAAAGGGGCGCACTGCGCCCCTCCGCAACAACCGATTGTACTTGGTGCCGGCCCCCCGGGGTATCAACCCCGCCGGGCGGCCGCTCGTCAGCCCTTGCTGGCCGGGGCCGCGGCGTCGGCGACGCCCAGGAACTGCCTGGGATTGACCACCGCGCCGTTCTCCCAGACCTCGAAATGGACGTGGGCGCCGGTCGAGCGACCGGTCGAGCCGGCCTCGGCGATCTCCTGGCCGCGGCGGACCAGGTCGCCGACCTGGCCGATCAGGCGGGAATTGTGGGCGTAACGGGTGACGTAGCCGTTGCCGTGGTCGATCTCGATCACGTTGCCGTAGCCGCTGCGCACGCCGGAGTAGGTGACCACGCCGTCGGCCACGGCCAGCACCGGATCGCCGGTGTTGGCGTCGAAATCGATGCCCTTGTGGAACTGGCCGCCGCCGCCGAAGGGATCGGCGCGACCGCCGAAGCCGGAGGTGATGTAGCTGTGGGCCACCGGCGCGCGCGACGGGGTCGCGTTGCGGTCCAGCTCGCGGTTGAACAGCAGCGCTTCCAGCACCGACAGCTGGCCGCCGGCGTGGTGCAGCTGCAGGCCCAGGGCGCTCATGTCGGTGCGCAGCTCGCCGGCGGGCATGTCGCGGACCGGACCGGCGCCGCCGATGCCGACCGGCTTGTCGAAATCGAACTCGCCGTCGCCGAGCTGGGCGACCCGGGTCAGGCGCTCGCCGAGCGCGTTGAGCCGGTTGGCTTCGGCCTGGAGTTCGCCGAGGCGCGCGGCCAGCGCATTGACCTCGCGCTGCGCTTCGCGGCGGGTGGCCTGCAGGCCGTCGCGCTGGGCGACCACATCGGCCTTCAGGCGCTCGAACTCGGCGTCGCGCAGCCAGCCCTGGACGAACGTGCCGAACAGGGTGCCGACGGTCAGCAGCGCCACGGCGGCGTAGGCGGGATTGCGGCGGATCGTGCGGATGCACGTCGCCGCGCCGCGCCGCGCCTGCGGCTGCAGGCGTTCCCAGGTATGCACCGCGGTCGCCTGAACGGCGTGCGCCGCGTGGGCGGCGTGGCGATGCGCAAGCTGGAGGTAGCTGTGTAAAGTCATCGATCTCATGTCTCGTTCACGACCCCCGACCGCCCCGCCCGCCTCCGGTGGCCCGAAGGACGCGCTCGCCGCCCTGCTGGGCGCCGAGGCCGGCGACCCGGGCGCGCATTCGCTGCGACGGGCGCTGTGGCTGGACGCGATGGATCTGCAACTCCGTCCCCACCTTCCGCCCGCGCTCGCGGCGCATGCGCGCCTGGCGAACATCGACCGCGGAAGACTCGTGTACCTCGTGGATGCTCCGGTGTGGCACGCGCGGATGCGCCTGACCGCCACCGTCCTGCTCGACGCCGCCCGTTCCCTCGGGCTGGAGGCGAACGACCTGGTGGTGCGCACCGCGACCGGGCCGCTGGGCTTGCGGCCTTCGAGCCCCGGCACGTCCACGACCACGCCTGCCGCCTCCCTGTCCGCGGCCGCGCGCGATGCCTTCGCGGCCGCCCTCGCTTCCCGCGATGCACCTGCGCGGGAGGACCCGACCTGAGGGTCTGCCCGGGGATCGGCCATGGGGTGGAAGGCCGGTCCGTCGGACACGAAGCCGGCATGCTACCGGCCGCATCCGACCCGGGGGTTAAGAAATGCGGGGGCTTTTCGTTAATTTTCCGTAAAGCGCCCGACACAGGGTCACGGATCGGGCAATTCACACGATCCGTTCAGGTTCCGGGGCGGCCCGGCAGGGGCTCAGGCCAGGGCCGGGGCGCCGTAGACGACCGGGACCGGCGCGTCGTCCGGGAAGGTCGCGAATTCCCAGGCCGAGGCTTCGGCGAGCAGCGCGCGGACCAGCTTGTTGTTGAGCGCGTGGCCCGACTTGAAGCCCTCGTAGGCGCCGAGGATCGGGTGGCCGGCGAGGTACAGGTCGCCGACCGCGTCGAGGATCTTGTGGCGCACGAACTCGTCGGCGTAGCGCAGGCCGTCGTCGTTGAGCACCCGGAACTCGTCGAGCACGATCGCGTTGTCCATCGAGCCGCCGAGGCCGAGGTTGCGTTCGCGCATGAACTCCAGGTCGCGCATGAAGCCGAAGGTGCGGGCGCGGCTGACTTCGCGCACGTAGTTCTCGGTCGAGAACTCGACCACCGCGCGCGACTGCGACGACGGGATGGCCGGATGGTTGAATTCGACGGTGAAACCGAGGCGGAAGCCGTCGTAGGGCTCGAATCGGGCGACCTTGTCGCCGTCGCGCACTTCCACCGGCTTCACGATGCGCATGAAGCGCTTGGCCGCGTTCTGCTCGACGATCCCGGCCGATTGCAGCAGGAACACGAACGGGCCGGACGAGCCGTCCATGATCGGCACTTCCGGCGCGGACAGCTCGATGTAGACGTTGTCGACGCCGAGGCCGGCGAGCGCGGACATCAGGTGCTCGACGGTCATCGCCTTGCCGCCGTCGCGCGAGAGGCCGGTGCAGAGCATGGTCTCGGTCACGAGGTCGGCGCGGGCGGGAATCTCGACGACCGGGTCGAGGTCCACCCGGCGGAACACGATGCCGGCGTCGACCGGCGCCGGACGCAGGGTCAGGTACACCTTCTCGCCGCTGTGCAGCCCCACGCCGGTGGCGCGGATGGTGTTGCGGAGGGTGCGTTGCCTGGCCATGGGGGTCGTCGGAAACCTCGGAAATGCAGGGATTCCCCTGCGAACGGAGGGCGAGATTATCACGCGGGAGGCTGAACCTGAACGGAAGCGACGCACTGTTTCCGCGCTGCAACAACCGTGTGCTACCGACCGCCGCCCACCGAACCAAAAAAACCGCCGGACAGGTGTCCGGCGGCCAAGGGACATGGCGCCTCTCCCGGCCGCGGTGCGGCCGGAAGTGTCTAACGCTCCCGCCCGCAGGGCGGACGGAAGGATCTGGAGCGCCCCCGGCCGCGGGTGCGGACGGCGGCGCGTGACCTGCCCGGCCTCAGTCGGCCTGGCGGCGCAGGAACGCCGGGATGTCCAGGTAGCTGCTGTCGCTGCCGAAATCGGCCGCGGCCGGAGTCGCGCCGGCGTCGGTCGCGGCGCCGCGGCCGCGCAGGTGCGCGGCGATGCCGGCGCCCGGCGACACCGGGGCCGCGGGCTCGTCGATCATCATCCCGGTGGTGCCGTCGCGACGGCCCTGGGTGTTGATCAACTGCACCTGCGGACGGCGCTGCGGCACGAAGCCTTCGTCGCGGTCGGAGGTGCGCACCGCCTGGCGGGCGACGGAGCGGTTGAGGCCGGTGGCGACCACGGTGACCTTGACCTCGTCCTGCATGTCGGGGTCGAGCACGGTGCCGATGACCACGGTCGCGTCTTCCGAGGCGAAGTTCTCGATCGTGCGGCCGACTTCGTCGAACTCGGCCATGGTGAAGTCCGGGCCGGCGGTGATGTTGACCAGGATGCCGTTGGCGCCGGCGAGGTTGACGTCGTCCAGCAGCGGGTTGTTGATCGCCGATTCGGCGGCCGCCTGCGCGCGGTCGTCGCCGCGGGCCGAGCCGGTGCCCATCATCGCCAGGCCCATTTCGGACATGACCGTGCGCACGTCGGCGAAGTCGACGTTGATCAGGCCGGGACGCACGATCAGGTCGGCGATGCCCTGCACCGCGCCCTGCAGCACGTCGTTGGCGGCGCGGAACGCCTGGATCATGGTCGCGTTGCGGCCGAGCACGGTGATCAGCTTCTCGTTCGGGATCGTGATCAGCGAGTCGCAGTGCTGCGACAGCTCCTCGATGCCCTTGAGCGCGACCTGCATGCGGCGGCGGCCCTCGAACGGGAACGGCTTGGTGACGACGGCGACGGTCAGGATGCCCATCTCCTTCGCGAGCTGGGCCACGACCGGCGCGGCGCCGGTGCCGGTGCCGCCGCCCATGCCGACCTCCGGATTCGCGCCCGCGCCCAGGCCCTTGGTGACGTTGCTGCCGAGCTGCAGCTGCAGCTTCGCGCCGCAGTTCTTGATCGCCTGCGAATCGGTGTTGGCGGTGATGAACTCCACGCCCTCGATGCAGCCGTTGACCATGTGCGCGACCGCGTTGCCGCCGCCGCCGCCGACGCCGACGACCTTGATCACCGCGTTCGGCGCCATCTTCTCTACCAGTTCGAAATATGCCATGTCCGTGTCCTCGTCTAGTTATGTATGAAGCTGTTGTTGGATCGGGTGTTGCCGTGAAACCGTCGAAACGCCGGGAACCGCTCGTTGTCCTGTCCTGCCTGCCGCCGACCTCGCCGGGCCGACGTTCCGGCACATGGATGTGCCGGCGGTTCGAGCGGCCCCGCCCGAACCGGCAACCGGGCCCGGCTTCGCCGGGATCGGTTGCGCGAAAGTTGCGGCCGGAGGCCCAATCTTTCGCATGACTAGAACTCGCCCTTGAACCACGTCCGCACCTTGTTGAAGAGCCCCACCGCGCGACCGGCGGGGATCACCGGGCGGCGCGGATGCTCGATCTGGCTGCCCATCAGCAGCAGGCCGACGCCGGTGGCGTGGACCGGGTTGCCCACCACTTCGCCGAGCCCGCTGACGTGCTGCGGGATGCCCACGCGCACCGGCATCTGCAGCATTTCCTCGGCCAGCTCGACCACGCCTTCCATCTTCGCGGCGCCGCCGGTCAGCACCATGCCGGCGCGGACCAGTTCCTCGAAACCGGAGCGACGCAGTTCGGCCTGCACCATCTCGAAGATTTCCTCGTAGCGACCCTGCACCGCCTGCGCCAGCGCGTGGCGCGGCAGGCGGCGCGGCGGCCGGTCGCCGACGCTCGGCACCTGGATGCTTTCCTCGGCGGTCGCCAGCTGCGCAAGCGCGCAGGCGTAGCGGACCTTGATCTGCTCGGCCTCGGGCGTCGGCGTGCGCAGCATGTGCGCGATGTCGTTGGTGACGTGGTCGCCGGCGATCGGCAGCGACGCGGTGTGGCAGATCGCGCCGTGCACGAACACCGCGATGTCGGTGGTGCCGGCGCCGATGTCGACCAGGACCACGCCCAGTTCGCGCTCGTCGCTGGTCAGCACCGCGGTGCTGGAGGCCAGCGCCGAGAAGATCAGGTCGTCCACCTGCAGGCCGCAGCGCTGCACGCACTTGCTGATGTTGGCCGCCGCCGACTGCGCGCAGACCACCAGGTGCGCATGGACCTCCAGGCGCACGCCGGTCATGCCGACCGGGTTGCGGATGCCTTCCTGCGAATCGTCGAGCACGTAGTCGCGCGGGATCGCGTGCAGGATCTTCTGGTCGGCCGGAATGGCCACCGCCTTCGCCGCCTCCAGCACGCGGTCGAGGTCCTGGTAGCTGACCTCGCCGTCGCGGATCGGCACGATGCCCGGCGAGTTGCGGCACTGCACGTGGTTGCCGGAGATCGAGGCGTAGACCGAGCGGATCTCGCAGCCGGCCATCAGTTCGGCCTCCTCGATCGCGCGCTGGATCGACTGTACGGTCGACTCGATGTCCACGACCACGCCGCGCTTGAGCCCGCGCGATTCGTGGGTGCCGATGCCGATGACCTCGATCGGGCTGCCGGAGGCGTACTCGCCGACCAGCGCCACGATCTTGGAGGTGCCGATGTCGAGGCCGACGATCAGCGATTTGTCGCCTTTGCGGTTCATGTCCTGTCCTGCGTGCGCGCCGCGGCGGCCGGCGCGGGAGCCGCCCGCCAGGTCAGCGCGAAGCCGTTGGTGTAGCGGAGGTCGGCGCGGCCGAGGGCTTCGCCCTGCGGGACCTGCAGCCGCGGAAGCAGGCGCGCGAAGCGCTGCAGCCGCAGCTTGGCGTCGTCGCGGCCGACCAGCAGTTCGGCGCCGTCCGAAAGCGTCACCGACCAGCTGCCGCGCTCGTCGAGGCGCAGCGTGCGCACGTCGAGCCCGGTGGTCGCGAACGCGGCGCGCGATTCGTTGTAGACGCGCACGATGTCGGCGATCCGCGATTCCGGACCGTCGAAACGCGGCAACCCGTCCGGCACGGCCACGCCCTTCGCCGGGAACAGGCGGCCGCGCTCGGACAGCAGCCGGTCGGCGCCCCACCAGGCGAACGGGCGATGCTCCTCGATCGTGACCACCAGCCGGTCCGGCCACTGCTTGCGCACTTCGGCGTGCTCGACCCACGGCAGCGCGGCGACCGCGGCGCGGGCGTCCTCCAGGCGCACGGCGAAGAAGCCGCGACGCGCGTGCGGCAGCACGGCGGCGACGATCTGCGCGTCGCTGACCCGGGTCAGCCGGCCCTCGACCTTCACCGTGCGCAGCGGCCACCGCTCGGTGCCGACCCAGCCCTGGATGACGGCCACCACCGGCAGCGCCACCAGCGCCAGCGCCAGCACCCACGCGAGCAGTCGCAGGAACGCGCTCATCGTGCGGCGTCCTCCTGCGGCAGCGCGGCTTCGACCAGCGTGGTCTCGAGGATGCGCCAGCACAACGCCTCGAAGTCGATCCCGAGCTGGCGCGCGGCCTTGGGCACCAGCGAATGGCTGGTCATGCCCGGCGCGGTGTTCACTTCGATCAACTGGAAGCCGAGGCGGCGGTCGCGCATCACATCGACGCGGCCCCAGCCGCTGCACGCGGCCGCACGGAACGCGCGCAGCGCGAGGTCGCGGATCGCCGCCTCGTCGTCGCCGTCGAGCCCGGGGCACAGGTACTGGGTGTCGTCGGCGACGTACTTGGCGTGGTAGTCGTACCACTCTCCGGCGGGGACGATCCGGATCGACGGCAGCGCGATGTCGCCGAAGATGCCGACGGTGAATTCCTCGCCCTGCACCATCTGCTCCATCAGCAGCTCGCCGGCGTAGGTCGCGGCGAAGGCTTCGGCCGCCGCGAGATCGTCCTCGGCGAGGATGCGGAACACGCCGACGCTCGAGCCTTCGCTCGAGGGCTTCACGAACACGGGGAAGCCCAGTTCACGCACGGCATCGCGTATCGCCTGCCCCGGACCTGATCCGGGGTCGCCACGGCCGATGCGCACGAACTTCGGCGTCGGCAGGCCTTCGCTGAGCCACACCTGCTTGGTGCGGATCTTGTCCATCGTTAGCGCCGAGCCGAGCACGCCCGAGCCGGTGTACGGCACGCCCAGCGCCTCGAGCGCGCCCTGCAGCACGCCGTCCTCGCCGCCGCCGCGATTGCCATGGAGGATGTTGAACACGCGATCGAAGCGCGCCTCCGCCGATGGCAGCGAGACCAGCGCCTCGATCAGCGCCGGAATGCCGTCGACCGGATGCGCGTCGATGCCGCGGGCGCGCAGCGCCTCCAACACGTTGCGGCCCGAGTCCAGCGACACCTCGCGCTCGGCGCTGGTGCCGCCCATGAGCACGGCGACGCGGCCGAACACGGCGGGATCGGAATGGCGGGCGGACGGCACGGCGCTCACGGCGTCGACTCCTGGCGGCTGTCGGTGGTGGGGGTGTCGGTGGCGGGACGGTCGATCGGGAAGCCCTGCGCGGCGAGCTGCTGCGCGGCCGCGCCGATGTCGCCGGCGCCCATCATCAGCAAGAGGTCGCCGTCGCGCAGGACGTCGGGCAGCACGCTGCCGAGTTCGGACGCGCCGCCGACCACGACCGGGTCGATGCGGCCGCGCGCGCGGATGCTGCGCGCCAGCGACTTGGCGTCGGCGCCGGCGATCGGCGCCTCGCCC